>ENA-ORXU01000706-ORXU01000706.1-marine-metagenome-genome-assembly--contig:-NODE-706-length-35051-cov-3.876422_pt1 | contig 35051 bp, 22 predicted proteins | sample MGYA00237869_ERZ511484 | MGnify/ENA metagenome assembly ERZ511484 | reverse complement strand
GAGCTTCTGGTTCTGAATGACCGGTTGGCACATTACGAAGCACATAAAAGGGGACTTGCATTTCTTCTGAAAAAACTTTGGCAAGTGACTCATTAACAGTATATCGAAGCGACGCTTTTGGCACAAACAGATAATTAATGCCATTCCAAATTTTTCTTTTCATCGGCTTATTTAATAGCTCAGGAACTTCAGCAAACCACTCATGTGCGTCAAAGATGAATTTTTTTCGCTGTAAGCCAGATGCCAATGCCACTCCAGAAATGGTATCGAGGTCGACGGCATAAAATAAATCAAAACTATAGCGCATCGCAAAAAATAAAATCCTAAGATTAATTTCCAAATAAAATAATATACCCTGATTAAACCAACATGAAAAACGATGTGTGCGATAAACCTCTGGCGAAAAAGGAATAGAGTTTTTTCGAGTCCGGCCAACCAATGTCACGTCATATCCAAACTCAACCAATGCCGAGCAGATACGCTGCATCCGCTGATCATAAGACAAATCGTTCGTCACAAAAACACATATCGCAGTTCTAGTCATTAGCGGTTTTAGATGGGTGAAGCACGACGATATCGTTTTTTATTTGAATCCATTGCTCTTGTTGAAGTCGCTGAAGCACATACTGCACCTGTTGGTGACGATTGGAGGGAAAATTTCCTAGTAATGTTTTTAATGTCGCCTGACCATCAATATTCTTCAAAATAATCGCTTTGAATTTGTTGTATGTATCATCATCAGGCCGATTATTTTTATCGAGACATATATCACATTTTCCACAATCGTCCGTTTTATCTTCTCCAAAATATTGAAGTAATATTCTAGTGCGACATGCCGCTCCTGTGATATAACGCTTGACACTTTCGAGTCGTTCACGCATCATTTTTTTGCGAAGGGCAAATAACTTTTTATCGATAGAAAAATTGTCAGCTGAACTTCGGGGCAATAACATCGTCAATTTAGCCGACTCACTAGCAGGTTCGTAATCAATGATTTCATCGGCTTGTAATTGCTCCAACATTTGCTCAATGACTTTCTTCGAAGTATTTAATTGCTTTGCTAAGAACGTTTCGCTTATGCGTACAAACTGGCTATACAATCCTTCATACGACCTTAAAATCATTTTAATGAATATCGCAGCACTTTTATGCTTTAATTGATAATCATACATAAATAATTTATCGGCAACCATCATGACGCGAGATGGCTGATAATAACTACTTGCCATCGCTATCCATCCCGATTGTTCTAAAATACGAATCGTGTTAGATGTCACCTGATATCCTAGGTGATATTTTTCAACGAAAGACTGGAAATCAAAATCGAAGCTCTCCCCTTCGCCACTTCCGGTTGCCAGACTAAAATGATTTCCGATACACGCGTAAATATGCTTGATGGTATCATCATCAGGAAACGCCAATTTGAATTTATTATCCATACGAATTTCATCGGCTTCATTGAAAAGAATAACGCAATAAGATTTTTCCCCATCTCGACCAGCGCGTCCTGCCTCCTGATAATATTCCTCTAAACTTGGAGGCAACTCAACATGAATCACAATGCGCACATCAGATTTATCGACACCCATCCCAAAAGCGTTTGTGGCACACACGACACGAATATCGTCTTGCATCCATCGCTTCATGATTTCTGATCGGTCATGATGTGACAAACCCGCATGATAACCCGCTGCGCCGACTCCTTTTTTCATGAGGAGAGATGCCATATCCATCGTTTTTTTACGAGAGCGCACATATACGATAGCGGCACCCTCAACGTGATTGAGCATATGAACCACCTGTTCGATCTTATCTTCTTCCCGTCTAACGATGAAATGTAAGTTTGGCCGATAAAATGATTTGTCGACAATTGTCGGTTCTTTCAAAGTAAGCTGAGACATAATATCGTCGCGCACAAGAGGGGTTGCAGTCGCGGTAAGCGCCATGAATGGAACCTTGGGCATAATCTCACGCAGTTCATTGATTTCCCTGTATGCCGGCCGGAAATCGTGTCCCCATTGACTAATGCAATGCGCCTCGTCGACGGCGACCAAATCAATATTCATCTGTTTCATACGCTCCATCGTCAGCGTATGTTTCAATCGCTCTGGGGCAATGTATAACAGCTTCGTATCGCCATAAATCGCATTGTCGAGAATGCGATCAATCTCAAAATATGTCATACCTGAATGCAGGTAGTCCGCCTTGACATTCCTTGCACGAAGCTGTTCCACTTGATCCTGCATCAGCGCTATGAGCGGCGATATTACTATGCAAATTCCATCCTGAGCAATGGCAGGCACTTGGTAACATAGAGATTTCCCTCCACCTGTGGGAAATAAGACAAACACATCTCCTCCTCCTATGGCAGTCGTAATTGCTTGCTCTTGTCCGGGTCTAAAGGTCTCATAGCCCCAATGGGTGCGAAGAATATTGTGTATCGTTTCAGAAGTGGACATCGTATTATTTATCTGCCTAAAAGTAATACTTCAGATGCATCAATATTGTAGACGCATGTGCAATGAATTTGGTTGATTCAAATCGCATTTGATAAAATTGATAGGGTTCAGCCCGTTAAGTCCGTTTACAACTGTCAGAAAAAATGAAAAATCAGTCAACTCTAGATGTACATTGGTCGAAGATCGGAGGACATTTGAGGTTCGGCAGACCTCATTTTATATCTTTGTTGCGTTTATAAGCTATTGACAGGTGCAACTCGCAGTAGATTAACAAACTTTTAAGAATGCTGATCCAACATCCAAGCCTGCCACGCATTATATCAATGTAGAAGTATTTAGTCACTCAATTTATCAATTATTAAATATTATTATATGCAAATCAAAACATGTTTCATGCTATTGCTCGCCTTCATCCTGATGGGGTCGGTCAATACTACACACGCCCAAGGCGGCGATCAAGATCCACCTAAAAACTGGTTCCACTTAGACCAGTCGAATGATGGATTCCGTGGCATCAGCTCCATGCGCCTCTATGAAGAATTTTTAAAAGCAAAGAAATCACAACCAGTTATTGTAGCTGTCATAGACTCTGGTGTGGACTGGGAACATGAAGATCTTGATGATGTCATGTGGGTCAACGAAGATGAGATCCCAAATAATGGTAAAGATGATGATGGTAACGGATATGTGGATGATGTGCATGGATGGAATTTCATCGGAGGACCAAATGGCAATATCGATGCTGATAATCTAGAGATCACTCGTCTATACCGCAAATACCATGCAATGTATGGCTCACGAACGTCTGAGGACGGACTTTCCGGTAAGGAAAAGAAAGAGTACGCGCGCTACATGGATTTGAAAGAAAAATATGAAGAAAATCGCGAAAATGCGAAGTCACGCATGGATCAGTATATGACGCAAAAAGAGTCATTAATGGCTGGTTTAGATGCGGTCAAAACTGCTTTAGGTAAAAATAAAGCTTCATTGGAAAATGTACAAGCACTCGAGCCAGGTGCGAACGAAGAATTGGCCATGGGCCAGCAAATGGTTGTTGGAGCTATGATGCAAGATCCTGATGCAAGTCTTAAAAGTATTCGATCAAATATCGAAGAAGGACTTAGTGGTGCGATAAATTACTTCAAAGGTCAATATGAGCACTATTACAATGCAGACTTTGATCCGAGGAGCATAGTTGGTGACGATTATAACAATCAGTTGCAGCGCATTTATGGAAATAACGACTATGAAGGACCAGATGCATCTCATGGTACGCACGTAGCCGGAATCATTGCTGCTGAGCGTAACAATGATATCGGAATGGATGGTGTAGCAGATAATGTACGCATCATGACTGTGCGTGCTGTACCAGATGGTGATGAGCGTGACAAAGACGTGGCCAATGCCATTCGCTATGCGGTTGACAACGGTGCCTCCGTCATCAACATGAGTTTTGGAAAAGGATTTAGTTGGAACAAGGAAATCGTAGACGATGCAGTGAAATATGCCTCAAAAAATGACGTATTACTCGTACATGCTGCCGGAAACGATGGCAAGAGCAACGACAATACGGACAACTTCCCTAATGACTCATATGAGAAAGGCGGATTGTTTTGTTCTAAGCGATCAAAAAACTGGATCGAAGTTGGTGCATTGAATTTTGCACAAAAAGAATATACCGCTGCACCATTTTCAAACTATGGAGTGAAGGAAGTAGATGTTTTTGCACCAGGTGTAAAAATTTATTCAACTATTCCTGATAATGAGTATGCGAGTTTCCAAGGTACAAGTATGGCATCCCCTGTTGTGGCGGGTGTAGCTGCGCTGATTCGCTCATACTACCCTACTTTGTCGGCGAGCCAGGTGAAAGAAATTATTATGTCTACTGCTACTCCGATTAAAGATCAAGTAATCATTCCAGGAGAGAAAGATAAAAAGATGTCCTTTTCAGAATTGAGTGTTTCAGGTGGAACGATCAATGCATATGCTGCGATGAAAAAAGCGAGCATGACGAAAGGAAAAAACAAGGTTAAAAAATCGAAAGCATACCAAGCTTCGATGAAATTAAGCGAGCAAGAAAAAGCGTAAGCTAAATAAAATACACATTTAAAAGCCATCGAGATTATTTTCGATGGCTTTTTTTATTTGGATTAAACCTCCAAGGTTTCGCACTTCTCTGGCTTTACTAAACCTTCCAGGCTGACCTCTATACAAATTGAAAATCCTTTTAACACGCCATAATAAATCCGCTGTGAGCTCAACTAAATTAAATCATTCCATTGTTGGCGTCTCGCCGACAATTGCCGTGACCGTGTCAGAATATTTTTTAAAATTATAAAAACTTAAGGTGTTGTACTGACGCTCTAAGATCGGTCAGCATTCGGTCAGCATCGGTCAGAATTTACGGATTGGCGGGGATGCCAAACAACGGAAGTCGAGTTTTTGAATTCGTTAATTCCGCTCTACTGGGTCTCGATTCCCTCGATCAGTATCCCAAACCACGATCATGCACAGTAACGGATTATTTTTTTAATATCAGTAATGTGCTTCGAAAAAACTCTTGGATTAAACCTCCAAGGTTTCGCCCCACTATAGCCTTGCCAAACCTTGCAGGTTGGTTAATTTTTTAATCCGTAATTGTTTTAGTTTTCCGATAACTCCAACGGAATCATTTCGTGTTTCAACTCACGGAAGTCGACTGGCGTCACACCTGAAACTCCAGGTTCGTCCATATACACACCATAAATGACATCGACCGCAGCCATCGTCAATTTATTATGCGTAATGATGACAAATTGCGAGTCACCACTGAACGTCTTGATTATATTATTGAACTTCTGAATATTGGCATCATCCAAAGGTGCATCGACCTCATCGAATATACAGAACGGTGCAGGCTTCAATAAATACAGAGCAAAAAGTAGTGCAGTTGCCGTCAATGTTTTTTCTCCACCTGATAATTGACTTAATGATTGAGGTCGTTTTCCTTTAGGTTTTGCCGTGACTTCAATTTTTGATTCAAGCGGATTTTCTGGATCTATTAAAATCAGATCACAATTGTCTTCAGCGCTGAAGAGCGATCGGAATATTTCCTTGAAGTGCTCTTTGATTTTATCAAACGCCTCCATAAATTGAATGGTCGCTTGCTCTTCTAATTCCTTGATCGTATCGAGTAAACTCTTTTGAGCGTCTTCGATATCAGTCTTTTGTGACAAGATACCATCGTGACGCTCTTTCATTTCATTGAATGCCTCTACGGCAAGCGGGTTGACTTCACCAAAACCGTACAACTTCATACGCATACGTTCGACGCGATGGGACAGGTCGTCTCCGTCTGTTTCTTCGGGAATTTCCACCTCCATCAATTCAGGAGTCGAGATATTAAATTCAACTTTGACGCGCTGCGTTACGTCATTGAGTTTTAATTTTATTTCGTTGTATTCATCTTTTAGCGTGTTGATCAAATACTGGATATCAGAATTCTTTTTATTTAATTCGGTCAATTCTTTTTCGTTTGCTGCTAATTTATTCTTAGCCGCAAAATAAATCTGTTCGGAAGCTGAAAGTTCTTCACCGACATTCGATTTACTTTTGAGCATATCTTGAAGTTTGTTCCGCATGGACTCCAAATTGGCCTTGTCCTCTTCTATTGTCGATGATAATTGGGCATCTTTTTTATGTATGGATTGCACCTCATCAGATAGCTCAGATATACGTTGCTGAATACGTCGTTGTTCGTTACCGATATTCGTCAAGTGACCTTCGGCTTGGACGAGTAAAATATTCTTTTCGCTATAGGCTTCATTTAATTGATTGAGTTCCAAAGCTAATCTATCAATAGCCGAGGACTCTCCCGACAATTCGGAAATCAAAAGATCATAGCCTTTTTTAAATTCTTTTATTTTTTCACCAGCAATTGTACTGACTTGCTCAGATTCTTTTCGTTGCTGCTGCAATTCAGTAATACGCCGCTTATTGGATTCTATTTGCTGTGACAATTCAGAGACTCTCAAATTGATATTTCTAAATTCGCTTTCGAGTGTTGCGAGCTGACTCCTTTTTTCATCGAGCTGTTGCTGGACTTTAAATAAATCGATTTGCTCTTGCTCCTGAATGAGTTTCGATTTGCGCTCATTTAGCGATTCAATCTTATCGCCGAGGGACGTCATTTCATTCTCGATTTTTTCGAGATTTTTCTTTCGACCAATTTTCATTCCATCGAATAGCCCTGGTGAACCGCCACTTAGTCGTGTCTCTGACTGAATTCGATGTCCATCATGTGCCACCAACGTGATACCCGCAGGTGCTGACGTACTGCTATTAAATGGACTTGTACCATCATGAATGTAGAGATGTCCAAGTAATGATTGTATAAGTCCTTTATATTCTTGCGGCAAGTCTACCACATCTAGCGCTGGAATGAAACCAGGAATTGTCGCTGGATCATCGGCAGATTTAGGCTTGAATGCTTCTGCGTCAAAAAATGCCGCTCGACCTTTCTGTGCATCCTTCAGCAACGTAATGGCCTGAATGGCCTCATCTCGACCACGTACGACATAATAATTCAAGTAAGGCTCGAGATAAGCCTCTACCGCATTTTTATATTTGTCAGCACAATTGATTATTTCGGATAACAATGCTGCTTTTCTATTCCATGTATGCTTTTTGGCGAGAAATTTTATCGAATCGGGATACCCTTCCAGGTTTTCGATCATATTGCGGAGCAAGTTCAATTCGTTTTGTCGAGCATCACGTTCACGATTGCGATCAATAATATTATTTGTGACTGCCTCGATCTCTTCTTTTAAGAGGTTAATCACCGACTGATCTTTGCTATACTGATCTTCTAAGACAGTCACTTCATCGCGCAATGCTTTGAGCCCAGTCTCTTGGTCGACCTTAGAGGCTTCAAAATCCTGCATACGCTGATGACGCTCTTGCGCTTCTTCGCGTGTATGCTGAATCGTTTGATCAGTCGATTGTTGGCGGTTCAATTCAACTGCCAATGTGCGCTCCAACGAAGTAATTTCCGCATTGAGCTCACTTTGTTTTGTCAAGAGCTCATTTTTGACCTCCTCTACGTTTTTGATTTTTGACGCAAGGCTATCTCGGGCCTCAGTAACCTTCGATGCATCCGCCCTTTTGAGCTCGATATCTGCCTGAGCAGCGATGATCGATTCTTGCAAGCTTACCAATTGAGCCTGGAATGCCTCTATGCGATCTGCGTTAGTAGAAGCTTGATTTTTTTCCTTTTCCAGGTCTTGCTCGGAATATTGAATTTGGTTTTGAAGTAGTCCGATCTGACTTTGGAGTTGCGATAGTTCCTGTTCGACGGATCTGACTTGCTTTTGCATCTCTGTGAGCGAACCCTCGGACTTTTGGATTTCCATCTTTTGCCGCTGGATCTCTGCTGTCTTGCTATTTGTGCTGGCGTAAAGTTCAGTTTGCTTTGCTTGATTAGCCTGAATTTTCTCTTTCAGTTCTGCATATCGCTCTTTGTAAGCGGATAGATTGAATGCTGATAGTAGAATTGACGATGTTTTATAGTCGTCCTTTAGCTTAAGGTACTTTTTGGCTCGTCGTGCTTGTTTTTCCAACTGCTTCATATTGCCCTGAATCTCGTGCAACAGATCACTCACACGATCGAGATCATCGTTGGTAGCTTTGAGCTTCAGCGTCGTCTCATGCTTTCGTTGTTTGAAGCCATAAATACCAGCAGATTGCTCAAACATGCGCCGTCTTGCATTATTCTTATCCTGCAAGATGTCGTCGACCATCCCTAGCTCGATGATGGCATAGCTATTTGAACCGATTCCCGTATTCTCAAGGAGGTTTCTGATGTCTTTGAGCCGGCAGGTCACATTATTGAGTCGGTACTCACTTTGCCCACTGCGGTAGAGTACGCGGGATATTGATACTTCACTGTATTCTAGAGGCAAAAGCCCCTTATCATTTTCGAATGTAATCGAAACTTGTGCCATCCCGGCCTTCTTGCGCGTCTTAGTACCGTTGAAGAGTACGTCACTCATCTTTTCCAAACGTAAATCCTTGCTGCGTTGCTCTCCCAAGACCCAGCGAATCGCATCCACCACGTTGGACTTTCCAGAACCATTTGGCCCTACTACACCGGTCACATTTTCACTAAAGTGAATGACAGTGGGCTTCGCAAAGCTCTTGAACCCCTTAACTTCTAACTTCTTTAATCGCATAGCTCGCAAAAATATTCAAATTTTACATATATATCTTTTTTGAGGCTGTTATATATATCTTTTTTGAGGCTGTTAAAGCGCTGTTCATCTGCAAAATCATGAAGTTTTTTTATGACAAAATAGCTTCATTTAGACTAAGATCCGATCACGTTGATTCCGAATATACTGAATGTGTCAATATTGATATAATAACATACATATTGTATCGTTTTATGATATATTTGTAATATGGAAGTTGATCTTATTAACCGATCAGGCGACAGGAGAAAAGGGCTAATTCAGGAAACATCAAAAGAAGAGTTACAGCTTTTGAAAAAGTGGAAGTTCAATTGGCTTGATTTGTATGAGTCAGGTGAGAACAAAGTTTTTCAAATTTTCACGAATAAGATTGAGGGCTTGATCAAAATAGAATTTGTGATACCGGATTTCTTTGAAATGAAAAACATTGAAGTCTCACCTACCAACTATGGTGCTGACGGAATGTTTGTAAACGTTGCAAAAATTTTAATTTCCTATGGTTGCTTATTATCATTTGAATTGAATAAAGGTCCTTACAAGGGATACTTATCGTTTGTCAGTAAAGGAAGATTAATCGATTATTATATAAAAGAATATAACGCTGAACTTGTATTCAGAGAACGGATGATAATAAATCCATCGAACGGTTTAAGACTAATTAAAAAGCACTTAAATATAGAACTATGAATTCAAAAATATATCAGGACCACATACTCGGCGAGCAACATGGCACGACAAGCGCAGAGGAACTTCACATGCTTCGAAGGATTATAAAAGTAGATTCAGAGAAATACACTGAAGAAGAACGCATGAACTTTCATCGGATTGGGCTTCATTTGCGCATGCGTCGATACTTGGAACAGCCTATAAAGAAGATTATTTTGACAGGAGAATTTTTAGGTGAGTTGTTAAACATTTACAAAGTCAAGAAGATAAAATTTGCAGAACTCATTAATTATGAAAGCTCCAATTTGCATGCAATTTTAAAAGGAAGACGACGAATGAGTAATAAGATTGCGATTAAGGTAGGAGCTATTTTCTCCATAGATCCTCAGCTCTGGATGTTTATAGAAGCAAAGAATGAACTAGCTAAATTCCGAGCTAATAATGATATTCCAACTTCTCTCTACACAATCGACAAATTGAGAGAGACTAGATAACATGTTTATCATCTATTAAAATTGATCATTAAATTCTCAAGAATTGGCAGGATTCAAATGCCAATAAAAAAAGCCACCTGAATTTCAAGTGGCTTTTTATTTTATCTAGGAAAAGCGAGTTACTATTCCTTGAAATAACTTTCCTCTAACGTTTCTCCTGCTTGAACTTGCTCAAAACGTGTTTTGAAAATATTCGATTTCTCAAAATCATTCTGACGAGCATAAATTTCTTTCAAGGCGATCAATGTATTTAGATCATTTGGATTGGCGCGTTCTGCTTTTTGAAAATATGGAAGCGCGGTATCAAATAAATCTTTTGTCTCACCCTCAAGCATCGTATATTTTTTCTGATCTTCTTTCGACAGACCTAAATCTTGCATAACTTTTGTCTTTTCAGCAGCTTGATTAAAATACATTGAACCGATACTATAATATGCGTCAAATGAATTAGCATCGCGCTCGATCGTTTGATTATAATAAGATAGTGCTTGATCGAAATATTTTTGACGTTCGGCTTCATTGCCTTCTTTCATGGCGGACTCACTCAAATTCATGTATACATTTCCAAGTGCTGAATACACTGTAGGGTTATCAGGGTCTTGTTCGATAGCTATTTTAAGCTTCTCTTCTAATTTCGTAAAGTCACCTTTCTTGATGTAATAATTGATTTCAGCAAATAATAATTCAGTGTTAGTAGGATCAATTTCCTGGCCTTTTTTGAGTATTTTCATTGCCGCTTCTTCATCATCCTCTACAGTCATCGCATATAACGTGCTGTAAACTCCTGGCTCCTTACTGCCACTATCATATAAACCTTGCAATAAACTCGCTGCAGCTTCCTGCTCACCAGCCTGACGAGCGCAAACAGCAGTTACATACTTGTGATTATCTAAATCCGCATCCGACTCAAAAACTGATTTTTCATCATTATCGAGCAACATTTGATTAGCATCTAACACAGCTGACAATGGTTCATAAGCGGTTTCGAAATCTTGAGTTCCGATGTAATGATTACCGATGAAACTGAGGTAAGGTGTTAATTCTCCTAATATTTTTAATACCTCTTTCACTTGATATTTTTTCTCAGCCATCGGCAAGGCTGTTTCGATCGCAGCTAAAGCCTCTACACCCGCGCCAGCATTATTCGGCTTTTCTTGTTTTCCAATGCTCATCGCAATATAATCCTTTGCGATAAGTTCGGTATAAATTTTAGCCCGAGCGACATTTGCCTTATAGTCATTTTGAATTTCGCTGTCTTTGAATGCTAGTTCAATTGCGTCCTTCGCTTCCATAAGTTTATCAGCGTTACCACTTTGATCCAAATTATATGCAGAAAGTGCTTTACCCGCAGTTTTTAAATGTTGTTGTCCATCTTGTGCCTGCAATTGAATTGCGGCAACAAATAAAATGAGGAGTGAAAAGATCTTAAGTTTCATTTACTTGATTGTTTTATTTTGAAATAGTACATCGTTAAGACGTGCTATTGGAAAGGGATTGTTTAATAAAAATGTTAAAAAATCCAAATGTTCCGTTAACCACGCTTGAGTTTGTAAAGGTAGTTTTTGTTGATATAATTTGCAATTATTGAAAAATGATACCTCATCAGCAAGCAAAAAGGCTGCATGTTAAACGCATGCAGCCTTCTTAGATGCGATATACGCACCGTTATTTTATACCAAATGCTAGTTCACGTATACGTCGAACTCTACACGTCGATTTCTTGAGCGACCTTCTTCCGTATCATTGCTTCCGATTGGTCTCACTTCACCCATACCGGAGTAAGACATGCGAGATACTGAAATACCTCTCGTACTCAAGTATTCATAGCAAGACCTAGCTCTTCTCTCAGATAACTCTCGATTCCGATTATCATTACCAACGTTGTCCGTGTGGCCTGTGATACGCAATTTGTATTCTGGATATCGCTTCATGATATCCGCTATTCGATTCAAAATGCTAAATGATTCATTTCTCAGTGTTGCTTTGCCGAAGTCAAACTCAACGGCTTGCACGGCAAACTCGAGCGTCTCGCGGTCAGCTTGTTTCAGTTCTGGACATCCGAGGTTAGAAACTGGTCCTGGTGTGGTAATGCATCTGTCGTCTTTATCGCTCACGCCATCTCCATCAGTATCTGGGCAACCTCTAGCGTTTCTCGATCCAGCCGCATTCGGACAATCGTCCTCATAATCAGCCAATCCATCACCATCAGTATCCGGGCAACCGCTCAAAAATCCTGGTCCCGGACTATCAGGACATCGATCAACATCGTCATTGACGCCATCACCATCTCTATCCATCACTTTTTTTACCTCCGGGCATCCGCGATTAGCGATTGTACCTGCTTGATTCGGGCAATCATCATCTTTATCCAGTATGCCATCGCGATCGGTGTCAACCAACATCGGTGACTCTGGGCAACCTTTATTTTCGATTGTTCCAGCAAGATTAGGGCATTCATCATTCTTATCTGAAACTCCGTCTTTATCAGTATCTGGACATCCGTTTAAAGCTCTTGGCCCGGGCTGTTCCGGACAGTCATCGCGATCGTCCTGTATACCATCTGCATCAGTATCTGGACAACCAAAGAAAGCCTCAAGACCAGGCTTCTGTGGACATAGATCGACATCATCGGCGATGCCATCACCGTCAGAATCCAATACGCTCGGCTTCTTAGGCATTTCAACTTCCTCTTTCACGACCTTGCCAAATCTATGTACAAAGCCTAGACCAATATTCAAATTATCCCGATTATCGCTGAATGCCAATCTGTAAGCAACTTCGGCATTGAGATCGGTCTTTTGTCCTACAGGAATTTGGAAACCAAACGCTAACGGCAGAGCAGCATGCGAACTATCACCATTTTCACTCATGAATCCAATCCCGGCGCTCAGATACGGGTTAATTTTTCGCGTCCTTCCAAGTAGATGATGCTGAACTTGAACGTCTAATCCTATGAAACGACTGTTATAAACTGATTCCGGTAGTTTGACTTCTGAAATTTTTATCGGCACAGCGATACTCCATTTATCATTGAAATATGCAGTATATCCGATTTCGAAGCCTCCGTTCCAATCCTGAAAATCAAGCACTGGCCCGTCGTTGAACGTTCCATAATCGAAAAATAATTTTTTAACGATTACGCCTGACTCAATCTTATTCTGTGCATGTGAAGATGATATGGCAAATAGAGCCACTAGCACTGCTACAATTATGTGTTTTTTCATACGCCTTAATTTGACCATATGGTCGTAGGTTACTGGCAAAGATAAAATTAAATATTATATAAAAAGGTTATCTGTAGCATGTTGTTTGTATACTGGCACAGGCAATTGGGCGGTCAAAAGCAGTAGTATCGTCGTCAAACCACGATTTTTGGTGAAATGCTGTTATTTCATCAGAGCATTTGATGACGCAATCTCAAGAGACATTATCAATGGACTGCCTGTAAGCAATGCTAAGTCAATGACAAACGAAAGGCAAGTGAGCTTCTAAATTCAATCTATATTGACGGTATGGCTGCAGCATCCTAATCTAACTTTAAATCTCCGCTTCAAAAAACCCTGTTTTGTAGTTTTTCTGCACCTTATTCCATTCGAAATAGCGACCATTCATGGCGATATAAACACCTGGCGGAAGCACTTGTACAAATGCAAGCGCACTACCAAGGTTGAAAAATCCGTCACTTGATGTCCCAAATGCATACGGTACCATAGCTCCTGTCAACACGATCGTTTTTTTCGTTAGATTTTCCTCAGCAAGCGCTTTGGCTGTATTGACCATGCGGTCTGTGCCGTGGGTAATGATGATTCGCTCGGCGTCTCCGCGCTTACAATTGTGTACGATGATATCGCGATCAGCATCTGTCATTTCCAGGCTGTCGACCATCATAAGCGTTTTTATGTCCACATCTAATGTTGACCGTCCTCGTGCGAACATGTCAGTTAAGTGTGTATTTTTAAAGTACAATTCACCTGTGATGAAATTGTAGTCCTTGTCAAAAGTGCCTCCCGTAACATAGATTTGAATCATGTGGCAAATATAATTTTCACATGTCTAAATGACGGCTTTAATTATTGTCAAATCCGTCGGCACGATTCCGGTTGTATGGGAATTTGATAAAACCAAGTGAGCTCGGTTTGACCCGGATATAAAAATGGTATGTACTACGCTCCGGTTGCCAGCCAACACCCATTGTCCAACAATGTAGATCCCGTGAAAGCGATAAATCTGGATAAGACGTCGCCTTACGCGTGAAGTTGTAGTCAATATTACCGACTGTCAATCGCCATTTCGGTGTCAATGGAATATCACCACGGATTGCAATACTATGAATGCTTGGTTTGAAAAATATTGACTGATCACCGCGCAATCTTGATCGCAATGTAAATTGATATGTAAATCTTAAGTTATCGAAAATTGATAGTAAATTATCTTTTTTCTTTTTCTTATCGCCGGAATTTCCTCTTTTATCGTCGCTCCCCTTTTTGCCAAATAATCCTCGAAACTGTTTTACCGTCATGCCGGTATTCAAACTAATATTTGCACGATCGAAACGTAATATTTTCCCATTCACATCGCTCTGGAATTGATTGATTCGTCGGCCATTTTCATCAAGAGCATACGGGTCAAATGCACCTGATACTTTTATAGTCGCCAGATTTTTAAATAAACGCACGTTACCTGAAAATGCGATAGGACTCCATTGCAGTGTATCAGCAGCAAAATTATAATTACCACTAATATTAAGGTTATCGAGTAATTTGGATTTTGTAAATGTGGAATCCTTCTTATTAAATAATTTTGCTTCAAATAAATTTGTGATACTATAATTTAATGAGAAGCGCTCTCGTCCGCTCGGCCCACCAAAAGGTTCGTTCGTAAATATGGAATAATTCAGGGTATCAAGATCACCGTTATTTCTTCTGATCTCCACATCTCTAAAATAACCCAAATCTTCATCCTGATAATCCGGTGAGTAACTCATGGATATCGACGGTTTAGCCGTGTGCCGAATCCCGCGAAGAAATCCCTTTTTAAATCTCATCGTTCCATAGAGTTTAGTGAACAATGAAATACCCGCATCGTATTGGTGAATGGCTTCGAAACCCGCAAGTCGCTCGTCCTCCACCATGCCGAATGATAAGGTGTCATAGACAAATGTTTTTGTGCCGTCAAAAGGATCTATGATCGAATCGATCAGGACACGATCTAGGTCTTCTACGAATGTGCGATTGGTCCGTTTTGTGTACCAAGTTTCCTTTAGATTAACAAATGGCGAAAGCTGAAAATATTTTAATACATTAAAATTGACATTCGAAGTGATATTATGTTGTACGCCGAATCGGCCGTCTTGAAATGTTTCGCTTTGGAAAAACGACGAGTCTACCCCACTCAAATCGTATCGCAAAGACGAATTATATGTCAACGTAACTGTTTCATACCACTTCTCTTTTCCGGTTCGCCTTGCGCGTTTAAATGGGTTAATCTGTTTCATTCGAATGTCGAGTCGAGGTAGCGACATCTGCATTTCTCGTGTCGATGTGTTTTGTCGGTGGCTTAAAGCGAGTGTCGCTGTGAATGGCGTACCCGGAAATTGTTGAGTCAGTGAGAAATTCGAATTCAGCGAATTATTTAAAACATTTTGGGCATTATTAAAATTGAGGTTATCGTATTGATTGGTCTCAATGTTAATCGTTCCGCCGACTGTTCGATAAGGATGCGCTTTGGGATTTTGTTGGTGACGTAGTTTTATAAAAAACGACTTTTCTTCTAGACTCGCCAATCGTCGGGTGATATTTCCAAACTCATCTTCTTCATTAATTACTTGCTCTGTTTCATAGACAGAATAGCCCAAATTCATATTCCCGTCGTATTTATATTTCTTTTTATAACGGAGTTCTCCTTGAAAACCGTAACTACCTCTGAAATAAAAATCCGTTAATAGTGTAAAATCAAAATGATCGCTTATTGGGAAATAATATCCTACACCTTTTAATCCGAATCCCCAACGATTTGAATATTCATAATCATTTGGAAACATGAGTCCACCACGCTTTCCCTTTTTTAATGGGAAAAACCCGAATGGTAAATACAGAGGTGTTGGCACTCCCCCAATCTCAAGATTGGACGGCCCTACAACTGCGACTTTGTTTGCGACAATTTTTTGTTTTTTTGATCGAATACCAAAGTGCGGAATATCATGATCACACGTTGTGAAAATCGCATCATTGCTATATACCGTATGATGTTCGGGACCATCTTCGGTGCCGGCACCATAAAACTTGGTTGTAGCCCCGTGTATATATAAATCACTTTCCTTTGTCGTCACATCATACACCAAGCCTCGTCTTGTCTTGAAATTATAACGCATGCGTTCAGCCTCAATCTCTTGTGTTCCATCTTTAAAGACAGGCGTACCACTCATAGCGCCAATACTATCAGGCAGACCTTCTGCCAATGCGATATTAGTATTCAAATCCAATAGAATGTAATTTGATTTTAATTCCAAGCTCCCGTAATTTACATAGGCATCACCATAGAGATGTACCAGCCTCATGGTATTGTCCATGATGATTGAATCTTCACTTCCATATTCCACTTGCTCGTCAAGTGCATCTGGCGACATCGGAAAACGACTCAGAACATCGGCGCTATCTGGCAACGTCGTATCGGCAATCATATCAGTTGCGGGAACGACCAGCGAATCAGCTAGAATATCTATATCAGCCGTATCGATCACTTGGCCCTGCAACTGCATGATAGCAACCGTCAGTAAACATATGATATGTAATAATCGTTTTTTGAGCATTCAGGTGCGAAAATATGGTAATAAGCTGCAATGGAAGTAAATCTAGTCCATTGATTGAATTATCACCTGTGGTTGAGCACGTTGAGTTTATAAACCTCTATTTTCATCGACTAGCTTGGTTGGACCTATTGGATTAACACCACTTTAACGATAATGCACCTATATTTGATCTTCGTATTGGAAGAAAGAGAATAAACATGAGTAAAGAAGTAAAAATTGGAATATTAGCATTGGTCGCTATCATCGGATCTGTATGGGGCTATGCGTTCTTGAAAGGAAAGAACTTATTGACGAATTCATCGTCTTACTATGCCAAGTTTGAGAACATTGAACAACTCCCTATTAGTGCCCCAGTATTAATTTCAGGTGTTCAAGTGGGTACAGTCAGCAGTAAGAGTCTGGATGCAGATGATATGAAAACAGTGACAGTCGAGTTGGATATTGAGAATAAATACAGCATACCTGTGAATACTGTTGCGACACTCGTGAGCATGGGTTTGATGGGGCAAAAAGGTATAGAATTAAAAATGAGCGGACCATGTAGCGGAGCAAATTGTGCACAAAGTGGTGATTTTCTTCAAGCAAAGGTACAAGGCATGATGGAGGGTATGTTGGGAGAAGACACGCTCGGCGATGCGTTTAAAGGTCTGGGTGACGGTATCGGAACAGCATTTGACACCATTAATCAGCGTTTATCAGATCCTGCCAATGATGGACGAATTTCGAAAATCCTCAAAAATATCGATGAACTCTCCGCGAGCTTAACGAAAACTTCTAGCAATTTGAATAGACTTATTTACAGCACAGATAAAAATCTCTCAAGTCTTGCCACCAATATGAATTCTGTTGTCGGCAATTTGAAAAAAAATAATGTTGCCATTGAAGATATATTAAAAAATGCGGCTGGATTTACTGAGCAATTAAATAATTCGGATTTAGAAGGTGCAGTGAATAATGTCAGTAAAACGATGAATTCGGCCGATGCGGCTATGGCTTCATTGGACGGCACGATCAAAGAACTCGATGCAACCATTAGTAATTTCAAATCGATAGCGAGCGACATCAATTCCGGTCAAGGCACGATGGGCAAATTGGTAAAAGATGAAGAGTTATATAACAACCTGAATCGCACCCTTTTTGACTTGGACAAACTACTTCAAGACTTCAGATTAAATCCAAAACGCTACGTCAACGTGTCCGTTTTTGGCAAAAAACAAAAAGAATACGAATTACCTGAAGATGATCCTGCACGCGAAGAAATTAAGAGTGAAGATGACGAATAATACGTCAAGCTTTTTTTGCTTTTAGCGCATATAGCATCGGCATTTTTCCTTCGAAACCTTTGACTTGGTGGCCAGAATCGGTTTGAGTCATGTCTGCGAAAATCGGATATGGAGAATAATCAAATTCCTCAAAGGACGTCAGATTAAATCCTTTTTTTACTAGGTTTCCAATCATGTCAGCTAGCGAATGATTCCAAACATAACAAGAAGATTTAATTTTCGAATCGTGCTCGGCATACGTTCCCTCGTACTCCTCAAAAATGGCTTCTCGATTAAAATATGAATACGCGACTTCAGTAAACTCGTCGTTCCACATCCACATAGTCGGATGAAATTCTACGAATACAAAACGTCCACCACTTTTTAGATATTTCGAAACCAAGTTCACGAATTTTTCAAGGTCGGGATGCCAACAAATCACACCATAAGAAGCGAAAACAATGTCAAAGGTTTCATCAAGATGATTTGGAAGATCAAAAATGTTACAACAAATAAATTTTGTGCTAACATTCAAATCTTTGGCTGTTTTCTTAGCTACTCCTATCGCCGCCTCAGAAAAGTCAACGCCAGTTACTTCAGCTCCCATTCTAGATAAAGAAATCGAGTCTTGACCAAAATGACATTGGAGATGTAGTATCCGCTTCTCGGAAATATCACCCAACAAGTCCAATTCGATTTGTTGTAGTGAAGATTTTACATCCAGAAAAGCTTGATGATTATAAAATTCCGACTTCAGATGAACTGGCACTTTTTTATTCCAGTGATCTTGATTTAAATGTGTTGGGTTCATTAGACTTACTTTCATTTAAAATATTCGATACCCAACAACAAACGACGATCTTGAATAGTCCGAGCTAAGATAAAGATAATCGACTGTCAAATCGTTACGCATCGAATACCTTAGCTCAGCACTCAGTCGGCCAAAACTGAAACCTGCACCAAAATGTACGTTACTTCGACCTAATGTATGAGTCGAAATTTCTAATGACCCCGCATTCGATTTAAATGCAAAGTCAGCTGAAAACAACGCATTGATAAAAACACGCGATTTATCATTTAGGAATATATAGTATCGTACTCCAATGGGAACTTCTAACGATTTATAATTAATTGCAATTAAAGATCTTCGGTCGACGACTTCACTTTTGTAATATTGAAAATTCGGATCTATTACTATGGACCATTTATCATTATTGAAAGGAAGCACCAATTCACACTGCAATCCGACTCGAGCGCTCAATTTGTCATCAAATGATCGATCGATAGACGAATTTCTTTGAGTCACTTGCGCCCAATTTAAACCTGATGTGAGATGTAATTTAAGCCATTCTTTATTTTTTGGACGAACATTCTTTACATATTCATTATTTCTACAGGTATTTATTTTTTCAAAATACGAAATAAGTGATTTCTCTGAATAGGATAATTTATCTGTTTCAATCTTCGCTCGATTTACACATGAAATAGAATTTGAAAGTTGCTGACGAAATTGATTGTTGGTTTTAATTACACCAGACTCTGTCCGATACCGCTTATAGACCAGCTGATTTACAACGCCTTGGTCAATTTGATAAAAAAACCGTTCTAATTCACCATCGCGATAATAAAATAACGTTGGATCACCTTCTATTAAAGTTTTTAGCCAGATAGTTTCAGTGTTGAATGTGGGATTTCGATCCCAGGTAATTCGCTTTAAGTCATCTCGAGAACGGTCGATATCAACGTATGCCCTAATAAATTTAATCTTACCAATAATTTCAAACTGCTTAATATCTTTTATTGGACCGTCTAACTTTTGGCTATTTACATTTAATTTATAAGCGATGGAAGTCGGTGTGCTTCGCCAATCTTCATTATAGATCAGACATGAAATCTTTTGGCCATCATTTTTTATGATATAGCCAGGTTGATATTCGTTTTGAGCTTGTGATGTGAACGTCAAGGAAAAAAGAATCAGGAATGCAGGTAGTAAGTGTTTCATACAAAGGGTTGTTTATTACGTGTTAGGATTTACGTTCGACGATATTAGGCATCGAACCTGACAAATATATTACATATTTGTTTAATATGATCAAACCAATGTATATCACGCGGATTCTTATTCGATGTTGGAGCAAAGAGAAAGAAAAGAATTGCAGGAATGCGCCTAAACTAAAAAGGCCCGACATTTTCACATCGGGCCTCTTATTTATTTTCATCGGAAAGGATTATTTATCCTCCACTTCTTCATATTCGACATCAGTAACATCTTCAGTCTCCGACGATTCCGAGTTAGCTTGATCAGCATTCGCTTCTGGCCCGGCTCCACCCTGTCCATCAGCTTGTTGTGCTTGATAGATATCTTGGCTGGCCGCTTGCCATGCTGTGTTCAATGCCGTTGTAGCCGGTTCAATAGCGCTCAAATCCTTCGCCTCATGCGCTTTTTTCAAGTCCGCAAGTGAAGTTTCAATAGCTGATTTCTTATCCTCAGGTATTTTATCACCGTAGTCCGAAAGCTGTTTCTCTGTTTGGAAAATGAGTGAATCAGCCGTATTCAATGCATCGACTTCTTCACGCGCTTTCTTATCCGTTTCAGCATTCGCTTCAGCTTCCGCTTTCATTCTTGCAATTTCTTCTTTTGACAAGCCGGTTGAAGCTTCGATACGAATCGATTGCTCTTTACCTGTTCCTTTGTCCTTGGCAGATACATTCAATATTCCGTTGGCGTCCATGTCGAATGTTACTTCGATTTGAGGAGTACCTCTTGGTGCTGGCGGTATATCACTCAAAATGAAACGTCCAACCGTACGGTTATCCGTTGCCATCGGGCGTTCACCTTGCAAAATGTGAATCTCCACGCTTGGTTGATTGTCAGCGGCAGTCGAATAAGTCTTTGACTTCTTCGTCGGGATCGTAGAGTTAGAATCGATGACCACGTCATAAACACCACCCATCGTTTCGATACCCATTGATAAAGGTGTTACATCTAGCAACAATACATCCTGTACGTCACCGCTCAGCACCCCACCTTGAATCGCGGCACCAACTGCTACGACCTCGTCTGGGTTCACCGATTTGTTTGGCTTCTTACCAAAAAACTCTTCTACCGCTTCTTGAATCCGCGGAATCCGAGTTGATCCACCTACAAGGATGATTTCATCAATTTCAGACTTAGCCAAACCCGCATCTTTCAGTGCTTCCTGGCAAGGCTTCAATGTTCTTGCTACCAAGTCATCAGCCAATTGCTCAAACTTAGCTCTCGAAATCTTCAATACAAGGTGCTTTGGCACTCCGTCAACAGCTGTGATATATGGTAAATTCACCTCTGTTTCAGTCGAAGAACTCAATTCAATCTTTGCCTTTTCTGCGGCATCTTTCAGACGCTGAAGTGCCATCGGATCTTTCCGTAGATCAATATTTTCTTGCGACTTGAATGAGTCTGCAAGGTGATTCATCAGCACACGGTCAAAGTCATCACCACCGAGATGCGTATCACCATTAGTTGATTTCACTTCAAATACACCGTCTCCGAGTTCCAAAATGGAAATATCAAACGTACCTCCACCTAAATCAAAAACTGCTATTGTTGAATCTTGGTTCTTTTTATCCAAGCCGTAAGCCAAAGCAGCAGCAGTCGGCTCATTGATAATTCGCTTGACAGTCAATCCTGCAATTTCACCTGCTTCTTTCGTTGCTTGCCGCTGCGAATCATTAAAGTATGCTGGCACTGTCACAACAGCTTCAGTCACCTCACTTCCCACGAAATCTTCAGCCACTTTTTTCATCTTCTGCAAGATCATGGCAGAAAGTTCTTGTGGTGTGTACTCGCGATCTCCGACTTTTACTTTGATCGTATCGTTAGCTCCGGACACGACTTCATACGGCATGTGACCCGCTTCTTCTGTTATTTCCGAGTAACGACTTCCGATAAAACGCTTGATCGATGAAATCGTATTGATCGGATTAGTGATGGCCTGACGCTTGGCTGGATCGCCAATTTTACGTTCGCCATTGTCAATGAAGGCAACGACAGATGGTGTCGTCCTTTTCCCTTCGTCATTTGGGATGACAACCGGCTCGTTACCCTCCATTACGGCAACGCACGAGTTCGTTGTTCCCAAGTCAATTCCAATTATTTTACCCATAATATTATTATTTGTTTTGTATTTAATGTTTGAGTTACAGGCATACAAGATCAATCGACATGCCACTGCTGGTTTCTGCCGATTTTGCGGTCGTTTATAGGAATAGATACGCCATGGCATTGCCAATTATGACATTTTGACGTGTCTCGAGAAATTTAATAGATAAAAAGGCAGATCACATACTTCTAAGACATCTTGAAAATAAGTCAAAAACAACTTGCGTAATTAGTAAATGGAAGGTCTGAATGGGTTGACTATGGAGTGAAATTCAAAGCATCTGTGATATCACCATCGTACAGTTCTTCCAATGAAGCATTTGTCAGAGATACGCCTTGAGCAACCGTTTCGTTTATTGAAGAAAATAATCCAAACCCGTCTTCAACGTTCGTAAAGACTGGCACCTCTTGCGCACTTGTAATTCCTGCATTTGCATTTATAATATCGAGATAGGCTCCAATTTCTGAGCCGTAAGAAGTGATGCGCAAACTGATATTGATCATTTGTCGATTGATATTGGGATCTACATCTAGCCGACTTGACAAAAATTGGTAAAAAGATGTACCATCCAGATCGGCTGTTTGTGATGATCCAGATCCGGTCTCGTCGATGAGCGATGTCGCATCCCAACGCAACATTATATCTTCATTTACTCCGGTATTCAAGTTTCGCTCACGAATGACAAAATCGAAACTTATCGCATATGAACTGGCGCTTTCAACTTTGAACCAGCCAATAGGCGTAGGTTGGGTCAATGAAAATGACAACCTCCGTGCTCCATTTGTGAGTACTGGAATTCTGATTCTCGAATCCTCAAGTACTACTGTGCTCGAAGAAGCTAATATGTCGTCTTCTCGTTTGATTTCAACATCATATGTCTCGTTGGGTCGTAGATTGATATCATCAGCGTTGATCTTATATAGCACATTCGGATCAGTAAGAAAGTCACCCGGCTTTCGGACATAACCATCATCAACGGCATTGATGCGATTGAGTACAAACCGTACATCGTTTTCATCGATTAACTCCACTGTCACATCTTGATAAAAAACCGCATTTTCATCCTGAGCCAGTTCAACTGCGCTGCGCGTTTCATCGGCAAATGTACGCTCAAGTCTTACATAGTGGGCTGTGTCAGAAACAGCCAAAAGGCTATAAATAACCGGGCTTTCGATGATTTCATCAAATAAGACTAAATCATTATTGCAAGCGCTCAATGCGAATAAGGCAGCGACAGAAAAACAGATACAAGTACTATTCGAGAAAATTTTCATTCGTTCTATTATTTATAAAATAGTGTGACACATGTTCGTAAAGGGTTACAAATTTACACTTCTTAAATGGACCCGCGCATAGATACAAGATTTTGCCATATCTCCCCCACGTTATTTGACTTGCAATTCGTAGGCTATTATCACTCAGTATAGCGCAAGGTCTCACCAAATCGTCGTTGGTCGCCGACGGCAATTAAGCTTTTATCTTGACTGGCGATGGCGTTCACACCACCAAAATACATTGAAAGATCGCGCCATCTTCTGACCGGAACATTGAGATTGATTGTGACGTCATCAGCCGCTTCGACGTGCAGTTCTTTTCCATCAAAGTACATACGCGGTTGCTGTACGGCTTTTTCAAGTGGCATTTGGTATTGATAAAAATTGAGCAACGTCTGCGCCAATACAAATGGAATCCGCACGGCCCCTCCAGTCCCTAAAACCATTTCAGTCTTGTGTACTTGATTCTCTATAAGCGTCGGAGACATCATGCTCCTCATCCTCGCATCTGGCGTCCAACTGTTGATGCCGTCAGGTAAAAGCCCTGGCTCGCCAAGCATATTGTTCATATGTATACCGGTATTTGGAATGAAATACCCGCTGCCTTCGCCTATTGTCATGGTGAATGCAATGGCATTATTATCTTTATCTATTATATTAAAATGCGATGTACTTCCATGTCGATTATCACCAGAACTATGATTTTCTTTCACAATCTGGTATAGCAACTCTGGATTTTCATGAAGGTGTTTTCCCTCTATTAAAATTTGACTTAAATCCCGCATATATTCCGCTGAGCGAAACTGTGATTTACTCTTTTGCTCACTAAAACGATTAAGCATGTAAATTAACAGTGGACCACCCAGCGACGGATATCCCATCGTAAATATTTGTTTTCCATGAAATTTTGTTTCTAGTGGATTTTTAAGAGCCGCATGATATGATTGTAAACTCTCCATATCCAATACTCCACCTCCTGATTGGCAGTCAGCTACAAGTTGCTGACCAATCTCTCCGCGATAAAATAAATCTTCACCTTCGATCGCCAGTGTCTCCAGAAAATCTGCCATATCAGGCAATACAATTCGTTCACCGACTTTTTTTATTTCTTCCTTCTCGAAAAAAGTACGGCGACCTAAATCGCTTCTAGAAAAAATATTCTTTAATAAATTCAAATCCAGATTTTGGAATTGATTGACTTCGACACCCTCCTTGGCTAGTTTAATGCCATGATGAAATAATTCTTTTAAAGGCATCGATCCATATGTCCGATGCAACAGGTAAATACCTCGGATTGCTCCCGGTATTGCGATAGAGCCCATATCGGCATAGTACGTCTCTACCTCATCCCCAAAATGAACTTCGACAGGCGCTATTTTAATAGAATTAATATCAGGTTTATGCTTTGGTGTAGCACTGAAAAAATCTATAGCCATCGGACGTTTGCCGTAGGGCTTACAAAGTGCAAAGCCACCTCCACCTGCTGAAGACATGGCAGGTTCTGCCATAAACGAAGCCACGAAAGCAGCTATCGCAGCGTCGAACGCATTGCCACGAGCGAGTAGCACTTCGGATGCCGCATGCAATGTCTCAGTATGACCTCCTGCAATAGCGTAATTCATGCTTTAATTTTATTGAGCATTTCTTGAGGTATTTTTTTTATTGTAATCTCAGCTAACAATTCTGATTTCAAAATTAAGACCGCTTCACGCTCTAAAAAAATCGTGTTTATTCTAACGTCCTCTGGTAATATTCGTTTTTTCTGAAACTCAAAATATACTTCAGTAGAATTTAATTTTTCATTTAATACGTTGAAGCCTTTTGAGAACATTAAATTTAGTTGCTCATTTAATTGTGTTTCGATTTTGTTCTTTATCGACTTTTCAAATAATGCTGCTCCAAAGTCAAGTAATTTATTTCGCATTTCAATATCAAACGCTTCAATCTTAACATGTGCCTCTTGATCGACATGTATTGAGATGGTCATTTCGATATCGGCGTTAACTCCACCCGACAACGACAGCATAAACTGTATGGAATCCTGATCGATAGCAGAAAAACTCGCCTGTTCAATTTTCGCTTTTCCGCGTTTACCGACGGGCAGTGCCATGCCAACAAGTTGATCTGCCAAATTACGATAAGGCAGCGTCAAGCGTACTATACTCATCGTGTCTTCCAAGTCTCCTGCCAAGAAATTAATGTAAGGGACAAATGGTGTTCGCTCTACTTCCTCCCAACTGAGCCATGTCGTGATTTTCGAATCTATAATCAGAAACTCTTGCTCCAGTAAATTGCGCCATTGTAGGCGTTTGCAAGCGACGAAACACGATAAATTGTTAGGTAATGAGACAGTGTAAATATTTTCGAGTGTAGGCTTCAACAGTTGGGCTACTCTAGTATTGACCAAATTTTCAATCACCGGTTGCTTTTTATACACCTCTTTTAAAATTTTTTTTTCGATAAAATCTGGTACACCGAAATTGATATTAAACACTTTTGCATTTGATTTCCCTTCTGACTCAATGGCTAAGTCAATAATTTTTATCGCTGGATAGCCTGATTGATGAGTGAGTTGCCAGATGATCTTCGTTTGCATTTTTGTACTGACAGCCAATGGCATCCAGCCTTGAGGTTTATTAATATTCACGTCTGCCTCAATGGTCTGAACGATTTGTCCGTCTTGAAAAGCACAGCTGAGTTGGCGAATTGATTTTATGTGTACGAAAAAATCGTTGATCGTTGCCTCTAGTCCATTTAGCTGTTGTAACCCTACCTCAACCAACTGTAGAAAAGCCGACTTCGAAAGACGGAGTCGGCTTTTAAATAGTGAATTCTGTTTATTTTTCATTAACGTTTTGGGTGAACGATATTGAGTTCTTCAATAATATTTGTTGCACCGGCATATTTATCAACAACGAATAATATATATCGGACATCGACCATAATATTACGACAAATTGACGCATCATAGTTCAAGTCGCTCATAGTACCTTCCCATGCGCGGTCAAAATTTAATCCAATCAAGTTTCCATGCGCATCGATCGCAGGGCTACCAGAATTTCCTCCAGTGGTATGGTTCGTTCCTATAAAACAAATCGGCAGCTTTCCTTCATCTGAGTATTGGCCGTAGTCCTTCTGCTCGTAAAGATCAATGAGGCGCTGCGGCAAGTCAAACTCCCAATCACCTGGCTCATATTTTTCCATGGCTCCTTCTAGATACGTGACTGGTTCGTAATACACGGCGTCTCGGGGTTGGTACCCCATAACATTGCCATAAGTAACGCGCATTGTACTATTGGCGTCCGGATAGAATTCTTTATCAGGGAAGGCCTCCATTTGAGCTTTCATGTATTGACGCATCAATTCCTCACGGCGTGCATCTAAAGCACTCATTTTTTGACTGACTTGGGTGTCGTAATTTTCATTTATTTCTTTGATGAATTGACGCACAGGATCAATCGTAAACGCGGCATCAAGTTCTTTGGGTTTATCCAACATATCGATCATCCGATGAGGATCCATGCTAATTGAACCATGAGTTTGTTGCCCTGAAGCATTCGCCGAAAAGTTCTCGATGGCAGTTCGGATGTCTGGAGAAACAAACTGCTCTGGCATATATTTTAAATAATCAGCCATGAGAACCTTCATGACTCCAACATCAACATTAATATCGAAATTTTTAATTTGGCCTTCCAAATAATTTTTATATCGCGGGAGCGCTTGCAGATAAGCTTCTTCACCATTATTATTGTAAATATTCAACGCCCGTTGCACGATATTGCTGAGGCTAATAATTTCAATATTTCGACTAAATGCCTCGCTATGTACAGATTGAGCAATCATATAAGGAGCCAATTCATCATATAACGCATTTAATTCTGGAAGCACATTTTTATATTGATTATTTAGCTCTTCATTTTTATCTAATCGCATGGTGAATTTGCGTTCATAATCGGATTTTTTCTTAAGTGCATGCGTCTTTTTTAATCCGGTACTTTCTCCGATCCATTTTTTCCAATAATTCGTCAATCGAGCAAATTTTGAAGCGTACTGAATTTTAATTGATTCATCAGATTTCATAGCCGCATCCATTACTTTCATGGCGGATTCGCGAATGCCAATACGAGCAGGGTTGATGTGATTCGCTGTGATGTCAACTGCTTTACCAGGCAAATATTCATCTGTGCGACCAGGGAAACCGAATACTAGCGTAAAATCTCCCTCTTCCACTCCATCTAAGGATATAGGTAATGAGTGTGCCGGCTCAAATGGAACATTCTCCTCAGAATAATCAGCAGGTTCACCGTCAGGACCAGCGTATATTCTAAACATGGAGAAGTCTCCTGTGTGACGTGGCCAAACCCAGTTGTCAGTATCGTGACCATATTTTCCAATGGACTCAGGTGGAGCGCCAACTAAGCGTATGTCCTTATAGTCTTTCGTAACAAATAAAATATATTGATTGCCTTTGAAAAATGGTCGAACAATAATATCCTCGTATTTCTTTTTTGGATATGAATTATTTAATTCATTCAAATTTTTATCAATTTGCGACTGACGTTCTGCGCTTGACATTTCATCATTGACACCCGCCATTATCTGCTCTGTGACATCTTCGATCCGATCGATAAAACGAACAAATAAACCTGGATTTGATAATTCCTCTTCATGATTTTTAGCCCAGAATCCATCGCGTAGTAAGTTGTTTTCAATTGATGTGTGGGATTGAATCTGAGAGTAGCCGCAATGATGATTTGTGAGCACCAGTCCTTTATTACTGATCACTTCACCTGTGCAAAATCCGCCAAAATGAACGATTGCGTCCTTCAAGCTTCCTTGGTTGACACTGTAAATATCTTCAGCGGTCATCTTCATACCCATGGCTTGCATTTCATCCTGATTGAGCGCTGCTAAAAGATGCGGCAACCACATACCTTCGCCAGCGCGGACTTGCGTATATAAAAAGAGAAAGGCAAAAATGAGTATCGAATGAATAGTCTTCATGTTTATGTAAGTTTATTTGAATAGGGTCTAAAAATAAGAAAATTGCCGATTTGATCTGGTAAGGTAGTTTGTGGCAGATAAAAGCGTGCTGCATAAGCTGATAAGAGCGAATCATAAAGGCTGTAAGCATGTGCCGAATTGCGAGTTTTGGGAAGATGATCATCGCATCAAATCAGTTACCGTACGTTCGAAAGCTTTGTCTACTCAAAAGTTCGAAAGTGACATTTTTGCATAAAAAAACCCGTGATGATTAACTCACGGGTTTGATTTATAATTTATTTGTCATTAGGACGTGGACTTTGTTGTTTTCCGTTGGATTAAACGACCTTTAATAAAGCGCTCGATAAAATCATCTTTGTAAGTCTTCCCCAATGGTATTTCCTCTTCACCTATCATCACGCCATTTTGATTCACTTCCCGGATGTAATCGGCATTAATAATATAAGATTTACTAATCCGCACAAATGAAGGATGCTCGAGCTGATTAAATATGGTTTTAATATTCATGGCCGTCATATAACGACTACCATCCGTGTAAACCATCACATAATCTTTCATTCCTTTAATATATAAAATGTCATCCAATTTTAATCGGATGAATTTTCGATCGGCTTTTATGTAGATATAAGTCCCTTCCTCATCTGATTGTATCTCAGCATGCGTGTATGTATATTTCTCTTTCGCTTTATTGACCGCCTGGATGAATCGCTGCATGCGAATCGGTTTCACGAGATAATCCACAACATCAAGCTCAAATCCCTCAACAGCATATTCAGGGTAAGCCGTTGTAAAGATGACGAGCGGTGGATCCTTTAAAGCTTTGACTAAATCGAGTCCAGTCATCTCCCCCGGCATTTGAATATCGAGGAACATCAAATCCACATCGTTTTCCATCAAATAATTATAAGCGCTAATGGCATCTCCAAATTGGCCTTTGAGTTCGAGAAAATCCATTTCTTGAACATTCAATTCCATTCCTTCGCGCGCTAAAGGTTCGTCGTCTACTATGATACATTTCATACGGCTTGATTTGCTGTTTGATGAGTTAAGTTACAAATTAATAGAAAGAGAAACGTCGTATTGTTCCTTTTTATTCTTTATTTTCAGATCGTGCAGGTTAGGATAGAGCAATTCGAGTCTACGTCGTACGTTCGCGAGCCCTATTCCACCATTTAATTTCTTATTTGGTAGTCGTGGTTTGCTATTTCGGATATTAAAATCAATGTTTTGTCGGTTTACATCAAAATCGATGGAAATAAATGATTGATCGCTCGAACTGATACCATGTGTAACCGCATTTTCAACAAAAGGGATGAATAAAAATGGCGCAATTTTTATATGCGACGGGTCGCCATTCACTTGGAAGTCGACTTCCGTGTTCGACTTTCGCAGTTTATCGAGCCGCAAATAGTTTTTTAGATACTCAATTTCATCGGACAGATTGACTTTTTCCTGAGCACAATCATAGAGTTGGTATCGCATGAGATCAGAAAGCAACAACACAGATTCACCTGCTTCTTCTGGTCGTTTTCGTGTTTGAACGTATATATTATTTAGCGAGTTGAAAAGAAGATGCGGATTGATTTGTGCCTTCAAGAAATTTAATTCCGATTCCAACTGGTCCGTTTCAAGTTTACGCACTTTGATTTGACTGCGCACAAATCGTCTCATGATATTGGCTCCAATGGCTGCACCAACCACAAACGACGTTGATGCAAAATCGGCTATAAGCTGATTCACCACAGATTCATTTTCGAATAAATGACAATCAACACAAGCCAATTCGAACCGCAAGAGAAATAATAATTCAATATTAATAATTATACTAATGACTGAAAATGCCACAAAAAAGAAAAGGCGATTCGTCAATAAATAGGCCGGAACGAGCACGTATAAATTAAAATATACGGTACACATATCGATAAATAGAAAAAATACTAGTGTATAAGCATTCACCCCTGGCAAGTCAGTTAGGCCCCATACCGCCAACAATTCGTCGATATAGAGAAATATCCAAAAAGCCAAATGCAGCCATATCCGATTTTTATTATCGGCTATCCATGCTATTGACTTAATGCCTTGTGTACGCCATTCTGCCATTTTTATAAATTCCCCGGGTATGTGATATTAAAGAAATTCGATAAGTACAACGTCATCGATGAATTAAAGGTGCGAAGATTAAATCAATATTTTATAAAATGAAGTATGTCAGCAGGTTGGATTTATATAAACCGTAAGCTTTGAAGTATAAACATGCCATATTTGGCGGTATTAAAGACTATATTTGGAATGAGAGTTCGTCTAATCCGCGAAAAGATGTTTTCGCACCCTTCATGGGACAACGGATATGGCAAGGCAATAATCTAGACGAACTATTCCGTCCAATCAGATGCCGTAACGTGCTAGCGTTACGGCATTTTTCATTTTATCAAGTGCCTTCTATGATTGAGCATTCATCCATTTCTCTACGTATGCACCCTCAGGATCGAGCAATTTCATTTGATGCTCCATATTAAATTGTACTTCATCACGCTTCACTGCTCCCACTCCTGCGAGTCTATTCCAGTTCCCATAATTACTGCAAGGATCGTAATCGATCAAATGAGATTCAAAAAATTGAGCCCCAACCAGCCAATCTTGTTTCAGGTCGTGAATGAAATAAGAGCCCGCCAAGACGCGCAACCGATGCGGTAAGTAACCCGTAGTCACCAACTGACGCATGGCCGCATTGACAAGTAATTGATCTGTCCGTCCTGCACACCATGCGGATATAACCTTATCGTCTCTATCTGAAATAACTTTAATCTGCTGTATACCGCCCCGATGAAAAATTAGATCTCCGAATTTTTTACCCATTAGTCGCAAGTGATCCCGGCGCAACAGGTGCACATTGATTTCATCGATGACAGTCGCATTCTTGCGGGTTTCGATGGATTTTACGGCTTTGTAAATTTGCTTTGGCGACAAACAGCCATGCGAAATCCACGGAGATAAGATTTCATTGTCCAACGCTCTCCCGCTTTTTATATCGGAAATCACTGACTCCAAAGCCTCAAGTCCCGCAGGCTCACCACCCTCGAACATGTTCTCCATGGGCTCAGTTTTATTCAGCTCATCCAAGTTTGGAATGGCACCATACCCCATGTCTAATTTCACTGTGGGAATTTCGCTGGGAGTGGCAAGCACATTGCGTATTGGTATGTACGCCACCTCTTTTTTGAAAGTTGTAAATCGATCCGGTGTATGGGTGACCGGAAATGGTAAATCAGCCGTGTAGAGCAACATCTTACCGCGGGTGTAGCGGATTTCTTGCCCGATAGTCCAAAGCCCATGCTCAACTGCATCCTGCACGACAACTTCCTCACGGGTTCGTTCACGATTACAAAATACCCATTTGGTTTTATACGACCGTGCCAATTCTATTAAGATATCTTCTGTTTTACCAAACGCCACAACCAATTGGCTCCCGACATCCAATAGGCGCTGTCGCAGCGCTTGGATAGATTCGATGATAAATTGAGACCGCAATGCCGATATTTTATCGAATCCAGACTCCGTTTTACCATGAAATAATCGCTCGTCGAAGACATAAACAGGCATGATTTCATCGCATGCGGTTAATGCATCTGTCAGTGCTTCGTTGTCGTGGAGTCTTAAGTCGCTCCTGAACCACACAATTCCTCTAGTTTTATTCATATTTTGGGGACTAAATGATCGAAGGTTTGCCAAATTTCGTTAAAAGAGTGCAGAAGAATTAAATTCATATTATAAAAAAGCATATTTAATAGAACGATCAATTATCTTGCAGGTTCGAGAAAAAATGAAATATGACTAAAATTTCCATAATAGCCGCGTTCATCTTGTGTCAGACATGGTCTGCATTGGCGTTTGATCACGTGAATATAGACACGGATATGTCTATCTACGACGAAAATTCCGCCCTCATGGCTGTCGACACACCCGATTTGGACTATTTGAATTCCATTGGTGACACGATTTGCGGTCGCCGAGCGGTCGTTTTGGGCAGTCCGACGGGCCCCGATGCGTTTTATCTGTGGGCACCTGCAGATTTTCTTGATAGCGACACTGTGAGCAATCCGTTATTTACACCAGTTGCCGGTATGGATGATTACTCATATACAGTGACGGTGACCAGTCGCGATAGCGCATGTACGATAACAAGAACAGTGGACTTTACAGTGCTTGATGCGGATTTAGATATTTCAGCCAATGGTTCATCTGTGGATACTTTCGAGGTTTGTAAGGGTGCCGGTGAGGTCACATTTGTTGCCACAACGTCTGGTGATCCCGACGATATCATATGGACATCGTCTCGCGACACATTAAATGCTGCAACAGGCGCTTCGAATATGATTGATGCCGAGCTATCAACATTTGTTATAGCGACTTTGGCATTTGATAATGGCTGTGTGTTAAGTGATACAGTATTCATCCGGGTTGATTCGCTTCCGGAGTTTGAGATTTCTGTGATACCTGATCCAAGAGATTCTTGTATGAAATATTGCCCGGGCGATGTCGTGACGCTCGTCACGAATGCACCAGATTTAGCTTGTTTTCCTGATAATGAGTATATCTGGATACCGAGTCAAGATATTGTCGATTCGGATACTAATTTGAATGTTGCCCTTCAAGTATCAAATGCCAACACGCAATTATATCAGCGGTTTACAGAAAATCATGCATGTCGAGATACAGTCATGCATCTCGTGGAAGTGGTAGATACAATACCGCCATTGTCAGGAGTGCCAATAAAAGTCTGTCCGGGCGATGAATTTGTCATATCAATCGATACGGCTTATTTACCAGGGTTTGATAACTATACTTGGATGATCATGGGCATGGATGCGACGTTAGATTGTGATGATTGTCCAAACATGCCTTCCGTCACTGTGGAAGTTGGACCTAATGCCACGGGCTCATACTCGGTCATCGTGATGGGCAGAAAAGAAATGTGTTGCGATGCTACGGGGACAATCGGATTTAATATTACTGAAATTAATATTCCATTGAGGGATACCGTCATTTGTGGAGATCAACCGATTCAGTTTTTTGCAGATCCAAATTTAGTCGAATACGAATGGACTAGTTCTGCCGGGGGTTCGTTTGATGATCCTAATTCATTTGATCCTACGCTTAGTGGCATACCGACAGGTGGTACATTTGTTCAGGTGATGGCCAAAGATGTAGATGGATGCAATGCGCGAGGAAGTGCGCAAGTACAATTTGTTCCATTTGAAATACCACAAGTACCTGCCCTCATCGTGTGTCCTGGTGACGATGCTCAACTTTCGGTTATCGGTGAATATGACGAGTATTTTTGGACTATCGGTGGTGGTATATTGAGTGATCCAACAGCACCAAACCCAGTGGTTTCTAATATAAGTTCCAATGGAGCTGTATTGTCGTTGACCGTAACCGATACCATAACTAAGTGCTTTACTACATTAAATAATATTGACATCGACATATTTGCTGATGACTCTCTTGTAGTAGCTCCGACAGTCCCAGATTCATTGGATTATCCAGAAGGCACTACGGTAACGGTGAATGCCAATGTTACCCCACAACCGGCTACACATATTTGGTTCATCAATGGAGTGCTTCAGAATGAGACAGGACCAAGTATTGATGTGCTGGTGGCTGTTGGAGCAAACGAGGTGTGTGATTCGATTACAAACTCAAGTGGGTGCCCAGAAGGTAATTGCGTTGTTTTAACAGGACGACCACCTTCTATTTTCATTCCCAATGTATTTGCACCTGGTGATATGAACGAGAAAAATAGACGGTTTCAACCAACTGAAAATACTCAAGATCGCGAACCTATAGCTGCTGAGTTCATTGATGATTTCCAAATATGGAATAGATGGGGACAGAAAGTTTACGATAATGATTCCAACGCGACAGGCTGGGACGGACGACAAAATGGCGAGGCTGCTCCATCGGACGTGTATTTATATATTATTCAAATTACAACAGCAGACGGAGTGACATCGAAGATGTCTGGTGATGTTACGCTATTGAGATAATTAAGCGTCTTCTAAAGATTATTTAATCGTCGCGGTCAACCTCGCTTTCGAGTTTTAATACTTGATCGCCATCGTCTTGTTCGATTAATAAGGCTTTGTCATCATCCGATCCATCTCGTGTGACTTCGGTGCTCTTTATGGTGCGTGTGACCGAAGTCGTGAATGTTTCTTTTACCTTACCATGCCCATAGCCGCTCCCCCACTTCCAATTCACTCTAGTTCCACTGCGAATCATGATATTATTTTTATTGATGAAATTTTATTTGTTACTCAATAAAATGATGGGATAAACTGGCAAGAGGTTCGCTAGGTATTTGATATTAAGTGTGGAATATATATTTACAAAAACATTACCCAAGTTTATTAAACAACGATGTACCCATACATACAAGGCATTCTAATCGTTCTATTTTAAATTGAAGTGGATATGCAAGCTATCAAATGTACTTTTCGTTTGAGCTGGAAATTGATATTAACGGCTAGTGCTTTATTTTTCTTTTATACAGCCAATAGTCAATCAGCCCAAGACAGTATCGATGTACTTATGATTCACTACAATGTCATTGTAGGTAAAAATGTCTCGCACGATATGACTGGAATGGCCATCTATCTCGGCGGAAACAATATTGTCGTAAGTCAGAATTACACCTCATCTGATAATCGTTACG
>ENA-ORXU01000705-ORXU01000705.1-marine-metagenome-genome-assembly--contig:-NODE-705-length-35070-cov-4.184208_pt1 | contig 35070 bp, 34 predicted proteins | sample MGYA00237869_ERZ511484 | MGnify/ENA metagenome assembly ERZ511484 | reverse complement strand
TGGCATACGCACTGATGGTTGATCTTTCGTGGAAAGAGTAATGGGCTAGAATCAGCTTGGGAAAGCGCATCCGGTAGTGTTCAATTCGGTCCAGAAAACGGCGCCAGCCGATTTCGTCATCGTCGTCATGATCGGTCCAGTCATACTCAAATAGTTCCTGACCGGTTTCACTACTCTGGGCGGGTATCAGGAAGCCCCATAGGTAGACATGCTTCTGCCCCGTTTTGGTGAGGGGGTTGTCCTCGATATCGAAATGAATCCACTGGCCTAGCGGTAACACTACGGGGGCGAGTGAATACTGCCCGCCCGTAAGCCACGCCTTCGCTTGCAGGACGGCTCGTTGTTTGATGGTAGCGCCTTTCAGGTAGGGCACATCAGGGATGTCAACCGGGTCGGTATTTGCCAATTTGGGTAATGGTGTGAATACCAATGTTTTCCAACGCATCAGCGGCACGCCCTTGCACGCCGTACAGCAACGACAAGTCGTCATTGGCATCGAACGCTGGTTTGCAATGTGAATAGTACGGACAGATTTTGCAGGTGCTGTGGCTATAGCGCACTGCAGGCTCACTGGTATCGTCTAGCAGCGTACGCATTTGTGTCAGAAATGTAGACGCTATTGATTCGGACTCGTCACCGATGAGGGCTTGCTGTCCATTGCCAAGAAACACAATGGCGGGTAGCGTATTGGCGAGCAATTCCCGGTATACGCCCAGCTGAATCTGAATTTCTTTCTTCTTTTCGTTATGTGATAGCTTCGCATCAGCCGCCTGGTAGTACCCACTCCCATGCAGAATCAGGAAATCGGGTTTGCCAATGATGTGCCTGCTCTTGTCCACCAGGTGAGCTTGGTAGATCACCGGCACTTTTTCGGCCATCAGGCGTTGGGTATCTTCTTCGCTTGAAGCCGTTTTTACTGTGTTCTTTGCTGCCAAGGCGTTCAATAGACTCTTTTCATGCTCAAGGCCAAGATCGATAATCAGTTGCTCAAACGGGTCTTGTGATGGAACTATGGTCAGTGTTGCTTTGTTGTCTAGCCAGACGCGCCTTTTGCAGTCGGCCCAGGCTTTCGCATCGCTGGGTTTGATAACGGGATGGGCATTAGACATGAGCTCAGATCCTGCCAAGTGTATGGCGGCCATTGTGTCGATTGTGATAGTGAGGTAACGGTTGCTGTTGCGATGTGCTCATGTACCTGTCTCGACGCAATAAAGTTTGTAGGTATTTCATAGTTGTACGGATTCTGTCGTGGTCCGTAATGGCAGTCAGTCAGACTAGCCCCACAAGGTCAGATTGCTCTTCCAGTGTCTGTAGGTCGCCAGCGAGATTATCAGGCAGGCTGTCGGGTTTGCTACAATCGAGTCGGCTCGCACCTTGGATCAGGCTTCTCTGGCGCAGATTCGGCAATGATTGGCCGAGCCGGTGTTTCTATGAATAGAGGGTACCAGTGTGGCTGGATTTAAGCCTGAGGATACGTCCAGTGCTAACCTTCCCACGTTCTACGAGCGTGAGCGGTTTACTGACTGTCGTGATCAACGTCGCCAATTCTAGCTAAGTATTTACACGATACCCAATCACGGGTACAAAATCTCTCCTGAGTGGCAGGAGAGATTGGTGCTTCAAGCGGAACTCTGGCTAAATCGAACTCAGAAACTTGGCGTGCCAAATTAAAGCAGAGGCAATCAGCAACTTTCCCGCTCGATAGAGAACGCGGTCCTTAGCGATGAGTGCCCGCGTAATAGCTATCTGTAAGCAGCTTTGCTTCGTTCTTTATGATCACCTGTTGAAAGTGACTATGACACTGCCCCGGAGCACCAAAGAGCATTAGCCGCACTATGTCGGGCTCTGATCATGCGCTGACGCCCATCATAGGCATGCAGGCCTTATCTGGATCTAGAACGCCTTCCACGGCCAGTGCCAGTCCCAGCTGCCCTTTAAATAGACTGTACGGCTCTCGCTCGCGATGATCGAGAGCAGGCGCTTGAACAACTGCGCGTCGCGCCAGATATGTCGCTCGAGTGAGCCAGTCTGAATCTTTCGTCAATTGATGAACCCGAAGCAAGGCGAGGATGCGACCGGCACTACCGCAGCAAAGATCGACTGGGCCACCATCAGTTTCCCAGCAATGCCAGGCAAGACTTTGCGCCACGTCCAGCCAATCGCCACTGGGATCATGCTCGTGCAGCAGAGTGAACAACTGAACGGCGCCTGCTGAACCGTTACACCAACCGGCCATCATACCGCCTGGATGACCACTCTCATTGAGCCACTCGAAGGCCTGGCCACGAGCCCCGGGCACAAGAGCGTTGCTAAATTGATGTACACGATCCATGAACCGTTCTGGTAATAATATGAATCCCTGAACGTGCATCTGCAAGGTGGTATACAGCAGTCCTCCCCAGCCATGCGCGAAGCCAAGGTTTCCCCAGTGTGCACTCGTCACTATATCTCCGTGCTCCAGTGATTCCTGCCAGACATTATCGAGCAAGTCGCAGGCTGTCTGCCGCAGCACACCACAATCAATGGGAAGATGGCGAAGTGTTGACTCGAGCTCGATGCATGCCAGCACACAACTGAGGCGACCCAGGGTTGCATCCCACGCGGTTGTGGGTCGTGTGATAGCGGACTGAAACTCAGCAATGGCGTGATCGGCAGTGGCAAAGCGCACCATCGCCGTTGACCATCACATTGTCCGGGTGAACGTCGCCATGGGCAACATCCTGAAGATGCATTGACGAGTAGCTTGATGCAATGGCGCGGGCCAACTCTCTCAAACCAGACCAATCGTGTAGCTTTCTGAGTTCTGCGGCTCGACGAGCGGCGCTGACTCCTTCTATCCAGCGCGTTGTCATCCAGAGCCGGGTGTCGGTTTCGCCATGCGACAGCAGTTGCGCCACTCCATCCAGATTTAGGTTCTTCGGAATGCGAATTTCATTGTCGAATCGATGTCGGATACTGGCCAGACAGCTTTTGCTGGAGATCTTTAGAGAACAGTAAGATCCGCCTTTGTCTCTTGCCAGGAAAACTGATCCATCTGCAAAGCTCTGCAGGCACCGCAGTATTTTATAGCCTTAATGACCTCTGCACTTAGTACGAATGCTGCATCCACCTAGTTTCAATCTGGCTTGAAAAAATCAGTATCAAGTTTTCGTTATCGTTGAACGCTTGATTCAGGGCCGCTGCTAAACTCTCTACAGATACTTCGGTCGACGGCCTGTTTATATCAAATGCGTAAACCTGCGGAATATCGGTCGGCGAGTGACTCACGTCGGAGGGAGCCATTTTTTCCTTATTCGTTAAACGTCTGACTACTCCGCTTAGAACTATCGTGATCGACCATCCTGCTATAGCCAGAAAGGCTCGCGGTATCGTGCTCGCGGTATCGTTATGAACAGCTTATCCCAACACTCTTTGAGTGTGGGTTGTAGATCTGTCATTAGTAAAATTTACTTACGCTGGGTAGTTGCGTGCCAGATGAGTAGCATGGTCATAGGAGTAGGCTGACGCAATCGCACTATTACGTAAGGCTGAATTTAACCTATTTTTTTAAGCAGGTATCGCCTCTATTTACAATCTCCTAAATACATACCATGCTTGCCAATCGTCACGATGATGAACAACCTAGTACCGGCGAATGAATGCATTGAATAGAGTGGATCCGGACGCTGAGGCAAACTTGTATCAAGTGGTTGACTTGGCCGCAATCATCTGCCAAACGCCCATCGCGATCATATGCCTTGTCGATTCTGAACGCTTGGTGCTTATAGCTAGCAAGGGTATCGATATCACTGAGTTACCTCTAACAGCCCTTATGCATCCTCAGCTCGCTTCAGGATGAACCGCTCATTGTTCCCGATACTATGCTCGATGAAAGAACACGCGACAGTGTACTCAGCGATCCCGAACATTGTGGCATGCGCTTTTTCGGCTCAGTGCCACTGCAGTCTGACGCTAATCTGCCAATCGGCATGTTATGCGTGATCGATTCGACACCACGAGCTCTTAGTGATGACCAGATCATTTCGCTAAACTTGCTCAGCGGGCAGGTCATGGCGCACATCGGCGCATATCGAACACGCGAGGCAATACAGAGACAGCATGCTATGTATGCTGATCAGAGCGAGGAGCTTTTGCAGGCAAATCACCGACTGCAAGAGGCTAACGAAAAGAAAGACCGGTTTTTAGCTGCGCTCTCACACGAGCTTCGTAATCCACTTAGCGCCGTGAGCTACGGTGTCGCGACACTACAAGCAGGTCAACAGGTCGAGACGTCGGAGCAGACACTTCAGATGATTTCGGCGCAGTGCTTTCAGCTCACTCGACTATTGGACGATTTGCTTGACATCTCTCGAGTTGACCGAGGATTGATTGTATTGAGGCGCGCACCGATTAATCTAGCTGAGGTGATCCAGTTGGCGGCTAGCTCAGTGCAAAACGAGGCTCGGGAGAAGGGCCAGCACCTTAAGATCGAACATTCAGAGCGTCATATATTTGTTCTGGCCGACAAGACGCGATTATTGCAGATCCTTGTTAACTTACTGACGAATGCAATTCGCTACACCCCGGCACAGGGAGAGATCGCACTGAGCGTAGATGTAAGCGATCAATCGGTGCACATTCATGTTCAGGATAATGGAATAGGCATAGATCCAGCCGACCAGTTAAGTATTTTCTCCGAGTTCTCACAGGGCAATAATATGGGTGATTCGCATAGCGACGGGTTAGGTTTAGGCTTATCACTCGTCGCAGAGCTGGTGCGTTTGCATCACGGAGAGATTGAGCTGGACAGCAAAGGCGTGGGCATGGGCAGTAAATTTACCGTAAAATTACCCATGGCAGCGACACCCAGTATTGGTAATTGCGCGCCAATTGCCGCTGAAGCGGAACCCACGCCATCTCCCATGCTAAATATTCTCCTCGTAGATGACAACTATGACAGTATAAAACCGCTGGGAAAACTGCTGGAACGACGTGGTTATAAGTGTCAGCTAAGTGTTTCAGGTGAACAGGCTTTGGAGGCTTGCGCTGAAACTATACCCGATGTCGTATTGGTTGATATAAGTATGCCGGGCATGTCTGGACATGAGTTCGCCCGAACCTTTAGGCAGCGTTACCCTGATGCCCGAACTCATTTGTATGCGATGTCGGGGCATAGCCAACCTAGCGATCGTCAGCAGAGTACCGATGCGGGGTTTGAACACCATCTTGTGAAGCCTCTAGAGATAAAGTCTCTCCTGCTTCTTCTAAGGTCGACGCGTGATCAATCATCTCTGTGATGACAGACAATTCTTTACACCAGATATCCGACCAAATTTCATGGTCCAGTAAAGATGACTTCACCACTAATGCTATCTGGGACGGTGTGCTAATTGCCGACGCTCGTCAAACTGATTATCCGGTGAGTTAAGTCATTGCTATATTGGAGCGAATGACGGGGTGCGCGGCCGATTATATTGCCCGAAAAAACTGTCGATTTTTTCAGGAGCCGGATGGGTGTGGTCGTGTACGCGCGCTACACATTCTGCGTGAAAGCGAGGCCGAGGCAAGAGATCTCATTGCCTTTATGGACTGCGGCCTCAGCGTAGTGTAGCTCACCAAAGACAACAAAGGACGAGCCGTAGAATGGCTGTACCTAAAACAAAACAACATTCAGAGGCGTTATCAGGTCTTAAGAACGTAAGAGGCAGACGCGTAGAACAGGTGCTACCTAAGGTTGAGTCTCACTAGCTGAACCGCTTGGCTAAAATTCCGGCCACAGGTACTTGCAAACAGTCTACTGATGCCTCAACTGCATTAGATCGTTGGTTTGACGTACACAGGTTCAGGTTCGGAGAGGCTAATGCTGATTGTGTAGCGATGGCCTTCTTTGTATTTGGCGGACGCGCTGATACGCAGAAATTGAGATGCCATCGTCTGATTCCAACCATATTGCCGATCAATGGAAGTCCTTTATCGATCAGCGCGGAGCACAGGCAAGTGCTTGGCCGGTAGCTTCAACAAAGTTCCTGACAAACAACCCCAGAACCTAAACCTATGAACAAGAAGATAACTTCGAAGCCGCCGTCAAACGCCATAAGAAGACCCCTTCGGCACGTAGACGGGGCGCCGTCGACCGGAGTTCGGCGACGATTATCCGGGCTAGTTGAGTGCAGCACTGGATAGGGTAGATAAAGGGAAATAGTCTAGTCACGAGACAACATCGACTGAGAAATTTGATGTTTACCGGTCAGACCGCAGAGACGATACGGCTGATAAGGGCTATACCGGACGACGTTGAGGACCAAGGCATATCGTATCAATGATAAGTCTAAGAAAGAAGACGACAATCCGATTGTCGATTATATCGGCCATTACTTAGCCAGCTACGTTTGAAGTCATTAAAATCCATTGAAGCAAGCAATTAACCATTCCTCGCGCGTTAATGAGCGCTGTAACTGTTGAGTACGCTACGAAGTCTCTGAAAATTTCGTTCCGGCGGGCTATTCGAGCCGTTCACGTTGCGTAAAGCATGTTCTAGAGACTGTATATGTTTGGGTAATTCATGTGCGTACAAACGGTGTGCAGTCAGTAGGGGGCTGACGCTTTCGATCGACGCCCACACTGCTTGCCAGCAAGTGGGTATAGAGCGATGCGTAGTCACTGGCGGATCGATGCATAGAAGGCGATACAGAGGTGCCAAACTTTGCTGCTGGATCCAACGTCGTCGACACTCCTGCTGAGCATGCAATCTCAGCAGCAGTGTTGACGCAGGTTCCAGCATCTCGTCCACAACATATTCTGCCTGCAACGAACGTTCTCTGAGTGTGTCTGCCATCCCACCAGGAGCTCGGCCCTGCAACCTTCCAGACGTTGTCACACAGACATCGTCTGCGTATTTAACTAGCATACCGTGCTGCAGAGAACGCGAAACCAGATCTCGATCCTCTCCACACAAAAGATTGGAAAACCCGCCAATCCGGTAAAAACTGCTGCGTCTGATCGCTAGACTGGCTCCGCCCACTCGACCATGATGGGGCCACCGATTGACGCCATCAGGATTCATCAACGTCTTGAGCTGCAGTGATAAATCCAGATACAGCGCCTCCCATTCAAGCCACTCTGTTTTCACCCAAGGCAGTTGCTTAGCCTCTTGGGAATCAATCATGATCTGCCCACAAACTACATCCACCAGTTCTAAGTGCATAAGTGTTCGTGCTAGCCATTGGGAATCCACATAGCTATCGGCATCCGTGAATAAAAATGCGCTGATGGCGCCCAAGTGGTGGAGGGCGTAGTCGGCACCTATCTGTCGCGCCGCTCCTACCCCCCAATTATCGGGTAGATCAACACTGATCACCTTGCCGGATAAATGGTTATCACTCATCGCGTTGCGCGCACGTTCCACTGTTTGATCCTGACAATTGTTCGCCACGATCACAGTGTGCACACGGCACGAGATGGGGCAGGCCAGGGAGGCAATTGAGTTTAACGCACGGTGTATACGCCCTGCTTCATCACGAGCTGGAATGATGATCGCAACATCGCTATAGTGCGGTATACGGACAGTGTCGGTAGCCGTCTCTCGTTTGACACTGTTATCCAAGTCGTTCATTAATCTTCGACAGGTGGCATTAACACACAAATACAGAACGCTGAATTTGTCTGTTTAACTTCCCTGGCGCGATAGCCAGCTCTCAGTAGAGCTTCGGTGAATAGCTTTTGGGCGGTAATGCCGGATAACTCATGGGCGGTGTCACCTTGAAAGTTCACACACAGTACACTCGCATGGCTCCACTGGTTTATACACTGCTCAGCAAGCCAGGAAATACCGGCAGCATCGAAGAAATACAGCACTTCGGAGAGCACGATAAGCTCGGGGTCGATACGCGGTAGATTCCCGGGTAGGTAGCATTCGTAAAATATCCCACTTGGCACCGCTACCCGTGCAGCCCGAATCGCTTTGTTGACCGCCTCTATACCCATATAAAATTGGCAGCGAGTGGCGAGATGGCGTGCTAGTTCGCCATTACCGCAGCCAATCTCCAGTATGCAGCGGTAAAAGGTATCTGGCATTGCAGCCAAGGTATGTTTGAATTTTTCTAGCTCATACTGGCTCGTTCTAAAATGCCAGGGATCGTCACTGGCGGCGTACAGTTGATCAAGCGTATTTGGCTTAACACTCATCTTATTGGGCTCTCGATGTAATACTCGTCCTCTGTGGTGAAGAGTCGCACCATAGCGTCTGGTAGGATGAAACCGGAACTGTCGTCGCGAACAACTTCTCCCAGCTGAGAGCGGTGCGCTCGTACTGCCGCCAGCTTGACTTCAGACCAAGGTTCCAGAGCAAAACGATGCAGTACACCCGGTAGCGTGTCAGCGTGCTCGGAGGGGTATTGATTGATAGCACACAGCCATCGAGACCATACAGGATATTGAAACAACCGAAGGCCGCTGCGAACAGCAACTTCCTGTGCAATCGCTGCACTGGCTTTATGATCTGCATGCTCATCCAGAGAACACGTGGTGTAGACGCACTCAACGCTGCTCTGTACACACCACTGGGAGATTTTTTCAATCGCTTGCTCAAAGTCATCGCCACAGGTGGGGGTCGCCCAGTCCTCACATCCCAGGTGACGTATGTCCGATTCGTTCCCACCCAGCGTGTTTATGGCATCAACCAGTTCACGTTGTCGCAGGTGCGCGAGCCGATGTCCGGGCCAGAGCCTCGACTGAGGGTGTGATCGACGCCCGTCCGTCATACAGATAACTGTTGCTCCGGTGGTGGCGAAGCAGGCAGCTAATAACGCGCCGCAGCCCAAGCTCTCGTCATCAGGATGCGGCGCAATGACAGCAATGGGTGCTGCGTGGTTTAGCGTCTGCAGGGAACTTGCAGTCAGACCACTAGCATCTACTGTCTGACGTATATTAGCCATCGATGAAACGGGCCAAGCGATGTGGGTAGCGCATTAATACCGTGCCCGCTCTTTGAGCGAAAGCGTCTCGCGCTACCTGCCTCATGTAAGTCGCCAGGTCTGCCGCCTGATGTCCAGGGCGGGAATCGTTAGAAAAAAAACTTAGACCCATTGAACGCTCAACTGAGGCAATGACAAGTTGACCCAAGTCCTCGGTCAGTAAACGAGCACATAGTGACAATGCGACCATCGCCTCAACGTCGTGATCTCCGGTAGCTCTCTCAGCGACAATAGCCGCGTGTTCAACGAGCGATCTTGCTGCCAACGCCTGATACATAGGCGGTAACATCCGCTCAATTTGTGATGATGCGTCCGCTCGTCCAGCACGCTGTAGTTGCTGGCGAGTAGCATCAAGCAATCCAAAGCTAGCACCCAACTGTAACGCTGCTATGCGCCACACACCGGTCACCAGCCCCGGCTCTTGACCAAAGTCATCTGCATCTCCGACATGCTTAAATTCAGTAGCTTCTAACCCTGTGGTATTAAACGATCCCGAGCGGGTAGCACGCATGCCTCGCATGTTCCATGAGCTTAAGTCGTGTCTGTTGGAATCTCTAGCATCAACCAGGCACAACTGTGTCCGACCAGCGATGTCCGCTGTTACCAACGCGTGTGTAACCACACCCAGGCCCGACGTGTAGTTCTTGACCCCGGAGAGACCAGTTGAGCACAAGCTGACCGGATCAGTTGAGTCGGCACCCCAGACACCCAGAATCATTTGCCCGTACGCAAGGGACTCCCTGATGAACTCTCTCAACGAGGGAGAACCGAGTCGAAGACAGAGCTGTAGTGCGTTCAGATGTCCTTCGACTAGGCGAGCCAATGACAGATCCAACTCCGATAACCACATTAACCTGTCAGACCAGACAACGGGGTTCAGAACGCCAGCGTCTGATAACTCACTGCCGTCAAGCCAATGAGCATGGCTTAAGATGAGCATGCACTGATGTACGGTAATAGGATCAGTGGCTGACAAAGGCAGTAATGGGCGAAGTTGTGCTTGCAGCTCCTTGTAGCATTCAGTTTCTCTAGGCTCGATAGCCAACGTCACATCACTGCTGCCTTTCAAACGATCAACTCCGGTTATCACTGCTTACGACACTCGATGATGCAAGTCAGAAGGCACAACCATAGCGCGTGCTCCACAGCGTGTGTTGTCGTGAACGCCAGTGTCAGGCAATTAGTGTCGCTTGTCCTTCGGAAGCCCTTTTTCAGCTTTCTTCTTACTACGCCACATCCACAGCGCGACCAAACCGAATGTCACCAACGCAAGCACCATAACAAAGTTAACTTCACCCATGATTATCTCCGATAAATGTAAGGAATATCCGCTCAACGCGACACTTTTTGTTGAGGGTTGATACAGAAGCTAAACCGCGATGGCGTCGGGCGCGAGCCAATGTAAAATTTTCTCTATTCGGACTATCATGCTGTATTAGCAGACGTTTTATTTGAACGGCGCCCAGACGTGCGTTTCCGGGCCGATGCAGGTTCGCGCGAACCATGTTTGTCCAGCACGCCCTCGGCTAACTCTTTTGTCTCAGCTGACCGCCGAATAGCGTAGTAGTCAGCCATTAAAGCGGCTGTCGCCTCGCTCCAATTAACTAACGGTTGTATATGCGCGCTCGTGGGATTTGCTTGATGAGATAGCAGAGTCTTGACCAACACAACAGCAAGCTCAGGTATTCAGCGAATGATGAAGCGAGCATCGGGATCATGATTAGCCATTTGTTTCGCGGGACTATAGACGCGAAGCGTGTTGGATACCCACGACACCTGACTGCACCTATAGCAAAGGTGACGGGCGGTGCATCGTCGCTAGTGGATAACGAGCCTGTGGTGCTGATAATAAGAGGCACCCTGCTGACTCATTTTCAAAAACGAATTCGGTTCACACCCGAGGAATGTTTACGTCAAACTGCGAGAGGCTAATGTGATCGAATTGAGTGAGGTCTATGCGGTGGTCGTAGAGACCACAGGTAACATCTCAGTGCGCCATGGCACAAGTGCTAAACTGGTGAACCCATTGCTGCTGCAAGGCGTCGAAGGTGGTGCTGACGCATTGCAACGAGTAGGGCCGATGCGCTCGAGATAAACGGTACAGATAGTACGCGGTTTCACACTACCGTTATTTCGACGTCGTCAGGTCCACGTGCTCGGATTCCCATGTGGAGCGACCCTCAAGAAAATGTCCAAATGCTGCCCATCCCTGCACGTGATCACAGATCACCTTGACAACAATTAGAATAGGGACGGCCATCAGTGCGCCAGGCATTCCCCATAGCCAGCTCCAAATAGTGACACTAAGAAAGACAGCGACAATATTGAGCGATAGCCGATGACCGATTATATACGGTGTGATCAAACTGCCTTCAATCACCGAGCTACCGTAATAAGCCGCAGGTATTAATAAAGCCGCGCCAATACTATCCATAGAGGTCATAGCCACGAGTCCCACTGTTACCGCGCCAATGATGGCACCGATGAACGGCAGAAAGTTTAGGCACATGGCGACAACACCCCACATCACCGGGTTCGACATATTGAGCGCATACATAAGTAGCCCAACGACAAGACCCAAACATGCGTTGATGACTGTGATGGTCAGTAGGTATCGAGACACCTGGCTCTCCACGTCATACACGATGCGCAGAGCTTTCTTCTTCTCGCTCAGCACTGGCATAAGAGCAATAAGCTTTTCGTGAAACAGCGTGCCGGTTGACAAAACGAAGAGGGCCATGAAAAGCGCAATCGCAAACGTGGTGGCACTGGTCGCCAGCGTGGAGGCCGCTGAGGTGATAATACTGGGCTGTTCGACCACGACCGTGGAATCCTCCTCGTTATTCATTGATTCGACTAGAGATCCTAGCTCGTCTGATGCTTGCTCAACCGACTCGATCGGTTTCTGCAGATCCTGAAGTCGTAGCTCGATCCGGTCCCGTATTTCGGGTGCCGAGTCCATCATTTCACTAAGCGATCCGCTTAGGCTGTAAGTCCCCAGCAGAATTACAGCTCCTGCACTGACGACAATCATAGAGGCAGCGATGGGTGAGGGGATACGAAACCGTGCAAGCAGGCGTACAACAGGGCTCAAGGTCAGGGCTAGTAACAACCCAAGAATGAGCGGCATGACAAGGTCTCGTCCAAAATAGACTAGATTCGCGCCGAGCATCAGGCTGATAGCCACCAACACACGATAGATAGCCTTTACCGTACTCTGTGTATCAGCACTGTCACGCGAGGTCGACTCTGTGAATCTCGAACGTATCGCACTGGCCTCGGGCGTACTAGAATCCATTATCATCTGTCCTCTATTCACCCATCGGGTAGATAAACCCTCAACAAACACTGCTGCTGCATATGTCCGCCAGCTACATCAGACACCTCGCAGCAGGACGCCTTTGCCAATCTTAACCAGTATATAGGCGCTCGGCGCACAGGGAGCATCAATGTATGAAAGGATTGAGCATCATAAGAGGGGTAAAGCCCAAGATCGTAATCAGGTAGCGAATGCAGCCTTGCGCTTAGCATTATTTACAAAATTACAGTCAGCGCTCACTGTGCTGCTAATATCCGCCAAGCAGTCGGTCTCTACTTACAACGGTTCATTCTCCAGGATTGATGAACTCAAGATACATAGGTAGGCATTCTAAAAGCGTTGAAGAGATCATCCGGACTATCCAACAGTATTATGGTCATCTGCCTTATTAAGAACGTATGCCGCAGTTGCGGATGCAAGATGGCGAGAGATGATGGTGTAGAGTCACATGCTGATCGGTGATCTGGTCAGATATATCTTGTGTGCCATGACACTGTTCCCGCACGACTACTTATAGCCTGGACATTATGAGCGAACAGAATGCCGAGAGTTCGTTCGTCGCAAAGTTGTATCAGTAAGCCACGCTTTCTGATCCTGAGCAGAAGTCGATAACTCGTCTTGAGTAGAATCCGCACCAGCTGCAGTCTCAGGAGACCTTGAATGCTACCGACGCACTTTCTGACAAGGGGTAAGGCATCGAGTCAGGCTGGATGTACAGTTACCGAGTCTCCGGGAAAGGTGCGCGTCAGATCGTACAGCCTCATTTTCAAAGCGATACGCTGGGTATGCACGAGTTGCTTTTTTCACGTCGCAGCGTGTATTGTGTGGTGATAGAGGATGTCACGGTGTGTCTAGTGCCAAAGACTGCAATAAGTACTTTGGCAAGCGAGGTGCCAGCTATCGCTTTACTTATTTGTTCGATAGCAACGCGTGAACAGGTTGTTTTATGGGATCTGGTGCAAGCTATACCCTAGTGATGCCTCACTAGGGTATGTCTAGAATGAAAGCGCAGGACCGGCTGCTCTACCTAGTGCTCTATATCCTGCACTGGTTGCGGATCACCAACCGTCAAATGAGTGATATCTTTGTCTGTCACTCAATCAGTCTGCTTTAGGGGATATGCTAGGCCTGACCAATGTGTCTATCAGTAACGCGTTCACGGCGCTGGAGGCTCAAGGGCGGGAAAATCGGCCAAGTCAGCAAACAATAATGTGGCAGTGGTTCAAGCGCGCCAGCGGGTGATGATGCAAAAATCACTTTGGGTGAGCGCGGAGATCCGTGGTGGGAGCCTCCAACTGAGCAGTCACTAGCAATCCGGCTCGAGGCCATTATTCGGTGTCTACTGCGCAGTCGCGAGCATGGAAGAACTACTCGAACCTCCGAGGCGGCGCAAATTGTGGGTAGTGATCAATGGAGGGATTTGCTACCAGCCAATGTCGAGCACGCATGGGCTTTGGAGCGCCGAGGATGGTTACACGTGACGCAAAAAGGTGAGCGTTTAAGCTATCCGATCACCGGGGCGGTAGGGCTCAGACGACGCTGAGTATCCTTGCGTCAATTTGGATCAACTCCCTGCAACCAGCTAACCCTTCGACAGTCGCTTGCGGTTGGCGCTGACACGAGAGGTGTAGGGGCTTGTTAACTTAAGCTCTGCTGAGCGAGTGGCTCGGCCAACTCCCCCATCCGCATCTCCGCGGACAAATCCGTACCAAATCTCATACCAGAACTGAGTCGGCGCCAGTGCCATCCGGCTCTGCACCTCAGAGAATGCCGCCTCTTTTTCGGAGAACATCTTTCGTGTCTCTTTCTCAGCGCGTACCGGATCACTAATCCACCACCAAGGCAGCATCGCCAACCGAACCGACATGACAACACCTACGTTCTGGTAATACTGCTCGAACTGATTGCGATTCATGGCGACGTTTACCCTTGGTGAGTTAGAGGCTGGATTAGGAGCTTTGTTGGTCTTACCGACTACATTGTACTGTAGCGATTATCTATTCAGTCGTGCCAAATGACACGCAGAGTCGTGCTGGGGGAACACAGGGCAGCCGTTGATCGATCGAGTGAGGCTCAGTCACAGGCATTCTTACATTGACCCAAGATAACTAGCTTCAATCTGCATACTCTCTACATCATCCTATACCTAGACTGTCCAATGGAATACCTGATCAGTATCATCGTAGTGTTTGTCGTTTTTCTCATAGTCGATGCTGTCTGGCTTGGTCTGATAGCGCGCTCATTTTATGTAAAACAGCTAGGTGATCTACTACGCGACAAGCCATTAAAGGCACCTGCCGGGGTATTCTATTTCTTCTATGCGATCGGACTAAGCATTATTGCAGTGCAACCGCTTGTACCGGATATTTCATGGGAGAGCAGTGCAGCCTTGGGCGCACTGATCGGATTCTTGTCTTACGGCACGTATGACATGACGAATCTGTCGACTATCAAAGGCTGGCCGACCCTGATGAGTTTCGTAGACTGGACCTGGGGTACATTGCTGAGCGGTACCGCCGCAGCTATAGGTCGGGTAGCGGTGACGATAGTTACTTGAATAAAGGCCCAGTTATTGTTGGCAGGTTCGAGCCGAGTTGATCGTTTGTCATCACGCTGCTATCGATCCGGTTACTGAATACGGTGATACCTCATCTGTTCAACTAATTTCTCTGACTGTATTAAAAAGCTTCAATGAAATTTCACTGTCAATGCGCAGTAGTTTTAGATTTTTTTTCAAGCGCCCTCATTTTTTCCCAGCGTTAGGTGCAGGTGTGTTGTCAGTATTACAAGATGAAACCGTGGTGTATTTTACGCTATATCCTATAGTTTCGTTGTAACCTGGAGTATAGTCATATGAGTATCAATTCATCTTCCACCGAGTCCATTAAACACAATTCGGCAGAGGCTGCGCAAACGTTGAAAAGCGAAGCTGACAAGTTGGTAGGCAATGTGCAGAGTGCGACAGCAACCTTTGAGCGTGATAAAGCTGAAGAGGCTCGAGACGAGATAACTGCACGTACGAACAGCGTCGAGCATGCTGTCGATGACATCGCGTCGACACTTGGTGAGCACAGCGATACGCTGGGCCAGTATGCGAGTGAATTCTCGGATAGCTTGTCCAGCTTTAATGACAAATTAAAGAACCGTTCACTTGATGAGCTTGCCTCGGACGCGGAAACATTGGCGAGAGATAATCCGGCGATGTTTATGCTCGGGGCGGTCACTATTGGCGCTATAGCAGCACGCTTTTTTCAAGCGTCAGCACCGCCCAGCTCATCTGCCTCGTCAAAGCATTACGGCACAGCCGCTACAACGGCTGCAGGCTCTTCCTCATTTGGGTTCGATAACGCTTCAACTCAGGTCCACCGACCAGCTGGAGGTTATCAGTAATGGATACTTTAGATACCGTGATGAAGGAGCGTCAAATGGCTTCTACGGACGCTGACAAGAACACTACCGGATTGCTATCTACGCTTTCGGATGATGTTGGTGGACTGATTCGCTCGGAACTCAAGCTGGCGAAGTCTGAAATGAAAGAGTCGGTCAGTGACGTTAAAGCAGGCGCTGTTAGTCTTACTGTGGGGACGGCGATTTTGGTTCCAGGCGTGACTCTGCTTATCGCGTCGATTGTGATGATGGTAGAGGCATTTACAGGCTTGGCCATGTGGTCGTCCACCCTACTGGTTGGTGCCATCGTAACCATCATAGGTGCGTTACTGCTAACGTCAGCGAATTCGAAACTGTCAGTGGATAACATCGTGCCATCGCGCACCCAATCAGCACTTGAAAAAGATGCAAATCTTGTAGAGAGGACATTATCATGAGTACGACGAACAAAAATCAGGACCCTGATTCGCTGGAGCACGAGGTGGATGCTCGTCGCGCCGATCTGAACAGTACTTTGAACGCGGTAGAGCAGAAGCTTTCACCCAATCACCTGATGGATCAGGCCATGGAATATTTTGGTGACAATGGTAGTGACATTGCCCAATCGGTTGGTCGATCGTTCAAAGACAATCCCTTGCCTTTAATTCTGACAGGTGTTGGATTGGCTTGGCTCATCACAAGCCAGTCGCGCAGCGGCGGACGTAACTACCACGAGACGTACTACCGCGATCAGGTGTTGAGAGACGGTGATAGCAGGGGTCGAACGAGCTACGACACAGGTGATACGTACCCGTATGCGCGTGTCAATGCCCCCTCAGCCCACCGCTCTTATCAGGCCGATTCATCATCGTATTCCAGCGGATCTGTCGATTCGGACGATGATGACTCCATGATGGATAAATTCGGTGAGCGAATGAATGAGTGGACCAACACTGCCGAGCAATGGAAAGAGGATTTGAGCTCTCAGTTGAAATCAATGAAACAGGAGGCAGGGGAGTCCGCAGAGGACTGGCAGTCACGTATTGTCAGCGCGTCGGTTGAACACTCGCAGCGTATGGATCAAAGTATGCGTCAGGCGCAACGTCAGTCCAGTTTCAAAGCTCGAGAGCATGCGCAGTCGGCGAAGAATTTCATGGAAGAACAACCGTTGGTTGCAGGAGCGCTGGGGATTGCAGCTGGCGCGTTGATTGGCGCATTACTACCCTCGACGTCGGTGGAGGACAAGTTAATCGGTGAGCGTGCCGATGACGTCAAATCCACCATGACAGATAAGGCAGCCCAAGCGAGTTCGGAGGCGGCATCGGTTGTCTCTGATAAAGCAAAAGAGCTTCGAAAGAGGGGTGAAGAGAAGCTAGGTGAGGTAGACGCGAAGAGTAAGGACGCTGAAGATCGGGTCAGCCCTGCATGAGGAAATGGTCTAGTTGTATGGAGGAAGATCGGGTAGTTACCTAGTGATCAACAAGGGCCGGCGATGTGAAGCTGGCCCTTTTTGCGCCCGGTAACCAGTGCTGATACTCAAGCCTGTGTATCGCCCAATTCATTTGCCACAGTGGCGCCGCGCTAACCCATCGGCTCGTCAGGTCCGCTGGTCGTATCACGCGCAGTCTGGTGTCCCATCTCAGCATTTAGCTCGCCGCTGATAACCAGCACGATGACCAACCAGCCAACTCAATGGGTAATCGCTGGCGGCACAACAAAACGCGCTGGCGTTGGTACTGACCTGACGCAATCCAAAGCCCTGTCGACTCATTCATTAGTCATCCACTGCATTCTGGCAAGACCGGTCTGCATTGAGCGCCTGATATAGGAACATCGATAAAGTGTCAGTCGGTTGAAATAGTTTTCTAAAATGCGGATACTGCAGTGTCGTCAGGTTAGTTGGGATATTTTTCCCAGCCGTTGATGCTTTGGTATAGAGATGCCTGTTTGTTCGGCCGTGTGAGGAGTGGTGCAAACATGATTAAGACGACAGAAAGGCAGCTTACTGAATAAGTGGAAAGGCGAATACCTGCGAACAACACTGTCTAGCGCTTCTCATTACGTCATATTAACAAAGGCGTTCTGTGCTGCCCGATCCTTGTGTGCTTGCCGAGTGCCGTGTCGGTACCGCACACCCTCAGCGGCACTATCGAGTATTGGTATGGCTGACACTCTGTCAAAAAGCGTTGACAGCGCGTTGATAGGTTAGTTACCCTCCGTTCAAAAATTCGTCGTAGTTCACAGGTTTGATACATGCCAGCCGAAGTGCCGCCGGAAACAGAAACGGATCTACTGATGGGTACTGAAGCTAACAATTCTGAACAGTCGGCTATCGGGCAAAGCGGTGATACATCCGAATACTCACTTGTGGTGGCTGTGGGGGCATCGGCAGGCGGGCTTGAGTCGCTGGAGCGCCTGTTCGGGCAGATGCCCGCTCAGTCTGCTCTGGTGTTTCTGGTGGTCCAGCATCTGTCGCCCAAGCACAAATCACTGATGCACGAGCTACTATCGCGCAGAACGTCCGTGCAGGTGGTCGTGGCAGAGGACGGCATGGTACTCAAGCCGGATACCATTTTTCTCATGCCGCCGCGCACCTCCATGACGGTGGATGGCTTAAAGCTTGTGCTCAGTGAACAGATTATGGATGAGCTGAATCTGCCCATCGATCGCATCTTTGCCTCTGTGGCTCAACAGGCGGGCCCACGTGCTGTCGCCATCGTCTTGTCAGGCACGGGCTCAGACGGATCGCGCGGCGTTCAGAATGTCAAGGATGCCGGTGGCCTGGTCATCAGTGAAAGTGAACTGACAGCCAAGTTCACCGGCATGCCGGATAGCGCAACCGCCACCGGCACGGTTGATTACTCTGTAGCACCGGAGGAAATGCCCGACCTATTGCTCTCTCACGAACAGGATGTGTTGATGGGTGCTGATCGGCAGCTGGGAGACGTGCGCAATGATGTAGCAGGGGTGGTGGCGCTGCTCAAGGATGCATATGGCATTGATTTTCATCATTACAAGCCTGGCACGGTAGGCAGACGAATAGAGCGCAGGGTCGAGCTCAGTAACGAAGACAGCCTGGCTTCCTATACCGATGTCTTGCGACAGAACAGTGATGAGCTGGATACGCTTTATCACGATCTGCTTATCGGCGTTACCCGGTTCTTTCGTGATGAGGTCTGTTTCGAGCGATTGGAGATGGAGGCCTTGCCGCGACTGATCAGGCGGCTGAAACCCGGTGAGCCGTTTCGTGCCTGGGTAGCGGCTTGTGCAACGGGTGAGGAAGTGTACACGCTGGCAATGCTGCTGGATGAACAGAGAAAATTACTTAGCCGGCATATAGACATTAAGATATTTGCCACCGATCTGCATCGCGGCTCGTTGACAATCGCCAGCCGAGGCGTGTACAGCCGCGAGCGTCTGGCGGGTGTATCCGAAGAGCGGCTAGCCCGCTATTTTGAGCGAGACGGCGATGACTACCGCGTCATTGAACGGTTGCGCGAATGTGTGGTGTTCGCCCCTCACAATATTCTCAAGGACGCGCCATTCACCAATCTCAGCCTGATCACCTGTCGCAATTTGTTGATTTATTTTGAGCCGGTAGCGCAGCGCAAGGTATTGACGCTGTTTCATTTCGCACTGAACACGCAAGGCGTAATGATGCTCGGACCTAGCGAAACTCTGGGCGATCTGGCTGATGAATTCTCTGCCATTGATGAATCATCGCGCATCTATCAAAAGATTCGTCAGGCACGCTTGCCGATCAACCTGAATGTGGAGTTGCCAACGCTTACCTCAGGCGGCAGCCAGCTCAGCCGGCGGGCCAATGTGGGCGCGATGCGCGAACGCATCGATCCAGCGTTGCTAAGTACCTACGATAATCTGCTGTCCAAGTTCATGCCAACCAGCGTGCTTATCAACGAGGCTAGCGAGATTGTCGACAGCTATGGCGGTGCAACGCGTTTTTTGCATCGGCGTTCGGGTCGGCCCAGTGATGAGCTTACCCAGGCTCTGGACTCACCTATGCTCACACATCTTGTCGCCTCCATACGGCGAGTACTTACAGACTTTGCACCACTGACTCTCAAGCAGTTCGTGCTCAAGGATATCTCTGGAGCAGAGCTTGAGTACGACCTGACGATTGAATCTGTCACCAGAGGTGCACGGCAGGGGTGTTACTTGCTGCTGAGTTTTAAGACTGAGCCTGAAGCGGGAGAACACCAGGCGGCAGAGGCTTTGGTACCTGCGCAGCGCACAGACATCAAACCGACAATGGTCACACTAAGAGGTGGTGAGTTGACCAAAGGCGACTACGCAGCCATCGAACGTGATTTGCGGGCAACACGTGAAAGCCTGCAGGCATCGGTAGAGCAGGTGGAAACCAGTAACGAAGAATTGCAGGCCACCAATGAAGAACTGGTAGCCTCCAACGAAGAGCTGCAATCCAGCAATGAAGAACTCAATTCTGTGAACGAGGAGCTGCACACGGTTAACACCGAATACCAGAGCAAGATTCGAGAACTGCATGAATTGAACGAAGACATGAATCACCTGCTGGCCAGCACAGATATCGGCACCGTTTTTCTCGACAGGGAGCTGAACATACGTCGGTTTACACCAGGCATAGACAAAGCGTACAAGCTCACTGCCTCAGATGTGGGTCGCTCCATCGAAGATTTTTCGCATCGGTTAGATATGCCTGACATGAATGAGCGGTTCCGTGATGTGCTGCTCTCGGGCCACACGTTCGAACGGGAGGTGCGAGACAGCCGTGAGCATGCGTTGTTGCTGCGCATTTTGCCCTATCAGATCAGTGGCCAGATGTCAGGAATTGTATTAACACTCACAGACATCAGCCTACTGGATGATGCCCGCACCGCATTGGCGGACAGTGAAGACACGCTGAAACACCGCTTGGCCGAATTGCAAGGCATGTATCAATCAGCGCCAGCGGGTTTATGCTTTATAGACACAAAGTATCGCTACGTGCGGGCCAACGAGCGCATGGCAGATATTGATGGCTTGAATGTTAAAGACTACCCCGGCAATTATGTGTGGGACGTTGTGCCGGAGGACATTTCAGTGCGTGTCAAGGAGATCATTAAAAGTACGTTTGACACGGGCAAACCTGTGCTGAATCTGAAAATCAGATCAGTTACCCGAGTGCATCCCGACGAGGCACGAGATTATATCGCCAACTATTATCCGGTCAGGGACGATACCGACAATCTCATTGGGTGTAGCGTGGTGATCATGCAAATGCCTACCGCTTCGGATCTTTCGAGCTGATAACGCCATGAACAGATCAACGCCGGAAGAGAATCGGGAGGACGAGTCGCTTGCATCAGCTGACAATGCACTGGCGATCGTCGGTGTTGGAGCGTCTGCTGGTGGTCTGGAGGCCTTCAAACTACTCTTGAAGGCCCTGCCCGATGACACTGGTATGGCGTTTGTGCTGGTGCAGCATCTGGACCCGGATCATGAGAGTATGATGGTTGACTTGCTCAGCAACAGCACCCGCATGACGGTGGTGGCCACTCAGGATGAGCAGACAGTAGAGGCCGACCATGTCTACATGATTGCGCCTAATCAGTCGCTACGCATTAGCCGCGGACAGTTACATTTGGATAAACCGATCCATGAACGCGGCAGACGCATGTCCATTGACAATTTTTTTCGCTCCCTGGCAGAGGATCAGGGTCAGCGTGCCATCGGCATCGTGCTCAGCGGAACAGGTTCGGACGGCAGCGCCGGGCTAAAGGCGATCAAGGCGGCCGGTGGTCTGACTATTGCGCAATCCGCTGATGATGCTGCCTATTCGGGTATGCCTCAAGCGGCGAAAGATGCAGGCGTTGCGGATATCGTGCAAAACATCGCGGATATGCCTGCCAGTCTTCAGCGCTTTGTGACACATCCCTACCTCAAGCCGTCCAGAAGTGGCGAGCATAGCGTCGAGCCTGTGCCGGTAGTAGAAGAAGAAAATGAGTTCAACAGTATACTGTCCGTACTGCATAACAGGCTCGATGTTGATTTTCGACACTACAAGACCGGCACCCTGGAGAGGCGTATAAGCCGTCGCATGGGACTGTTGCATCTGCACGGCATGGCAGACTACCTTGAATTGCTGCGTAATTCGATTGAAGAGGCGAAACTGCTGCACGATGACTTCCTGATTGGCGTCACCGATTTTTTCAGAGACAAGGAGGCGTTTAGTACACTGGAAACCCACGTACTTGAACCTCTGATAGAGCACAGTACCAAAGAGCCAATCAGAATCTGGGTGCCTGGGTGCACCAGCGGTGAGGAAGCCTACACCCTTGCCATGCTGCTGCATGAAGCCATGGTGAGCGTGGATAGACGACCAGAGATTCAGATCTTCGCCTCGGACATCGACGAATCCGCACTGCGTGTTGCCCGTACCGGCATCTACCCTCTGGCCAATGTGTCTAACGTCAGTCAGGCACGACTGGACAAGCATTTTGAAAGGATCGATAACGATTGTGTACGTGTCATAAGACCCATCCGGCAGATGGTGGTGTTTGCTCGTCAGAACCTGACAGCTGATCCGCCGTTTTCGCGTCTGGACCTGGTGTCCTGTCGAAACGTGATGATCTATCTGCAACAGCCGGTGCAAGACAAGCTGATGTCTCTTTTCCATTTCTCTTTGAAAAAGGATGCACATCTTTTTCTAGGCACAGCCGAATCAGTGGGTCGCCATACCGAGTTGTTCTCGCGCGTGGCCGACAAGTCTGCTCACCTGTATCAGCGCCGATGTGACAAGCGTCTTGTCTCGGAATTGCCACCCAGTCTGGACATTGGCAGCAGAACCGGAGTAAAGGAGGCCAGCGCAAGAGCCAGTGCTGGCATCCACGAGCCACGTATTGCGGAGCTCGCCAGTCGCTGGTTACTGGAGGAATTTGCCCCAGCCACAGTGGTGCTCGATGGCGAGGATCAGGTAGTGTTTCAGGTGGGGCCGGTAGAGCATTATCTGGCCATGAGCTATGGCGAGCCCACAAGGAACCTCTTCGACAGATTGCGTGAGGGGCTGGTGGGGCGTCTAAGAGAAACCGTTCACAGCGTGCGTATGACCCAGCGACGCTCAACCATAGCCAAAGCACGCATGTGCATCAGTGGTCGATACGAAGGGGTCACTATTTCCGTCAGACCGGTGAATGCACAATTTAAGCAAAAACGCAGATCAATGGTCATGGTCAGCTTTCAGCCTTCGGACAAGGCGCCTGACATCGCGATTGACACCGCTTCAGAACCAAAGCTTGATAGTCAGGATATCTCATTAGCTGATACCTCAGAACACGAGGCTACAAATACGTCCAACTCCGTTGTGAAAAGCGCGCAGGTTGTGGATGACGGTGATTCACTGGTCAACCTTCTGGAAAGTGAGTTGCGCTACACCCGGGAGAACCTGCAGTCCATCACCGAAGAGATGGAGAGTGCCAATCAGGAGCTCAAGGCGTCCAACGAGGAGGTGTCGTCGGTCAATGAGGAGCTGCAGTCTACCAATGAGGAGCTAGAGACCTCAAAGGAGGAACTGCAGTCGCTGAACGAAGAGCTGACAACGCTGAATTCCCAATTGCAGGAGAAGTTGGAAGAATACGAAGAAGCCAACAACGATATTACCAACCTTCTCAACAGCGCTGATCTGGCGGTGCTGTTTTTGGATAGCAAGCTGCGTATAAAGCGCTTCACACCGGCGGCCACCAGTCTGTTCAAGCTTATCGATTCTGACCTTGGCAGACCATTAGCCTATCTAGACGGTCAGCTGGAGGACCCGCAGCTGCTTAGCGACGCACAAAATGTGGCGAAGAGTCTTGTTCCGGCAAAGACGGAAGTGCCGTCCCGTGATGGCAACTGGTATGTGCGACGCACCTTGCCATACAGAACTCAGGACCATCGCATCAACGGTGTGGTGGTCACCTACAGCGATATCACACATCTTCGTCAGAGCCAACAGCTAGCTTATGAGCGGCTCTCGCAGCTTGATGCCTTGTACCAATATGCCGATATCGGTATTGCTTACCATGACAGTCGGGGCCGTTTTCGTTCGCTGAACAATCTGATGTCGACGATCAATGGGGTGCCGGTTGAGGCGCACGTTGGTAAGCGCGCCTCGGATGTCCTGCCAGAACCGATTGGCTCGCACGTGAATTCCCTGTTGCAGCAAGTCGTAGATACCGGTAAACCCATTGTTGACTTGGCGCTGCGGGCGGCAACCTCAGCAGAGCCAGGTATCATCAAAGACTGGCAGGCCAGTTACTTTCCGACTCACGAGCAGGGCGACAGCGAGCACGCTAATGGCAAACGCATGGTGACTGGTGTCAGTGTACTGGTTCGTGAGGTGACAGCCGAACAGCTCGCGGTACGGTGCCAGAATGTATCGCGCACGCTGACTTCTTCGTTAAATCATGCGCGCGACCTGGTGGACGGTCTGATTAATGTGCTTCCAGCGTTTGATACGGATTTTGACGCGACATGTGCGGGAATCTGGTATCCGGATGAAACCGGAGAAATGCAGCTGGCTCATTGGCACGCGCGCGACCACGTTGATGTCTGTCACGACATGCTACTCTCCACGCGGCATGTGGGCGCTGGCGGGATGGTCAGAGAAGTAGCAAGCGATGTAAAGCCGCGCTGGATAAGCGCACCTTCTGACTGGCCCGGGTATCAATCCATGATGGATCAAGTGCCATCGGGTACGGCGTTTGCGATCCCGTTCGACAGCGGCTTTGCAGACAGACCACGTGCGGTATTACTGGTTTTTCTTCAAAATAATCTCGGGGCACACAGCGTCAGTGATGCCATGCTGGAGCGTATGGCGCGCGATCTGTCACAGTTTGTGCAACGCATGCAGGTGGAACAAGCCCTTCGGATGCAGGAACGCGAGCTTCGGGCACTGACTAGCCATTTACCCGTCATCGTTACCCGTTATGCAGCGGATGGAACAGTGAGCTTCGTTAATCCTGCTGTCACCGCGATGATAGGGTCGAAACCAGAGGATCTTATTGGAAAATCGATTACTGCTCTGGGCTTTTCGTCTGAGCTACGGATGATGATCGTGGATAGTCTGGATGATGTGAGGGTGAGCAGCGAGCCCAATACTCTGAATTTCAGTTACGACACGCCGGACGGGCGACGCTATTATCAGGCCACCCATGTTCCGGAGTTTGATGCAGAAGATGAGCTTGTCAGTTTTCTGTCGGTAACCGTGGATGTTACGGACAGAAAACGGGTTGAATCCGCGTTGGCCGAGCGTGAACGAACGCTACAACACACGCTCGATGAAGTAGATACGCTGTACAAGAATCTCCCACTGGGGCTTTGCGTGCTGGACGTCAAGCAACGCATAACGCGTATCAATGCATTCATGCTGAAGATGGCAGGCGTCAATAGTGGCAGCGCGATGAAAGCACCACTGGCGGAGGTGTTTCCCGACATTGCCGAGCAGCTCTCCCAGTGTATAGACCGGCTATTCGACTCGGGAGAGCCGGTAATCGATTGCGAGATGCATGATCAGCTAGTATCTGGAAGTCGTCAGCGTGCCTGGTCGGTTAGCCTATTGCCGTTGAAGGATGCGCAGGGCACTGTACAAAATGTCAGCTGTGCAATGCGTGATATCACGAACAGCAAACTCACCACACAGCGTCTGGCGGCACGAGCCGCCATATCCACTGTGCTGACTCATGCAGATTACGGTGACGCAACGCTGAACAATGTCCTGCAGCTGCTGGTCAGTCATTTGAGCGTTGATGCTGCCACCCTTTGGGTATTGACAGAGGACGATGAGCCAACGCTTAGCTGCAATGCTTATCAGCTGTCAGCTGACTTCAACGAACTGGGTGCGGTACCGCTATTGCAAACCTACCTTGATCAGACTCTATTTCCTGTTGGTAAAGGACTGGTAGGGAGGGTCTTTCATACGGGTAAGTCTGCCAGTTTGATGGCGGGCAACGTCAGAAACGATCTCGGCGTGCTACACCGTGAAACAGGCGCCAATTTACAAACGGCGTTGGCGCTGCCGGTGGTAGATGAGCACGTTATCTGCGTGATTGCGCTGTACTCACGATCAGAAATCAATGTTGGCGAAGCGTACCTGACGACGCTTGAGAGTATTGGTCGGGATATTGGCTATGCGCATCGCCGACACCGAGACGCCAGTGAACTTGAGGCAGCCCGGGCAGAGGCTGAACGCGCTAACCAGACCAAGAGCGAATTTCTGGCCAACGTCAGTCACGAACTACGATCTCCCTTGACGGCCATTTTAGGTTATGCCGACATTCTGGAATCACGATTGCCTGATGAGGAGGACTTGCACAGTGTGCAGACAATCAGGAGCAACGGTAAACACCTGTTGACCATTCTCAATGACATTCTGGACCTTGCCAAGATTGAAGCCAACAAACTGACCGTTGAGGCTGACACGGTGCGTATGCAGGATCTTCTTGCTGAGTTGCGTCTGTTCATGAGCCAGCCCTTGGAAGATAAAACACTTCAGCTGGGACTCAAGGTGGAGGGTAAGGTGCCGGAAACCATTAATTGCGACATTCTCAGACTGAGACAGATTCTCTACAACCTCATCAATAACGCGATTAAGTTTACCGAAGAGGGTTCGGTCACATTGAGGGTCAGCGTGCAGCAGTTCCCTGAAACTGAACTGCGCTTTGATGTCATTGACACCGGTATTGGCATGAGTAGCGAGCAGCAGAGCGATTTGTTCATGCCATTTAATCAGGCGGACGGATCACACGCCCGACGTTTCGGCGGCACAGGGCTGGGACTGACCATCAGTAGGCGACTGGCTGGCTTAATGAAGGGCTCGATCGAAGTCGAGAGTGAAACCGATAGGGGTAGCACCTTCAGTTTGCGACTGCCGTTTCAAAATGCGCCTGACGTCAAATTTGTCGATATCGTTTACGAGCAGAAGGTGGTTCGAGAACTCCCGTCTACCACAACGATTGTCCATGGGCGGGTACTGGTGGTCGATGATCTCGCTGATATCCGTTTGATGATCAAGAGTTTTCTGAGTAAAGCAGGCGCGGTTGTGGATCTGGCAGAGAACGGAAAACAGGCACTGGAACAGCTGCGCTTGGCAAGAGAGCATAACGAACTACCGGATGCGGTTGTCATGGATATGCAGATGCCTGTCATGGATGGCTATGAAGCAACAAGTTGTCTGCGCGCCGAGGGCATTGCGGTGCCTATACTGGCATTGACAGCCAATGCGATGAAGGGCGAACGTGAACGGTGTGTAGAGGTTGGTTGTACGGATTATCTGAGCAAGCCGGTAGAAGGACGAGAGGTGGTGCAGAAAGTTCAAAATCTGATCCGTGGTGATTCAACCACGCGTACTGTGCCAGACTCGCATGTCATGGTGGTGGACGACAATACAACTATAACCCGGATGCTGGCCAAGGTGCTTGACAAGGCAGGTTACCGAGTTAGCGTGGCACACAAGGGTGTTGCTGCCTTGCAGATGCTGGCAGATGATCTGCCGGATTTAATGTTGCTAGATGTAGGTTTACCGGATATCGATGGATTTGAAGTTGCTCAAAGAATACACAAGGAGTGGGCCGAATCACGACCTACCCTCATTGCTTTCTCGGGTGCTGATGGCACGGATGATGATTTTGTGTCCAAGGGCTTTGACCACAGGCTGTTGAAACCTGTAGAAGTTGCAGAGCTGCAGCAGTTGCTAGCGCGATGCTTGCAGCGTTAGGCCAGTGTGCATTTACCCCAGTGTTACACACAATTTCGGCCTGGGCGGCCCCATCCAGAACCGCTCAGCTGCTTCTATTGCAGCATCCAAGTACCGGAGGCGGCTCCCGCTGTACTCATTTTTGCTGAATCTCTCGGGGCCGCCCAGGCCTAGAGTGACTAGGCCTGCGCGGCTCAACTCAATCCAGTAAATACTCCGTGTAATGGGGGCCGCATTCGGTACTTAGATACAGTTCTATAAGCTTCTGGACTCGAAATTTTATGCAACTCTTTGGTTTACTTAGCTCATGTAACAACGTGCAGGAGACTAATGGATAAGCCTCCCGCACAATCATTGTTGCTTTCAAACCGATCACATCTTCGAGGACCGTCCTCTAAAGAATGAGACAGCTGCCAGTATTAGAAATACAACAAACAGTATTTGCGCAATACTGGATGCGCCACCTGCGATACCACCAAATCCCAGTACAGCAGCAATGATGGCAATAACAAAAAATGTAACAGCCCAGCTAAGCATAGCTTTCTCCTGTTGAATAGTGATACAGGTGCGTAAAGCACGAATGCTAAAAGTAATAATGTGCATGAAGCCCCTGTGAATACAAATGTAGTCCTAAATCACCTGCATGCTGCTCAATTGAAAAAATGACCCGGGCCTCTTTTTCATCGCAAGCCACATTCATCGCCTCAAACACTGCTTTCATACCCGCGTTCGCGCACCACAATGCGATCAACAGTGAGGTGATGAACGCGATACCTAAAGCATTGTCTTCTGTCGCTGGTGAGACACTCAAGCTGCTGATTCAAAATCTCAATAGCACCACCGAGTGCCACACCGGCCAGAGATGGCCATGATCGCTGACGATCTGCCTGATGGCGCTTTCGCGGGCCTGCGCATCGGTGAGTGCCCAGCGCGCCTCGGACAGTTCCGCTTTCATCCCCATACGGCGACTCTTTGAGCATTTATTTGCGCACCACTGCCAGATCGTCAGTAGTGAACTCACCTACGCTGAGTGTCTAGTGAAGCCGCTCAAAGTGCGCGATGAGGCATCGATAAAAAATTACGAGAGCCATCTGATCGATTCGGGATCGGTTCAACTGATGCCCGTGACGTTTGACGGTCTACGGCATGCAGCGATCTTGCGGGCCCATCACACAACAAAGCTGCCTGATGCCATACACGTGGCAACCGCCATTGATGCGGGATGTTCTCATCTGATATCGAATGATAGAAAGCTGCCAACGGTTAACGGTATTGAATTGCTCTTTCTCAAAGAGATAGGGCATTAATGGTTATGTCCCTTTACAAGGCGCAATACTCATTCGTGTGTTGGGTATCTGGATTTGCTTCAGAGTGCCGATGATGACAACGCCGCGTTTGCTGAAAGAGATAGGCTGACGTGGCGCAGCCGTGGAAGGGGCTGGGTTCTGGCGTGATCTCAACGTTACACCAACTGGCACGACAAAAACGCTTTTTGGCCGGTGTAAGTGCCAAGGCCGCCAAGTGATGATCGAACCCGCGATCTACAGCAGGACAGGGAGTCGAAAGTGTAGGTAGCGCGGCCACGGATCAACAGTGGATTCGGATGGTTAATTCTCGGCATGGAACAATCTTGACTATAAACACACAGTGTCAGCTTCGGCTTATCCTCAGCTATGCTCCAGCGCACCGAAAAGGGTGGCTTTTGGTTCCACACATGACAGACCCCTGATTTCAGTCCAAGAGGGGAGGGCAGCCCTCTCACCGGGCAGTGCCCCACAATACAATTGTGGGACACTATAAATAACGGCCTCTCCTCTGGCGAGGTCAGTCGTTTAGCTCTACAGTTTCGCGCGTTCCGCTCTCAATGCAAGCCAGAGGCAATAGCACATAACCAAAACCACAATGGTGAATGGAATGCCGGTAGATACGGCTGCACCTTGCAGAGCTGACAGTCCCCCACCCAACAGCAATGCAATTGCCACAAGGCCTTCAAGAGTACACCAGAACACGCGCTGAATAACAGGCGCATCCATCTTGCCACCAGCAGTGATGGTATCGATAACAAGACTGCCACTATCTGATGATGTCACAAAAAAGATAACAATCAGAAAGAGTGATATAGGGGCGACGATCCCATATAGCGGCAATTCTTTGAGGAAACCAAAGAGTGCTCCTTCCGGAGCATAGCTATCGATCACGGTAGCTCTTACACCTTCTGCACCGCCTGCATTCAACATGTCAATAGCAGCGCCACCGAACGTGGACATCCAAAGAGCGCAAACAAGGGTTGGCGCCAGTAGTGCACAAACCATGAATTCACGCACTGTGCGGCCTTTTGATATTCGCGCGATGAACATACCTACAAAAGGCGACCAAGCGATCCACCAAGCCCAATAAAAGGTTGTCCAACCATGAAAATAGCTAGTGTCCTCTCGTCCAAATGGATTTGAAAGCGCTGGTAGCATGACAACGTAATCAACCATCACATTGGCATAGCGAGTGAAAGCGGTAGCGACGCCCGTCACCGCAATGACAAAAATAAACAGGAGAACAGCCATCACCATGTTGATCTCTGAGAGCCGTTTGACACCTTTGTCCATGCCCATACAAACCGAACCCAGCGCAATGAGCGTAATAGCGACAATAATCACTACGGTTACTGTACCGGACGGTTCAATACCTGCCACCTCTTTAAGGCCAGCGGCAACTTGTTGTGCTCCTAGGCCCAGTGATGTTGTAAGGCCGAAAAGCGTTGCAAACACCGCAAGAATATCAATGGAATGACCCCACCAACCCCAGATTCGTTCTCCCAGTATTGGGTAGAAAGCGGACCGCAGTGTTAAAGGCAATTTAAGGTTGTAGCAAAAAATGGCCAGACTTAAGCCGACCGCTGCGTAGATGGCCCAGCCTTCAAGGCCCCAGTGATGAATGGTACCCATAACTCCGGCATATTCATTGCCCGGCTGAGAAATATCAATGTTCAATGGGCTTGCGTTACCACCTTCTGCGAAGTTGTAGTAAACAGGCTCCATAACGCCGAAGAACAATAGACCAATGCCAATGCCGGCGGCAAACATCATCGCTATCCAGCCAGCATAGGAATAGTCGGGCGTTGCATCTTTCCCGCCGATCCTTACTGATCCCACGGGTAAGAATATCAATACTAAACAGAAGATTGTTATTGCATCGACTGATAGGACGAGAAACCAATCAAAGGTGCTGGTAAGCCAGGGTCTCAACCAGCCGAAAAACTCTGCCGAGGCTGCCTGATTAGTCAGCGATAGAATGACAAACGCGATAATGACTACGCTTGAAATTAAAAAAACCGGGTTGTGGATGTCGAGACCAAGGGGGCGGATATTGTCCTGTCCCATTTCAAAGTCGGTTTCATACTCCACCTGTTGTTGAACATCAGATTCTGACATAAGTTTTCATTTCCCTTATTGCTGCAAGGTAGAGTCCGACAACTACGAAGTTTAGTCAATCCTCTTGGTTGCCGTAGCGCGACAAGGGCTTTGCTCATCACTCGCAACTCGTTTATCAAACAAGGAGTATCCCACAATGGGATTGTGGGATACTAACCCCTCATAGCCCCATCATGGTGGGGTTTTCTATCATCGCTACTGCTAGACTGTCCCACTATCATAAAATTTAGTTGATATGGGACACTAAAATGCGTGAAGTTGAAGCCGTCAAAACCGGCGAACAACGTCAGCAAGTTGAAGCGCACCTGGCCGCCCAGGCACGGATCTACGAGGACATCTGGAACGTCGGCGTGAACACCGCCTTGCGGATCTCGGACCTGTTGTTGTTGAACATGGACAACGTGCGTGCGCTTGACCTGGCACAACCGGCGCTCAACGTCACCGAGCAGAAAACCGGTAAGCACCGGAAGATTGTCGTTAACCAGTCAGCCAATGACTGTTGAGGCAGGTCATTTTGAATCACACGCGAATTATCTGAAAAACAATGATGTTTCAGTCCCAGATATACAGGAACTGGGGCCTGAAGTCCAGACGGCCGAAAACGTATGTTAAGCCGTGAGTGTCTAATGATTCATAAGTTTGTAGACAAGGCAATCGGTGTCGAATACACTGCCTGTTGAATCGTTTTCCATGCTATCAGTAGACATTCATCCAGCCCCCATCGACCACCACATCCGCCGCAGTCATGTAGGTAGATTCGTTCGAGCCAAGCAATACAGCGGCATTCGCCCTATCCAGCGGAGTACCCTCACCTCCTAGTGGCGCTGCCGCTTTGACAGCCTGCACAAAGGGTTCGGAACCGTCTTCGCCCACGTTGGTGGAAGCTTGGAATCCAGTTCTTACGATGCCAGGATTGAGACTGTTGACTCGAATGCCTCGCTCCGCAAGTTCTGCTGCAAAACTTCGTGCACAGAATCGTACTGCCGCCTTGGTTCCGAAATAGATACTTTCCATCGAAGCGCCTTTCTGACTAACTGCTGAGGCATTGAGGATGACGGAGCTGCCGTGACTTAATTTCGGGAGCAAGCGTTACAAGGTGAAAAAGACACCACGTACGTTCACGCTGAACTGTTTGTCTTATAGTGCCGGAGTTATGTCAGCAATCGACGCAAAGTTACCCATACTTGCATTGATGAACAGGACGTCAACTCGATCATTCAGATGTTGATCAATGGCTGGGACAAGCTTATCCAGCTCATCAATGTTCTCAACATCGGCCTGAACTGCGAGCACAGCGTTACCCAGTTATTCTTCCGCAAACCGCAGGCCTTAGAGATTCCGGCCAGTAATAATGACCATCAACACATAGTGAACGTCTCCAGAAGCCACATCATTTCTGGCGATTGGTAGGTGCGAAAACTCATGGTCAATACGAAGGAGGCAAAAAGGCATCCCGTACCGAATAAGAGCATGGTCAACAACGAGTAGGCTTTGTGTGGCAGTTTCGTCGAGCACCAGTTGCGCACGAGTTTTTCGAGGTCGAGTATGTTCTGGTTTGTAGTGAGGAGTCGCAACATCCCGGCTGTATCTGATCGTGACGCAAGCTTCATAATGCTGCCTTGTCCGCACGAGCCTGTACCGATCGCTCTGTGATTGGCCAGTTCAGCACAGCGGCTACTACACTCAGGGCAATAGCAATTGTCCAGGCGCCGTCGTACGATCCGGTCTTGTCGTACAAAACACCGCCCAACCAGCCGCCGAGGAACGAACCCACTTGATGAGCAAAGAATACGAAGCCGCCAAGCATCGACATATGGCGAACCCCCCAAACTGAAGCAACAGTGCCGTTTGTGAGCGGAACCGTCGATAACCAGAACAGGCCCATCAAAACGCCGAACGTGTACGCAGAAAAAGCGGTGACCGGTAGAAACACAAATGCAGCGATCACGGCTGCCCTGCCCAGGTAGATCCACGAGAGCAGCATCGGCTTGCTATGCTTGCCTCCCCATAGACCTGCATAGTAGGTTCCCGCAATGTTGACCAGGCCGATCAGGGCAAGGACAGTGGTCGCCACCGTGATGTTGACACCCTCGTCTGCCAGGAATGCCGGAAGGTGCACGGCAATGAACACGACCTGAAATCCACAGACAAAAAAACCGGCAGCCAGCAGCCAGAAGTCTCGCATGCCGAAGGCTTCACGCAGTGCGTCCATGGCACTGGTATCAGATATGGTTGAGTTGACGGGTTTTGTGTTCTCCTTCATGCCGAACGCAAGCGGGAACATCAGGAGCGCCAGCGCTGACAAAGCCACTAGTGCACCTTGCCAGTTCAACCAGCCAATGAACCCCAAGCTGACTGGTAGCATCACAAATTGGCCGAACGATCCCACCGCCATGGATATACCCATCGCTAGTGACCGGCGTTCAGGCGGTACCAAACGGCTGATCGTGCCAAAGATGACCGGAAACGTGGTGCCGGAAAGTCCGAGTCCGATCAGCACCCCAGCACCTAGGATGAACACCAGCTCACCGCTGACGCTGGACATTAGCCATAGTCCAGCTGCATAGAAAACTGTTCCAATCGCCACGATGCGCGGGGCCCCATAGCGATCGGCCAACAGACCGGTGAACGGTTGACTGATGCCCCATATGAGATTCTGCAGGGCGATCGCGAAAGCAAAGGTCTCACGGCCCCAACCCTGATCAACCGACACTGGTTGCAGGAAAAGCCCGAATGCATGACGTATACCAAGCGAGAACAGCAAGATCACTGAGCCGCAGATCAGTGCAACGCCTGCACCTGCCCATGGGCTTGATGCACTCTGTGAATCGGTCATATCGTTACTCCTATTACGTGTATATACCCGTATATGTGTGTCGGCAAGGTTAACAATCTGCTTGAGTCTAGGGCAAGCGGATGCCGTTCAGTAGGGCGAGCAACGTTTCTGCCTCATTGCCAAGTTGGGCCTGCATCTCTTTCTGGGCTTGAATCCACAATGGTCGGGCTTTGGCCAGCGCCTTCTTACCGCTTGGTGTCATAACTACAACACGCTCCCGCTCATCTACCGAGTTGTCCAGACAAACATACCCAGCACGCTCGAGTACGCGTATGTTTCTGCCCAATGTACTTCGCTCGAGACCTACCTGACGGGCAAGCTCACTTATGCTCGGTCTATCCATATCTACCAGGTTCTTGAGCAAGCGGTACATCGTGATCTTCAGTCCCGAAGGCGCGAGACTGCGATCGTAGAATGCTGTGGAGATCTGTGCTGCTCGGCGTAGAGTGGTACACAAGCACGGTGTTGATTTCATAATACATGTATATACCCGCACATTGAAACTGTCAAGAAGTCTGTGACTGTCCGGTTTGGGCTGATCAGAGTCCGACACACATACACCGTATCGGTTCATCTTTAGGCCGGTTTCAAGGAAACCGGCCTAAAGATTTACCTATTTCTGGCAATAACTGATCCCTTAAAGTAGGCGCCTAACCTGACCTGCGAGTTATGCGAAACATGGTAAGCCCGTATCGTTCCTTCTGGAACAACAGGCCGTGAGGCTTGCCTATGACGGTGCGGGTAAAGGATGTCGGAGAAAGCGAATGCTACAGTGTAATGGAGTTGACACGGGTTTAAATGTCACCCGGCGTGAAAACGAGCAGACTTACGACTGGTCTCTCTTTGCAAGAGAGTTTGTAGAACCTTAACTATGAGGAAAAGCAAATGACAGAATCCGTATATCGGCCTGGTGCATTCTCAACGTTATCGACGTGGAATGCCATCGACTGGCAGGGAGCTGAGAAACACGTACTGAGGCTGCAAACGCGCATTGCAAAGGCTACAACAGGGGTTGTAGCCGGGTAGCACAAAATCGCCTTTGAGAGGCTTGAGCCGTGTTCAGTGAAAGTTGCCCGCACGGTTCTTAGGAAAGCGGCATTCAGCAATGGGTGCCGCTTATCCGACTGTTGGGCCATTGCCAGTCAGCTCAACGTGAGTCCGTATCCTGTATCGCCTCCATGTAAATCTGCATGACTAACATATTCAGACAACGGATTTCTTATAGTTAAGCTGTGTATGTCGATACCAATAACTGATAGATAGTGAATATTAGATTCACTGTTGTTCCCCGCCGACCGGCAGGAATTGATGCCAGTATCACTAGCAACGAATGAAACATTTTTGCTATTTGGTCAGACTAAATATCGTATCGCTTTGGAGACTATATATGAATGGCACTAACTTAAACATCAAGCGCTTGATATAAAAGTGAAAAAGCTGGCTCGACTACTACGCTTTGAGTTCCT
>ENA-ORXU01000702-ORXU01000702.1-marine-metagenome-genome-assembly--contig:-NODE-702-length-35139-cov-3.626490_pt1 | contig 35139 bp, 23 predicted proteins | sample MGYA00237869_ERZ511484 | MGnify/ENA metagenome assembly ERZ511484 | reverse complement strand
CCACAAGGGACTTGCACCCTCTAGATTAATTAACTACTTTTCTGTAGTTCAAAAGATGCCCATACTGGGCACACACAATGGCTATAAGTAATTGCTTGTTTTCGCCTACTTATGAAAACCCTCGCGGATTTTCAGTTTGGTGTGAACTTGCAAAGTTAATCGCTAAACTACGCAACTACTCATAGCCCAACCGTTGTCTTTAATGCTGAAAAAAATCATCTTTAAAATTAAATTTGTTTCCTATTTAAGAAACTTTTATCTTTGCCGAAATATTTGAATGGATGACAGAATAATTTAAGGTCGAGTTGCTGGAAGAGGTCGACAAATTTCTAGGCGGACTGAACGAAAAAGCCAGAATGAAAATTATTTACAATATCCGAAAAGCACAGGTCGTAAACGATAAGGAGCTTTTCTCCAAACTGAACAAGAACATCTGGGAATTCAGGACACTCCACAGCAGGACATATTACCGATTACTGGCATTTTGGGACAAGACCGATAAAACGAATACTATCGTCGTATCCACCCACGGATTTTCGAAAAAGACCGGAAAAACACCGCCAAAGGAAATCGAAAAAGCGGAACGGATAATGAAACAATATTTTGAATCAAAAAAATAAGGGTTATGGGAAAGAAAGCAATGAAAACATACAGTCTGGACGAAGTGACCGACAAGTATATCGGAAAAAAAGGTACGGAGGAGAGGGAAGAATTTGAAAACGAGCTTCGGCTCGACCTGATCGGACAGGCCATTAAACAGGCACGAAAGGAAAGAAAGCTGACACAAGCACAACTTGGGGAATTAGTGGGAGTCCAAAAAGCACAGATATCCAAAATAGAGAACAATCTTACCGATGCGAGATTTGAAACGATCTTGAAAGTCTTTAAGGCATTAAACGCCAAGATCAACTTCAACGTGGAGCTTCTAAATCAAAATCTGAACCTGACTTAGAAAGCGGAAAGCACTAAAGACAAAGGCTATACGCAATGCGGGCTTAGGTGCCTAGCTGGAGGGTTTGGACGTGTTTTCGAACACCGCAAAATCTTTTGGATTTGGCTTTTAGCGTAAAAAAGATAAAAACAAAACACAAAAGATTCGGCTCGTGCCAGACGGAAAGGCAAGTGCCTTTTTGCACGCGACGAGCCATATACTTGCCGTTGTGTGTAATGAAAAATGGAACTCATAGGAAGAATTAACAGGAGAATAGTCTACTACGTTCAGATTAGAAATAATGCTGAATGGAAAAATTCATTGCCGAAAAACGATTGGGCAGCTTTTACAATTACAAATAAAGAAGATGAGGAATTAGTGCCGCCAACAGTAAAAATCTGTATGGACAAAAATGTGTGCTATATTTGTAGTGCTGGAACATTAGCGGATTGGACTGAACAATACTTTGACGAAGAAATTACTGGACGAGGTATGGATTATGAATTTCGGACGAAAAAGAAATTCGATTATGAATATTCGCCGATGACGACTTCCCATAAAAACTTTAGCGAAGGATTTTGGTTTGTAAACTTTGCAGCACATCACCCAAAAATGGAGATTGACAAAGTAGTTTGCTTGGACTTTACAAAGCGAAAAGTAAAAAAACATCTAATCGAATTAATTGAAGAAATAAATAATGGGTGGTTACCAGACGATGATGATGAAATTGAGCTGGCAGAATATGACAACTGAAAAAAGCCAGTTGCTAACAAAAGTAACCGTTGCGCGAGCCCATAATTTGGACAAAAAAATTTCATGCAAGCCTCTTTGAGAGGCTTTTTTATTATCGTACCAGAAGTTGGAAGGCCGATTTTAGATGCTTTGCTGAAGCGCAGAACAGGTACTGAAAGTCACTTTTTACGAACTCGGACAAGGCAAGCGTTACCGCCCCGCTTTTTACCCGTTTTTGTGTGAATTTCAGGTATTTTTTCAGATTAAAATCCGAGACCATAGCAACCAGAAACCTACCCATTTTCAAGCACCTCTCGCATCGCCCTGGCCTTTATTAAGCATTCTTCATACTCCTTTTCGGGGACCGCCTTTGCCGTTATTGCGCCTCCCACCGAGTACGATACGTATTTTTCGGTTTCATTGTAGAGAATACTCCGAATAACCACATTAAAATCAAAATCTCCCTCAGGTGTAAAATAACCAACCGATCCGCTGTAAAGCCCACGTTTAAAGGCTTCCAACTTTTCAATGATTTTCATTGCGGATACTTTCGGGGCGCCTGTCATACTACCCATAGGGAAAGTCTCCCTTATGATATCGACTGGATTTTTATCGGCCGCTACCTCAGCTGTTATTGTGGATATCATTTGATGTACTTGCTCGAACGTGTACACTTTGCAGAGCTCCTCGACCTTTACACTTCCCTTTAAAGCACTTTTAGACAGGTCGTTGCGCACCAAATCAACAATCATAATGTTCTCGGCACGTTCTTTAGCATCATTTCGAAGTTCGGATTTTAGTCTTTTATCGACTTTAAGTTCCTTCGAACGCTTGGCCGTGCCTTTGATAGGTTGCGAAATCAATTTGCTTCCCACTTTTCTGAGATATCTTTCGGGAGATGCCGACAACAGATACTTATCTCCGAATTTTAAAAAAGTTGCGAACGGGGCTTTTGATATCGCGTTCAATTTCTGATAGGTCTTTAAGGCATCTATACTTGTATCTTCCATATAAAATTCTTGGCAGAAATTGGCCTCGTAGATATCTCCTCGATGAATATGGGCCAGCATGGCATTGACTTTTCGAAAATACTCATCCTTAAAAACCCGCATTTTTATACGAACCCTGGCCTCCACCTTAAAATCCTTCTTACCTGAAAAGGAATTTTCAGAAATCGCGTTAAAATCTTGAGCGATTTCATCGGCAACCATATTGAGATATATAAATTTGACCGAATTCGCTGTAATTCTTATAATTTTCTTTGGTTGGAAGAAGAATAAATCCGGAAAATACAAACCATCATGGTTTTTGGAATGCAAGCGTTCCACATCATTTTTCAGGTCGTAGGCTAGGTAGCCAAAAATCCAGTCGTTCGTACCGGATTGATACTTGCGTAAGTCAGCAAAAGCATTTTCGCAATCCGTATGAATAGAAGTTAGGCCATCTACCGCAAGTAGGGCCTCAAATGCCTTATATTTTTCTTTGTGTCCGTTGCTATCTAACCAAACCACCTCATCGAACTGTTGCGCCCAAGACAAAAGCTTCCCTTTAAAATCGTCAATATCAGTAACCGAAAAAGAGGCCGTTACGCGCACAAGGGTAGCGATTTTATAGTTTGGCGAGAAATGTACGCAATGCGGTGCTGTGGGCCTTTATTAACTCGGCATCGGTAATACCTTTGTTTTTATCAAAATTATCGTGGTAAGACGGTAGTGAGAAAGTCGTAGCAATTTCGGCGCCGAACCTGGGAAGAACGTTTTTCGTGACTTCCAGAGAACTTGACGCTCCTCTTTTGCCCCCAGAAGTTGACAAAAGAAATACTGGCGTTTTATCTAGAAAGTTTTTATCGAGCCTAGATAACCAGTCGATAAGGTTTTTAAAATAAGCTGAAGGATTGCTGTTGTGCTCATTTACGGAGATAATAAGTCCATCCGATTTAGCGATATCGTCTTTCAGTTCGACCAAAGAGTTCGAATAGCCATTCTCCTTTTCATAATCCTCACTATACATGGGAAATGGAAAGTGCGACATGTTCAACAATTGAGTTTTATGTCCTTCCAGAAGTGAAACCGTGTATTTTACAAGTTCAAAATTGATGGATGTTGATGAATTACTGCCCGCGAAAGCCAATATCTTAGCCATAGTATATTTTATAGTGTGTTTCGGCGAAAATATGGAGAATACAGATGAATTGCGAGTATTTTACCTAATTTTGCTGCTTGAAACATCCAAACGACCTGTTGCACAAGTATATAGGGCATTAGAAAATACGAGGGTAGAAGTACGAGGTACTAGGAGAGATAGCGAGAATTACGAGTTATGATTTCATAAAAACTAAACTTTTAAACCGCTAAACCTTTTGAAATTGATTATTTAATTTTCCTGAAGTGGACAACAAGACAGCCAGACTTTATTTTATCGACGCAATGCGGGCATGGGCCATTCTTATGATGCTCCAAGGCCATTTTATTGACGGGTTATTAGACACGGCTTTCAGGGACAATTCGACTATAACATTCAATATATGGCAGTACTTTAGAGGTATAACAGCACCGGTTTTCTTTACCGTTTCGGGCTTCATCTTTACGTATCTGTTGGTTCGTGGAGACAAAACAGGATTAAAAAACCCCAGGGTCAAAAAAGGAATCAGGCGCGGACTAGAACTCCTTTTCATCGGGTACTTATTACGCATGAACCTTCTCGGGATGCTCGAAGGCCAGATTTATGATTCTTTTTATTTGGTAGATGTTTTGCACTGTATAGGCCTTTCGTTATTGGGCATCATCGGTATTTACCTGATTACACAAAAAAGCAAGAAGTTCTTTTTCCCGCTTATTTTAATAAGCACAACTATATTACTTTTCCTTTTTGAACCAATCTATAATTTTTGGGGCTTCGCCTTCTTACCAGAAGCTCTTGCTAATTATCTGACCAAAGCCAACGGTTCGATTTTTACGATTATACCTTGGTTCGGTTATGCGGCATTTGGTGGGTTTCTTTCTGTGCTTTTCACGAAATTCAAGAATTTTAAGTATTTGTACCCAACTGCCATTACCCTCTCATTAGCCTTTGGGTTAGCGCTTATACTCTTTTCTTCAGACCTCTTTTTGGCACTATCAAGGGCTACGGGCATTCAGTTATTCGCCGATATTTTCTTTAATAACTATCTGTTCATTAGACTGGGAGATGTTCTGGTCGTATTTGCGATATTCATGCTGGCACGAAGTTTAATGAAAAGCAAGACGGTCTTAAAAATCGGACAAAGCACCTTATCCATTTATATCGTTCATTTTATTATTCTCTACGGAAGTTTTACCGGATTGGGACTGTATGGTTTTTTTCACCATTCCCTCAGTCCAACAATGGCGGTATCGGGGGCATTGGCCTTCATGATCGTAAGCACTTACGCTGCGCTGCGTTACGAAGAAAACAAAGTGGCCATTAAAGCAACCCTCGCCACTTTGAGAAAATTCCTCTTTACCCAATTGGAAACATTTGCCAGTATGGTCTTCGATTTTATTAAAACAAATTTATTACGGCTACTGCGCAGGTTTGGGATGGTAAAAAATTAAACATTGCTTCCCCTTTTAGTATCTTCGCTCTAAGTAAAACTATTATGGATTGAAAATCTAGCGGTTTTAAATCAGCAAGGACATCGACCTGTCTGGGACTATTTATTATTGTGTTACTAAAGTTATTGGGTTACCTGCCTGCCGCAGGCTGGTTTAGTCGAAACGCAGGAAGAACTTAATAATCTATAACTCAATAACCCATTTCGCTAAATTGTTTATAGAAATAAAGTAGCTGCAATGTGATTGCGGAGTTTTAACCCTTAATTTAATAATAAAATGAGCTATGAGCGATAAAAAAGCATATTCCCCTATTCAAGTCGATTTAGAAGCAGGCAAACGTTATTCGTGGTGCACATGCAGTTTTAGTAGTGAGCAACCATTCTGTGACGGCTCGCATCGTGCGAACAAGGCTACTCCTCCACTTGTTTTTGAAGTTAAGGAAGAAAAAGACGCTTGGTTATGCACTTGCAAACAGACAGGTAACCCACCGTATTGTGATGGGTCGCATAACCCCGTATAGCGAAAAGCTAAGCCTTAAAGGCTCTTGGATTCTTTCGCAATTTAGAAAAACTATAGAATCAGTATCTTGATTTACCACCTAACCCCGCAAGTGTTAGCTATCGTTTACGACTTACCAGTCATAAATTGATTGATTATGCCAATATATTTGCAAAGGGCGGGAATGCTTTGTTTTTTAGTCTTTTTTACCGGTTTTGCAGCAGCTTCTCAAAGACCGGCAACTAACGACAACAAAATCCGTTGGAACGAATCTGATGTTCAATCGGAAATAATTGCTCCATTTCTAAAATTGTTAACTATGACGGACAATAAAGTTGTGGATAGCGCAATTCTTAAAATCAATAAAAATTGGAAGGAAGCTCATGAAATAATGCTTCTTGAAACTATCTATTATATCCAGCATCCAAAAATTGCAAATAAGTTGGTACATCTGTTAGAGCGAAAGACTGAACAGAAATTTGGCAATAATTATCACCAATGGCTTCAATATATCTGGAACAAAAAAGCCACATATTCCGATAGCTATTTTGAGTTTAAGGCCAAGGTGCATGAAAGCATGGACCCAAAATTCAATCTTTATTTTTCAGAAAGGCAAGATCAAGCGACTATTCGCCTTGATGAAGTGCAATGGGGAGGCGTGGTGCAAGATGGTATTCCGCCTTTGCGAAATCCGAAAATGATTTCTGCGAAAGAAGCTACTTATTTAAAAAAAAGCGATATTATTTTCGGAATCGAAGTAAATGGAGATGCCCGCGCCTATCCCAAACGTATATTGGCGTGGCACGAAATGTTCGTTGATACGGTCGGCGAGATTCCCGTAGCCGGTGTCTACTGTACGTTGTGCGGCACTGTTATACTTTACAAAACAGAACATGAGAATATCAATTACGAATTGGGTACAAGCGGGTTTTTATACCGTTCCAATAAATTGATGTACGACAAAAAAACGCAATCGCTTTGGAGTACTATGGAAGGTACCCCCGTTATTGGCCCCTTGGTAGGAAAGGGCATCGAACTAGAATATTCAAGTGTCGTTACGACCACTTGGGGCGAATGGAAAAAGAGACATCCCGAGACTGCAGTACTATCGCTAAATACCGGATATCGCAGAAATTATGACGAGGGAGTGGCCTATGCCGATTATTTTGCCACGGACGATTTGATGTTCAACGTGCCCAAAACTGACAAAAGCTTAAAGAACAAAGATGAAATCTTAGCCATTAGATTACCCGATGAGACCGATGAAAATTTGGCCATATCGAGCCGGTTTTTGAAAAAGAATCCCGTTTACCAGTCCAAAATCGGGACTGTAGAATTCGTAGTATTTACCGATAAGTCGCAAGCTCATAGGGTATATAAATCAAATAGTATACGATTTAAAGACTATGACGCCAGCAGTACCGCTATCGACGATACGGGCCGCATCTGGTCGCTTTCGGAAGAAAAATTGGAGACCGCGAACGGAAAAGAACTGGAACGTATTCCCACCCACAACGCCTTTTGGTTCGGGTACAAGGCCGCTTTCCCTGATGTTAAATTGGTAAAGTAGTTATTTGCCATCTGTCACCGCAGAAATCTTTCTCAACCAACAAAAATGTCGTTTGACCACCAATAAGGCTTAAAGAAAAGATTGACCCAACCATTGACTTCAACACCACGCACGATACTTCGCGGTGCTCAGCATAACTAAACCATGGCAAAGACCTGCCAGGTTTTGTTTCTAAAAGAGAACTTCAGACAATTTCAAGAAGCAATATTCTAGAATAGTAAACTTGAGAGGCCTCAACTAAGTCGCTATCAAATATGCAATGCCCTATCTTCAGTAGCTGCTAGAGCAGCCTCTTTGACCGCTTCGGCATACGTCGGGTGCGAGTGGCTCATTCTCGAAATATCTTCGGCAGAAGCGCGGAATTCCATCGCCGTAACGGCTTCGGCAATCAAATCGGCACAACGGGCACCGATCATATGTACGCCTAGAACTTCATCCGTTTTTTTATCGGCCAATATTTTTACAAAACCGTCTAGATCCATGCTCGCTCTAGAACGACCCAAAGCGCGCATGGGAAATTGTCCAACTTTGTATTCGACCCCTGCTTCTTTCAATTCCTCCTCGGTCTTACCGACGGCGGCCACTTCGGGCCAAGTGTAAACCACACCGGGAATTAGATTATAATCGATATGGGGTTTTTGTCCCGCTAACTGTTCAGCGACCAATGTACCTTCTTCTTCCGCTTTATGGGCCAACATAGCACCGCGAATGACATCGCCGATGGCATAAATATTAGCTGCGGACGTCTGTAAATGTTCGTTTACTTCTACCCTGCCCCTATCATCGATTTTAACTCCGGCAGCTTCTGCGTTTAAACCGTCTGTATACGGACGTCTTCCGACAGAAACCAGGCAATAATCACCTTTAAATTCTACTTCCTCACCCTTTTTATTATCCGCCTTTACGATAACTTCTTTCCCTTTTCGTTCTACGGATTTTACTTTATGTGAAAGATTGAATTTTACCTTTTGCTTTTTCATCACTTTCATCAATTCCTTAGAAAGTGCGGCATCCATAGTCGGAATGATTCGATCTAGATATTCGATAACAGTTACTTCTGCACCCAATCGTTTATAAACTTGCCCGAGTTCCAGTCCGATAACACCACCACCGATAACGATCATGTGCTTCGGAATCTCTCTAAGCTTCAACGCTTCCGTAGAAGTTATGACACGTTCCTTATCAATTTCTATAAAAGGCAAGCTTGAAGGTTTACTTCCGGTAGCAATTATAATATTCTTTGCCTCAATAGTTTCCGAATTTCCGTCATTCTTCTTAATATCGATATGCGTGGCATCCTTAAAACTACCCAATCCCTCAAGAACATCGATTTTATTCTTCTTCATCAAGAACTTAACTCCATCACATGTTTGATCAACAACGGACTGCTTTCGCGCAATCATTTTTTCCAGATTCACTTTAACCTCTCCTGGAATGTCGATACCATGAGCCTCAAAATGGGTAACCGCATCTTCATAGTGATGCGAAGAATCAAGTAACGCCTTCGACGGTATACAACCTACGTTAAGACAGGTACCGCCCAAAGTGCTATATTTTTCTATTATTGCCGTTTTCATTCCCAATTGTGCGCAACGAATCGCCGCTACATATCCTCCGGGACCAGAACCGATAATCGCTACATCATATGAACTCATAAAATTTTCTTTGAATTGAAACACAAAATTAGCACTATTTTCTGGTATTTGGAAGGTTACCACATTTATAGCTGGGAGTTGCACAAACCTCTTCAAAGTTGTAATATTACGGAATTGCTAAACCAAGATATATGAAGGGGCCAAAAGCCGGAAAGCACCGGGAAAACGAAAAAATTATCGAAAATAGGGAACTCAGCATTATTGAAGCTCTCATACCTGTTATCGCCCTTGTGGCCATGTTAGCATATAACGTCTATGTTTTCGGGGACGACGCACTAGGCGGTTCGAACCAATTTATATTGCTTTTAGGAGGTGCAGTAGCGGCCATCGTCGGGTTTAGAAATAAAGTTGCTTACAAACAAATGCTGGCAGAAGTAGCGGAAAATGTAAAATCTACTACCGGCGCCATTTTAATATTGTTGATGGTAGGTGCGTTAGCCGGTACTTGGTTGATTAGTGGCATTATTCCCGCAATGATTTATTACGGATTACAGATATTGAATCCGACCATATTTTTAGCGGCATGTGTGATTATTTGCGCTATAATTTCGATAGCGACCGGAAGCAGCTGGACCACCTCGGCAACCGTGGGTATTGCCTTAATAGGAATCGGCGAAGCTTTAGGGATTTCACTTGGCATGACCGCAGGAGCGGTACTTTCCGGTGCTTATTTTGGCGATAAACTTTCCCCATTAAGTGACACGACCAATTTGGCTCCGGCAATGGCTGGGGGCGAACTTTTTGCCCATATTCAATACATGCTGTACACAACGATACCAACGGTGACCGTTGCGCTTATCGTTTTCGTTGTTCTTGGATTCAACATTGATACCAGCGGTACAGCTGATATAAATTCCTTATTGACTTCGATCGATACTACCTTCACCATAAATGGTTGGTTGTTTCTTGTGCCGGCAGCCGTTATTTTTTTAATCGTAAAAAAAACGCCGCCCTTGGCAGCCCTATTGATAGGCACTCTCTTAGGAGCGCTCTTCGCCATACTATTTCAGCCGGATATCGTCGCCGGAATTACGAACTCGAAAGTACTTTCGTTCGAATCTGGCTATAAAGGCATTTTAAAGGCCATTACGGTCGATACTTCAGTACCAACGGACAACGAAGCCTTAAACGACCTGTTTTCGGCAAAAGGAATGGCCGGAATGCTCGGAACGATATGGCTTATCGTTTGCGCCATGGTTTTCGGGGGGATAATGGATGGCATCGGGGCATTGGACAGAATTACAAAATCGCTGCTTGCAATGGCCAAAACCACTTTTGGGCTTTTTGCAAGCACCGTGGGAAGCTGTTTAGCCTTAAATGTTACCGCTTCTGATCAATACCTTGCTATTGTAGTACCCGGTAAAATGTTCAGCAAGGCATATGCAGATAGAGGTCTCGCCCCTGAAAACCTCAGTAGAACCTTAGAGGATTCAGGTACTGTAACCTCCGTTTTAATTCCATGGAACACCTGTGGCGCATACCACAGCGGAGTTTTAGGCGTAGGAACAGGGGAATACGCGTTATTCGCCGTTTTTAATTGGTTGAGCCCGATAACTACTTTAATCTTTGCCGCACTACAAATTAAAATAAAACAATTGGCAGCCCCTATATCGGCCACTTCTAAAAACGAAAAACAGGGCATTTAATAAACGTGGCAAGTTTTCCTTTTTTCTTTAACATGCCTTTTACCCAATAATTTTATAATTTCGCTTTCAACTTAATTTATATACACTATGGCAACAGTTACCTTAAAAGGAAATGAAATACATACATTGGGCAACCTTCCGACCAATGGAAGTACGGCTCCGGACTTCCAATTAACTAAAAATGACCTTTCAGGCGCCTCGCTTTCCGATTATTCGGGAAAAAAGGTGGTTTTGAATATCTTTCCCAGTATCGATACCGGTACTTGTGCGCAATCCGTACGCCAATTCAATGAAGAAGCTGCTGAACTTGACAATACGACGATTTTATGCATCTCGAAGGATTTACCATTCGCCCAAGCCCGTTTTTGCGGTGCCGAAGGCATTGACAATGTAGAAATGCTTTCCGATTTTCGTGACGGCAACTTCGGCAAGGCCTACAATCTCGCATTTTCTGACGGACCTTTAATGCCGTTACATTCCCGTGCAGTTATTGTACTCAATGAATCCGGTAAGGTTATTTATTCGCAACAAGTTCCCGAAACTGTTGACGAGCCAAACTACAAGGCCGCCTTAGAAGCTTTGGCCGATGCCTAAAGAATCGTTCGTAAAAAATAGAATAAAAAGTGTGGGCTTCGCAGTACGTGGAGCCCTTCTTTTGATACGCACGGAGGCCAGCATTAAAGTTCAGGTGTTCTTGGGGATTGTCGTTACCATTGCCGGATTTTACTACGAAATTTCAACTACGGAATGGATTTTTCAAGTACTTGCCGTGTCATTGGTCGTTGGCATCGAAGGCGCGAATACGGCTATCGAAAAACTTTGCGATTTCGTTCATCCCGATTTCGACAAGCGGATCGGTTTTATCAAAGATGTATCGGCAGGTGCGGTAATGCTCGTGTCAGTAGGCGCCACTATTATTGGCCTTATCATCTATCTGCCAAAAATATTCTAACTACCGCTAAAGAATTCAGTTTAGAAACGCTCCCCTGAAAAATTAACGGATAAAAAATTGCAATTCGAGCAAGGCCCATATCGATTAAAAGAGTATGCAGTTACGCTGTACCGCCTATTCTTGGCCTATTTCTTCTATTTCGTTGCTAGATTGCTGTTTCTACTTTACAACAAGGACCTGTTTGATTTAAACGGACTGGGAGATTTCTTAAAACTGTGCTTTTGGGGGCTGAGCTTTGACACGACTGCTATACTTTATGTAAACCTTCTTTTCATATCACTAAGTTTTCTGCCCTTAGTGGTAAATACGGCCGGGCTATATCAGAAGCTTTTGTTTTGGATTTATTTCATCACTAATCTCATCGCCTACGCAACCAATTTTGTTGATTTTATCTACTACAAGTTCACGTTCAGTCGTTCAACCGTGGTCGCTTTTGAATCCATAAAAAATGAGCCGAACCAATCAGGGCTGGTACTTTCTTTCGTTAGGGACTATTGGCACGTCTTTGTTTTGTTTTTTCTTTGCGCCGTTTTATGGGTTAAACTATACAAGTTAATAAAGATTCATAAAACATTAAATAACAATAAATTAAAGTATTTTGTAAGTTCCATTTTTATTCTTGCGATTGTAGGTGTTTTAACCATTGGTGGTATTCGTGGCGATTTTAGCCATAGCACAAGGCCAATCAACATGGTCGATGCCAGCAGGCATGTTCGTATACCCGAACATGCAAATATTGTATTGAACACGCCCTTCTCGTTTATCCGAACCATAAGCACCGTTGACTTCAAGAAAAGTACGGACGTTCCGGAAGCGGTAATTAGAAATACCTTTCATCCTATAAAACAATATAGCGATACGGTATTGGAGAAACCCAATATCGTTCTTATCATACTTGAAAGTTTTAGTCGAGAATACGTTGGTAGTTTTAACGAAATTCAAAATATAGAAAACTATACAGGATACACTCCCTTTATCGATTCATTGGCAAACCAAGGGCTTATTTTCACGAATGCTTATGCAAACGGCAGGAAGTCGATTCATGCAATGTCCTCAATACTGGCCGGCATACCTTCATTTAAAACGGCCTATACATCGACACCCTATGCGAATCAGAAAATTGAATCCATTATTTCGGCGGCCAATGGTATGGGTTATGACACCTCCTTTTTTCACGGGGCTCCAAATGGCTCTATGGGGTTTCTAGGCTTTGGGAATATTCTAGGGTACGATCATTACTACGGAAAAACCGAATATGACAACGATGAAGACTTTGACGGTATCTGGGGTATTTGGGATGAACCGTTCTTAAATTTTACTGCGGATGTACTTTCCAAAAAACAAGAACCCTTTTTTACGACGATATTCACTGTCTCTTCCCATCATCCCTACAACATACCGCAAAAATATGAGGATAAATTTCCAAAAGGGAATCTAGACATACACAAAACTATCGGGTATACCGACTATGCCCTTAAACAATTTTTTGCTAAGGTCTCACAAGAGCCATGGTATGAAGACACCGTTTTCTTGATTACCGCAGACCACGGGAATCAAATTCATTATGAAGAATACAATAAGATGGTTAATCGCTACGGGATACCGATTCTTATTTTCGATCCTAAGGGAAAATATAAGGGCGAAAACGATCAGCTGGCACAACAACTCGATATTTATCCCACGTTAATAAGTATACTAGGGTATAATAAACCATTTAGAAGCTGGGGCCGAAGTCTTGTCAGCGATTCGGTACAGACGCCTTATGCCATTGCGCACACGGGAACGAATTTTTTGTTTTTAAGGGATAGCCTAATTATTGTCAAAGACGACGAAAAAACAATTGGTTTGTATAATATCGAGGATAAAGGTCTCGAATATAACATGGCCAGCGAAAACAAGGAAGAAACCCAAAAAATGGAAATCATGGCCAAAGGGTTTATACAAGACTACATGAATCGTATTGTAGAAGGTCGATTAGACGTTGACTCTAATGGGGCTATGGAATAATCGTATACGAAAATAGATAAGTCCCCGTTACATAATCAAGAAAAGACTTTTCGTATTCTACCTACCAAAAACAACGGAATACCTATTTTTGCACACAGCTTAAAGACGTAATGGCCAAAAAGAAAACAACAACCAAGAAAAAACCAAGTTCTAAAAAGAGGAGCCTTAGGCCATCTAAACAGAACAAGATTATTTTGGGCAGCCTGCTGATATTATTCAGCATGGCCCTGTTTTTTTCATTTGTTTCCTTTTACTTTACCTGGCAAGACGACCAAAGTCTATTGACCGAATTTGCCGATAGAAATGAACAGGCCAAAAACCTGCTCAATAAATTCGGTGCCAGTGTCAGCCACCTATTCGTTTATAAAGGTTTCGGGATTGCTTCTCTAATATTCACCATTCTTCTTTGTATTACGGGTCTTTACCTTTTTTTAAGTTTAGATCGCAAAGGGTTGTTTAAAAAATGGATCTGGGGACTCATTTTTATGATATGGATATCGATTGCACTAGGTTTCTTGGCAGATACGCAACCGCTGCTCGGGGGATTGGTCGGTTATGAAATGAATGATTTTCTACAAGACTATACGGGTAAAATCGGTGTATTTCTCATTTTAATTTTCGGACTGATCTTTATCCTTGTACGCTTTTTCCGATTTACTCCAGATGCTCTGGCACGATTTTTCAAGAAGAAAGCATCCTCTATAACATCTGATTTAAAAAGTAAAACCAAAAAAACTGCAACTTCGGCTACGGATATTCTTTTAAATACGGATGAGGAAAAGCCAGTAGTCATAGATACCTATACGCATAAAAAAGACATTCCACCTTTAAAAAAGGACGGAGCACTAAAAGAGAAATTGGAAGTGAACGCTCCTGTGGAGGAAGAAACTACTGATGAACTTTCCATGGAAGTCGGTAAAATAGTCGAAGAAAAAGAAGAAATAGATAACATTGCAGATAGACTGGTCGAAGATTTTGGAGAGTTCGATCCGACTCTAGAACTGGGCAATTACAAGTTTCCTACGCTAGACCTTCTAGACCCACATGGCGTTACCGGGGGCATTACCATAAACCAAGAAGAACTTGAGGATAATAAAAATAAAATTGTTGAGACCCTTAAGAACTATAAAATCGGTATTTCGCAAATTAAGGCTACCATTGGGCCAACCGTTACCTTATATGAAATCGTACCCGAAGCGGGCATACGAATTTCCAAGATAAAGAACCTTGAAGATGATATCGCATTATCGCTTGCCGCCTTAGGCATTCGTATCATTGCTCCGATTCCCGGTAAAGGTACTATTGGTATCGAGGTGCCGAACAAGAATGCCACGATAGTATCGATGCGATCTGTAATCGCTTCCAGTAAATTTCAAAAAGCTGAAATGCAACTGCCTATCGCTTTCGGGAAAACCATTAGCAACGAGACTTTTGTAGTTGATCTTGCTAAAATGCCACACTTATTGATGGCGGGTGCGACGGGTCAAGGTAAGTCCGTTGGTTTGAATGCGGTATTGACATCCCTACTCTATAAAAAACACCCGGCAGAGGTAAAATTTATTCTAGTAGACCCAAAAAAAGTAGAATTGTCGATCTATAACAAAATAGAACGCCATTATCTAGCCAAATTACCGGATTCGGAAGAGGCCATAATAACTGACAATGCCAAGGTTATCAACACATTAAATTCCCTTTGTATTGAAATGGACAACCGCTACGAACTACTAAAGGCCGCCATGGTGCGAAACTTGAAAGAATATAATGCAAAGTTCAAGGCACGAAAGCTGAACCCTAATGATGGCCATAAGTTTTTACCCTATCTCGTTTTGGTCATCGATGAGTTCGCAGATCTGATTATGACAGCTGGTAAAGAAGTCGAAACACCCATAGCACGTTTGGCGCAGCTGGCACGGGCAATCGGTATTCACTTGATCGTTGCCACCCAGCGGCCATCCGTAAACGTTATTACGGGGATCATCAAAGCAAACTTTCCGGCGCGTATTGCGTTTCGGGTGACCTCAAAAATCGATTCCCGTACCATTTTAGACGCTCAGGGTGCCGATCAGTTGATCGGCCGCGGTGACATGCTCTACACACAGGGTAACGACGTTACGCGTATTCAATGTGCTTTTGTTGATACCCCGGAGGTTGCCAAGATTACGGATTATATCGGGTCTCAGCGCGCATACCCCAATGCGTATGAACTTCCTGAATATTCCGGCGAGGAATCTGGCACAAGTATTGATAATAATATTGCAGATAGGGATGCCCTTTTTCGAGATGCCGCCGAAGTTATCGTTACGGCACAGCAAGGTTCGGCTTCCCTCATCCAAAGAAAACTAAAATTGGGCTATAATCGCGCCGGAAGAATCGTAGACCAATTAGAAGCCGCGGGAATCGTAGGTCCGTTCGAAGGCAGCAAGGCCAGACAGGTATTGGTTACCGACTTGGTAGCCTTAGATCAATTATTGAATAACGAGTAAAATAGAAAATAGATTATAGATAATAGAAAAGAGACTTAGGGATAGAAAATTTACTGTGTATACATATATAAAATCAAATTTGAAAACAAAAAGATGAAAAGAATATTTTTTTTAGTTTGCACAATCATATTATCTGCGAATACCTCCATTGCCCAAAATTCCGATGAAGCTAAAGCGCTTTTAGAAGAAGTTTACAGTAAAGTGAAAGGTTACGACAATATCTTCGTCGATTTCAAGTATGTATTGAATAACAGCGATGCGGGTATCAACCAAGAAACACGTGGTGATGTAACCTTAGAAGGGGAAAAATATGTTGGTAATTTCTTCGGAACGACGCAATTGTTCGACGGTGCGAAGGTATACACAGTAATTCCTGAAAATGAAGAAGTTACCATCGAAAACAAATCAGAGGATGAAAACGCATTGACCCCGGCTAAAATGCTAACGTTTTATCGAGATGGCCATAATTATGAAATGGATATTCTGCAGAACGTAAACGGCAGAAAAATTCAATTTGTCAAATTGACTCCAATAGATACGGATTCTGAAATCAAAACCATTTTATTGGGTATCGATGCGGAGACCAAGCACATCTATAAACTTATCGAGACCGGTAAAAATGGAACTACTACTACAATTACAGTTAATTCTTTCAAAACCGATCAACCTTTGTCGAAAACCTTGTTTACTTTTGACGAGGCCAAATATGAAGACGAGGGCTACTACATCGTAAGAAATTAACAACTTAGCATTGAGAATTCTAGACCGGTATATCTTATCGCGGTTCCTTTACAATTTTTTGAGTTCGTTTGTAATATTGATGTTTATATTCATATTTCAGACGATTTGGTTGTTTATAGACGACTTTGCCGGCAAGGGCCTTGATATTGGTATTATCGGGAAGTTTTTTTTCTATATGATGCCGAGTCTTACCGAAAAGGTACTGCCCCTTACCGTTCTACTCGCCTCTATTTTAACCTTTGGTACTTTCGCCGAGAACTACGAGTTCGCGGCTATGAAGGCATCGGGTATATCGCTACAGCGTGCGATGTTGAGCTTGATTATTTTTATGGTCGGACTGGGCGGAGTCACCTTTTATTTTGCCAATAACGTAATACCGGCCTCAGAGCAAAAAATCTACAACATGCGACGCAATATTGCCAAGGTTAAACCCGCTGCGGCAATCGAAAAGGGAGTTTTCAGTGATTTTGAAGGGATGAGCATTAAGGTAGACGATAAGTACGGAGAAAAAGACCGATTCTTAAAAAATGTCATCATTCACCAAAAGACGGAAACCAACGTTAACAATATTGTAGTCAAAGCGAAAACTGGCGAATTGATAAGTAGTGAAGCTTCTGAACTTATTCAATTGGTGCTTAGGGATGGTCATTATTACAGGGATGTAGAGAGTAAAAGCAACGAAAACAAGAAGAAATATCCTTTTGCGAAATCTAACTTTGAGATTTACCGTATGAACATCGAGATTCCGGAAATGGAACAGGATCTGGAGGAGGAAAGCGTGTCCAACCGGGAAAAAATGAAAAACGTGTCCCGTTTGCTGAAGGATATGGATTCACTTGAACAAGATAATCGTCGCATTGTTACCGCCTTTTCGAAAAACATATCCTACCGCATGGGCGCCTTTCTTCCCGTGGCCAAACCGGATAGTGTTTTTGCAAAAAAAGTGGCCGAAAGAACGAGAGATTCCATCGTAAAAAAAGAATCCCAAAATGACACGCTTAAACTATTGGAAGAACAAAAAGATTCTTTGATGGTCGCAAATCAACCGCCAATAGAGCCCTTCTCAGGCAATGTTATCGACCTTTTTGAAGATTGGCAAAGAATTCAGGTGCTCAATGCCGCAAAAAATACGGTTTCAAACATAATGACCTCGATAGTAGGTAAAAAAAACGAACTCGATAAACGTTACGAAATACACCGAAGGCATATTTTTTCGCTACATGATAAATATGCCTTGGCACTTTCATGTATTATCTTGTTTTTTGTTGGTGCTCCTTTAGGGGCTATCATTCGAAAAGGTGGTATCGGCCTACCAATGGTAGTTGCCATTCTGCTGTTTTTAGTCTACTATTTTTTGGGTGTTTTCGCGGAAAACTACTCTTATAAAGGTAATATACACCCGATTTTAGGTGCATGGTTACCTTCGATCATAATGTTACCTTTGGGCATCTATTTAACGCAGAGAGCAACGGCCGACAGGGGAATGATGAATTTTGGAAATATCTTTGATAAAATCAAACGTGTTTTTGTCAAAAAGGATAAAATAACTAACGAATGACTACCGATACGTATAAAAACATACAATTGAACACAATTACCGAAGCCATTGAAGACATTCGACAGGGTAAGGTCATTATCGTTGTCGACGACGAAAATCGTGAAAATGAAGGTGATTTTTTGGCTGCCGCTGAATTGGCTACTCCCGAAACGGTCAATTTTATGGCTACGCACGGAAAAGGGCTTATCTGCGCCCCGCTTACCGAAGGTCGTTGTAAAGAACTTGGGCTGCAGATGATGGTGAATAACAATACCGACCCTTTGGAAACGGCATTCACTGTCTCGGTCGATCTGCGAGGAAATGGAGTAACGACCGGCATATCAGCTTCCGATAGGTCAAAAACTGTTTGTGCGCTTACAAACCCGAAGACCAAACCCCATGATTTTGCGCGACCAGGCCATATTTTTCCTCTTGTCGCTAAAGAAGGCGGTGTTTTACGGCGTACGGGGCATACAGAAGCCGCGATTGATTTTGCACGATTATCGGGCTTAAAGCCCGCAGGTATTATCGTAGAAATCATGAACGACGACGGTAGTATGGCGCGACTACCTGAACTATTTGAGGTTGCTAAGAAATTCGACCTTAAAATTGTTTCCATCGAAGACTTGGTCGCCTACCGAATGGAACACGACAGTCTTATCGCAAAAAAAGAAGATTTCGATATAGTTACCCGCTTTGGTGAATTTCGGTTACGGGCATACCAGCAGACCACGAACAATCATGTGCATATTGCACTTACAAAAGGTAATTGGAAAAAAAACGAAAAAGTATTGACACGCATAAATTCAACGCTCGTCAATAATGATATTCTGGGAACGCTGACCAACAATCCTGATGAGCAATTGGAGAATATGTTCAAAGCCATTAATAAAGAAGGAAAAGGCGCAATTGTTTTCATCAATCAGGATTCGGAATCGCTGAATATGTTGTCCCGGTTGGCAGAACTGAAACATTTACAGCAAAAAGATATCTTCAAAGCCCCTAAAATCGATATGGATGCTAAAGATTTCGGTATTGGAGCTCAGATTCTTCACGATTTGGATATCGTTAAAATGCGATTGCTTTCGAACTCACCCCAGACCAAACGTGTTGGTATTGTGGGTTATGGGTTGGAGATTGTGGAGTATGTAGCCTATTAGATTAGTGTTAGACCTACTTTATCAATTGGCTCGGAGGGTAGCCGAACTGTTTTTTAAAACAACGGCTAAAGTACAGTGGATCACTAAACCCTACGATATCGGTAACTTCCGAAACATTATATTTTTTCGTTCTCAGCAATTGTGCAGACTTTTTGAGTCTGACCGTGCGAATGAACTCGTTGGGCGCCAAATCGGTAAGCTCCTTTATCTTTCTATACAATTTGGAAGAACTCATGCCCAACTTACGACATAGAAATGAAGCTTTCATCTCTATACTACCCATATTTTCGTGAATTAGTTGAATCACTTTTTTCATAAATAGTTCATCCATGGGTGAATGCGTTAGGGTAAATACCTCGCTTTCTATTTCTCCCGAAAATTTCCGTTTCAATTCCATACGAGATTTGATAATGTTCTCAATTCTTGTTTTAAGTAAGGAGGGGTCAAATGGCTTGACCAAATATCCGTCAGCACCACTGGTGTATCCCCTTATTTTATCATCGCTATCTGATAGCGCGGTCAATAAAATTATGGGAATATGACTAATATTAGTATCGTTTTTAAGTGCGTTACAGAACTGAAGACCGTCCATTTCCGGCATCATTATGTCGGCAACACATAAGATAGGTTGCACGCTTCGGCAGACCTCCAAAGCCTTTAGGCCATTTTCGGCCTCAAAAATTTTATAATAGTCAGAAAGGTAATCCCTTAGATAACTCCTCAGCTCGGCATTATCTTCAACAATTAATATACGTTCTTTTAAATGGACACCTCGTATTATTTTTTTTGCGGTAATTAACTGTGGCGATTCCTTGACTTTTTGATTTTGCTCATATTCAAAAATTTCATCTTTTTTATATGCATTGCTTCCTATGTGTAATTTTACAGTGAACACACTTCCTTTATGGGGTTCGCTCTGTACTTCAATTTCACCTTTATGAAGTTCTACCAAAGCCTTTACCAGAGAGAGACCGATACCTGTTCCCGTATTGTTCTCCTTGCTATTGGCCGCTTGATAAAATCGAGTGAATATTTTCTGTTGACTCTCTAATGGTATACCTATACCGTCATCGCTTACCTCCAGAATCAGTAGCGATTTGCCAGCCTCCTCGTGTAAACTCACAAACAAATCAACATGCCCAAATTTAGAAGTGAATTTTATTGCATTTGACAATAAATTGTAAAGTATCTTATCATATTTATCACGGTCGATATACCCTTCGATATTTTCGTTCTCGCAGATAATGTTGAAATGAATTTTCTTGTCCCCTGCCAGCTCTTCAAAAGAACGAAATGTGTTTCTAGTGTGTAAGAGGATGTCGGTCTTGGTAACTTTTAATCGCAACTCACCAGATTGAGCCCTTCTAAAATCCAAAACTTGATTCACCAAATTTAGAAGTCTATTGGCATTTTGGTGTATCAGGTTTGATTTACTTTTTTGAAACTGATTTCCAGATTCTATGCCTTGTTCTATCAATTGTTTGGCAGGCCCCAAAATTAAGGTTAACGGTGTTCTCAGTTCATGGGATATATTGGTAAAAAAACGAAGCTTTTCATTGCTCAATTTTTCGTCTCGCTCCCTTTTAATCTTCTCCATAAGAAATTGGTTCTTTAGCGCTATTCTGGCCTTGATTTGGCGTCTAATAAGAAAGCCTATGAACAGTAGCAGGATTAGCAGTAGAAGCGCGGCCTTATAGCTCAGCCAGAAGGGAGGAAGTATCTTTATTTCGTATGACGAGACATCACTCCACACGCCATGGCTGTTCATGCCCTTCACCATAAAGGTGTAATCTCCAAAGAAGAGATTGGTATATTGTACGGTTCGCTGTCGCATGTCAACGTTATTCCATTTATCCTCAAAACCTTCCAACATATAACTATATCTGTTATACCGCTCATCAACGAACGAGGGACTTGAGAAAGTCAGGGAAAAATTTTTATTAACGTTTTCCAACACCAAGTTTTTAGACATATTTATATCATTACTAAGTATTTGCTGACCATTAACCAGATCACTTACCCCGATTTCCTTATTTTGGACCCTAACATTACTGATAACCGGTGACGGAGATAGCTCATTCTCTCTCAAATCATCGGGAAAAAAAGATATAATACCATTCTTACCTCCTAGATATATTTCAGAATCATCGGCATAATAAAAACCGCGTAGGCTAAAAACTTCTAGCCTGTTACCACTATCGGTATGATACAATTTTATTTTTTTTGTCTTCGTGTTATAGCGTGCGATACGATTGTTGTTTATGTTGAGCCATAAATTACCTTTGTCGTCGGGTTCAATATCAGTTACCCATTTACCATATAATTCACCTGATACGTGAACAAAATCATCAAGATCTACATCGAAATATCCCAATCCCTTTCTAGTGGCCGCCCATACTTCTCCACCAGGGTCGATCACAATATCGCTTACATTATCATGAGGTAGCCCGATTTGCTTTTTGCCGTTATGCCTATACGTCTTACCAATATTAGTTTTTGTATTGTAACGTATGGCACCTGCCTGCGTAGCGTACCATATATCACCCCTATTGTTAGTTGCAATTTGGTTAATTTCGCTATTTGGGAAAAGGGTTCCTGCTGATTTTACAGGCTCTAAGGTTTCTGTATTCAAGATTATCGCCCCTTTTCCATGGGACCCTATAATCATTCGATTTGGTTCGAGGTCTGTAAAAGCCAAAATAGGTGCTTCCCCTAATCCAACGTCCACTGTTCTTGATGTATTCTTCAGATAATCATATATCAAAACCTGACCATTCCAAAGGCCGCAATAAAAAGTCCGACCATCTATTGAATAGATACTGGCAATGTCGTTCTCGTCATTGAACACCGGTGAAATTCTTCTACCCGATTGCGAATAGGGTTCCTTCTCGCTTATAAAAAGCCCGTTATGTCTAGTGGCGACGATAATCTTGTTATCATATGTTTGGGAAAACCCACGAATAAGGGGAACTTGGTTTTCTAAAAAATTAGAAATATCGGTATTGTACCTAAACTGGTTCTTATAGGGGTCGTATTTGTCCAGACCATCACCGGTACATATCCATAACACCCCAGAAGCATCAAAATATAGCGCTGAAATTAAATTATCGGCCAACGAATTGTCGTTTGATAATTCGGAATAATACCATTGGTATTTTTGTTGGGTAATGTCTTCGAGATTTTCGGTCACCAAAATGCCTCCTAAGGTACCTAACCAATATTTGCCATCAGGTGCCTTAGCTATGGAGTTAAAATAAGGACCCAGTTTATCCCTAATCCGTGAATCCTCTATATATAGGTTTTCAAAATTATCCGATTGTTGGTTTAATTTATAAAGCCCTCGTCTACTGCCCAAGAAAATATCCGATTTATGATCTTCGTAAATAAAGTTTATGTAAGGGTTTATTTCCTTAGAATCGGTTATTTTCAGGGTATATGTATTTATTTTGGCAATAGCACCCCTGTTGTCCAATAAAATTTTGGCTGCTCCCGCGCTTCCAAAGCTGCCGACCCATATTTGCCCTTTTGAATCTTCATATATTTCTTTTATATAATCAAACCCTTGTATTTCAATTTTTTCAAAAATATCTTGTTCAGGATAGTAAATAAAAAGTCCTTTGTTTTTGGTACCGACCCAGATCTGCCCGTACCGATCTAAATGAACCGACCTGACTTCTTCGTCTTGTAAGCTATTTGGGTCAGTGTTGTCTATCGCGAACATGCGCAAGACATGGGTATGCAAATTGAAAAGGGCAAGTCCATTTCTTGTTCCTATCCACAGGTGATTCCGCTCGGAGTCATATTCCAAGGCCGTTATATCGTCGTCATACACTTCACGGTCTTCGGCGAAAGAACTCTTGAACCACTTAAACTCATAGCCGTCAAAACGGTTCAGCCCAGAAAAAGTGCCCAACCATAAAAACCCGTTCTTGTCCTGAACGATATGTCGCACGGAATTGTGCGAAAGGCCATTGGCATCGTTATAATGCTCAAAAACAATACCTTGCCCAAAACAAAATTGAGAAAATAAAAAGGTTAATATTAGTGCTAAGCGTACCATATTGTATCAAAAATAGCGAATATGCAGTTGTAGAAAGGCGTAAAACCTTAAAACTTCAGAAAGCGAAGTTTAGACTATTTTTCTAAAGAAAATGAAGAAAAGTAATTACAAAAGAAGAATCGTTTGCCTTGTACTAAAATAGAAAGAATTAATTTTCTTCAGCTATCACAATCGTAGTTGCTTCTTTAACATCAACATGTACCAGAAAGAAATCTTCTGTGGCGGTCATCTCTGAAAAAGTAGCGTTTCCATTTTTAATAACAGGTCTTCCTTGCTCTATTGGCCACCATAGTTCCTGCTTACCCGAAGTTGACGTGCTATATTCAAGAACAGCATTCTTAAAACTAGCATCTGTCAATTGGCAGGTAGATTTGCGTAAAGAAACCCCCTGATCTTTGTTCGGAAGTATAAATATCACTTGGCTACCTTCTTTTTTTGCGATAGATGCACTAGTCTGCAATAGATTATTCTTTAGACGATAAGCGCTGTTCAAAACTGCCAACGTATTACCAGCATTTAATTTTGATTCAAGGGCCTGCTCTACTGGCTTCTCGGAAAAAATATTGATTTGGCCAACAGCTTCATTTGTATTGATAATTTCATAAATCTCAGGTGAACTGCCAACTTCCCCAATTATCTTAGGGTTAACTTCCAATAGGTAGGGCAATAGCTTTTTGGAACGCTCAATTTGCTTACCGACCCAAAGACGTTCGTTTTGACTCATCAGACTTAAATTGCCCCAAAAACCATGACCAGCCATAAGAGAGCTATTAACATTGTAGTTCATGTCACCCTCTATGTTGTGCGGATAATTAGCGAAAGTAAATAGCTCTAAAGGAATCAAACCTGCGTATTCATTGACAATGGTACGCGTTGATTTCGTTCTAAAGGCAGAGTAATCGTTGTAGGTACTTGCACCATTGTTCATCCAAAAAAACTTACCTTGACTCAAAGGTGCCAGACCCGTCATAACTCGCCTTGCTTCTGTAAGGTCTATTTCGATAACAAGTTCGGGTTCATACTCGGTGAGGATTTCCATCGCCTTGACCACGTAGATGGGCAACAAATAATCATATCGTGCCCTTATCTCTTCTTCGGAATAATTGCTAGACCCGTGCCTTAGATCAGGCAGACTACTATAAAAAGTGTTAATAGCGTCCCATTTCATGAAACGGCAACCTTCGTCTATAAGTGCTCTACAATCTTTCACAAATAAGTCGAAAAACCCACTAACAAAATCGAAACCCGGATGGTCCCATTGCGTTCGTATGGGTTTGTTTTCAGAATCTTTTATCACCCATTGTGGATTTTTGCCATAACGTTGCGAAGTAGAATCTATGCCCATTGGTGAAAACCAAAGTCCCATTTTCATATCATGTGCATACAAACGCTTTTTTATAGGTTTTAGCCCTTCGGGAAATCTTTCTTTATTCGCAAACCATTCGCCTTGTTTGTTTTCCCAACCGCAGTCCAATACAAAAATATCTACGTTCATTTCCGAGGCATACTCGATGTCTTCGAAAACCCTATCATAGGTAAGTATCTCACGAAAAGGTATGGAAGGGTCATTACGCTGAAGACCCCAAGTGTTATAGTAAAATTCTGGTTTTCTTGACGCAGGTTTTTCACAGATTTGATGTAAAAGGTATTGTCGAACGATGTTTTTGCCATCTTCAAAATCATTGCCCTCATAGAAAGCCGATGCCGTCCATATTGTGGCATAGGGATTCTGTTTATCTATAATCTCTCCATCAAGATACCCGCCCCTCAATATTTCTATCGAAATATTCAAGTTTTTTCCTTTAATTTGATTGGAAATACCCAAAAAATTAAAATCTTCATCCTGTATTGGAAAATCAAAGACTCCCTTTGTTCCTTGCATTGCATCGTTAATCAAATTGCCCTTCCCCTTTTTTTGTTCATCCAAAAGCCCCTTAAGATTATCTTGTGATGCATGTTCATAGGCCGTGACCCAACTTATTACGCCATTGTTCACTATGGAAATTGGGCCTTTTACGGTCTGTTTTTGTTCGCTGATTTTGGTAGTTGTTATACTAGGATAGTACATGTGATTGCCCTTTTCTGGGTTTCCGAAGGTAATTGCCTCATTTTCCCAGCTTGCAATACGTATTTCGGTGTTTTTTAAATCGGTATCACCTTCGTTCATTAAGGCGTAGGATGGAAATTTAAAATGTAATCGGTCATCGACCTTGTTCAAGTTAAAAGTTGCTTTTTCTGTATGAAGTTCCAATTTCTCTCGCACCAAGGTAGAATTCGGAAATACCTGCTGATAAAGCACGACTTTTAACCCGGAGACTTTTTCTTTTAGACCCTCAAAAACAAGTTGATGTTCCGTCCCGCCGTTCCCCATTTCCCTTTTTCGATGCTCTTGAAATACCCATAAAGAGTCTAGTGCCGAAACTCGTTGATTGTTCACGACAAATTCGAAAAGAGGTGTTTCCGTGCCACTTGTTATTTTTTCTAGAACACCTATATTCTTTCGATAGTAATCTACCACTACGGGATGCGCCGTTTTTTTATGAAATGAAATTTTTTTTGAAAAAAGCGAATTCTCAAATACCAAACTAGTATCGGTAGAATCAACAGTGCTTTGTGCAGTTAATAGGGTAACACTTAAAAAAAATCCAATGACTGCAAAATACTTCATGGTACTTGTTTTATGCTCTATGAAAATGAGTTAAAAGCTGTAATATGTGAAAATTCTTTATAATAGAACGCAAACCCATTAAGATATTCATTTACTGCTTTTAGGATTATCGCCCATTTTAAAATCTAGGACGGCACCTTTTAAAACATCGAAATGGTTAATATGATTTTTATCCGATACCGTATCGTTTACCATTACAGACTCAATATATAAATTACCCGAAGCAGCCCCTTTTGCATTGATAATCAATTGTTTATTTTTGGGTAACGCTATCGTAATCTTATCAAAAACTGGGCTCCCAAATTCGTATACAGGGTTTTTTTCGGTTCCCCCGTTCATTTGAAACAGTCCGATTTTCATCAGTACGGCCAAACTGCCCATCAATCCCTGATCTTCATCGCCATTATAGCCTGTTTTGGTAGATAGGCCACTAAAAGCCGTTTCGACCACTTTACGGGCCCAATATTGCGTTAAATCGGGCCGACCTAGTTTATTAAATATAAAAGCAGTCTGCATAGAAGGTTGATTTCCGTAGTTTATGGGTACTCGCTTATATTCCGGATGTAGTTCTTGGGCATGTGAATTGCCCGCGGTGAATCCTGATTTTTCAGCGACTTCGAACTGAGCGTTCAACTTTTCGACTGCTTTTTCTTTACCGCCCATCAATTCTGCCAGGCCATCAATATCATGGGGCACGAACCAAGTAGATTGTGCGCCGTTCGATTCGATGAAACCATGTTCGTGTTCATAGGGGTCATAATTTTCGCGCCAATTTCCATCGACATTTTTAGGCCGCATCCACCCAATTGACTCGTCAAATACATTTTTATAATTTTTGGAACGACTCAAAAAATATTGGTAATCTTCTTGATGACCCAATTTTTTAGACAGCTGAGCTAGTGCCCAATCTTGATAGGCATATTCCATAGTAAGACTCGCCCCGTCTTGATGACCTCCGAATTTTCCTTCGGGAATAGGGTAGGGCACGTAACCATCTTTTATATAGTATTTAAAACCTCCACCAAGAGCTGTGTTATGTTCATATCCCGCTTTTTCCATAATGCCTCCGGGCATATGATTTTTCTTCAACGCCTGATATATAGATTCAAGATTTTCGGTGAGTATACCCTTCTGAACGGCACTGACGACAAACGATGTTGAAGAAGCACCCGTCATAACGTATGTGTAGTTTCCACCTGAAGGACCACGTGGCACAAGACCACCATCTTTGTAGTATTGCATTAGCGAATGTGAAACCTCTTTCATGATTTCAGGATATACCAAGCCCCAAAGGGTATTTATGGTCCATTGTGCGCCCCAGAACGAATCGGAATTGTAATGGTTGAACTTTGGTTTGCCGTATTGGTTTAGCGGAAGTTGCCCTATCTTAAATGCTTTCGCCGTATTATCGGGGTAAGCACCATTCGCATCACTAATGACTCTACGGCCCTGTAGCGAATGCCATAAGTCGGTATAAAATCTTTTTTGCGCCTTTTCCGTAGCTCCTTCTACTTTAATTCTACTCAATAGGTCGTTCCATTCCTTCTTTGAATCGGAGACAACTTTTTCAAACTTCCAATCCGGCAACTCGGTGCTACTATTGGCAATTGCATTTTTAATCGAGGTATATGAGATGCCTACCTTCATCAATACTACTTTTTCCTTGCCTCGAATATTGACCAAATAATTGCCCGATTCAGGGTCTTGGTCGATCGATTTTATTTTATGGCTCAATTGAACGTGATAAAATAATTTAACTGGCTTAGGCCTACGATGGGTCGGGCCGATAGTAAGTTCGCCCGAAAGTGTTTTATCCTTTACTTTACGAAGCGTTCCGTTTAGGGTCGAATTAGGTCCAAGAGGCCCATTGAGATTAAATAAGATGGCCGATTCTTCGTTTTCGGGAAAAGTATACCGATGGAAACCAACGCGTTTTGTACTCGTCAATTCAGCGGATATGCCATAACGATCAAGTTCCATGTAATGATAGCCAGGAGCAACCTTTTCCGCATCATGACTGAATGGAGACGTGTAATCTTTAAAGAGAGACTTCTTATTTTCTTCGGATACGGTAACAGGCATTACCGAGAGCCCTGAAAGTTGCCATGCGTGTATATGGCTAAAACCTTGAATGGTATCAACATTGTAGCGATAACCACTTCCCCACGCCCCATCAACTTCGGTATCGGGACTTAGATTGACCATGCCAAACGGCCGACTAGCCGATGAGAAGAAAAACCATCGCGAATTTTCGGTGTCTAATAAGGGATATACCAAATCAACCGGTTTAACGGCTTCTTTCTGTGCTGCTATCTGCAAATCGGCCTCCTTACATGAGTTAAAAAATAGAAAGAAGATAAAAAATAATACTGGAATGGGATAAAAGGAAACTTTACTCATCTTCTTTATAGTTTTGCCATCTGATTTTCAAAAAATATGGACAAGTTCTTTAAACTTGTCCATATTTGCAAACTCAACTAACTCAAACAAATATTATGTGAATTTTAGTACCCAGGGTTCTGTTCCAAGCCAGGTGTTTCTGCCAATGGTCCCGGCGGTATTGCATATATCCTCTTATTTGGGTCGGTATCAGACTTGTCCGTCCAAGCATCTTCCCATGTCCCAAATCGAATTTGATCGGTTCTTCTATGGTACTCCCAATAGAATTCATAACCTCGTTCATCGTACACATCTTCTAGGGTGGCACTGGCTTTGGCAAAGTCGCTACCACCACGGGCAACCCTAACGGCATTTACGTCGGCAAGGGCATCACCCGACCCCAATCTTAGTTGAGCTTCTGCGCGCATTAAATGTAAATCGGCCAACCTAAAAACCACAATATCTACACCGGTATCATCTCTGTTGGCACCTAAGCCTTCTATACTCCATTTTGAGACCCTTACCCCTACAGATTGGTTTTCGGCAATCAAACTCACTTCTCGTGTATGGTTCGCCAGCGATTCATCCCTGGTCCAAAGTTGAACGGGAACGATATCAATAGTACCATCATTATTGATTATAGGCGTTCCATTATCATTGTTAAGACCATATATTTGGCCTTCAAGAAAACCTCGGTTCATTTTATAATCTGACAAGGGTATAGTAACTAATTCGCTGGGATAGTTTTCTTTATAAAATCTAGGGTCATTGGCCGAGTCCCATGTGTCTAAAAATCCTGATAACGTACAACCTGCGTCGGAACCTGTTTCATATCCTTCATCGACGGGATAAAGAAGACCTCTAGACAAGCCATTGGTGGTGTTTCTTGAAACACTTCTACCGCCAATTCTTATTGCCGTTTTTTCATTCTTTATAGACCATATAATTTCAGGATGATCTTCATTGTCGGGGTCGAACATGCTGAAATAGTCATCGGTTTCCAACGAATGTGTCCCGCTATTGATTACCTCTGTGGTGAGGTCAACAACTCTTTGCATGTCTTCATTAGAAAAAGTGAAGCTCGCGGCATATCGGTCTTCATAAACGGCCCTGTTCAAATGAACCCTAGCTAAAAGGGACTTTGCGGCGTCTTGTGTGAAGCGGACCGTGTTTTTACCGGTTGGAAGGCTTGGCAATGCTAGCTCCAGATTGGCAATAATCGTACTTACCGCTTCAGCTCCCGTAAGAATTTGGGGGTCTGTATTAAAATCAATTTCAGTAATTCCCCGATAGGGTACTTGCCCATATGCGTCTAAGGATACCCACATGAAATGCGATAATAAAGCTATGGCCTCTGCATGCTCCTGCGAACCTTCATCCAAAAAATCAACAGCTTGGGTCGCGCTCGCCAATCCCGATACGATGTGCTCGAATGTCTCTCTTGTGTAGCGATGATTTGGCCCCCAGTCATGTCTGTGCAACTCCTGAAAAGTACCGCCGTCAAACCAATCGCTCTGCCGCGTAGGTACCATACCTTCATCTGCCGAAAAGGTCTGTAGGGCAAAAAGCCACCGATGCCCGTAAACCCTTCTCATATTGTTATACGCCGGGGCCAAAAGGTTTGAGGGATCGGCATTGGTCAACAAATCCTCACCTAGTGCTTCATCGATAATTTCTTCTTCGATATCACATGATTGAAATCCGAGGAAGACCGTCAATATGATGCCAAAAATAATAGCTTGTCTCTTCATATCTTTTTTTGTTTACTATATTTTTTTATAAATTATATTGCTTTTTACTCTAAATTAGAAAGAAAGGTCAACTCCTAAAATAAAGGTTTGAGGACGTGGATATCCCCCAAAGTCTACACCATAAACATTACCACCGCCCGTATTGATCTCAGGGTCATACCCTGTGTAATCGGTTATCACAAATATATTTTGACCAGTAACATACAGTCTTAATGTGTCAAGAAAACCATTGTTTTCGATGTTCCAGCCTAAACTGGCATTGTTCAATCTAAGGAATGAACCATCTTCAATGAACCTGGATGAAGAAACAGGCGCAATCAGTGGACTTTCATTGACATCTAAATATTCCTTAAAAATATTATTGCCGTTTTGCCCCAAAGATGCCGCACTTGAATACGCTCTTGCCGTATTGTTAAAAATATCAACACCGCCGACACCGTTAAAACCCAATGCCAAATCAAAACTTTTATATGTTGCGTTGATATTGAAGCCATAGATAGTGTTTGGCAATGCATCTCCTACTATTTCCGGATCTGATATTATTTCCGCTCCTCCACCATCGAACCCTTGAAATCTAGGTAAAAAGAACGATCCTGCGGATTCTCCATTGGTAAAGATGCTACTAAATTCACCTGATGCCCCAGGCCCTGAAATACCGCCAACAAAGAGGTCGGTTGTAAGTCCATTAATGGAATTATCCAAAAACGATATGTTTCCTGAAAAATCAAGTGAAAAATCCTCAGTTCTTACCGCATTCACATTTATTGCAAATTCGAACCCTTTATTAATAATTTCCGCCTCCGAGTTTATGAAAATAGTACTGGCCAATGAAGGGACAGGTGCAGAAACCTCTAAGAAGAGATCGGTAGTGTTTTTCTTAAAATAATCGAACGTACCACTAACTTTACCATTTAATATAGCCCAATCCATACCTACATTGTACTGCTCCGTAACCTCCCATTTTAAATCTGGATTAGGTGTTCGCGTGGTAGTTACACCGTTAACCACTGTTGTTCCGTCAAATGTAAAGCTATTATCAAAGCTAGTAGCAAAGGCGGCCTGCGTAACTCTGACAGGAACGGCTTGGTTACCGGTTTGGCCCCAACCCAATCTTAGTTTTAAATTGGAAAACACTTCGGAATTAACAAGAAACTCCTCTTGATCTATTCTCCACCCTAAACCGACAGCTGGAAAATAACCGTACTTATTGTTTTCACCGAATACTGAAGATCCGTCTGCCCTAAGTGATGCAGTTACCAAGTATTTATCCGAGAAACTGGCATTGAACCTTCCAAAGAACGATTGTAATTTTCTTTCCGTATTGCCGGACGCAATAGTAGTGCCCTCTTGGGAAGCAACGCCTAGATTAAATATGGGGTCTATTTCCCTTGTACTGAAATCGAACCGTTGAATTCTTAAACTGGTATTATTGAAAGTCTGGTATGAATGGCCGGCAAGAACATCAAAATTCCATGAATCATAGCTTTTTGTATAGGTTAGAAAATTCTCTATCAATACATTGGAATCTTCCCTTGAATCTTGTGTAACCTGATCCTGACCTTGGTCTCCTCCGTCGATAGAATTACTGAACAGCCTGAAAAAACGATCGGTATCCGAATTTTCATAACCAAGGTTGAGCTTGTAGTCCAAGCCATCGACAATGGTATACGTAGTAGTGAAGTTGGCCAAAACCCTTTTGCTTTCGGCTCTATCACGATATAGATCAAAGAATGATTTGGGATTGTCCGTAGCGCCTGCTCTTGTAGTTACTTCACCACCGGCATAAACTGGAGCTGTCGGGTTGGCTCTAAGCGCTCCGGTAATTACACTTCCTAAAGCTTGGCTTTCGTCCGTAAGATCTGCTACGGTAATATTAGCTCTAAATTTTAACCGGTCATCCAATAATGAAGTCCCTATATTTAGTCTTCCTGTAATACTTTCGTGCCCTGTAGTTTCTACAACGCCTTCCTGGTCTTGATAGCCCAATGATACATTGTATGTCGTTGTGCCGGCCCCGCCTGAAAATCCTACATTATAATTACTTACCTGAGCTGTTTGATACACCTCGTCTTGCCAGTCGGTATCGGCATTCGCTGCATTAATATAAGATGCAGGATCTCTTTCTACTATGGAAGCCAAACGTGCCGTTTGCTCACGATATTCACTTGCACTGAGCAAGTCGACATCTCTAGCTACCGTAGCAAAACCTCTAGACGAACTGAAGGTCACCTTTGTTTTACCCACTTTGCCTTCTTTGGTCTTTATAAGCACGACCCCGTTGGAGCCCCTAGTACCGTAAATCGCCGTAGCGGAGGCATCTTTTAAAACGGTTATGCTCTCTATATCCTGTGGATTTAAAAAGTTCAAGGGATTTTTCGGTCTTGAAGTTCCGCCGACACCTGAAAGACCGGCACCAGTAGAAGAACCTCCATCCAAAGGAACACCATCTACTACAAATAAGGGATTACTTGAACTACCTATTGAATTCACACCACGAATATTGATATCGATAGCACTGCCCGGTTCACCCGAACCTGTAGTTACATTAACACCGGCAATCTTACCTTGTAATAACTGCCCCGGAGCATTATTTACACCTTTGTTGAAATCTTCGGCACCGATAACTTTTACCGCACCGGTCACGTCTTTGGATTTTACACCACCATACCCCACTAGAACTACCTCATCTAATTGAGCTGCATCCTGTTCCAATTGAACCCTTAACGTTTCTTTGTCGTTTACTAAAATCTCTTTAGCCTTGTAACCTATATAAGATATGATTAAAGTAGCATTGCCATCGTTAACGGCTATAGTAAAGTTTCCGTCAAAATCGGAGACGACACCATTTGTTGTCCCTTTCTCTAATATACTAGCACCGGGTAAGGGCACCTCTAGGTCATCTAATACCACTCCGGTCACGGTCGTCTGCGCCCATGAAGTAGTTGCTAGACCAACCGCTAGTACAAGCATTAAAAATTTTACTTTCTTCATTTTACTTAAGTTAGTTATACGTTCATTCAAAAATAGATTTCTTGTCATATTCAGGGATGGACATATCATTCAAAAACATGGATAAATCTGTCAAACATTTAAGTATTAGAAGATTTTGAGATAAAAATTGAAAATAAAAGAGTTTTATAAAACAAAAATCATAAAATCAACAAAGAACTATGGGTTTGCTGTAAATGAGAAAATCCACATGGTTTATGTGGATTTTGTACAGATTGTATTTCAAAGGAGATTTTATCTAGAATTTAGTACGGTCCCTATATTTAACGGTTACTATAATTTTCGTAACCAAATGTTTCTGAACTGTGTTTTGTTCCCATGATCTTGTAGCGAAATTACATCTTCACCATGTGCCCCTGGGTAATCATGAAGACCAATATAATAGGTGTTACCATTGATAACCGTATTGTTCTGAACCAAAACGCCATTGTGCAGTACCGTAATTTCGGCTTTTGTATCTAAGCGGCCATCTTCTTTAAAGCGAGGAGCTCTGTAAATAATGTCATAAGAATTCCATTCGAGGGGGCCGCGCATAGCATTGACCAAAGGTGCATGGTCTTTATAAATACTGCCAGCTTGACCGTTACGGTAGGTTCGGTTATTATGAGAATCCAATATTTGAAGTTCATAACGGTTTTGTAGAAATAAGCCGCTATTGCCCCTACCCTGGCTTTCACCTTCGACCTTATCAGGCGCACTGAATTCAATATGCACTTGACAATCACCGAATTTCATTTTCGTACTAATACCCCCAGTGCCGGGTACTACTTCTATATGATCGTTACCCACAATTTTCCAAGGAGCGGGTTTTGTATTGTCCTTTTGACTTACCCATTGCTCTAAGTTTTTGCCATCAAATAGAATAATCGCATCGGAAGGCGCATCGCCCAAAACCTTGGCCGGGGTCACTACCTCGACTTCCGGTTCCCAGATTTCGGTCATTTGCGGTTTCATTTCCATCGGTGATTTCGCTGGCGGAGTACTTGAGTGTTTATTTTGAGCGTTTAATTGAACTGAAAAAATAAGAGCCAAAAGGCAAATGGGAAACGTAATGAATTTCATACCGGGAATCTGTTTTGGATGTTAGAAAATAAGATACTGTTTAAAAATACCTCAATTAGCTAATTACATGGACATATTTTTAAAGAGCTTTTAAATATAGACATATCTTCCTAAAATAATTGAAATGACCTACTTATTTAAATAAACAATGCGGTGCTTGTTTAAGCTTATATGGAATTAAAAGGTAGCCTTATAAATTCGATAGCACAGTGACCATTTTGGCGGCTCTTTTCTTTACTTCTTCTTCAGACCATCCCAATTTGATTAAACATGAAATATTTCGCCCTACCCATTGATCCGATAATGAAAAATTGGATTTAGAGTAATCCGGAAGTTGCTGAAGTACCTCAGCCGGCAGTTTACCGAGAGAACGTTTTTGAAGTAGATGTTCCCATTTTTTGTAGTAATGCCAATTATTATCGTACCAATAAAAACAAACATCTACCCCTGCCGCACCCAAGGCTGTATGTGCATTTTTTGCTGTTTCGGTATCTGGTAAAAAGAAATTCAAAAAAGCATAGCTCTCTTCGCCACCTTCAGGAACTCTTCTAAATGTTACTCCCGGAATAGCGGACAGAGCATTGCGCAGTATAGTATAATTCTTTTTTTGAATGGCCAAAAACTCGTCTAAACGCTCAAGTTGTGCCAATCCGACTGCGGCGTGTAGTTCTGAGATACGATAATTGTAACCTAGAAAGGGGTGTGTTTCGGCCCCTCTATCCTTTC
>ENA-ORXU01000699-ORXU01000699.1-marine-metagenome-genome-assembly--contig:-NODE-699-length-35171-cov-5.561321_pt1 | contig 35171 bp, 36 predicted proteins | sample MGYA00237869_ERZ511484 | MGnify/ENA metagenome assembly ERZ511484 | reverse complement strand
ATCGAGCGCGACCACGGGGTTGGCGGCGGTCGTTGTGGGGTCTTGGGCGATACGCGACCCTGTGACGATGATTTCGTCCGCAGTGTCGATCTCTGTGGAGATGGGTTCGGCCACTTGCGCGTGAGCGGCGGTGGTGAGCGCCAGAAGGCTGCTGGCAAGGAGGAAGCGATGGGTCATGGGGAAAGCTTTCTTGAGAACGGCTTCGGGTGTGCGGGACACAGTAAGATGCCGTGCCTGACCGGAATGTACGGCAGGCGGCCCGCATATTGTGACAGGACCGTAATGTTATGCGCGAGTGGCCGCAAGTCCGGGGCCCCTCATTAGGGGCGCCTTCCCATCCGCGCACAGAAATGAGGCACAAATGTTAGACTATGTGCATTGCGCGGCTAAGGAAGGGGCATGCGTATCCTGATCGTGACAGATGCCTGGTTCCCGCAGATCAATGGGGTGGTGCGGACGCTGAACGAGACAGCCCGCGTGCTGCGGGAAATGGGCCATTGCGTGGAGGTGATTGCGCCGAGCGACGGGTTCCGCACAGTGGCCCTGCCGACCTATCCGGATATCCGCATCAGCCTGTTTGCCAAACGCGAAGTGGCGCGCCGGATTATCGCGTTCGGGCCGGACGCCATTCATATCGCCACGGAAGGGCCGCTGGGCTGGGCGGCGCGGGGGTTGTGCCTGCGCTGGGGGATGCCGTTCACGACAAGCTATCACACCAAGTTCCCGGAATATGTGCGCGCGCGGGCCCCCGTGCCGGAGGCGCTGACCTACAAGATGGTACGGACGTTCCACAATGCGGGCGGCTGCACCATGGTGACGACGCCGAGCATGGTGAAGTTCCTGCAACCGCGTGGGTTCACGCGGCTGGCGGCGTGGACGCGGGGGGTCGATCTGGCGGGGTTTCATCCGCGATTCCGAGAGGCGCCGGAGGATGTTTTCGATGTCTTAGAGCGTCCGGTCTGGATCAATGTGGGGCGCGTGGCGGTGGAAAAGAACCTGGAGGCGTTCCTGTCGCTGGATCTGCCGGGGACGAAAGTCGTGGTCGGTGACGGGCCAGCGCGTGAAGAGTTGGAAGCGCGCTTTTCGCAAGCGGTGTTTACGGGTGTGAAGTCCGGAAATGAGCTCGCGCGGTATTTTGCGGATGCGGATGTATTTGTCTTTCCCTCGCGCACGGACACGTTCGGTCTGGTGATCATCGAGGCCTTGGCCTGCGGGACGCCCGTGGCGGCCTATCCGGTGACAGGCCCGGTGGATATTGTGCCGGGATCGAAGGCTGGTGTGCTGGACGAGGATTTGCAGGCGGCGTGCCGGGAGGCGCTGAAACTGTCGCGCGAGGACGCGCGCGCCCATGCGGAGCGCTATAGCTGGCAGGCGGTGGGGGAGCGGTTTTTCGAGCTGTTGACGCCGGACTATACGCCGGAGGCGCGGGCGCGGTGGCGGCGGTTGAAGGCGAGCGCAAAATGGGGGCGGAAAATGGCGACCTCTCCTGTCAGGGTGGCCAGAGGCCGCATGGCCAAAAAGAAGTGAGCGGCCGCATGGCCAAAAAGAAGTGAGCGGCCGCATGGCCAAAAAGACGTGAGCGGCCGCATGGCCAAGAGAAGTGAGCGGCCGCATGGCCAAAGAGACATAGGGGGGCGAATGGCCAATGGGCAGTTTGCCAATACGGGGCAGCGTGTCTATCCCTGTCACATGTCCGCAACCCTTGATGCCCCACACAGCGCCCCGCACAGTCATGAACACGTCGAAACGCCGCCAAGTCGCGCGTCGATTGCCCAAAATTTGGTGCAGGCGGAAAGAGTGTGCGAGCGGGCGGGCCGGCGTTTTACCGATCTGCGCAAGCATATCTATGAGCTGATCCTGGCCGATGGCGGGGCGGTCAAGGCCTATGACCTGCTCGACCGCTTAAAGCCCGAGCGCGGAAGCCCGAAGCCGCCGACGGTATATCGTGCGCTGGATTTTCTCAGCGAGCTTGGTCTGGTGCATCGGGTCGAAGCGCTGAATGCCTATATCGCCTGCGACCCGCATCACGAACACTGCCTGGATGAGCGTCATGTGGCGGAGTTTTTCGTCTGCGAGTGCTGCAAGAGTGTGAGCGAGCGCCATGCGGGTGATCACGGGACGTGTGCACCGGACGGGTTTGCGATCACGCGCTCGGTCATCGAGCATTACGGGACGTGTGCGTTCTGCTCGGACGCGCACAGCACGGCCTGAACATGCGCACATCCAAGGGTGAGTGGCTGAATAGCTGGATGGGGGAGGCCGTCAACTGGGAGTGCGATGAGCTCGGCCATCTGAACATGCGCCATTATGTCGGCAAGGCCGAGGAGGCGCGGCAATTCCTGTTCATGCATCTGGGTCTCAGTCATGCCTTTATGGCGGGCGCGCCGTCCACCGTGCGCACGCGCGAGGTGACGGTGTGCTATCTGGGCGAAGCCCGTCCCGGGGCGCGGCTGTCGATCCGATCGGGAATTACGCGGCTGGGCGAGGTGGATGCGGATGTGGTGCATATCATGGAGCATGCGGATGGTCGTCGCGCCGCGACGATAGAGGAGCGCGTCGAGCATATTGCGCTGCGTACGCAAGCCGCCTTTCCCTGGCCCAGACGATTGCGGGAGGCAGTGGCCGGCGTCAGGGTCAAGGCGGCCGATGTGGGGGCGAGGGGCTTGCCGGATGTGGCGTTTGAGGGGCCGGATCGTGACGCCGTAATCGAAATGGGGTGCGACCGTGTCGGGGCGGGTGTGTTTCGGGTCGCGGAGACGGATGTATTCGGCATGGTGCGGCCCGTCAGCCTGTTCGGGCGGTGTTCGGAAAGTGTCGGCAATTTCACCAAGGGCTGGCCGGAAGCCTATACAGAAGGCGGGCTGTATGACGCAGAGCGTGCGGGGGCGGCGCGGCTATCGGGAGTCTTGCTGGAGATGAAGCTAGTCATCCACAAGGCCGCCAAGGTCGGACAGGCTTTCGAGTTTCGCTCCGGCCTGCTCGCGGTCAGTCCCGCCACGCGGAACCTGATCCATCACATCCACGATCCGGTGGGCGGGGAGTCCTACGCCTCCATGGTGGCGACGTCGGCAATCATGGATCTGGAGGCCCGCAAGCTGGTGAAGTCGGGCCCGGATCAGCTGGCGGCACTTGGGCAGAACGTCCTGCCGGACGTGAAGGCCTGATTTCCGGAGCTTGGGTTGCGGACCTGACATGCAGGCCTGTCTTGCAGGCCTGACATGCGCGACTGATTCGGGAGCCTAGTTCGACACTTTCGTGCTGTCGCCCATGTCGAATGACAGGCGGTCGAGGTGCAGATAGGCCGTATTGAAATCGGCCAGGCGCACCAGACGCTCGCGGTCGCGAATCTCGATACCATCCACGGTCGTGCCGATCAGGCCCTCAGAGCGGAGCCAGGAAAGCGTACGCGAAATATGCACGACCGACAGGCCCAGCGCATCGCCCAGCAGGGCTTGCGGGAAGGGCAGGTCGATGACGTCGGACATTTCGCCCTCTATGGCGCCGACGCGACGGTTGAGTTCGAGCAGGAGGTGGGCAACGCGTTCCCGCGCGCTGCGGCGGCCGACGCGCACGATCTGTTCGCGCAGGATGGCTTCTTCCTGCACCACGCTCCACCAGAAGGCGGTGGCGAGCGTCTCGTTCCGACGGATGGCGTCGAGAAAGTCGCGGGCATTGACGCGGCGCAGCTGCACTTTTGTGGCGGCGGCGACGGAATGATCCGCGGTCGCACGGGTAACGGCCATCATGTCGAAGCAATCGCCCGGCAGCATGAAGTTCAGGATCTGGCGGCGGCCATCCTCAAGCCGGCGATAGCGGATCGCCCAGCCCTGTTCGATGACGAAGACATGATCGACCACATCGCCGATACGCACGATATCCTCGCCCGTGCGATAGGTTTCAAGCTTATAGGACAGGGTCTGGAGATCGGCGAAATTATCCGGCTCAATATCGACATAATGCCGGACGCGACGTGTGAGTGTTTCCAAAACGCTCTCCATTATCCCCGGAGCGAATATCCCGGACATGGGATTGGAACGCCTTCAAGGTTATTAACCCATGTTAGCGCGGTAAGGTTGCACATGCAAGATATTCCGTGCGGATTGCCACCAAAGATCCGCGACGGGACGGCGATACCGGATGGCCCGAACGCCGCGCTCTAGGTTAACAGCCGCCTCAATCGTAAAGGGCTGTCATGTCCGTGACGGAATTGCTTGGGCCACCCGCCGCGTTTTCCGCGGACAGGACAGGCGCGCCAGGGCTCGCGGGACGGTGTTCCAGATGGACAAGAGCATGGGTGCGTCGGCGCGAGTCGGCTGCACGGGTGCGCATATCGGTGGCGACGGTAAGGGTTTTCGCCGCGTCCTCACCGATAAGAGCCTGAATATGCAGGGCGAGTTCCGTGCGGCGCGCCGTCGCCTCCGCAATGTCGGCCTCGGTCGGGGACGTTACCACGAACGTGCTGAGACGGACGAATTCGAGTTGGCAACCCGGGACGTCCGTGAACACCTCGCCCAATCGCTCCGCCGAATGGCTTTCGAGATAAGCGTCATGAAAGCTGACGCCGATTGTTTCGGAGCGACAATCGGAAGGCGCGTTGTCCAGAGGTGTGCCTGTCGGAGACAGGTTTATCGAAGTCTCCGCAAGGCTCGCACCGTTGAGCGCCGGAAGGGGCGACGCACCGCCCGCCGACACCGCCAGCATCATGACGGGGGCGAGAATTGCGGCTGGAAAAAGAAGCTTGATCATGGCGGCGTGGCCTTTGAAGTGACGTATATGCGGAATCAACTGCGATGTGCGACATTCGTTCCCATAGCTCTTGCCGAAAATCGTGCCGGAACGCGGACGCAAACAGGGCGTTTGCAAGGCAGGACACAGACACAAGGCGAGGCATTCCAATGGCGACATACAATAAAGGCGACAAAGTCGAATGGGACTGGGGCAATGGCACCGGTACGGGAAAAGTGACCGATAGCTTTACCGAAAAAGTCACCCGCACGCTCCAGGGCACCGAAGTCACACGCAAGGCCAGCAAGGACGAGCCCGCCTATCTGATCGAGCAGGATGACGGCGACGAAGTGCTGAAATCCGCGTCCGAGCTGAGTAAGGCCTGAACGCTGTAACGCGGGGGAGAGGGCATGCTGGCGAACGAACAGGGGCAGGCGAACCAACAGGGGCAGGCGAACGAACAGGGTCAGGCGAACGTGCAGGCAGCCAAGGATAGCCCTTCCGACGTCACCGGAGAGATCGACGTCGATCCCGCGTCCATCATGGAGCGCGTGGACGCAATGGTCGACGGGGCGGTTCGCATGTTGCCCAATCTGGCCATTGCCGTGGTCGTTTTCCTCACGCTGTGGATGATCGGCAAGCTTGTGGGCCGCCTCATCCGTCGCACGGCCAACGCGCAGGGCCGCCACGATCTGGGCCAGGTGCTGGGCGGCTTCGTCAAGGCGGCGATCACACTGTTCGGCATCGCGCTGGCGATGACCATTCTCGCGCCCTCGCTGTCGGTCGGCTCGCTTGTGTCGAGTCTCGGCATCGGCTCGGTCGCGATCGGATTTGCCTTTCAGGACATTCTGCAAAACTGGTTGGCGGGCCTGCTGATCCTTTTGCGCCAGCCTTTCGAGATCGGCGATCAGATCGTCGTCAAGGATTTCGAGGGTACGGTCGAGCATATCGAGACGCGCGCCACCATCATCCGGACTTATGATGGGCAGCGCGTCGTCATCCCCAATTCCGAGGTCTATACCAACGCCGTCATCGTGCGCACGGCTCATGATACGCGCCGCTCGCAATGGGAAGTGGGCGTGGGCTATTCCACCGATATCGACGAAGCCTGCGATATCGCCCTCCGCGTGATGGGCGAGACCCGTGGCGTGTTGAGCGACCCCGCGCCCGAAGCGCTCCCGTGGGAGCTTGCGGCGTCGGGCGTCAGCATACGCCTGCGCTGGTGGACGGAGTCCGCGCGCGCCACGGTCGTACATGCCACCTCCGACATCGTACGTAATCTCAAGACCGCCTATGACGACGCCGCTATCGACATTCCCTACGAGACCAATGTCGTCCTGTTCCACGACCAGACAGATGAGCGCGACGGCGTCCCCGGCGAGCAGTTCGAGGGCTGGGGCAAACCCGCCGACGGCAGCAATATCCGCTCGGCCAGACAGGTGCGCGGCCGGAAAGGCTCCGGGGATTCGGCTTCGGAAAAGTCGACCTTTTAGCCTTGAACCGCGAATACACCCCTGCCTGCGCCGTGCCAACAGACCCGTACATCCACGCTTGGACTTAGAATAACTACAAAGACCTTTACACGCTCCATCACCCCTGTTAACTAGGGTCAACAACAGATGTTGGGCCTGCCAAGGACGGCGGCAGGCTCCGCATCCGATTATCGGGGATCTATCTCCGATCTGCTCCGGGGGCGAAAGCAGGATTTCCGGCCTTCCCCGCCACGTGTTTACGCAACCGGGGCAATATGTTTCGACCGGGCTTCGGCCCGCTCCGCAGCGTCGTCCTCCGCCTCCCCTCGACAGAGGTCGGTACCGCCCCGTTCCCGGCCTGGCCCTCAAGGGTGATGCCGGGCGCGGGGCGTTCTGCATCCGGGTGCTGAGCGGACTTTGCGGCAGGCGCGGTCTCCCGCAACCTTCTTCCAGACGCGCGTATCGCCACGCCCGCCTTGAAACCCCTGCGTCTGTCGCGCATATGCAACCCAAGACACACGGCGCATTCCCAATGCGCGAACGCAGAGGTACCCCATGAAAGTTCTCGTCCCGGTCAAGCGCGTGCTTGATTACAACGTCAAGGCACGGGTCAAGGCCGACCAGTCCGGCGTCGATCTCTCCAACGTCAAGATGAGCATGAACCCCTTTGACGAAATCGCCGTCGAAGAAGCGGTCCGCCTTCAAGAGGCCGGCACAGCCACGGAAACCATCGCCGTCTCCATAGGGCCGAAAAAAGCTGCGGAAACCATCCGCACCGCGCTCGCCATGGGCATTGATCGCGGCATCCATGTCGAGACCGATGACGACCTCGAAAGCATTGCGGTTGCCAAGATCCTCAAGGCCATTGCCGAGGCCGAGGGCACAGACCTCGTCATTATGGGCAAACAGGCGATCGATAACGACTTTGGCGCGACCGGCCAAATGCTGGGCGCGCTGCTCGACTGGCCGCAGGGCACTTACGCCAACACGCTCGAAGCCAGCGAGTCCGAGATCACCGTCAAGCGAGAGATCGATGGCGGTCTCCAGACTGTCAAGATGGGCCTTCCCGCCATCGTCACCACCGACCTTCGCCTGAACGAGCCGCGCTATGCCAGCCTGCCCAACATCATGAAGGCCAAAAAGAAGCCCATCGACGCCAAGACGCCCGGCGATTACGGCGTTGACACCGCGCCACGACTGACCGTCGTCAAGGTGACCGAACCCTCCACCCGCGAAGCCGGCGTGATCGTCGACTCCGTGGCCGAGCTCATTTCCAAACTTAAAGAAGAAGCGGGGGTCCTCTAAATGGCTGTTCTCGTCATTGCCGAACACGACAACGCAAACCTCAAGGACGCCACGGGTAAAGCCGTCAGCGCCGCCGCCAAGATGAGCGGTGACGTCGATGTCCTCGTCGCGGGTTCCGGTGCCAAAGCCGTCGCGGACGCCGCTGCCAAGCTTTCGGGCGTGCGCAAGGTGCTCCACGCCGATCATGCCGATCTCGGTTACGGTCTCGCCGGCGCGATGGAGGCGACCGTCCTCCCGCTCATGGACGGCTATGACGCCGTGCTCGCCCCCGATTCCGCCACCCACAAGAACTACATGCCGCGCATTGCCGCCAAGCTCGACACGCAGCCGATCAGCTCCATTACGGGCATTGACGGCGATGTTTTCGAACGCCCCATCTATGCGGGCAATGCGGTGGCCTACGTCAAATCTTCCGACCCCAAGACAGTCATCACCGTCCGCACCACGGCATTCGAAAAGGCCGCCGACGGTGGCTCTGCCAGCGTCGAGGATGTCGCCGCTCATGCGGGTCATGGCAAGACCAGCTTCGTCTCCGAAGAGCTTTCCAAATCCGACCGCCCCGAACTCGCTTCCGCCAAGATCGTCGTCTCCGGCGGTCGCGGCATGGGATCGGGCGAAAACTTCGACATGATCGAGGGTATCGCCGATCAACTCGGCGCCGCCGTCGGCGCGTCCCGCGCCGCCGTCGATGCGGGCTACGTCCCCAATGACTATCAGGTCGGCCAGACCGGCAAGGCGGTCGCGCCCGAGCTCTACATCGCCGTCGGCATTTCTGGGGCCATCCAGCACCTCGCCGGCATGAAGGACTCCAAGGTCATCGTCGCCATCAACAAGGACGAGGACGCCCCCATCTTCCAGGTCGCCGATTACGGCCTGGTCGCGGATCTCTTCAAGGCCCTCCCCGAACTCGAAGCCGGGCTCAAGGAGGCCGGCTACACCGGCTGAGCCTGCCTCACTTGCGCAAACTTCAACCCCGCCCGGCTCTGCCGAGGCGGGGTTTTCTTTTGCATCCAGAAACCTGCGCTCATCTTGACACCCGCTCTCCTCCTTATTCCCGCTCTCTTCCTTATTTCCGCCCATCCCCGCGCAGGCGGGGACCCAAGCCCGCTGACTCTTCGCATCTTTGGATGTAGTCTCTGTCCTCACCGACACACGCCCACCCCGCTCCAACTCCCGCAACCGCGCTGCATCCCGGTCCATCCGCCGCCGATCCGCCTCCGTCAGCCGCACCGCTGCCAGACCCACCGGCTCCGCCTTGCGCGTCTCTCCAACCTTGGCCGCCCGCGCCTCCCGCACCCCCACTACCTTCTGCAACCGCTCCAGCGCGGCGACACCACGCGCCAGCCGCACAAACCCCGCATCCCCCACCTCGTCACACACCAGAGCCAGCAAACGGGTCTCCAGCGCCTCGATCATCGCGAACAGCCGTTCTTCCCTTCGATGTCGCGTATGAGACAAGTTTTCCATCCCGCCACTATGGGGTATAAGCTCAGGGCGTGGATGTATCTCCGGCCCAAAGCGCGGAAGTCATGGACATGGCGGACGATTTCACGATCCCGACATCGCCTCTTTTGCTGGATATATCTCCAGAGCCGCCAATCCCGCGCTACATCTCGCCGCGCTTTTCTCCGATGGCGCGGCTCTCCCGCTTCAGGGGTCGCGACACCGGGCATACTTCCTGAACATAGCCGTTCAGAGTGTTCGTCAGGCTTTCCGGAACCAGCGAATAGTGGATGAACTGGCCCTTGCGCTCCCGGCTCACCAGTCCCGCATTCTCCAGCACGCTCAGGTGCTTGGACAGGCTCGGCTTGCTCATCTCGAAACGCTCCGCGATCTCGCCCGCCGTCAGCGACGTCGCCGACAGATAGGCCAGGATCCGACGCCGGGGCGTGGACGCAAGCGCGGAAAAAACCTTATCCATTTGAACTCCACAAGAAAAAAAGGGGCCATCACAAAACTATAATTAGTCAATTGACTAAACATCTAAACAACGCCATTAAGCGTTTAGCTCATTAGCTAAATAAGTGTTTCTGAGACCAGACTCAAGGAGAATTCCCATGGATCAACTACTTCAAGCCCAGGCGTCCGTCCTCGGCTACACCTATATCGCTTATGTGCTCATCTCTCTCGGCCTCACGATCTGGGTCGGGCGCACTTTAAACCAGAACGGCAGGATCTTTCTCAAACAGAACTACGACGACAATCCCGCGCTTGTGGATGCGATATCCAACATGCTTCTGGTGGGCTTCTACCTCATCAACATCGGCTTTGTGTCCTACACACTCCGCACGACCGAAACCCCTGCGAGCCTTGCGGGCGGGATAGAATTGCTGTCCACAAAAATCGGCCTGATCGCGATCATTCTCGGCATCATGCATTTCGGCCTCATGATTGCGCTGCAACGCCTTGCCGGCATTATTAAACAGGTCATGCCAGTCGCAACTAACCCCGCACCAGAGGTCATGGCCGCCAAGACTTAAGGCGCCCTCTCCCACACATCCTCCGGGTGCAGTCCCTGCGCCCGGAGCGTGCGGAGACTCATATCCCCGTCACGCTTTGACAGCTTCCGTGGCCCATCCATAACCAAGGCATGATGCCAATAGCGCGGGCTCTCCCAGCCCATCAGAGCTTGCAGCACCACTTGCATCGGCGTGACGTCCTCCAGATCCATTCCCCGCACCACATCCGAAATCCCCTGCACCGCGTCGTCATGCGTGCAGGCAATCAGATAGCTTGTCTGAATGTCGCGTCGCACCAGAATATCATCCGACAGCGCCCCGAAATCCACGTGCCGCACCACGCCATCTTCCTCGAACTTCAGTGAGCCTGTCAGGGCTTGCGCAACTGGGATACAAATCCGCCACGCCGGATTGTCGCCCAGTCTTGGTTTAGCTGCGTTCACTTGGCCCCGGAACACTCCACCCTCACTTCGCGCCGCCACCTCCTTGCGGCTCAGACTGCAGGGATAGAGCACGCCCATCCCGCGCAGCCGCTCCGCCACCCCTGCATAGTCGCGCAAATGCTGCGATTGCACACGCACCGGCTCCGGCCAGTCAAAGCCGAGCCAGCGCAAATCCTCATATATCCCTTGAGTGTATTCCGGCTTGCAGCGCGTGTGATCGATATCCTCGATCCTCAACAGGCATTCCCCGCCGACCTCGTCCGCAAAGCCGAATGCTTCCCGCGCCGCCCGCGCATGACCCAGATGCAGCCACCCCGTCGGGCTGGGTGCAAACCGCGTCAGCCTGCTAGTCAAGCGCCTTGGCGACTGTGATCGTGCCGGACGTGCCCGCATCCTTGGCCAGCACCGCAACCGGTGCGATCACGGGCGCGACGGCACGCTGGGCATCGATCTCGGCACGCCGCGCTGCAAAGGCCGTCATCTCGGATTTGGCCAGAGGCTTGCCCGACAACTGGCTCAGTTTTCGCGGATTGATGGCCTTGCCGTGATGATGCACCTCGTAATGCAGGTGCGGCCCTGTCGAGCGCCCGGTCGTCCCGACATAGCCGATGACGTCATCCTGGCGCACGCGTTGGCCCTTCTTGACATTGAAACCCTTCAGGTGCGCATAGGCCGTCTTGTAGCCATCCGTGTGCCGGATCTTGATATAGTTGCCGAAGCTGCCGAAACGGTTGGCCCGCTCCACCACGCCGGAACCCGCCGCCAGGATCGGCGTGCCGCGGGGTGCGGCGAAATCCACGCCCTTGTGCATTTTCTTATAGCCCAGAACCGGGTGACGCCGCGCGCCATAACCCGAGCTCAGCCGTGCCCCGTTGACCGGCGTCGCCCGCAGCTTGCGCTTGGCGGTCTTGCCCTTTTCGTCATAATAATTCTCAAGGCCCTTGCTGTCGGCAAAGAGGTAATAGTCCTGCGCCTTTCCGCGTGGCGAGAAGCTTGTGTAGAGCAGGTCCTTGGACTTGATGATCCGGCCCTTGCGGTCGCGGGCGACCTCGAAGAACATCTCCATCTCGTCCCCCTTGCGGATGTCGCGCTGGAAATCGACGCTGTATTCATAGATATTGGCAAATTGCTGGATCACCCGGTCGGGCGCGCCCAGGCGCTTGGCGTCCAGATAGATCGAATTCTCGATGGTCGTGCGCACGCTCACTGTCTCGTATTTGAACTCCGCCGCCACGTCTCGTGCCGTGAACGCATCGCCCGCGCGCTCGACGAATACGCTCCGCTCGACCGTCGGCTTGAAGGCGAGCGATGTCACCACGTCCCCGTCCATGGCCAGCGTGAACACCTGTCCCGCGCGCAGTTTCTTGGGGCTGAACACCTCGCCAAAGGCCTGCGTGATCCGATAGGCTTCCCCCGGCTCCACGCCATTGCGCTGCAGGAGCGGGCCCAGATTGTCACCGGGCTTGAGCGTGACTTCCGTCGAGGCCAACCGGCTTGCCCAGCCATCCTCCAGAAACATATCGTCCCGCGACAGGTCGATGTCGGGGCCAAGATCCGCGATCTCGACAACCTCTTCGGCCGCATCCGCAATCGCGTCCGGCTGCACCAACAGGATCGCACAGCTTGCCATCGCCGCCGTGCCCAGAAACAGAAACCGCTTGTCGGAATAGATGCGCGTATGCGGGTGCGCCAGAAACGCCTTCATGCGCAGGCCGAGCGCGCTCTTGACCTCGTCCAGCAGTGTTTGCTCGCTCATCATGCTATCCATGTCCCGAAAGAGTTACCGCAAGTGTGACCAGACAGGGTAAGCCGGAGGTTAACGCCACCCCCGAAACCACAGCTATATGAGCAAGATTTAATCATTTTGTCCCCCGACCTTTCGGCTATTTTTCCCTGTTCATGCCCGCTTCAAACCCGCAGCCTAGACAAAACGGCGAATAGTGGTGCAGCGTCCCCGAAACAGACTATGCTGCTCAAAAGCGCTCGCGCAAGTCCGCGACCGGACATTTCACAGTGAGGAGACAGCCTGAATACGCCTGCAAATCCTCCCGACGCCGACTTACCGACACCCCCCGAACCTGCTGAGCGCCCACCCACACGGCGGCGCATCCTCGGCTGGCTGACGCTGATTTTCGTCGTCACGCTCGTCCTCATCGGCATCGTGCTCTATGTCGAGCGCCTGTCGCTCGTCGAGCGCGTCTTCCGCAGCGCGCTCGACGATTACGGGCTGGAAGCGGAGCTCGAGGTCGAACGCTTCACCCTCGACGGCCTCACCCTCGGCGATGTGACCCTGCGCGAAGACGGCCCGGATGGAAAAGTGATCGTCGCCACCGCCCGCCGCGTCACCGCCGCCTATGATTTCCGCGATGCGCTCAACGGCAAGATCCGCCGCGTCGATGTCGATGGCGCCGACATCCGCGTCGGTCTGGATGAGGATTTCCAGATCGTGGATGGCTGGCTCCGACCTTCCGGCGATGGCGGCAGCGCGACCCTTCCCAGCCAGGGCATCGGCATCACCGACAGCCATCTCAGCCTCACCACACCCTTCGGCGATGCCCGCACCGCCGTTTCCGGCGAAGTCGCAAGCCTGGAACGATTCGATCTCGCCCTCGCCCTGGAACCCGCAAGCTTTACCCGCGACGACCTCAGCCTCACCATTGCGGGCCAAGCCGACGCCGCCCGCTCCGGCAACACTCTCACTCTCGATGGCACGTTTACCCTGCCGCAGGTCGCCTTCAGTGAGATTTCCGCGACTAACGGCACCCTGACCCTCGATGGCACGTTCGACATCCCCACCCGGACCTATGCCGGCGACCTCGCCACCCGTTTCGCAAACGGCACGGCCCTCGGCGGCACCTGGAGCGACCTTGCCGTATCGGGCGTGCCGATAATCGATCTCGACGCCCGAACCTTAAGCGGCCCGCTATCGGCAAAGCTGGCCAGTCTCGCCGCTTCCCAGGCCACCGCCACTGGTGTTGCGCTCGACACCGATAACGCCGACGTCACATTTGCCGATACACTCCGCCTTCGCGGCGCATATATGCTCAGCGCCGACACCGCCAAGGCCTTCGAGATGCAGGCCCGCGACCTCGCCGTAAATGCCGACCTCGAGACCCTGACCTCCGGCACAGCCCAGATCGAGGCCGCAAATTTCGCCTTCCTCCCCACCCGCGCCCGCAGTCTCGCCGCCTCCCTGACGCTGGCCGACATCCTTTCCGCCAGCCCCGTCGCCCGGGACTTCGCCCCCATTCTGACACGCGACATCGCCGACACCCTTCAGGGCGGTGCGCTCTCCGCCAAACTCGATGTTTCCATCGACGAGCTCTGGCAGATGACGCTCCTAGGCCCGGCGACCTTGCGCGGGGCGCAAACGCTCCGCCTCACGCCGGACCCGGATACGCCGACCTATTCCTACGATCCCGTGACCGACCAGCTCGGCCTCGCCCTCGACGCCGCGCTCACGGGCTCCCGGGCCTTGCGCGCGACCCGCGTCCGCTTCGGGGCCATCTCGTCCAACGGTCTCACCCCCGATGCGGTGACCGCCTTCAGTGCGCGCCTGCGGACAAACGCCTGGACCGCCACCACAGCTAGCGGCGCGCCTACATCCCTCACCCCTCTCGACGTCCAAATCGATTCCGGGCCCGGCAGCACCACCCTCACCGGCGCGCTCGGCTTTACCGGCGACATCCCCGGTGGCTACGTTACAAATCTCCGCACTGATGGCCGCCTGGACATTACCCCGGGCGGTCGCCTCACCCTCGACTACGCTTCCGAGAGCCCCATCACCTTCGACCGCCTCGCCCTGCCATCCGGCGGCAGCGTCGAAGATTTCTCCGCAACACTCATCTCCAGCGAGGACGTCTTCGCAGGCGACGCCAATGACGGCGACATCCTCGCGACCCTCGCGAATGCGGATCTCACCTATCTTTTTACGCTCAGTGACGGCACCCCCGAGATCATGGACATCACCGCCGCCGAGATCATCGCCCAAGGAAAGATTGTGGGCGACCTCGCGGGCAAGACCCAGAATTGGGCATTGTCGCTTACCGATGCGCAATTATATACCGATACCTTTATCGGCGAAGGCACGACGGCCACCGTCCAGACGGCAGAGCTCACAGCCCAACTCGTCCCCGACCGACCACTCGGCTTTACCTTCGATACGCCGTCGCTCAACGGCAAGACCGAGATCGCCCGTGCGCGTGACATGCCGATTTCCGCCGCCGGAACGCTCAACGATTTCGAGGCCGAGTTCGGCCCCGGCCGCCTCCGCTCCTCCGATGAGCGCCTGCCCGTAGGCCGCGTCGCGGGCACGGCAATCTTCCGCAACGGCGAGTGGGTCGGCGAGTCGACCGCCACCCTCCCCAATATCGCCGGGGGCCAATCCGCGCCGCTCCTCATCGACTTTCAGTTCCGCGACGGGGCAGGGGAGGCCGACATCCGTTTCAAAGACCTCGTGTTCGACCCCGACGAAGGTCTCCAGCCCCAGGACTATGTCGGGGCGCTGCGCGGCAAGATCAGTCAGGTGCGCGGGGCGGTCGATGGGCGTTTCCGCCTCGGCTTTGGCGTCGGTCTCCCGCTTGAGTCTTCCGGATATGTCGAGCTCAAGGGACTCGACCTCGCCACCGCCCCCGGGCCCGCTCGCGGCATCCGCACGCGGGTGGAATTCACCTCCCTCTTTCCACTCGAATCCTCCGGTCGCCAGATGCTTACCCTCGACAGTTTCGATCCGGGCCTCCCGCTTGAAAACGGCACGTTCGAATACGAACTCATTCCAGAGGGCATCCGCATTCATTCCGCCAGTTGGCCACTCGGCGACGGCCGGATCGCGCTGGAACCGCTCACCTGGGAATATGCCGCCGCGCTCAACACCGCCGTGCTGGTCATCGACGGCGTCGGGATGGACGCTTTTCTCGACGCTCTCGGTCAGGACGCCGTGGAAATAACGGGCGTGCTCAAGGGACGCCTGCCCGTCGAAATCCGCGGTGTGAATGTGGAAGTGCGGGGTGGCCGCCTCGACGTCACCGATGGCGGTGTCATCCGGTACGAAACCCCCCAGACCGACACGGTCGCCGCCGCCAATGAACTGGCGCAGGTCGCGTTCGAGGCGCTCCGCGAATTTAACTACACTTCGCTCGGCGTCGGCGTGGACGGCCCCCTCGACGGCGACATCACGGTCGAACTTTCCTTTGCCGGCGGCGTTGGCAAGACCGTACCGCTACCGCTGCCCAAATGGGTGCGGCTGTCCGGCGACATTCCGTTTATCTTCAATATCAGCGTGACCGGACAGCTGTTTAACATCCTTAAAAGCCTCGATCCCGGTCAATACACCGACTCCGATCGCGTGCGCGGGTTGATCACCCCCGACCCACAAGATCCCGATCCGCAATCTATTGATGGCCAGCCCGCATTAATGCAGGGTTCAGGCGAAACACCCTAAGAGGGCCTTGAAAATGAAACCGATCCTCCTGACCTTGATGCTATCGGTGACCTTTGGGGCGACAGGCTGCGTGCAGCTGAAAGCCCCCAAGGATCCCATAACGATCAACCTCAATGTCAAGATCGACCAAGAGGTCCGCGTCAGGCTCGACGATGATGTCGAAGACCTGATCACGACCAACCCGGATCTCTTCTAAAGAAAAGGAGTGTAGATATGAAAACACTTAAGACACTCGTTGCCGCCGCTGTTCTCGGCATTGCCGGTATCGCAGCCTTCACGGTTACCGGGCCAGAGACCGCCATCGCGCAGTCGTCCGGTGCAAAAGCCACCGTGGACGCCGCCAAATCCGCTGGCTCCATTGGCGAAGCCGTGGACGGCTATCTCTACGCGGTCGCCGGTGCCAACCCCACGGGCGAGCAACGCGCCGCGATGGAAGAAATCAATATCGGCCGCAAGGCCGTCTATACCCGCCTCGCCCGCGAACAGAATGTCAGCGTGGCCGTGGTCGCGGCACTCACGGGTGAAAAGCAGGTCGCCAAGGCCCGCCCTGGCGAGAAAGTCCTCCTCAAGGACGGCTCCTGGTCGTCCAACTAGGACAATTATTTGCAGGTTTCGCGGAACGCAAAGCCCTGCAAACCCCTTGTTTCAGTGACACATTCACTGGCAGGAACCAAAAGACATCGACCTCCAGTGATCCACTCACTGGAGGTTTTTTCATGTCCGACACCATCACGCTCGACGCTCTCAAGGAAGGTCTCGAAGCCTTTTCCGACGACACCGTTTCGCTCTACTTCCCCCGCCCGATGATCCAGGTCGGCGGCGAAAAGTGGCGCATCCTGCAAAAGAACCTCATCGACGATCTGGGCGATCATGCCCCCTCCGCCAAGCGTGCCAAGGCCTTCGTGGAAGGTCTCGAACTCGATGATTTCAACGGCGAAGGCATCGCGATCTTCGAGGACGCCGAAAACTTCCGCACCTCGCACCTCAATGCCCGCCCCGCCGCCATGCTCGACAAGGGCGAACCACCCTTCGCGCTCCCCCTCCTGCGCGACGTCGCCAGCCGCCAAACCGCCTGGGTGCTCGTCCTCGACAAGGAAGAACCCGAACTTTTCCTCTATAGCGGCGGCTCCCTCATGGACCACAGCGCCCGCCTGCGCACTCGCGACACGGGCGAGGAGGTCACGATGGAGACCATCCAGGAACGCCGCGAAATCCAGAACGACTTTTTCTTCCATGCCGGCTCGCGCGGCCGCACCCGCAATTCCAACGCCCGTTCCATCCACCACGCTCTCGGCTCCGGTGTCGATCTCGAAGAGGAAAAGACCCTCGGCGCCTATTACCAGCTCGTCATCGACGCCCTGAAATTCGGCCTGCCGTTCCAGGTCTCCGAGCTATACGTCATGGGTACGGAAAAGGTCGTAGGCCGCTTCTGCCAGCTCGCGGACGGCGATCTCGGCGAGGACTTCCAGCTCCACCAGATCCAGCAGGGCGACTCGGACGAAGCCACCATCATCGAAAGCGTCAAAGCCCATCTCCCCGACGACGTCACCCTGCCGGAGGTCGAGACCATCACCGACATGGATACACTCACCTCCGCCTGCCTTGAGGGCCGCGTCGGCGAGCTTTACATCCGCGACGATCTCTCCGGCTTCGATCCCGTCAGCGAAGACGGCTCGGAACACGTCCGCACACTCTTGGTCGGCGAACGCTTCGGCGAAGACCTCGCCGCCATCCGCCCGATCAACACGATCGCGCTTGATGCGCTCAAACAGGGCGCGCAGCTCGTCTTTGTCGATAGCGACGTCCTCGGCGGTGCCGAACTCAGCGGCGTCATGCGCTGGGCCAAGGATTCGGACCCCAAAGGCGTCAGCCCCGAAGAGGACATCGAGATGATGGACGAAGCCGCCCGCCGGAAAGCCGAGAACGGCAATCTGGAAGCGGCACAATAAGCGGTCCGACAGCGTCCGCGCCGACAGGCCAACACGTCACACTTTCACTAACTTGCGCGCTCCTCTACGGGGCGCGTAAGCGTTTCAGGGATACATCATGGCCACGATCGGTTTCATCTGCGGCAGCCTCCGCACCGGCTCCATCAACAAACAGCTCGAGGGCGCGCTGATCCACGAATACGCCGCAGCTGGCTTCGACACGACCGTGATCGACCTCAGCGATTACCCGCTCCCGATCTACCACGGCGATCTGGATCAGCCCGACACCCTCCAGCCCCTGATGGACGCCATGCTCGCATGCGACGGTATCGTGATCGTCACCCCGGAATATAACGGCGGCCTGCCCGCGCTCCTCAAGAACACCATCGACTGGATCAGCACGGTCTCCACCGATCCCATATCCAAGCCCGCCTACGGGGTGGCCGCCTGCACACCGGGGGCGCTGTCGGGCGTGGTGTGCCTGCGCGATCTCGCGCTATTGCTCGCCCGTCTCGGCGCGCATGTCTGCCCGGCCTTTGTCGGCATCGGCAATGCGAAAGCCAGCTTTGACGCCCACGGCCGCATCCATTCCGACATCGGTCAAAAGCTCACCACCGCGCAAGTGTCCCAGATGAAGCGCCTGACCGCCTGAATGCTCGACGGCCCCAAAAGAAAACTCGCCAAGGATCTCCGAAAACCCCGCCTCAACCTTACCGAGGCGGGCGATATGTTCGACATCTTGGCGGATGTCCATGCCGAACCCGTCACCGATCTCGACTATACCAACCCCTACACCCTCCTCGTCGCCGTCGCGCTGTCCGCGCAATCCACGGATGTCGGCGTCAACCGCGCCACCAAAGCGCTCTTCCCCATCGCCGATACGCCCGCAAAGATGCTCGATCTCGGCGAGGCCACGGTGCGCGATCACATCAAGACCATCGGTCTCTACCGCAACAAGGCCAAGAACGTCATCGCCCTCAGCCAGCGCCTGGTCGATCACCACGACGGCGATGTCCCCGAGAGCTATACTCAACTCGTCGCGCTCCCGGGCGTGGGTCGCAAGACCGCCAATGTCGTCCTCAACGTCGCCTTCGGCTGGCCGACCATCGCGGTCGATACCCACATCTACCGAGTCGGCAACCGCACGGGTCTTGCCCCGGGCAAGACCACCGACGATGTCGAAGATCAGCTCATGCGCCGCGTCCCGCAGCGCCACATTCAGGACGCCCACCACTACATGATCCTGCATGGCCGCTATCTCTGCACGGCCCGCAAACCCCGCTGCTATGACTGCGCGATTGCCCACATCTGCAAGTTCAGCCCCAAAACTCCTTCACCCTAAGACTCCCGCGCCTCAGCTCTTCTCGATCCACGACCAATACAGCGTCGCCAGCACCGCCGCCGCGATCTGCGCCGCGACGAAGCCCGGGATCGACCCCGGCGCAATGCCCGCAAACGTATCGCTCAAACTCCGCGCCACCGTGACCGCCGGGTTCGCGAAACTCGTCGACGAAGTGAACCAGTACCCCGCCGTAATCACCAGACCAACCGCATAGGGAACAGCCGCCGGGCTCCGCTTGACCGTGCCCAGTATCGCGAGAATCAGCGCAGCTGTGGCCACGAATTCCCCCGTCCATTTGCCCAGCCCGTCGCGCGCCTTGACCGACACCTGCGCGATCTCCAGATCGAACATCAGGTGCGCCGTCCACACCCCGGCCAGGGCGCCCAGCAGCTGCACCCCGACATAGGCCACTGCCAGCCCCACTCCGATCTCGCGTCGCATCAGGAACGCCAGCGTCACCACCGGATTAAAATGCGCGCCCGACACCGGCCCGAACACCAGGATCAACACCACAAGCGCCGCGCCTGTCGCGATTGTATTGCCCAGCAGCGCCACCCCGTCATCGGGCGACAGCGCATCTCCCATCACCCCGCTGCCCACGACTACGGCAAGGAGGAGGAGCGTGCCAAGAAACTCGGCCGATAGCTTGCGGGACACAGTCATCATGACGCCCTATCACCCCCTTGTGACAGCGGCGCAACACCCCAGCCGTGTACACCGCTGGAAACCCCTCCGATTTTGTGATAGGCTCTCCCTATAGATAGAAAAAACGGCGTCGCCTCCCGACAGGCTTCGCCGTTTGTTTTTGAACCACAAAGAGGTTCTCCCTCGAAAGGCTAAATATGGCACTCCGCTCCGGCAATGGCCGTCCCAAGCACATCAAACGCACCAAGAAGCCTGTCCGCTTCAAGGCCAACCAACAGATCGTCTATCCCGCCCACGGCGTCGGCAAGGTCGAGCGTGTCGAGGAGCAGACGGTCGCCGAGTTCACGCTCGAGGTCTATGTCGTCAAATTCGAGCAGGACAAGATGACTCTCTGCGTGCCCACCGCCAAGGCGCAGCAGGCTGGTATGCGACCACTTTCCAACGACCTCGTGCTCAAGGACGCCTTCACGACCCTCACGGGCCGACCCCGCGTCAAGCGCACCATGTGGAGCCGCCGCGCCCAGGAATATGAGAGCAAGATCAACTCCGGCGACCTCATCCTCGTTGCCGAAGTCGTGCGCGATCTCTTCCGCCTGCCCGAACAGCCAGAGCAATCCTATTCAGAGCGTCAACTGTTCGAACAAAGCCTCGACCGCATGATGCGCGAAGTCGCCGCCATCCGCAAAGTCGATCACGGCAAAGCCACCGACGAGGTTATGAACATTCTGATCGAGGCCCGCACCAAAGCCTTGCGCAAGGCCGAAAAGAAGGCTGAAGCCAAAGCCGCCGCGGAAGAGGCCAAGAACGACGCGGCATAAATGCACTTTCCCAATAAGAGAAAGCCCACCAATACGGTGGGCTTTTTCAGCTCAGGACACGGAACGCATCCGGGTGGTCCACCCACACGCTCGGCCCGTTGACCATTTCCACAAAGCCCCGAAACTGCACCCGCGCGCCCGGCAATGCGGTGATATCCATCTCACGCTGATCAACGATCCAGTTTGGCAATACAGCCGTCGTATCGGTTCGCCAGTCGCTGCCGAAGTTGACGTAAGTCACTTTCGCGCGGCGCCGCACGTCAGTCACGACGCCTTCGACAATCTGAAAGCTCTCCATATCCTGGGCCAGCGCATCGGGTGCCGGATTGCGGATAGAATACTGCTGCAAAGCCCAAAGACCACGCCCCCGAGTCCTCGCCTCGTCCTCAGCTTCATGCATATCGCCGCCAAATACCCCGGTGGGTCGCACACGTGCCAGCCCCTCGGATACAATCTTTCCGGCCACGCTATCGCCCGTTTCAGTGAATTGAAAATAGCCACCCGGAACCCCAAAACGGTCGGGGCCATCATGCTCGGTCACCGAGCTTAGCGATTTGCCGATCAGCATATCTTTCAAGCGCGCATAGGCGGTAAAACCATACGGCTCCGGAATTTGCGGGATCAGTATATCGGGGATGCGAAAACGATGCCCACCCTCAAAGCGTACTATGCCATGCCGCTCCACAGCATAGACCTTGTCTTCAACGACTATTGGGGCCGAATCCGCACGGGCGGGCAGAGCCATCGCCAACCCCGCCGCCACCACACTCCTGCGCGTAAAGCTATGGAGTCCCCCACCACTCATGCTACACCACCCCCACGATCCCGTAGCTCAGTCGGATAGAGCACCGGATTCCTAATCCGGGGGTCGGAGGTTCGAATCCTCTCGGGGTCGCCACTTTCCATTCCCTGTCGCGGCATAGCCGCTCCTCGCCTCTTGTCTTTCTGGTGCTACCTCTCGTTAATCGGTCGCTAGTCGAGCACAGCTGAGCGCAGCTCAACATTATATCGTCGAGTATTTTCTTCCTTCCCCTTGATGGGGAAGGTGGGCCGGGCGCGAAGCGCCCGGGTCGGAAGGGGTGAAGCGGCAGTGCAACAGGCCCTAACCCTCTTCCGCCTTCTGGAATTCCACCTCGATCATCAGGTCCACCTCGTCACCCACATTCGGCGCGGCATAGCCCAGATCCCACTCCGAGCGCATCAGTTTGCCCCGTGCCGACACACCGAACATCGGATTGCCATTGCGAAAATGCTCACCCACCTTGTTCAGCGTCACATCCAGCGCCAGCGGATTGGTCACGCCCTTCATCGTCAGATCGCCGAGCAGGACGCCCGTTGTCGGGCTGTCCATCGACAGCGACGTCGTCGCAAACGAGATGCCCGGATGTGTTTTCACATCGAACATATCCCCGCTCACCAGATGCTCGTTAAACCTCGCAACACCCGAATCGATCATGGACGGATCGATATCCACACTCAGCGTGGAGTTTGTCGGCGTCTCCGGATCGAGCATCATATCGGCCTCGAAAGCATCGCCGTTAAACCGCAGGATCGGGTAGCTATAGCCCTGATGGTCATAGGAAAACGCGATATAGGCGTGTCCGTCCTCATCCGTGTAGCGCCCGGCGGGTAGGGTCGAGATGTCCTGTTCCGACGATACCGCCTCCACAACGTCCGCGACCGCAGTGTCCACCATGGTCTCAGTCGATGCCGCCATTGCGTCCACGCTATTGGCGTCCACATCGTTTGCGGCCTCATCGACCGCAGCGTCCGAACAGGCCGCCAGCAATAGCGCCGCACCCAAAACGATCTTTTTCATGTCTGTCTCCCGTCGCGCCAAGCGCGTTTGCCGTGCCGTCCCGATACCTTGGGTCGCGTTGGCTCTAGGCCCGAACCGTGAAGCTGTCGAGTTTGCGCGTAAAGCCGGACCAATCGTCCCGCTCCGCAATCGGGCTCCAAAGCTCGCCGAACTCCTCATAAAGCAGGGTGGCAGGGCCAACCGTCTTGTCCACCTCGCCCAGTGGCGTGTGCCGCGCCAACGCCTTGGCGAGCTCCGCAAACGCCTCCCCCGTATAATGCCCGGCATTGACCGACCCCTCGGGGATCTGCGCCATACCCCCCGCCAGATCGTGCCAGGCCACAGGCCAATTCGCGCGGCTCGCTTCCAGCCAGCGATATAGCGCCGCCACCGTCGCCGCATCCACCGCAGGCTCCACCCTTGTCAGATGCAGCCGCCGCAGTGCATGTGCGCCCATCGCGTCGCGGTAAGCGGGCGCGAAACCGTCCATGGCCGCCATCAACGCCGCATCCTCGCTCACCAGCGACAGCGCCTGAGCCAATTGCCCCAGATTCCACGCCATCGCCTCCGGCTGGCGCGCAAACGCATACAGCCCCTGCTGATCGAAATACGCTGCCGTGAAACTGGGATCCAGATGCGGCAGGAAGCGGTAGGGCCCGTAATCGAAACACTCGCCCGTGATGTTCATATTGTCCGTGTTCATCACCCCGTGGACGAACCCCGCACACATCCAGCTCGCCACCATGTCCGCACTGGCCGCGACCACCCGCGCAAACATGTCCTCCACGCTGTTGGCATCCGGATAGAAATGCCCGATCACATACGCCACCAGACGCTCCATCGCGTTCTGGTCACTCAGGGCATAAAGCCTCTGAAACGTCCCGAAGCGGATATGACTGTGCGACAGCCGCACCAGCACGCTCGATCGCGTTGGGCTCGGCTCATCGCCGCGCTCCAGCGCTTCCCCCGTTTCCACCAGCGACAGCGAGCGCGAGGTATTCACTCCCATATGCTCAAGGTATCGCGTCGCCAGAACCTCCCGCACACCGCCCAACAGCGTCAGCCGACCATCGCCCCGGCGTGAATAGGGCGTCGTTCCCGACCCCTTCGTCCCCAAATCCATCAGCCTCCCGGCGCCGTCCCGCATCTGCGCGAACAGAAAGCCCCGCCCATCCCCGATGTCGGGATTGTAGTGGCGAAACTGATGCCCGTGATAGCGCAGTGCCAAAGATGTATTGAGATTGTCCGGCAGGGGCGCGAACCGCGCAAAATGCGCCAGCCAGGCTTCATCACTCAGCCCTGATATTCCGAGCGAGTCTGCGGCCACATCATCGCGGTAACGCAGGATCGTCTTGGGAAAATTCGCCGCTTCGACCGGATCGTAAAAGTCCTTGCCAAGCTCCAATATCGCCCGGTCTGGCGCGTATGCGCTCACGAAAAGGCCTGCCTCACAAAATCCGCCGCATCCAGAGGCAGCTTACGCGCCTTGGGAAAGGCGCGCGCGAAATTCAGGTATCCATGCGGCATCGCTTTCTCATAGCGTGTTTCCACCCGCACCCCCGCCGCCGCCAGCTTCTCGGCATAGGCCTGGCCCTCGAACCTTAGCGGGTCGAGTCCGCATGTCAGGATATAGGTCGGCGGCAATCCTTCGAGGTCGTCGCAAAACAGTGGACTCAGCCGCGGATCATGGCAATCCGCGCCGGCCACATAGTGCTCGTCGATAAACTTCAGTGCCAGCGTGCCGATACCCAGCATATCCTGCACGCCCGGGCTGTCGGGCTTGTGCTCGACCAGTTGCAACAGTGGATAGAACAGGACCTGCGCCCTGAACGCCTTGGGGTTCTGCTGGACAATATAGGCCGCCAGCGTTCCCCCCGCACTGTCGCCCCCGATCGCCAGGCGTGCCCTCTCGATCCCGCGATCCGCGCCGCGACCGGCCAGCAGCCAGTCCACCACCGTCTCGCAATCGATATTGGCGCTTGGGAACGGGTGTTCCGGGGCCAGACGGTAGCCCACACTCAGCACGCGCAGATTGCCCCCGCTCGCCAGCCTGCGGCAGATCCCGTCATGGGTGTTCAGATCGCACGTCACGAACCCGCCCCCATGGATATAGAGCAGCGTCTCCCCGTCCCCGTCGATCATGCCGTACGGCTCATACAGGCGCACGGGGACGTCGGGCTCGCCGTCCCGCCCCGGCACGAAAAAATCGCGCACGCGGAACATGTCCGGGCCTGCCAAGTCGAATTGCCGCGTCAGCTTGCGGAAGTTTTCGTGGAAGATATTGATGTTGGAAGGATCAAAGCGAAGCCCGTCCGAGCGGAAACTGTCAAACCGCTCTCGGAGCGTCGCGGACATATCTTCGAGAGCCATGGCCCGAACATAGTCCTGCCTCCGCCATTTTCCAATAGGGGGGCTACCCTTGCACCACGGGCGGGCGCACCTAACCTGTGCCCATGCGCCTATTGCCTCCGCTTTTCACACTCCTGCTGTCCGCCTGTGCCATGCCCATCGGCAATGACCAGGTTTTCCTGCCGCAGCCCGTTGATCCCGCACGCGACACGCTCGCCTTTGACGGCGAGGATCAGCTCCGCACGGAGTTCGGCGCGCGCGTCACTCACCAACGCATCACATTCGCGAATACGCCTATCGCCATCAGTCGCGCCATCGCGGACACCGCCCCCGACGTCCCGATCATCTTGTCTTGCTCCGGCAATGCCGCCGACCGACAGCGCAGCGGCGTCAGCTACGCCGCAAAACTCCTGCCTTTCGGGGAAGCCGTATTGTTCGATTACCCCGGCTATGGCGATAGCGGCGGACAGGCTACACCCGAAAATATCGACGCCATCGCCGGCCCGCTCATGGACTGGCTGGAAGCAGAAGCCGCTGATCGCCCGCTAATCCTTTGGGGTCATTCGCTTGGAGGATTCGTCTGCGGCGAGCTCGCCGCGCGCTCAAGCGCTGTGGACGCTATCGTTCTGGAAACCACCGCCCGCAATGTGTCCGAGGTCGGCCGCGCGTGGAAGCCGTGGTGGGCGCCCGTCCGTCTCAAGCCCGACCCCGGGCTCGCGGCCTTCGACACCGCCAATGCGCTCAAAGGATTTGCCGGTGACATCCTCATCCTCGGTGCGGGCCGCGACAGCGTGCTGCCCGTCGGTCTTCACCGCAGCCTCGCCAAGGCGCTCCCCCGCGCGACCTATCTCGAACTTGAAAACGCCACCCATTATTCCGCAGGCTTCGACCCTCAAGCCGTGGACGCCGTCGCAACGCTGATAGCCGGGCTCTAGCCCAACCCGTTATCCAAGCTCGGCCACCCGCCCATCCGGATAGGTGAAGCTGATCTCGTCCACCTTGATCACGGCCTTGAAGCCTGAAATCTTGTAGGAAAACCGCATCGGCACGTCATAGCCGCCCACGCTCGCAAACCACACCTTGACGGGCGTCGTGCCTTCCTCGCTATCGGGCAGGTCCTCGGCATCAAACCCCGATACCGGCTCGTAATAGATGTCGCAGCGCCGCACCTCGCCGTCATAGCCCTTGAAGTCCCGCTTGGAGACGCCCCGATCGGCCAGCCGCAGGTTATAGTGCTGCTTGGAATCAAACACGGGCACGGCCCCGCTGCACATCGCCTCGCCCATATGGCTCCGCCGCATCATGATGTTCAACAGCGCACTCAGCGTGTCGTCAGAACTCAACTTCTCGCTCATATCAGCGGGCGGCGTGCCAAGGCTGCCATTGGGCGGAATGACGCTTACATCCACGCTGCCGGGCTGATAGCCGATCTCGACGCGGCGCTTTTTCTTGTCGCGGTTCTGCTGCAGGTGACGCACCGGATACAGTCCCGTCCCGTCCCAGCGCCCCTCGGTCACGGCCCAGATACGCAGCTTGTTCAACAGCGCCCCCAGCCCCGATGTCGCCAGATCGCTGCGCAGGGCATAGCTGTCCGGCCCCACCCAGCCATCATAGTCGGCATCGATCATCTTCAGCCCGAACACATACCCTTTCAGCCGCGCATCGATGACCGTGGCGTTGGCTGGCGCCACCGGCAGGGCGGGCAGGGCCAACTGGCCTTTCGTCCACACCGGATAGCCCTTTTCAGTCCAGCCTTGTGGTTGCGTCGGCGTGAATCCGGACAGAAAGGGAAGGCTCGCAAGCGTGCCCAGAATTACGTGCTTCAAAGTCATATCCTACTATAGTCCAGGCGGGCTGAACGTCGCCTGACATATGCATGTCCTCTCCGTCATATATACAGCTATGTCCGGCCACAGTTTTACGCCCCAGCCGCAACCCGCCCTTGACGCCCCGCGTCACTCAATCTATCGGCCCGCCAACGCTCCCACTGCAACCGCCGTGGGACTTTTCATTTCACCCCTCTCGAACAGAAGTGAGGTCCCCATGTCCCGCCGCTGCGACCTGATGGAAAACCTGGGCCCGATGTCGGGTAATAAGGTCTCCCACGCCATGAACAAGACGCGCCGCGTCTTCAACGTCAACCTCTGCAACGTGACGCTCCGCTCCGACTCGCTCGGTCAGAACTTCAAGCTGCGCATCGCCGCCAAGACGCTGCGTACGGTCGATCACAAGGGTGGCCTCGATGCCTTCCTGCTCAAGACCAAGACCCACAAGCTTACGCCCAAAGCCAAAAAGCTGCGCAAAGCCGTCATGGCCTACATGTCCGAAGCCGAAGCACAGGCCGCCGAAGCGTAAATCGCATCGCAACATTCCGGATTAGAGGAGCCTCGCGACAGCGGGGCTTTTTTTATCCAAACACCGCCACCGCCTGCATTCCCTCGGCGACCATGCGCCCCTCGCGGTTCCAATAGCGCATCATCTGGCTGGAATAGCCATCGCGCGCGGCCGTCTGCACACTTTCGATCAGGAACCAGCCGCCGTCGCTGACGGGTTCACGCAACAGGTTCAGCGTCCAGTTCACACTGCTGATCGGAACGGGCGCCGCCATCATCGCAAAGGCCGCGGGCGGCAACACATCTCCCAGACAGACGAATGCCGCTTCCCCCGCCACGCCGCGCAGGTCCTGTGCCGACCCATCCCTGTGCCGTGCCCAGCACAGGACACGCCCCGCGCTCGACCCGCTCATGGGACGGTGGCCGCCGGCCAGTCTGACCTCGAAATTGCGGATGAAGTTCGGAACGAAGGGCGAGTTTCCTTCCGGCATCAGTGACGGCAAATCCTCCGGGCTTGTAACGTCCGGGCCTTGCAGGTCTACATCCAGCGCACTCTCGCGCGACGACCCAAAGATCAAAAGCGCATTGCCGACCATGGCGTCGACCCCGTCTTTGGAAGTGCTGACATCCACGCCGACGCTCGTGACGTTGCGGCCTTGCCGCAGCACCCGCACGCTGAATGCAGGGTCTGTCGTCACCGGGCCCGTAAAATTGACCAGTGACGAGCGCAGTTCCGGCAGATCGAGTTTCGCCCGAGCCGCTTCCACGCACAGTCCCGCTGTCAGCCCGCCATAGGCCGTGCGCCCCTGCCGCCAGCTTTCGGGCACGCGCGCACGCCCGCGCTTCAGTGTTTCGGCAATCTCCAGATACGTCATATCACTCATGCGGGATGTGTAGAGCGCCAACCCGGCTCCGCAAGCAACGCCCACGCATGGCATCACCCCAGAAACGCCAGCAATTCCGCCTCCGCGACTCTCAATCCCCGCACCCGTTCGCCCTCGACTTTGGCCAGGCGCGCAATACGCGCTTTCGGCTCCATTTCCGCCAGCGCAATTATGTCCGGATGGATATAGCTGGACCGACAGATCGCGGGCGTATTGTGCAGCGCGATCGCCGCCCGCTCGCTCATCGCCTTGACGCTCAACACGTCTTCCGTCGCGCAGGCCTCGGCAAAGGCTTCGACGCTGCCGCGCCAAGTCCGAAAGCTCTTGGCGGTATAATCGCCGTCCAGGGCCTCCGACAGATAGGCGTTTACATCCGCGCTATCGACGCGCCGTGCCTCGCCGTCATCATCCAGCCAGGTGAACATTTCGCGCCCCGGCAGGTCGTCGATAGCCTGCAGGACCTGGTGCAGCTTGCGGTCGCTGATTTGCTTGCGCACGCGCTTGCCGCCCTTGGCGACAAAATTCAGCTTTACGCCTTTGTCGGTCATCCGGACATGTTTGGCCAGCAGCGTCGTCGCGCCATAGCTTCCATTGTCGTCCGTATAGTCGGGACTGCCCATACGTAGGCTAGCCCGGTCGATCAGGCGCACCAGCGCCGCGCAGACAAAGGCCTTGTCGGGCTGCTCCCGACCCAGATCGCGACTCACCCGTGCCCGCAGGCTTGGCAGTTCTCTCCCGAAATCCGGCAGGGCCGCGTATTTCAAACGGTCACGCCACACCCGCCAGTCCGGATGATAACGGTATTGCTTGCGCTCGCGCTCGTCCAAACCCGTAGCCTGCAGGTGACCGTGCTCTTTTGTGCAGATCCACACCTCGCGCCAGGCTGGGGGAATGCCCAGTGTTCCGATCCTTTCAAGGGTCGCATCACAGTCCACCTTGGTGCCGTCATGCGCGTGATAGGAAAAGCCCTTGCCCCGCACCCGACGCGCAATGCCCGGCTCTTTATCGCTGCTATGGGTCAAAAAGCTCGGAAGTGCGGACATAGCGTGGCTTTGCGTTTGGGATCATTGTAAAAACGACCCGCCAGCCGATTCCGTTCCGCACATGCGGGCGCGACCATCCGCGACTCTGCTACCTTACCGTGCTGTAATAAAGACTCGGCTCAGGTGGGAACCGAGTCCGCCTGCACTCGTTGTTAGGGCAAGAGAAGCTCCATCAGGGGCTCGGACCTACGGAGACACACAATGGAATTCATCGGCGCCATTATTGCCCTCATCTGCGCACTTTACGTCATCATCAATGTCTGGGGCTCCAACGCCAGCACGCTTGCAAAGCTGCTCTGGACATTCTTCGCTATCGTCGCGAACATCCTGACGGCCATCATCTACTTCTTCATCGGCCCCAAATCGGCCTGATAAAGCCGTTTCGGCCTGACTTTCCGCGATGGGGACATTGCGGTTTCGCGCGTAACGCGCACGGCATGACATATGCCATCCGTTCCCCGGCTAATACCGCCGGGAAAATTACTGAGAGAGAAAAGGACTACACCTATGACTGATTATGATCCCAAACCCACTGCCTACCACCAGCAGGAAGAAATTGCCGTCGAGGAAAAAAGCGGCATGGGCTGGCTCGGCTGGCTGATCGGCCTGATCGTGCTCGGCGCCATTATCTGGGCGCTCTTTGCGTTCCTCGATGTTGACCAGACGGAAGAAGGCAACCTTGACGTCAATCTGCCCGAATTCGATGTCGAAACCGCCGATATCGATGTCGATCTGCCCGAAGTCACACTGCCGAAAATCAGTGTCGAAGGCGGCTCCGTCGAAGGTGGTGACGTGGATGTTACGCTTCCGAATGAAGGTTGCGAAGGCGACGACATCTCGGCGGCCGATTGTACCGTGGCCCGCATTGACGACATCGACGTTGATGTAGATGTCGATGCCGACGTCGATGTGGACGCTGACGAACCCCGTTAAGCGACACTTACGACTTTAATTGAAAAGGCCGCGTCATAGACGCGGCCTTTTTTTGTCCTCAGTTTTGAGGACAACGTCTCGGATCTGCGCTTTGGGCGCAGCCGCTAATTATGCGGGTGGGATAACCTCGACCGCGGGCCGCCGCGCCAGTTCGCGTTCGTAATGTTTGCGCATCACGGCGGCGTTTTTCAGATTAGCTTTCCAGCCCACATCGAACAGGTCACCGATCAGCGGCACCAGCCCGATCAACCAGTCGATGAAAATGTTGAACAGCATCTTCGACATATGTCGCTTGGGCGTGCCCGCTGCCATCGCCCGGCTAACGATATAGCCCGACACACCCAAATTCAGCGTATCGCCGATTCCCGGAATCAGACCCACCAGGGCATCCAAGCCCAGACGGATTTTCGTGCCGGGCAGGGCGAACTGGCTGTCCATCAGGCGCGCCAGCTCCTCCACATGTTCGACCGCTGCGCGCATCCGCGCCAAAGGGTCGAGCTCGGAAAGGGTGTCCGGTTCGGAAAACGTGCTCTGTGGGGTCATGACCTTCATATAGGGTAACAAACACCGCGCACAAATCCGGCCCTTAAAAAAGTGTCCCATACCCGGCAGCCACAAGCTAGAGAGCGAACATAAAAAAAGCGCCCCGAACGGAGCGCTTTCTCGCGTTTGTCGTATCGAGACTAGCCGACCGAGTCCGCATCGTCGCGGACGATGCGGTTGGTGAAGGTCATCCCGTTATATTCAAACGTGAACTCGTCCAGCACATCGACATCCGTCGTGACGTCCGTGAGGTCGCTGGGAACGTGATTGAGAAACACCTCACCCGACGGACCGGGCACGCGGTAAAGGGTCTGACCATCACGCTCGAGTGTGCCGAGGACTTCAAAAGGCTGGTTTGCGATCATGGTGATGCGTGCATCCTGGCTCGCGGCCATTGTCTGGGCTGGCGCTTGCATCTTGGCTGTCTCGGCTTTGTCATAGCTTCCCGCATGTGCGGTGCCTGTCAGGGCAAGTGCGGCAACCGTTGCCACTGTAAGTGTCTTAGCTGTTGCGGTCATCTGTCTGTCCTCATCTCTCGAATTGCAGGCGAATGCCTGCTGACTTATCAACGTCAAAAACGGCGTAAGCGTTCCGAAGTGCCAAGCCATAGTGGGTTTTGCCGCTCCGTTGCCACATTAAAGTCTTAACATGAGTGGGACTACCGCCGTGCGACCATGCGCCCTACATCAAGGGTATGGATAATTCCGTCCACATCATCGGTGCCGGACTGATCGGCCTTTCCACGGCGGACAGCCTTGTGGAGCGCGGACGGCGCGTTGTCATCTGGGATCGCGCCCCGCGTCCGGGCATGGGAGCCAGTTTCCTGAACTCGGCACTGCTGCATCCCAGCCAGTCTGCACCCTGGGTAATCGAGGGTGTCACGGATGTTCTGGATGCCGACACGCACGACACCGTGACCCGAGAGGGCATGGAGCTTTCGGCACGCTCTTGCGCCCGTTTGGCCGTCCGCCGCGAGGAGCTTGGCCTCGATCCTGTGAAAAACGGTCTCATGCAGATATTCGGCACGCCCAACGCCCGCGACGAGCGGCTTCAAGCCTATGCCCGACAGGGCGTGATGGCCGAAGCAACCTCCTGGATGGGCCACCCTGCCGTGGATATACCCGACGATTCCACTGCCGATGCCCACCAATATGTCACGAGTCTCGCAAGAGACCTGCGCAAGAGAGGCGTGGAGTTCCATATGGGCGAGTCCGTTCGCCTGTCCCAGGTCTCAGACGGCAGGATCTGTATGTCCTCGCCGCAGTCGGGATCCGTTTGCGCCAATCAGGTTGTTGTGGCGGCGGGTCATCACACGGCGCAGCTTTTGTCGGAGCTTGGGCTGGAAGCCGATGTGGAGGCCGTGAAAGGCCATGCCCTCCGCTTCAAAGCCACGCCCACCCTCCCTCACCACGTCCCGACCTCCGTCATGCATACCGACTCGCGCAGCGCGCTGACCGTGCTGCCGGGTGAGGTTCGCATCAGTGGCGGTGTCGGCCTCGACGCGCCCGAAGACCTCTTGCCAATCTGGAACGCGGTCGCGGCCGAACTGATTCAGGAACTTGGCAGCCCGGTCGAGACGTGGACGGGTCACCGGCCCGTCACCCGTTCGGGCCGCCCGCTCATGGGATCGACCCCCGTGCAGGGCCTGTTTGTCAATGCCGGTCACGCCCATATGGGCTGGACCCTGTCGGCAGGGGCGGGCGAGGTCGTCGCCGACGCCGTCACGGGCAATGTGCCCAGAGACGCCGTCGTCTAGATTGCGCCGCGCAGGATTGCGTGCCGCCGCCTATCGAAGGCCGAGCGCCTCCTGAATGGCGAGACCCACTTCTGGCTGATCCATTACACCACCGAAATACTGTGATCCCGCACCCGCGGCATAAAGCGGAACATCCTCACCGGCATGGCTCTCGGAATCTTGCGGCACCAAGGCGGGTTGCCGAAAATCCGCACCCTCGACGTCCGTATAGTCGGCACCATCCCTTTGCACCGGCCCATTGGCATAGGACAGCGTCGTAAACGGCTTGCCGTCCCCGGCCAGTTCCGGCTCTTCCAGCCGTTCGCGCGTATCGTTGTCAAAACCATGCACCAGTCCCAGAATCGGGTTATTGCGCGCCGGATAGCCGCTGATCGTGAAGACGTGGCTGTGATCGGCGGTCACCAGCATCAACGTATCGTCTCCGACCATAGCCTTGGCCGCGCTCACAGCCTCATGCAGGGCAGCCGTGTCTTCCAGCGCGCGGTAGGCGTTGGTTCCGTGATGGGCATGGTCGATCCGGCCCGCCTCCACCAACAGGATATAGCCCAACTCCCCCTCCAAGGCTTTTATGGCTGCGGTCGTCATCTGCGCGAGCGAGGGCTCGTCCTCCCCACGGTCGGCCTCATAGCTCATATGGGACTCGGTATAAAGCCGCAGGGCAGGCAGGGTAATGTCTTCCAGCTCTCCGATCGCGGCGTAGCGCGGGGTCGCCACACTTTCGAACTCCCGCGCGCCACCGCCCATGATCAGGTCGAGCGGCGACTCGGCCATTTGCTCGGCGATCGACGTGCAGCCCGCGGCGCGCGCCATCTCCGGCACATCCTCTGGTGATTCCCATTGGCGGGAGAAGCTGTGCGCATAAAGGGCTGCAGGCGTGGCATGGGTGATACGCGCCGTGGAAATCACACCGACTTTCAGCCCCTTGTCTTTCGCGCGACCCAATAGGGTTGGGGGCAGGGCGTCCCGGTCGCAATTCCCAGCGGGACCGCGCACGGCCACTTTCGGGGGATGGTTGATTTGGCCGATCCGCGCCCGATAGCCCGACAGGATTGCCGTCGCCGTGCCGGCCGAGTCGGGCACTTGCGCATCGAAGTTGTAGGTCTTCACCAGTGCCGCCTCCGAAAAATCCTCCCAGGACAGCTCAAAGGACTCACCATCCACACCCGCTTTCTGACCAGCATAAATGCGCGCCGCTGTCACCGTGGACACGCCCATACCGTCCCCGATGAAGATAATGGCGCTTTTCGCCGTGTTGATTGCAGACCCATCTGCACTTTGGGGGTTGCGCGGCTCTCCAATACGCCTAGATGCCTCCTCGCTTGCTGAGGAGACGTCAGTCACCGAGGCGGCAGTATCGATCTGGAACGGGTCTGCATTTGAGGGGTTGATACTCTCACCGCACCCACCTAGATAGAGACTCAGGAGAACGGGCAGCACTAAAGACTTCGGTTTCGGTGTTCCCATTTCGGGCTCCTCTCAAATCAGTTTGGATCTGCCTAGCGGCTCGCCGCGACGCTGTCCTGCCTTTATCTTTAAGGTACGGGTATCGAATTTGAGACGGCTTCTTTCGAAGTCAGACATTGAGACAGTTTCTTGAAACTTTCTCTGCAGTTTGATGAAAAAAGGTGTTGCGGTTCGAAACACTCCAGCCTATATGGCGATCCTCGCTGAGGGACACGCAAGTGACCTGAGGCAAGCGACCCAGACCTCGCGGTTCGGGTCTTATTTTTTGGGAAAACGACGTGTCGTTATCCCGGCTGTTTGACAGAGTGAATATTGGGAAGGGAAACGCAGGCGGCGTTATGTTCGTTGGCTGATCTGGGCCTCGCAAGAGGTGGAGACAGCAACAACCGATGTACCGACTGTACTGACGTTTTTCTTTTGTTATGATGAAATCGCTTGGCCAATTCATTGGTCATAGTGGCTTCGTCATTTCTTTGAAACGCACAAGCGCTTTGAGATGTTCGCATCTCGATGTGCCAGTGAATATGTACAGCCGGATGCACTCTCAACCTGAGAGTTTGATTCTGGCTCAGAACGAACGCTGGCGGCGTGCTTAACACATGCAAGTCGAACGATAAGCCACCTTCGGGTGGTGGACAGTGGCAGACGGGTGAGTAACGCGTGGCAACCTGCCTATCGGTGGGGGACAACAGTTGGAAACGACTGCTAATACCCCATACGCCCTCCGGGGGAAAGATTCATCGCCGATAGATGGGGCCGCGTTAGATTAGCTTGTTGGTAGGGTAATGGCCTACCAAGGCGACGATCTATAGCTGGTCTGAGAGGATGATCAGCCACACTGGGACTGAGACACGGCCCAGACTCCTACGGGAGGCAGCAGTGGGGAATATTGGACAATGGGCGCAAGCCTGATCCAGCAACGCCGCGTGAATGATGAAGGCCTTAGGGTTGTAAAATTCTTTCGCCAGGGATGATAATGACAGTACCTGGTAAAGAAGCCCCGGCTAACTCCGTGCCAGCAGCCGCGGTAAGACGGAGGGGGCTAGCGTTGTTCGGAATTACTGGGCGTAAAGCGTGCGTAGGCGGACTGGAAAGTCAGATGTGAAATCCCGGGGCTCAACCCCGGAACTGCATTTGAAACTCTCAGTCTAGAGTTCTGGAGAGGTAAGTGGAATTGCTAGTGTAGAGGTGAAATTCGTAGATATTAGCAGGAACACCAGAGGCGAAGGCGGCTTACTGGACAGATACTGACGCTGAGGCACGAAAGTGTGGGGAGCAAACAGGATTAGATACCCTGGTAGTCCACACCGTAAACGATGAGAGCTAGTTGTCTGCAAGCATGCTTGTAGGTGACGCAGCTAACGCATTAAGCTCTCCGCCTGGGGAGTACGGTCGCAAGATTAAAACTCAAAGAAATTGACGGGGGCCCGCACAAGCGGTGGAGCATGTGGTTTAATTCGAAGCAACGCGCAGAACCTTACCTACCCTTGA
>ENA-ORXU01000698-ORXU01000698.1-marine-metagenome-genome-assembly--contig:-NODE-698-length-35292-cov-3.883203_pt1 | contig 35292 bp, 32 predicted proteins | sample MGYA00237869_ERZ511484 | MGnify/ENA metagenome assembly ERZ511484 | reverse complement strand
ACACCGAGCATCCGTACTAATTTTAAGGTGGCCCCGAACATCAACCTGCAGTATCGATATAGTGTTACAGATAATAATCAAGGTAGTCGTGAAACCAAGTTCGTAACAAATGCACCATCGGTAGAGTTCGATGCCTATATATGGAAGTCGGTAACCTTCCGCACGGAGTATACCTATACCAACCAAGACTTGGGCAATGGCAGTTCGCAGTCTTTTCAAAATTGGGATGCCTCGCTGGCCTATAGAAAAGATAGGGATGCGAAATGGGAATACGAACTCAAGGCTACGAATCTGATAGACATTGATTCGCAAGTACGGAACAGCGCGAATAATGTGTCGGTGTTCACGTCTGAGACGTTTATTCAGCCGCGATTTGTTACTTTTAGGGTTGTCTATACATTATGAAACGGTATTTTACGTAGTTAACTCAAAATCAATTCGGCTCTTGTGAGCAGAACTTTAGCCAAACCCTATTCCCTATTTTTTCACACCTTTAATCCGTATCCCTTTCACCAATAGGCTTAAGATGTCTTTCGTCAAAGCCCTCAAAGTAATAAGGGTAGTCGTCCCATGGAGATAATCCTTACATTCTGGGGTCTTTAGTCTCTTTGAGGTATGTAAATAGCTCCGTTTTCAATGCATTGGATACCTCGCGGTATTCACCATCCGATGCTAGATTATGCAATTGATAAGGGTCGTCTTTGATATTGTACAGTTCTACTTTTGGGTGTTTCGCAAACGATAAGTCGAAGTAGGGTTTCACAAGAGGTTCCTCTTTGTTGGCAATTAAAAATTCGCGTGTCGGCCCGGTGTCTACATCACCGTAAAACCCCTGATGGGGAGAATCAAAATCAGGATTACCGGCGGGCCATCGATCCGGTTCAAAATTGACCATATACAACCAATCGCCCTTTCGAAGGGTACGGATAGGGTAGGGCATACCGTCGGGGCGACAATAGGTATGGCGTTCCAATGCCGTAAAGACCCGATTTCTGTTCGCATCGACCTGATCGCTTTTATTGGCCAGCATAATATCGAGAAAACTTTTCCCTGTCATATCATCGGGAATAGCAATGCCCGCTGCTGCCAATAATGTGGGGGCGAAATCAATAAGCTTATAAAATCATCGATTTTGGCACCCGCCTTGACCTTGTTTCCCCAGCAGATCGCCAACGGCATATGCGTACCGAAATCGTAGCTAGTGGTCTTCGCACGCGGAAAAGGCATACCATTATCGGCCGTTACAATGATGATGGTATTGTCAAGTTCTCCCGCATCTTCGAGAGTTTTGATCATACGTCCCAAAAGGGTATCGAACCACTCTATTTCAAAATAATAATCGGCAATGTCATTACGGACCACTTCATTGTCAGGCAAGAATTCAGGGACTTGGATTTTCGAAATGTCTTTGCCCGACTCAGCGCCGATTCCCGCTTTATAAGCGCGGTGGGGTTCTTTGGCACCATACCAAAAAAAGAATGGTTTTTCTTTATCTCGTTGAACAAAGAAAGCATCAAAATTACTCGCATAATCGGTGTTGGCAATACCCTCGGGAGCATTTAGAACAATGTCGTTAAAAGCATCGGCGATAGGTTCGTTGTGGTACGGTTCATCTTTTACATTGGCCGGGCCATAACCTTTTCCCGTAAGGCCGGTAACATACCCATGCTGCCGTAGCAGGTGTGAAAATGAAACATATTTTTTGGGCAGACCGCCAAACAAAAGACCTCCCTCTTCCAGTTCCCAAATGTTTTTACCGGTAATGATAGCGGCTCTTGAAGGTGCACAAGACGAAGCGTTGCAATATGCATTGTTAAATAAGATTCCACCATTGGCGACCCTATCGAAATTAGGGGTATGGAGCTCTTTTGTGCCTTGAATAGAAGTATGCAGATACGACTGGTCGTCTGAAATACAAAAGAGAATATTCGGTCGTTTCTCGACTTTCTCTGCGATTTTGGTTTGGCAGCCTGCAAATAACAACAGCAGCGCTATTAGTAGAAAGGTCGGGCCATATTTCATGCTTATGAATTTAGGCAAAGATTTGTATTCAGCTATCTCTTTTATCCTTTTCATAGCACTCAAATAAAATTTTCAGCCCTGAGATATATTATGGGTGTTAGGTAGATTATTTAAGATTTGATTTGCGCAACAGCATCCATACATACTTTTTCACCTTTTGAATACATCTTTTTGAAAGTTTAAATCCCTTCATTATAAAAACTACTTGCTGATTTATTTCACATGAATTAGTTGTCCGTCCAATAATCCAAAACCAAAACATCGTCTATAATCGGACCAGCTTTGCTGACCATATCTAAATGCGCTTTATGGAATAAGTAAATTTCCCTCGCGTGCTCGTCTTGAAAGGTCAAGTTAAAACAATGGGTCAAGCCATTACTATGGCCCTCGGCACTATCATTTAGCCCCCATTCCAAATCCGCAATTTCGGGGATTTCATTTTTAAGATTTGCAAAAGCTTTTACGGCTTCCTCAATCTGTGTTTCGGTGGCCTCATCTTTATATTTAAGATTGACCAGATGTCTTAAGACTTTTCCGTCCCTGTTAATTTTGGGAGCCACTTTATATGTGACCAACTTTTTTAAATCAAACCGAAAAGAACCGGCGATCAAGAAATTTTCATCTGCTATTTTATGGGATTTTAATCCGTAATAAATTGAAAAACCAGTCTCTAAATAGTTAATGGGACTAAGAACTCCGGCTACATTTAATTTCAGTAGCTGAATGCTCGCATCATCTCTGGTGCCGACGGCTAAAACAGCTTCGTTGTTATCCGATGAGACAATTTCTATTCGTGTTTGTCCTTGTAGTTTTGTGGTTTCGTCATCCTTCAGGACGGAGTGCGGTACCAAAGCTCCTTTCCTATTTACCTTAAAAACACTCACGCCGTCGCCATGATACACAAAATCGGTGTTTTTAATAAATCCGTTTCTTTCGTAGTACTTATGGTGTCGATGGCCTACAACTACATACTTATTCTCGCCTAAAGTTACTCCGGTTACTGGGTATGTTCCCGTTAGATATCTATCTTTTGTGTTGTCGCCTATATTGTTGATGTTTTTAAAGGTTCCGTTTTCGTAAACTCGAAAACTGCTGACACCATTATCTTGAAATCCTCCCGTATACAAAAATGTCTTGCCCTTAATTTTGTGGATGAACATGCCTATGATACCGTCAGTGAAAATAGTTGAATCATCTTTCATCGATTGTATATGGGTCAACTTTCCATCATTCTGTATTTTGAAGCAACTTAGTCCCGGCGTTTCTTCCAATCCTCCAATGAAGAGATAAGACGCTTTTTTCATGTGCACCACCTGCAAGGTAATTGCAACCCCGAGGTGGGTTTCATCCGTATCCTCGACCAACGAAACGCGCTCAAGAGCACCTGTATCCAGAATTTTGAAGGTTTCAATAACGTTACCATGCTTATTGGCGACAAACAGAAAGTCCGTTCCATTGATATTATCTGCTACCATGCCTCTTGCGGGTCCATGACCCTTATGCAATTCATGGTTACTTATCGGGGTCAATATGCCTTCTTCATTTAAGCTGTACACATCTACATTGCCTATGCCCCCGGCAAATACAAAATGGGAACCGTCTTTTTTATAACTGGTCACGGAAACCGTATTGTCACCTGAAATGTTTTTGAAGTCTTTTCTGTACAGCATTAACTCATCGGAAACTTGAGCAGTCCCGATTTGCCATACAAACAAGAGGACAAATAGAAGGTAATTTTTAGTCATAGTCATAAGCTGTTTTTTTATCTAAAGTTATTTGTGCTCCGGTTATGGCAATATCATGGCTATGTCTAAAGTAGTATCAAGATAAAGGATTTAAGCGTACTTTAGAGTCGGACTATTTTAAATACAAAAACGAATGACTAAACTATATTTCGAAAAATACGTTCTACTGCTGATTGTGCTCTTTACAATTGGATTAATTTCCTGCAAGGAGAAAAAGGTTGAAAAACCAGTTGTAGAAGCGGTTACTACGGTAGACAATTTAAAAGAGGCACTTACGTTTTATGCATCTTTTGACAAAGGCGTCAATGGCGATTTTGCTCTAGGCGATCCGCTACTATACACTGTGCCCAACAGAAAAGCCCGTGATTCTGCAAGAGCTGGCCTACACAAACCCGATATCAGTCGACAAGCGGGAAAGGGCAAATATGGCCATGCGCTACAATTTACCGAACGCAGCAAAGGAAATATCTATTATCGCAGTGCCGGAAACATGGATTACGATTCCAAAAATTGGAACGGGGCCATTTCGTTTTGGCTAAGTCTGGATCCTGCTACCGATCTCGAACAGGGTTTCTGTGACCCCATTCAAATTACGGATGTTAGCTATAACGATGCCGCTATTTGGGTGGATTTTACCGAGGATAATCCTAGGGATTTTAGATTGGGGGTCATCGGAGATCGAAATATCTGGAACCCCGAGGGATTGAAAGACGAAGATGATCTTTTTCTTCCCCAGCTTGTACCGGTTAGTGACGCACCTTTTGCTTCGGGAGAGTGGACACATGTTCTTATTAATTACTCAAGGCTGAATACCGAAAATGGCGAAGCCTCCCTTTATCTGGATGGCGAATTAAAAGGTACACGTTCAAACATTAGCGATTCCTTTACCTGGGAAATAGAGGAGTCGAACATTTATCTCGGGCTAAGTTATATCGGATTGATAGACGAGTTATCTATCTACAATAGAAGTCTGACCCAGAAAGAAATCAAAGCCCTTGTAGCTTTGGAAAATGGGGTTCAGACGATTTTAGAATGAGCAACGGTCTTTTATAAACTTCGTGACTAGCTCTTGCCGGCCATGAGCGTTTCATGTGTTGCTAGTTAGCGTATTTAGAGGTTTTCTTTCCATCTAAGAGGTTGGCCAATGCTGCACCATAGTCTATAAATGACATCGTTTCATCTGTCCTTGCCAATTTTATTTTGTCGAAAATTATCAGTGCCTCGCCATTACTTTCTAAATGATAAATCTGATGATTTTCGAAAAATCGAATGACTTCATCTGTAAAAAATGACCGAATTTCAGACTCCTTATTTCCCATGATCAGAAATTTTCTGGAAAAATCGGGGTACATCTCAAAATCAATATCCTTATAGCCCGTGTAGGCCATCACTCGGTCGAATATTCTTTCGAACACCCCTTCTTTTTCCATGGTGAAAATGGGTATTTTTTTATTCAATTTTATGACCATGAGCGTTGTATTGAACGTTTCGGCCGTAAAAGCTGCACCTTCACTGAACGTGACATCCGCAATTTCCCAAGACACATCAGAACCTTTGAATGTTCCTTTAAGACAATTCGATTTACGTTCGATAGGTCGAATCTCAAAAAAGTGAAAATCCTTAAGGTATTTCGTATCCCAATCTACTTGATTCGCGTATTGATACTCATTTTCATTCGCCAAATTTTGTAATCGGATTTGTCTGGGCGATAATTTCGCACCAGAATTGTTTAAAGAAATTTTTAAGGCTCTGTTATGACTAGAGGACGAGACATGCGAATCCAATCCTGTTATGATGACATTACCACCCGTGTCTTTCTGTATTTTTAAGTAATCCACGATATAATCCATATAGGTCATACCGACCAATCTTGTTTCCGATAGATCAATATTCACATCTGCTCCAGAGGGAATTTGAGCCACCAATTTGTCGATTTTTAAAATGCCCAAAAAATTCGCGATTCCCTTAATCTTCAAATCATAACTCCCATCCGGTTTTGCGATCAAATTTGATCCCGACCTGTACACCATTTTAAAAAATTGGGGAATGGATACCCTAGCCAAGAGCATATGACTGACCATGGCCAACAATAATCCACCAAGTAAGCCGATCAATAGATTCGTATATAGGGTTAAGACCATCGTGCCGACAAAGAATATAAGTTGCTCGGTTCCTTGACTATACGCTTGCTTAAAGACGGCTGGGGAAGCTAATTTAAACCCAGTATATACTAATAAAATAGCAAAAGCACATAGCGGTACTTGTCGCATTATCGGGCTCAATACCACAATAAAAAGTAACAACAGCAGTCCTTGATACATATTGGACCACTTGGTCTTCGCGCCATTGTGTATGTTGACCGTACTTCGAATTATCACGGCGATAATTGGTAGACCTCCGATCAAACCGGCTGCCATCGTGCTCAATCCGATACCTGTCAGATCTTTGTTCAAATCGGTCTTTCGCTTATAAGGGTCAATTTTGTCCACTGCTTTCGCAATGGCCAATGATTCAATACTTGTGATAATCAAAATGGAAAATACGGTTGTCCAGAATTCAATAGTATTTATTTTACCAAAATTAGGATGCATGATGGAATCCATAATATTATCAGGAATGTCCAACAGGAGTTTAGGGCCTACCTCATAGGCCTTTCCAAAGAATGAAAGTGTATGTTCGTCAAAGAAATTGAAAAAATAGACAAAAGGAATGGAAAGCGCAATGACCCACATCGGTGCAGGCAGAATATGAAAAAACCGATAACTGATCTTGGAATGAAACAATAGTAAAAGTAAACCTATCAAAGCAATGATAACTACAAAAGGATTCGCTTGCGGTAAGAGTTTAACCGCGTCAACAAGGTTTTGGATGATACTCGGACTATCGGAATGTGTGCCCATGGCCACATGGATCTGTTTGGCAAAAATGATAATTCCGATGGCTGCCAAAATACCGTGAATCACCGAAGAATGGAAGATATCCGCCAGTCGACCTAATTTCAATATCCCCAATAAAACTTGAAGTGCGCCCGAAACAACCACTGCTGCCAATACATAATTAAAGGCTTGCCCTGAGCCATCGTCCATCAATGCGATGCCTAAAAGTATGACCGCAATGACGCCCTTGGCCGGTCCGTTCACGGATATATGACCACCGCGATAAAGGGTGGTTACCACCCCACCGACAATGGCCGAAATAATACCCGCCATCGCAGGTGCGCCCGCTGCCAAAGCGATACCTAAGGAAAGCGGTAACGCAATAAGCGAGACACTTACCGCAGCGATCAAATCACTTTGCCAATTTTCCAGTAATCCCTTAAAGCCTGTTTTTGGTTTGGTTTCCATTGGTTGTTTATTGTCTAGGGCAACTTCGATTCCGGGGGCATCTCGATAGCTATCGGGATTGCGAAGCGATAAATATACGCAGACCATACGAATAAACCCGAAGCCCTTTTATGATAGAGTTACGCTCTTTAATAGGAAATCTGACCAAAGATGAGGTCATAGTGCTTGTTGCTTTGGAGAATGGGGTTCAAATGGTTTTCGTTTAGGTAGCGTCTTATTTCTTACTATACATAAAGTGGTATCAAGACAACTGATTTCAGCTTATGAAGTTTTATTTGTCACAATTTCTATCCACAATTACTTTATTAGCTAGCGCAAGCGTCGCGCTTGTGCCCGTAAAGATTTGTTCTCTACTCAATTCGGTACGAGCGTGACGCTCGCACTAGCGGGGGATTATTTACACCTACCTATAGAATTCTTTGTGAAAATGTTTGTCATTAACCATCGAATGAAGTTCATCTACATGATTTTGATCTCGCTCCCTGTTGGGATCTTTAGAACCATGATATCCTACCTTATTGTCATATTGTTCGTTTTCAATACTGGCTAATACTAATCTTATTTCTTCGCAAAGTACTTCATATTGATATCCAATACCTGCTAATTCTTTTGTTTTTATATCGGTAATAATATACCGATGAACAACTTTATTTCTTAAATCGTAAAGCATATATAATTTGTTATGCTGTTCGTCTGATAGGATGTTCATTTCTTTGGCCTTATCATAGATTTTCTTTTCCATTAAAGGTTTATCATTTTCACTCTGATGTAAATATTCTAATTTGAACAAAGTTGTATTTTCTATGATTTGATATTTAAAAGCAATACACAATCTCAAATAAGCATCTATCTGGTTTGCGTTAATAATAATTAATTCTATGAAAGAACGATTATCTAAAGCTTCGTTTTTCAAATCGAATGATGCTGCTAACGAGGCATTGAATTTTTCAAGTCTATCATAACTTACGGCTAATGCTCTTCTGTCTGAACTCAAGCAAATTAAGGTAGAAAGAGCTATTTCCACTTTTTTAATTTGCCGTTTTATTATTTCTAAATTTTCCTTTGTCGGTTGACAAATATATTTAGCCATAAAAAAGTAATCTTGAACAACAGTAGCCCATAGTAACATTTTAAATTCCGAATCAGGAAGTTCAGTTTGAATAAACTCTAGTTCGTTCTTGTTATAATTGCCATTAGGTAAGCTTGGATTAATTTTTTTTTCGTCCTTGTGATAACAACTAATTTGAAAACAACCCTGGGTATTTTCAAATAGTTCAAAACTAAATGGCGATATGTTTTCGTATCCAGCTACTTCATTTTTGTAATACCAATCTAATGGGATTTTTATTTCGAAAATGCCGTTTGGATGCGTGAAGTATTTCATGTTCTGGTTCTAACTATTTTGCAGCCAATAATTTAATATAGTATCAAGTTATTAAATTTCTGTTTTGTGACTACCACGAATATAAAAATTTGTAAGAAAATGCCATAGCGTCTATAAGCAACATTCAGCAAAACACTCCAATGGTACCCTCATGGGGACAATTCATATTCCGAAACATGGTCAAATGCGATTCGAGAAGCGTAGATTGTTCAGCAAAATAAAAGGCTCACCAAAAGGCAAGCCTTTTATTTTGAACCCGCCCTTCGGCGGGTCAGATTGATGAATAGTATTTCCCGTCAAAGTTACGTTGTACCCATATCTTTTTAAGGCTCCTTCCCCAGAAAGGGGAAGGTGGGCCCCAGCGCAGCGAAGGGCTCGGAAGGGGTGATAGCCCAAGCCATCGAAACCAAGCACCAAATCCAAATCATCGGACCCTGCCCCTTGGCCTTGCCTTATTTTATTCGACCTATTGAAATCACTTCACCATTCAGACCCCTTCCGACCTTTCTGTTGCAACTTGCAGTTGCCACAGAAAGCCCACCTTCCCCTACTTAGGGGAAGGAGCTGGCAGCTAATTATTTATATAACATAATGCCGCTTTTGACCAATGTATTTGTGGATGCGCGGTAGCCGCCAAAGGCGGACTAGGGAACTTTAAAACCGTATCCGAAACTCTTGATCTTCACCTGATACCTCAAATTTTGAATCAGCAAAAACTGGCGGACCAAATGGGTTCGCATTTCCCGTTTGCCCGTAGTTTTCAGTGGGCATACCGGTACTATCGAAATCCATTTGTTTGTTGTCATTTTTGTCATGCATAACCATTATGGCATAAGTGCCTGGTTCTACATTTTCGAAGGTCAAGGTGACTTCCCCTTTGGTTCCCGGTGCCATTGCGCTAGAAACCCCTTGGCCTTTCATAAAGGTGTCTGCGGTGTGTAATCCGGCGAGTATGGTGCCGCCATCTGAAAGTACATTTTCAACGGTTACGGTTACTGTTGTGCCAGAAGCGTCTTGTGCGCTGGTTGTGAATCCGATGAGTGCTAATCCTAATAGTAGTGCTGCTTTTTTCATAATAAGTAAGTTTTAATTGTCATTTCCGAGAAGTCGGGAATCTGTTAATAAATCATTTTAATTATCATTTCAGTAAAGTCGGGAATCTGTTGAATATTCGTTTTAATTGTTATCGTTACCCCAAAACTCCGCCATTCTCTACTTCTCCTGAAAAACAAAATACCCAACTGTGGAATTTTAAGGTTGAACTGTCCCTCCCTAGCCCTCCCCGGAGGGGGAGGGAATAATAGAAATAACTAGGATGCCCCTTTGCAGCAGTTATGTGCTCCCCCTACTTTCGGAGGGGGCTGGGGGGAGGACATTAGGTCGAATGGTATCCTATATTGTTTTAGTTAAGTACAATTTTCCATAGACACTATAATTTTTAAAGTTACCGTATCGGCTTGTCCCCTCCCTAGCTCTCCCCGGAGGGAGAGGGCATAGTAGAAATAACTTGGATGCCCCCTTCGTAGCAGTTATGTGCTCCCCCTCCTCTCGGAGGGGTCTGGGGGGAGGTCCTTTAGAACTAAACGGAAAACCGGTCTCCCGTACTTTATACTTGAACCCCCCCCCAGTTGCAACTCAGTCCCAAAAACGAACGGTTCGGTATTCTTCTTTATGACGGCCGATCGCTATCGCCCAATTTTGGGGTATAAAAAAAACCGGACCCTGTCCTTCGACTCTGCTCAGGATGAAAATTCAGGGTTGCAAACGCAACAGTCATGATACAACAGTTACTTTTTGTACTGCTCTTCTTCAATGTAGTAGTGCTTTTTTCACAAAAGACCATTTCAGGAATTGTCACCGACGGTTCTAATAATCCCATCGAAGGTGCCAATACCTATTTGGAAGGCACCTATGACGGAGCTTCGACAGACGTGGACGGAAAGTTCAGTTTCGAAACTTCCGAAACCGGGTCGCAAAACCTTATCGTATCAATGGTATCATTTGAAACTTTTGTGCAATCGGGCGACGTTTCCTTTTTAAAAGACTTAAAAATTGAACTTCGCGAGGCCATCAACCAATTATCAGGTGTAATCTTGACCGCCGGAACTTTCGAAGCAAGCGACAACTCCAAAGTATCCGTGCTTAAACCTTTGGATATTGTTACCACGGCCGGAGCAGCAGGAGATTTTGTGGGCGCTTTACAAACTTTGCCCGGTACATCAAATGTCAGTGAAGATGGGCGGCTTTTTGTTCGAGGTGGCCAAGCGGGTGAAACGCAGGTTTTTATTGACGGACTCCGCGTTTTTCAACCTTTTAATGCGACCGCCAATAATATACCTACTAGAGGTCGTTTTTCGCCATTCCTATTTAAAGGAATCACTTTTAGTACAGGGGGATACTCTGCGGAATATGGGCAAGCCCTTTCGAGTGTTTTACTATTGAATACGACCGATGAACCCGACCAAGAAAAAACGGATATCTCCGTACTTTCCGTTGGAGCAGGACTAGGAAGAACCGAAATATGGGGTAACAAATCGCTTAGCGTAAACGCCCAATACATTAATTTAGCACCGTACCAATGGCTAATTCCAAATGAACAAGGTGCCCGTTGGAACAAACCTTACGAGTCTTTTTCGGGAGAAGCGGTTTTTAGAAGTAAGACCGATAAAGGCATCTTTAAGTTCTATACCGGATTTAACCAAGCGAATCTAGATTTGGACCAAGAGGATATCAATTTTGAGGAATTTGTCAACTTTCGCTTGAAGAATAGCAACCTTTATGCAAATACGACCTACAAGCGTTTTTTCGATAAGGAATGGACGATGACTGCCGGAGCGAGTCTTTCTTCGGACAGGAATAATATCGGTTTGTTAGATAATGATATTGATGTTAACGAGACGGCTGGTCATCTAAAGTTAAAAGTAAAGAAAACTTTTAGTAGCCGATTCCAATTGAATTTCGGGGCGGAACATTTTATAACCGATTATGAGGATAAATTAGTTGCTCCCGGAGGCTCTACTTTTGAGTCCGGTTTCAACGATAATCTAAGCTCCGCTTTTGCCGAGGCCGATATTTTCTTTAGCAACAAGTTAGCGATGAAGCTGGGTGTTAGAGGTGAGTATTCCAGTTTTTTAGAGGATTCCAATTTTGCACCACGGGTTTCCTTTGCGTACAAGAGTAGTGAGAAAGGACAATTTTCTTTGGCCTATGGCGATTTTTATCAGAACCCACTAAACGAGTCTTTAAAATTTGACCAAAACCTGAATTTTGAAAAGACCTCGCACTATATCTTAAACTATCAATATCTCAATGATGGAAAAACCTTTCGTGCCGAGGCCTATTACAAAGACTATGACGGACTCGTAAAATTCGATACCGAAATGCCACAATTGAATTCCCAGTTCAATAATTTAGGGGATGGCTACGCTACCGGAATAGATGTTTTTTGGCGTGATAATAAGAGTATCAAGAACCTTGATTACTGGGCATCGTATTCCTATTTGAATACGGAGCGTGATTTTAGAAATTTTCGTGAACGGGCAACGCCCAATTTTGCTCCTGCACACAGTCTTTCTTTAGTGACGAAGTATTGGGTAGACGACTGGCGCTCGCAAATTGGGGTCTCCTATAATTACGGTTCGGGCAGACCTTATGACAATCCGAATACGCCTGAATTCTTAGCGGAAAAAACAAAATCGTTCAATAGTCTGAACGTGAATTGGGCATACTTGATTTCACGACAAAAAATATTGTTTTTCTCCGTCAGTAATATCACTGGCTTTAAAAATGTCAATGGCTATCAATATGCCAACGGTCCGAATGTCGATGGCATGTTCGACCGTCGTGCTATACGACCCACAGCGGACGCTTTCTTCGTTGTAGGTTTCTTTTGGACGATTAGCGATGATAGGAACAGTAATCAGTTGGATAATTTATAGCGGTTATCGGATAAATGGATTTACGCGATAATCGTGATATTTCCAAACAGTCTCTTAATTCAAAAAGTTTCTATCGAAAACAAACGGGTCATCCAAAGTAGTATTTACGGTTACCTGAACATGTTTTGCACCATTATCCACTTGCACACGAAGAATATTTTTTTCTCCCCATGGCTTATCTTTTATCCAAGAATGGCCGTCACCATGTACAAATAGTAGAGGCATACCATAGGTTTTGGCAGCGGCCCTGAAACTTCTGGTGAACGGTTCGAATTTTTTGGGCCCGCCCTCTACAATGTTGGCGTGCGCGAAGACTATGGCGGCCTTAGTGCTAGCTTTATGTTCTTTTAAGAGTTTTTCGACCCATTTTGCATTGTCGAGAAGTCGTGTATCCCATTCTTCAAGATCATGTACTTGACTGCCCACTAGGTTAATGCCAATAAAAAGAACCCCGTTTTCTGACCAGCTAAAATTTTCGGTACGGTTTTCTTGATATGCAATTTCATGCTTGAAGTCCCAATTCTTATTGAGATGTAAAAAGTATGTATTCCAGAACGCCAGTCCTTGATCGGGATCATCACAGTCATTATATTCATTATCCCCTAGAATGATAAACGTCGGCACGCTCACTTCTTTCAAAATACTACTAACATCTTTGTAGATGTCTTCATCACATGGGGTTTTTCCCGCCTTTATATCGCCAACGTGCACAAGAAACTCCGATTTACTTTTGGAATTATGCGCATCGATAAAGGAAACGAGGTCTTCGCGTTGCTCATCAGTATAAGGTACATCGCCAATAACGGTAAATTTTACACGGGAAGTCGATTCTTCTTCGGATTCTTCGGATTTAGAGTTATTGTTTTTTGATTCTGCACATGAAAGAATAAATGAAAGACAGACTAAAATATAGAATAGGAAACGACGGTTATTTTTCATTTTGTTTTCTCAAGAAAGTTACTAGTATACATCGAAGTGTCTCTAAAGTTAGGCATAAAATATATCATGTAGCCAAATCAATTCAACCATAATATCTTGTGAACACTTGTTCCCGATATTGATTTTGACTATCTTATTTTCTGAAAATAATTGAACGCCGTTTATGAAGAATAAAGAGCTTGGGCAAATTCAAAAAATGCTCCGAAATCAAGGTTACATTAGCGATGGCCCCATTGCCATGTCCATCTTTCTTGCCATGCAATTAGAAAAACCTTTGCTTATCGAAGGGCCGGCAGGTGTGGGCAAGACCGAGGTAGCGAAGGTTATGGCAAGAGCCCTTGAAACCGACTTGATTCGACTACAATGCTACGAAGGCTTGGATAGTACCCATGCCCTCTACGAGTGGAATTACCAACATCAATTGCTGTATTTAAAGATGCAGGAATCCAAGGGACAGGACGCCAAGAAATTGGAAGAAACTATTTTTTCGGACCGTTTTCTTTTAAAACGACCCGTACTGCAGGCAATTACCCAAGCTTCAAAACCGGTGCTACTGATCGATGAAATTGATAGGGCCGATGAGGAATTTGAAAGTTTTCTGTTGGAAGTACTTTCCGATTGGCAGGTAACCATTCCAGAAATAGGAACTATAAAAGCCACTACCAAACCTCAGATTATACTCACCGGAAATCGTACCCGTGAACTTTCGGAAGCTTTGCGGAGAAGATGTTTATACCTGTGGATCGACTATCCCGATTTTGAAAAAGAACTGGCCATTGTTAAAACAAAAGTCCCGGAAGTAGACGCAAAGCTAGGGGAGCAGATTTGCGCCTTTATGAAAGAACTGCGCGAGTTGAAACTCGAAAAGACTCCCGGAATTTCTGAAACTATAGATTGGGCAAGGGCATTGGCAAGCATGCACTTGACTCATTTAGATAAACAAATAGTTGAAGATACTTTAGGTGTAGTACTCAAAGATTGGCAAGACATCCGGCATACCCAAGATGCGCTTTCAGAACTGTTCGAAAAGACTGGGGTGGTTTCAAGAATTGTTTAAGGTTGAGTCGGAAGCTCGGAGCGCGAAGTTTGAAGTTACTGTGAACATAAAAAAGGTACTATGAAACTACATAAGAAGTCCAAATTTGAAAAACTTATAATTTGGCAGAACGCTATGATAATGGGAGAAGATGTTGATGAAATTGCCGAAAGCTTCCCTAAAAAGGAAATTTATAATCTTTCTTCCCAAATTCGTAGAGCCACAGACTCTATTGCACTTAATATTTCGGAAGGTTCAATTTTACAGTCCAAGCCAGAATTCAGAAAGTTCATGGGTTATGCCATAAGGTCTTTGGCCGAAGTCGTCTCATGTTTTTACAAAGCCCGTAACCGAAAATATATTTCCGAAGCGGTTTTTGATGCTAAATATGAGGAAGCATTCAACTTGATGAATATGATGATTGCCTTCAGAAATAAAATTTAATTTCATACTTCGAGCTTCGTGCATCAAACTTCGAGCATATCGCATCAAACAGAACTTTCTGGCAACCTTGTCCTGTTATGTCGTTTTTTACGAAAGAAAGGTTTCCCATTAAGCACCACGGAAGAAGCCGATGCGCTAGCCGCAATTACGCACCTCCCCATCAACAAAGAAAAATACTTTAAACAAGCTTTAAAGGCCATCCTATCTAAAAATCAATATCAATATGACAAGTTCAATGGTTATTACGATGAATTTTGGCTGCAGCTGTCCAAGGCATCCGATTCCAAAGTACAGGATAAGCTAGAAAAAAAAGATAAAAATACGAAAGCACAACAGCAAGAAGCACGCTTCGACGCTTTAAAGAACTGGTTGAATTTGAGTCCTTCCGAAGAAGAAAAGGAGATTTCCACCTTTAGCGATTTGGAAGTTTTAACCAAAAAGAACTTTACCGATCTGAGCCAAGACGAGATGAAGTTGATGATGCGATTGCTAAAACGATTGGCCAAGAAAATGGCCCATCAAAAAAGCAGGTTGCGCAGAATTTCAAAGAAGCGTAAGAAATTAGACTTAAAACGAACCATTCGCCTGAACATGCGAAAAGGGGGAGACATACAGCAACTTGTTTATAGCCAACCTAAAGACAAAAAACTCAAATTGGTATTGCTTTGCGACGTCAGTAAATCGATGGATCTGTATAGTCGTTTTTTTGTTCACCTAATCTATGCTTTTCAAAATGCCTATGATAAGATTGAGACCTTCGTTTTCAGTACGGCCTTACATCGTGTGAGTACTATTTTAGATAACCACGAGTTCGACAAAGCGTTCGATACGATATCCGATAGGGTGCCCCATTGGTCTGGTGGAACGACTATCGGAAGCTGCCTTCAAGATTTCGTTGCTGACTTTGGTTATGGTATGTTGGATAAAAAAACCATTGTCTTGATTTTAAGTGATGGGTGGGATACCGGTGCGCCAGAAATCATAAAAAACGCAATGCGGGGCATCTACAAAAAATCGCGGAAAGTTATATGGTTAAATCCCTTGGCGGGCAATCCTGATTTCTCTCCTGAGGCTATCGGTATGAAAACTGCGCTACCATATATAGATGTGATGGCATCGGCCCACAATCTCGAAAGCTTGAAATATGCGTTACTGCAAATCCAACAGCGCAGGAATATGCCGAATCAGTAGCTTTAGTCACAAAACACTAGGCATATCTTAATTATAAGTTATTTTTAGTGTTGACTTCATAAAAAATACAATCAAAAATTCCTGATTTTCAAATCGATTTCTTTATATTCATAGACCCAACTTAAAGCAAATGAAAATCAACGGTAATTATACCTTAAACGTTACCCCCGATATTTTTTGGACGATGGTCATGGATCCCGATGTACTTGAAAAAGTCACCCCGGGTATCAAAACGTTAAAAGAACAATCACCTGATAACTATGAAGCAATTTCTGAAGTGCGGATCGGACCGGTAAAGGGAAGTTTCAACGGCAATCTTTCCATCAAAGATAAAGTTGAAAAAGAGAGTTGTACGTTGGTCGTTGACCAGAAAAGCAAGATGGGCAATGTGGTGGCAGAAATTGCCATGAAATTCATTTCTGCCGAAGAAGGCAAGACAGAGGTAAAATACACGGGAGAGGCGAAAATGTCAGGTAGGTTGGCCAGTATGGGGCAACGTATTATGAGCGGAGTTGTAAGTACCTTGTCAAAACAGTTTTTTAAAGCTATGGAGGAGGAAATCGAAACTAGAAAGGAAGAACAGGCTTAATGGTTCGAAAAATAATAACAGAAAAAAACATAAAGGATAAAAAATTAATTACACATACCTAATTATCATTTCCCCTTCGGGGGGAAACGGGAAAGGGGGACAAACAAAAAAATGTGTAATAAATTTTGGACGTTAAATTTCTGGCGCACTTTGCGGTTAAAATTATTAGAGTGATATCACAGTAGAAATATAAATTGAATAGAATATGGAAATAACGATAACCGTCAACGGGAAAATATATACCCACGACATTGAACCACGTATCAGTCTGGCCCAGTATTTACGGGAGACCTTAGATCTTACCGGTACACACATTGGTTGTGACACTAGCGGCTGCGGTGCCTGTACGATAACCATGAACGGCGATGCCGTAAAAGCTTGTACACTTTTGGCGGTTCAGGCCGACGGTAGCGAAATAACCACCATCGAGGGTATGGCCAAAAATGGCGAAATGCATCCGATTCAGGCTGCGTTTAAAGAAAAACACGGCTTGCAATGCGGATTCTGTACCCCGGGAATGGTCATGGTGGCGGTAGATATTCTAAAGCACAATCCGAAGCCTTCCGAAGATGAGATTCGACACGGACTGAAAGGAAATTTCTGCCGGTGCACGGGCTATCACAATATTGTTAAATCTATACAGCTAGCTGCTGAAACACTAAACGATTAGATTATGGGAAATTTTATAGGAAAATCCGTTAAGAGAAGAGAAGATGCCCGTTTTCTAAAAGGAGCAGGAAAATATACCGACGATATCAAACTTCCGAAGATGACGCAATCGGCATTCGTTAGAAGCCCGTATGCGCATGCAAAAATTTTAAAAGTAGATATTTCGGAAGCAGAAAAATCCGATGGAGTGGTTGCCGTATTTACGGCCAAAGACGGTTGTGGACAATATGGGGTGCCCTGCGGATGGCAGGTCGATTTCAAGAACGGCGAGACCATGCGCGAACCAAAACATCCGCTTTTGGCGGGGGATAAAATAAAGCATTTGGGCGAGGCCGTGGCCATAGTCATCGCCGAAACTTTGGAGCAAGCGCGAGATGCAGCAGAATTGGTAGAAGTAGATTATGAAGAACTGCCTGCAGTTACCAATCCTCAAATAGCTATGGAAGAGGGTGCACCTAAAGTGCATGATGATTGGGAAGACAATGCCGCCTTTGACTGGTGTATCGGTAACGATAGGGCAGAGGTCGAGGCCGCTTTGGCGAGCGCTCATCATGTAACGGAAATGGAATTCCGTAATCAGCGATTGGCGCCCAATGCTATGGAGCCGAGAAGCTATATTGCCGATTACGATGTAAACGCGGATAAGTGGACACTTTATACGAGTACCCAAAACCCGCATTTGATCCGCTTGTTAATGTGTGCTTTCGCTTTGGGCATTCCAGAGCATAAAGTTCGAATAGTTTCCCACGACGTTGGTGGCGGATTCGGCAGCAAAGTTTACCATTACACAGAAGAGGCACTGTTGACTTGGGTTTCCAAAGAAATCGGAAGGCCGGTAAAATGGACGTCGGACCGTAGCGAAGCTTTTTTAACCGATGCCCATGGTCGAGACCATGTTGTAAAATCTAAAATGGGGTTTGATAAAGATGGCAAAATCGTAGCCCATCTAACCGATGAATACTGTGCCATGGGGGCTTATCTATCGACTTTTGCTCCCGCTGTTCCAACCTATTTGCACGGTACCTTGTTTCAAGGCGTCTATACTACACCTTTGATTCACTTGAATGTGACGGCGCCTTTTACACATACCGTTCCCGTTGATGCGTATCGCGGTGCGGGTCGTCCGGAAGCTACTTATTTATTGGAACGTATACTTTCAAAAGGGGCACGTGAAATGGGTGTGGATCCGGCTGAAATCCGTTTTAAGAACTTTATTCCTCCTTTCGATGGTGTAGATCAACCAGGTTATCAGACACAAGTGGCCTTACAATATGACAGTGGGAATTATGAGGGCGTCCTTAAAAGAGGATTGGAAATGCTGGGCTATGAAGATTTTAGAAAAGAACAAAAAGAAGCCCGTGAAAACGGAAAATTGTTGGGAGTCGGCTTTTCTACCTATATCGAGGGTTGCGGAATCGCGCCTTCTGCCGTAGTCGGAGCATTAGGTGCTCGTGCGGGTTTGTATGAAGTTGGTCAAGTGCGTGTACAGCCGACCGGAAAGGTATCCGTTTTTACCGGTTCCCATTCCCACGGACAAGGCCATGAAACCGTATTCGCCCAATTCGTCGCGGATAAATTAGGTATTCCTATGGACGATGTTGAAATAATGCACGGTGACACCGAACAGGTCGCCTTTGGTATGGGAACCTATGGTTCACGCAGTTTATCTGTGGGAGGAAGTGCCATTATCAAAAGTGCCGAAAAAATATTGGAAAAAGGGGCTAAGATTGCAGCCCACAAATTGGAAGCCGCAGAAGAAGACCTCGAATATGCAGAAGGAAAATGGACGGTAAAAGGTACGGACAAGTCGGTTTCTTTCGGCGATGTTTCGTTAACGGCCTACGTGCCTCACGATTATCCTGAAGGCCTGGAACCCGGTCTTGATTTCTCCAGTTTTTATGATCCCACAAATTTCACCTACCCTTTCGGAACGCATATAGCAGTTGTTGAAGTGGATGCGGATACAGGTGCTGTCGAATTACAACGCTTTATTGCTGTCGATGACGTGGGCAATATCATGAACCCCATGATCGTGGATGGTCAGATTCACGGTGGGGTTGCCCAAGGTGTAGGCCAGGCCTTGCTAGAAGAAGTAGTATACGACGAAGGTGGTCAAATGATTACAGGTTCGTATATGGATTATGCCATGCCGCGTGCCGATGATCTGCCGATGATCGAGACCGATAACACGGTTACACCTTGTCCTCATAATCCCTTAGGAGTGAAAGGAGCCGGTGAAGCAGGTACGATCGGTTCGACTCCCGCTGTCGTAAATGCAGTAGTAGATGCATTGGCACATTTAGGGGTGTCGGATATTCAAATGCCTTTGAAACCACAGACCGTTTGGAAAGCGATGCAGAATTGAAAAAATGAGTTTATGAGTTTAGAAGTTTATGAGTTTAGGAAAGAGTAAAAAAAGTAAAGAGTGAAAATGGTTAGATGCTCGAAGCATGATTTTCGGTGTCCTTCTTTTTTTGAGTTTGATACTTGAGCTCGTACTTTAACTTTAAAACATAAGTCTTTTGTCTTTACTCTTTACTCTTTGTTCTATTCTCTTTTAAAAAGGATAAAAGTTGGCAGTAAAAACAATGATTTTTAAGAAAACATAATTTGAACATACACTATAAAACATGATACCAGCAAAATTTGATTATATAAAAGCGTCTTCGGTGAGCGAGGCAATAAGCCTATTGGACGAACATGGTTTCGATGCCAAAATATTGTCGGGTGGACAAAGTCTTTTGCCGGCAATGAAACTTCGCTTAAACAGGCCAGAAGTGGTTATCGATATTAATGGCATTCCAGAAATGAATACCATCGAAGAAACGGGTAGCGAAGTGATTATCGGAGCGAACTGCACGCATAGCCAGATTTTATATTCCGAAAAAATCCATAAACTTTTAAATATTTTAAAACAGGCCGCAGATACTGTGGGCGATGTTCAGGTCAGAAATAAAGGTACGATTGGCGGAAGTCTCGCCCATGCCGACCCTTCGGCAGATTACCCTGCGGTGGTTTTGGCCTGTGATGCAAAAATAGAAGTGGAAGGAAAAAACGGAAAACGCACTATTGCGGCAACCGATTTCTTTGAGGGTATTTTCACCACGGCCTTAAAAGATGATGAGATTATTACTGCCGTTCGTTTCCCAAAAACAGCACATGGTAATTATCAAAAATTCTATCAGTCCGCTTCGCGTTTTGCCGTAGTTGGTGTCGCCGTCGTTCATGATGGTGATGGGGTGAAAGTAGGTGTGACGGGTGTTGCCGATACGCCCTACCGAGCGACCGAAGTCGAAAAGGCCTATAATGGTTCTAGCGATGTCGCATCACATGCCGTTGACGGTGTTGAGGTAATGTCAGACCATTTTGCCGATGTCGAATACCGTTCGCATTTGGCGAAGGTGATGGTAAAAAAGGCTTTGGAGGCTTAATTGCTTTCAAACAATATTAAACTCAAGACGAGTTCATTAAATTGATAACCCTGATGTCGCAAGGCATCGGGCTTTATTTTTGCAAATTATTTGGTAGAACTGTCTAAGTTCCCGTTTTTGATAATGCTTTGCTGCCCGTACAAAAATCTCCTACCGCAGGACACATTTTTTAAGCTACCCTCTTTAAGACAAACCTGTGCTGAGCATGGTCGAAGTAGAGGGGAATGAATCCGCTTGCGGAGAAAGGGGAGTTTGACCCGGAAACCTGCTCACGTACCGTTTGACCGATGATGTAGTACGGCAAAGTAGACGCTTCGGGGGTCAATCCCTCCGTCCACCAGAGGCGGACACCTCCCTTAATCTCAAGGGTGAATCTTTTGACCGCCGCCATAACTTACCGTTATCGGAATGTCTAAAAGATGTGTCCATACGATTGGCAAAGGTCTCAAAAGTCTGCAAGGTCTATATATAATCGAGGGTTTATCAAACTCTTTTAGGTTTTTTCGGAACGGTTTTTGGTACTTTCTTTTCATGCTTATTAAACCTTTTCAGATACAACATGCGCTTTTGCTTTTTATAGGATTGTTGTTTATCGGATGTACTTCTGATTCTATTGACGGGAATTCTTTAAATGCTGAAACTATGGAGGATGAAGAAGCTGCGGCCAATCCAGAAAAAAAATCTAAAACCCAAAGAATTTTGAGCAAAGCAGAAATTTTGACCTATTTCGATTCTTTGATCGAAAACGAGCAAATTATAGTAGGTCAACAATGTGGCGATGCACCCGATACAACTGCCTCTTTTTACAATACGTATGTAGACCAATTAGCTGATGAAACGGGAAGGCACGTAGGTTTGATAGGTGCGGATTTTGGCTGGTTCGATGGCGACGATTATCCCGTTGGCACGTTGATCGATCATTGGCAAGAAGGCGGCTTGGTAGCTGTGAGTTGGCATGCCGATAATCCCTTTGTTGATGCCGTAGATGTATATTGGGAAACGGTCAAGAACAAAGACAGCATAAATTTAAAAGCCTTACTTAACGATGCCGAGCGTACGGCGGAGTGGATTAGCTATAGAACCGAATTGGATAACATCGCTGGAGCTTTGCAAAAACTCCGGGATGCGGGCGTGACCGTAATTTGGAGACCTTTTCATGAAATGAACGGAGATTTCTTCTGGTGGGGAACGAATGCCCACGGAAATAAGCAAACAAATGAAGCGGATTATAAAGCCTTTTGGATCGACTTACATAACGTTTTGACCCACGATTACGGATTGGATAATCTTATTTGGACGTATTCCGTAGTGCCTAGTGAGACTTGGTATGCAGGTGTAACCGCATATTATCCAGGGTCGGATTATGTTGATTTGGTCGGAATGGATTACTACGGTAATCAACCCGATTTTCCTCATTTCGAAGAATTGAAATCCTTAGGAAAAACTATAGTCATGTCAGAAATCGGTCCACGTGAGGCAGGCTACGGCAATTGGAATATGATGGATGTTGTTAACAAACTGAAGGGTAAAGCCGCGTATTTTATGCAATGGCATAGCTGGAAAGGAGCAAAAGTTGCCATTAAAGAAAATAAAAACACTATCGAAATGATGCAAAGTGACGCTGCGATTACCCGTGATGAGTTGCTGCCTACGAATTTTTAGCACTTATTAAGTTCATTTCCCTAGCAGCTAACGTGCGGACACGTCTCTGAAGGGTGCATTGACTAGGTTACGGCTCCTCCCTTTAGATAAAGGGAGGTGGGTCGCCTTTGGCGGGTCGGAGGGATTGAGCCGTAAACTTGCTCAGATAATCTTGCTTACGGAGCATATGATAACATGGCGTTAGCAAGTTTGCGGCTCAATCTCCCCGTCGGCAAAGCCGCCACCCCTCTTAATCCAAGAGGGGAGCCAAAAAAATCTACCTAATCAGCTGTCTCCACACGGTAACCTTTAGATGAAACAAAAATCATCAATTTTTAGGTTTTCGCTTCTTACTGCTCTTAGCAAGCGGATTAAAATCCAAACATATTTGAATCCAAGACTCTAAATCGCTGTCCGAATCAATACCCTCTGCGGAAACAAATACATAGCCTTTCATACTACGGCCGGTAAAAGTCATTTCCGAACAATGTGGTTTAGAAAGGGCCTTTTCGTATCGGTCGGTTCCGACTCTGGCCATAAACAAGGAGGAGTCCGTGTTTTTGTCAATGTGCATTCCGAAGCACATTTTGTTATCTACCATAAAACAAAGACCACCCATCATCTTCTTCTCTTCGAAGGCGATTGATTTCTGCTTTAAAATTTGCCGAGTCCTGTCGGCTAAAAACTCATCGTAAGCCATTTTTTTAGGTATTTGCTTGTGTATAATTCTCCCAAGCGATGGGGCTTCCCGTTAATCTTCTAAGTAATGCCAATTGGCCAATGTGTGTTAAGGCATCGCTTAGAGGTCCATTGATTAATTTCTTGGCTGTATCTTCATCTACTGTTTTATTAGATAAATGGGATTTCATTGCGATAAAATTTTCACTAATCTTTTCCAATACTGAACTTTCTAAATTCTGAGGTTTTTCAGCTCCCGCTATGCCTAAGCCATAGTTGCTTACATCAACCAGATGGGCAAGAATTTCAGAGGGCGTTCTCGAATCATGCCCAGCGCTAAAATCAAAATACGCCTTATTGGTATTTATCAGGCTTTTATTTAATCGATAAAGTATGATGTCTATCAATTGGATTAGTTCTATGTTCATCTTATGGGCTTTTGAGTTAGTGTTCACTTATCGATCGCGGTCAATTTATTCAATATCCATTTTCGCTCACTTTGGGTGTCAGCCAGACGCAATGCCTCTTTTAAATGATTTCGTTGTTTTTGACCATTTACCGATTCATATAGTTCGGCCAAAAGGAGATGGTACAGATGGTTGTTTTTTAAATCTATTTTGAGGCATTCGGTAATAGCTTCTTGAATTCCATTGGCCTTTGCCAAGGCATACGTTCGATTAAGGGCGACGATAGGCGAATATTCAAGTTGCAGCAATTGATTGTACAATTGTAAAATACTCTCCCATTTCTTTTGCGAGTCGGTCGGTTCTGTATGCCAATAGGCAATAGCGGCCTCTAGATGATATTTGGAAAACCTTTTTTCTTTGGCCGACTCATAAAGATAATGTTTTCCCTTTTCAATTAATTCCTTGTTCCATAATTCTGTATTCTGCTCTGAATAAATAATCTGGCTACCATTTTTGTTTGTTCTTGCTTCAAAGCGAGAGGCATGAAAACAGAAAAGTGCCATTAAAGCATTTGTGTGCGATCGGTTCGTTGGCGTGTATTCTAAAAGAAGGTAGTTCAAGCGCATGGCTTCGAAGCAGAGTTCCTTTCTAATGTTTTTTTCGTTGGTCGTTGAATAGTATCCTTCGTTAAATAATAGGTATAGTACGGAAAGCACATTGTTCAGCCGGTTTTCCATGGCTGTCGGGGAAGGGATTCCCAAATCAATGTTTTCCTTACGTAATGCGGTCTTTGCGCGATGCAACCGTTTGTTGATGGTTTCTATTTTGCCCAAAAAAGCCTTTGCGATCTCGGCTACACCAAACCCACATAAAATGCGCAGTGCCAAGGCAATCTGTGCTTCGGACGAAACAATCGGATTACAAATGGCAAAAAGCATTTTAAGCTGGCTATCTTTTATATTGTGTTCCGATAGGTCGATATCAAAGGCCTCCGAACTATTCGGTTGATGCTCAAGTTCTGGTTTGACTTTATCGCGGAATACTTTTTCCCGTCGAAATGTATCGCGGGCCTTATTTTTGGCAACAGTATAAAGCCAAGCGGTCGGGTTATCGGGAATACCCTTTAGCCCCCAAGTCGCGGAAGCCGCCAAAAAAGTATCGCTGACCAGATCTTCAGCAAGCTGTATATTTGAAAGGCCGAAAGTCTTACAGAGCACCGAAACGATTTTGCTGAATTCGGTTCGAAAAAGGTTTGGTATGAGTTCTTGTGTTTGCATATGTATAACATCATGGCGAGCCTGCCTGCCGCAGGCACGATCTACTCACATCTTTTTATGGTTCCTTCCTCTACTTAGGAGAAGGAGCTGATAGCCGATTATTTATTTAAAATAATGCCAAGCTTTTGGCGAATGTATTTGTGTCCATACGGCAGCTGCGACAGGCAGGTGGAGCGAAGCAATCTGTTATTTACGTAACACAAACTTAGCAGATCGCTTGGTCGTTCAAAAAATTTCGAGACCGTTCAGTTCATAGATGCTCCTCGCAATGACGTTCTCTATTTACATGTCAAAGACCATGACACTTCTAACCTCGACTTTACCGCCTACTTCTAGGGTAGGGCAGCCCTTAGATAATTTTACAGCATCGTTTAAATCGTTTGCTTTTACAAGAATGTAACCACCGACCACTTCTTTGATTTCTGCGTAAGGGCCATCTGTTATCACGCCGGTAGCGCTCACCGTTTTCCCCTGATGACCTAATGCATTGGTGGCTACAAATTTTCCTTGAGCGGCGATACCCCCGATCCAATCTTGCCAAGTTTTTACTCTTTCTTGCATTTCTTCGGGGGATGGTGGTGGGGCATCGCTCTTTTCTGTTCTGAAAATCATCATAAATTCTTTCATACTATTTAGTTTTATATGTTATGCCCTTATGACGAATGATTCTGTTGGAATAGGACACCTTTTTTAGTTTTTTTCATTTTTTTAGCAATTTCAGTACTTCCCGAATCATTTCGTTCCTGAAGTTCTGAGATTATTTTAGGGTGATCGTGCTCTCGACCTTGAGAGAGTTTGTAGGTCGCTTGAATATCTTCGACTTTTATCTGAAAACCAACTATGCCCTTAATTTGACGCATGGTTTTGGGCGACATATCATGAATCGAAATAGGTTCTTTAGAAGCTTTTTCGTATTTATCGACCAACTTATGAAGCGATGTTAGAAGGGCTTCCTCAGTTTGAATTTTTAAAGTTCCATAGACATGAACCGCGATATAATTCCATGTGGGTACTTCTTCTTCCTTGTACCATGAAGAGGAAACGTAACTATGTGGGCCATTAAATATACAAAGCACCTGTTCGTTATCCTGAAAATACTTCCATTGGGGATTTGCCTTGGCGATATGGCCGATGAGAACGTCATTCCCATCCGAATCAACATCCAATTCCAATGGAATATGGGTAGCCCAAGGTTTTCCGTCAATCTGATTAACTAAAATTCCGAAGCTATTGTTGACCAAAAAGTCTTTGATTTTATCGATATCTTCATTTTTATAACGATCAGGAGTGAACATAAATTATTTTTTAGCAAAAGTGCCTACCACTGGTAAATGATCAGAAATATGCTTCCCGTTAGGTAGGCGCTCGTGAATGTGCTCGTAGCTTTCGACCTCTAGTGCATTAGTGAAAATATAATCGATGCGCCTTACCATAGGGTCATCGAGATCGAACCCGTTAAAAGTACCTTTAGGTCCTTTCATAGGAGTTTTGGAAATGACCGTTCCATCATCCATATTCTTCTTTATGAGGAGGATGGGTTTCTCTTCGGGCCCTAAATTCAAATCGCCCATCAAAATAACAGGCAGTCTTTCGGTATTCAGTTCTTTTATTTTTTTCAGGATAAGCTTTGCAGAATTTTTTCTTGCTTTTACCCCAATATGATCAAAATGGGTATTGAAAATCCAAATTTTTTCTTGAGATGTTTTGTTTTGAAAAAGTCCGTAGGTACAAATGCGCTCCATAGCAGCATCCCAACCTACGGAAATTTTGTCGGGAGTTTTAGATAGCCAGATGGTATTCGACATTAAGAGTTTATGGTTTTTAGTGTGGTAAAGAATGGGGGAGAACTCTCCCTTCTTTTTGCCATCATCTCGCCCGACACCAATGTATTCGTAACCGGATAAGGCGTTATCTAAATATTCCAACTGGTTGAGAAGTACTTCTTGCATACCAATGAAATCGGGAACCTTATCGTTTAATAAACCGACCATAGCTACTTTTCGATCGTTCCAGTTATTGACCGTATCATTTACATTGTCGTATTTAATGTTATAGGTCATCACCTTGATTTCTTGACTTCGGCCTAAGACCGTGAAAAAGAGTGCCAGTAATAGTAGAATATTCTTGAATTGCATGTAGATTTGATTAAAAATAGATTGACAATTTACTCATTTAAGGTTATATATAGACTTATATGAAAGTTATAGACCCCAAGGTTATAAGCCAAATTTTTGTTCTACTTCTTATCTTTCTGATTGGAGGATTGATTTTTTGGGAAAGCGTTCCGTATCTATCGGGAATTTTAGGAGCAATTACCATCTATGTAATTTTCAAAAAATGGATGGTAAAGCTAGTCCGTAAAGGGTGGAACCCTAACCTAGCAGCCGTTCTGATTATGTTGATTTCTTTCATCGGAATACTGGTGCCTGTAAGCGGGCTAGTTCTTATGTTAGGTAACAAAATAGGTAATGCGGTAGATAAATCTGAACGTGTTATAGAGGCCGTCAAGGATCAAATGTTCGTTTTGGAAAAACAAACGGATTATGATTTCACCTCACAGATCGACCCGTCTGGGGCATCGACATGGTTGGCCGAAAATTTGCAGAGTTTCGCCGGTGGTACCTTTACCATGTTCATTGCGATAGCCATTATGTATTTTTTGCTCTTTTATATGCTGACCAATCGAAAAGAGCTACGGGAATCACTTTTCGAATATATTCCGATCAGTAAAGAAAATTTAAAGATTATCGGAAACGAAATTAAATCGATGGTGCGGTCAAATGCCCTAGGTATCCCTTTGGTTGCAATCGCACAAGGCATCGTGGCTTTGATCGGATTTTTTATTTTTGGCATAGAAAATCCGATATTTTGGTTTGTCATTGTAGCAGTGGGTTCGATGATTCCGTTTATTGGGACTTTTGTGGGTATTCTTCCGGTTTTTATACTGGCCATTTCAAACGGAAATGATTTTCAAGCCTGGGGAATACTGCTTTATGGCATTATCGTAGTTGGTTCTACCGATAATCTGATACGTTTGTATGTGCTTCGAAAGCTGGACAATGTACATCCATTGATAACCTTGATAGGTGTTATTATCGGCGTTCCCTTGTTTGGCTTCATTGGCTTGATATTCGGGCCTCTGCTTATCAGTCTTTTCTTGATCGTTGTGCGTATCTATAAAAAAGAGTACGGAGAAAAGGTCACTACTGATATAGGGCAGCAATAGCAAAAATATATCCTGCGTTTACTTCACTAGTACTTAAATTGCTCTTGCTTCTAATCGACGCGTTCGTAGGCTCCAAGATCAGGATTTGCTGTTCGTGCTTTTCCATCCTTATCTATTTTTGTAGAATGCAATGTGTTAATTATGGCACCTGCATCGATGATAGTTTGGTCTACAGTGCTATTTTTTAGTAAATGAAAATCGTAATTATCAGGATCTAAGAAGAGTGTGAAAATATCATTTTGATTACCTGAACCAATAATATGGTTATTTTTTTCTAGAACATTATCACCTTCTACATGAGCGCCTTGTGTTATAATATTATTGGCAATGACACAATCTTTACTCGCGCTACCGTTTTTATGATTGTTAATCCTTATCCATGGGTACAAATCATCATTGGGGTCTGAATCGATTACCGTATTGTTGGCTATGGTTGTATTCGTAGCACCCAGTAATGTAATGCCATGATGATGGCTTACGGATACCACGTTGTTTTCGATTATAAAATTATCAAAGAACCCATCAAAACATCCGATACCCTGCACATCTTGATTGACCAAAAAGCCGTTATCAAGTGGTAAATCACTTTTGCCGATGAAGCTATTGCCACGAATAATAGCATTTCTAATTATACCGTTTCCGGTTCCCGCATTTTGATTATTCTCGTCGCGGCTATAGGCTTGAAATGCATCATAATGAAAATTAATGCTATTATCTGCACTTGTATTTATATTCACTACGCCAGTAACAAGATTATTTTCGAAATGAAAGTCATGGGCTGTAAGCCGTATTCCGTCACGACAATAGTTTTTAAATACACTATTGAAAATGGTAGTATGATTTGGAAAATAATCGGCAACAAGGCCAAAACCTATATTTTCAAATCTAGAATTGACAATTTCAATATTCTCCGTACTTCGCAAGCGAATACCGCTAGCATAGCGATCTTCCCAGTCTTGTCGAGACCAGCTAACAACATCTTCCGAAACCTTTGCCGTCAAGCCGGAAATCTTAACATCACTTGCTTTTCCATGAAAGCTCTGTGAAGCTATGTATAAAAGCGTACGTGAGTTTCGTTGCATCTCGGTAGCCTCCCAATAATTTTGAGTTCCTTGGTAACTGTCCCGTATAATATTCAAGTTTTTTAGATAAACGTTTTTAACAAGTCCGTTTAGGTGTAGTCTTGCCAAAGTCGGTGTTTCGCCTTGAGCTGCCTCAATGGTAAGCCAATCGTTAAAATAGAAATTGGAGATTTCCAATTGTCCATGATAGCCGTCTTTTAGTATTAATCTATCACCACCTTTGACCGGCGCACCTTCGTTCAAGGGAACAAGCGGCGAGCTTGAATCATTGTTTGTTTCGTGTTTGTAAGTCTCGATGAGCTTAGCTTCCACTACCTCTTGAAGTTTTCCCCAAGGGTTCGTTTGCGAGCCATCACCGTTAATAGAACCGTTTACGGGATCTAAGTAAAACGTATTTCCGATTACTTGAGGTTCATTAAAAGTATAACTTGAGGCGTTTGGTTGTTCCTTATCGGTACCTTTTTGTTCCTCTTCTTGTTCCTCTTCTTGTTGTTCTTTTGGTTCTTCTTTTTGGTCTAATATTTCGGAATCTTTTGAACAGCTTAAAAAGTTCAGGAAGGTAAAGCAAGTAATTACTGCTATTGAGTAGATCTTTTTCATCGGGATATGAGTTACTTGAAGATTGGGTAACACTCAGAACGCAAAATGCCTTTTTATAGTGCAGGTAATATGGCACCCTTGCCTTATTTTCGATGAATTACCGTTTTGGCTTCAATTTTGAAATTTTTACTTGTAGGTAGTGGCCAACAAAGAATGTATGCATCAATTTAATTTTCTTCTAGCCGTTAGGAACATTGAAGAAGCTCTATTTTTTAAGCCGACCGAGTGAGTTTTAGAATCGGCTTGACTGTTGATTCAAGGAATTTGATTTATGTGGATAGGAACAGGAATCCCTTTTTCATTAGAATCATAGACTGCATCTTGAACTTCAAGATTCTTTAAATAGGAAGACACTTCGGTCTCAAAAGGTTGCTCAGAAATTAAACTATCTATAAAATGACGTTGGGTAGCATATACACAATCCCCCGAGAAATTTTTGTTTTCAAAACTATACTTATGTTCGGTCTCCTTTTCGCCCAAAGGCTGAACCGTTATTTTTCCGGTATCATACAAGCGTAGACTACCTTTATTGCCCTCTATTAATACGGTGCCGAAGGTCAGTCTGGGATCCTCTGAAGTATTTTCGTTGTAGCGGTTGGCATCGATAAAGCCCAAAGTTCCGTTGGCGAAGTCAACCTGTACCCAGGCAAAATCCTCACCTTTTATATTGTTATTAAGGGTTCTGAGTTTCGCATAAACTTGTGAAATTTCACCTCCCAAATAACGGAATACGTCAATAAAATGAACACCGGTCTCATAGATGAGTAGCCGCTCCATTTCCCTGAAATAGGGCTGGCGGTTCATGTAGGCATCTTTCTGCCAGCCATCGCCCATACGCATATGCAGATTGATAGCATGTGATTTATCGCCAATAACCTTTTGGTCCAATAGTTTCTTGAGTTCACGATGCCACGGCATAAATCTAAAATTTTCGTGCACCATCATTCGAACCGGAGCATCTCCCGCAATCTTGGCAATCTCCACGGACTCTTCGTAACTCGATGCCAAGGGCTTTTGGCAGATTATATGAACACTATGCGCTATAGCAAGCTGGCAGAGGCTTAAATGTGTTTCTGGTGGAGTGATAATATCTACAAAATCTGGTTTTTCTTTTTGTAGCATTTCCGCGGAATCGGTATAAGCATTTTTAAATCCGTATTTCGCACATACTTCCTTGGCCTTTTCGGCGTCGCTATCGCAAATGGCTAAAATTTCCACATCGGCCATACGTTGCCATGCTTCAAAATGAAACTGGCTAAAATATCCAGCACCGATACAAACGCCTTTTAGTCTTTCCATCTCAATACAAAGAAAAGTGTTTTTGTGGTTTCATGTTATACCAAAGGAATACTGCAATAATGTTAAGTATCGCCCCGACGATAAAAAAAAGTGTTGTAGATCCTGTCCAAGCCAATAAATAAGGGAATAAAAGAGCGGTGATAAAGGCACCGATATTTCCGGCCATGTTCATGGTGCCCGACACGGCTCCCGAATGTTTTTGTCCGATATCGACACAAAAGGCCCAAGATGGGGGCAGGGTCATATCGGCACCAAAGATGGCAATACTCAAAAAAAGGATAGCACCAATTGCAGAATCCATATAAATACTGCCTAAAAGCCCAATTGCAGCCAATATGAAACCTAGGGCTGCCGGAAATATCCGCGATTTGTCCCATTTTCCGTTCTTAAAAATACGGTCGATGAGCCATCCCGAGTACCAATTTCCGAAGGCTCCAAAAATCAAGGGTACGGCAGTGTAGAAACCGGCTTCGATAGTTTCCAACTGGTATTCGCTTTTAATATGTGGGAAAAGCCATGTGAGTGCAAAAAAGAACGTGAAATTACTACAGAAGTATTGCCCCATGGCCAGCCACATATTTTTGGACTTCAACAAGGTTCCGAAATGGATTTTTTCTTTGGTTTTGGCAGCTTCCCGATCTTGTCTTGTGGAGAGAATAAATTCTTTCTCTTCATCGGAAATACTTTGATGCTCTTCGGGCGTATCCCTAAAAAGCAAGTACCAAGTGATAGCCCAGACCACTCCAACGATGCCTAGAACTATGAATGTAAACCGCCATCCGTAATCATTTATTAACCAAGCGACTACAGGAAGGGCGAAAGCGGCCCCTAATCGTGACCCCGAAAAATTGATGCCAGTAACCAATCCTCTTTCACTTAGTGGTATCCAACTATAAATGGCACGTGACATTCCGGGGAACGCACCGGCTTCGCCCGCCCCGAATAGGAAACGAACCGTTAGCAGCGAAATAAAATTCCAGGCCGCCCCAGTGAGGGCAGTAAAACCCGACCAGATGGTTACTATCGCTGCCAAAACTTTACGTGGCCCGAAACGGTCTGCAAGAATACCCGACGGCGTCTGAAAAAAGGCATAACCTAAAGAAAATGCGGCCAAAATCCAGCCCATTTGTTTATCGCTAAGGTCCAGACTTTCCGAAATCGGGTCTTTCGCTACCGATATACAAATACGGTCTACGTAAAGCAGCAGGGCCAAGAGAAATGTTCCGATGACCATAAAATAGCGTTTGGGAAAGTAGCTGCCTTTTTTCATTCCAGTTTTTGTATCAGATTATGGAGTGCGCTTTCGTCGCCAACATTACCAGGAAATACAATATAGGGCATATTTGGGTATTTAGCTTCTTTACCTAATTGCCAAACGGGCACTCCGTTGATGACCTGACCCATTATTAAAGCACGTTGAACGGAAAGTGCCTTCGTGGCCAAATCACTTGAGGTGATGCCTCCTTTGGCCAACATATATCTTGGTCTAACGGTAAGCTGTTCAACAATAATTATGAGTGCTTTGGAGACCTGATTTACAATTTCGAGGCTTTTTGCTTTCGTTTCCCCCTTGATAACGATTCTGCTTGTGTAGAGCACAACATTGTGTTTTGAGCCTAATAGGCTATCGATTTTCGCGGACAGCTTTTTCGTTTCTCGCTGAAATGCTGTGGTTTCTAAAATTTTTAAAACATCCAATTCTAAAAAAACTGCTTCATTATTTTCTTCGAGATATTTAAGTTGTTTGCTAGTTTTTGGAACGTATGACCCCACAACGACAAGTGCACCATTGGATTTTTGCCCGTTCAGTAGCTTCTCTTTGCCCAAAAGGGGAGAAGGAGCTATGCCCGAAATAGCATTAACGAACGATGCCGCCGTTCTAAAAACCAAGGGTGTTTCACAATCGATACTCGCTAGGGCGACGGCTTCTAAATCGGCCGGACTGGTTGCATTTACCACCAGATGTGAAGTCTCTTTTTTTTTGAGGATAGATTTGATTTTCGCAATAGATGAACTTCTGAGGGATTCAATAGAAAGGCTGTCGATTTTATCGGAACTTACATTTCCCGACGTTTTTTCAATAATCCAATCTTTTAGGTTGGAAGCCGTATAACCGAAAGTATTGTCTTTGGCAAAGGGAGTTTCAGCAGCAGGAACAAAGTTATTTCCTTCTTGAACATAGTGTATATCATCAACAGTGTACCGTCCCCCTTCAAAAAAAGCGGGTGCCAAAAGGTGTTTGGCATTTTCGATTCCTAAACCTTTCGAGAGGGCGATAACTTCGTTGGGGTAGTGGCCTCTTAGTGTTGAATCACTTCGGCTAATCAATAACAAATTTTTCTGATGCCGGTCTGAAAGTTTTTTTAGTCGCTTCCCGATCAGTTGGGCAAGCGCATCGGCTTCTTCGGCCTGTAGACTTCTTGAGTTGGTAAGTATAAAAAAAACAGGACTCGCCAACAGTTCTCTTTCGAGTGCTACTTCGCTCCATTCGGTAATTACAGGAATATCATGAACAGTCTGCGTACCTGTTGGGTCATCATCTAAAATGATAATCGACTTCGGTTTTTCGGTAAGTAGAGTACGTATTTCATTGCGATGGCCTTTTAAGCGTTCACCTTCTTCAATAGACCTTAAAATGGCACGGTTCGTCATCGATTATTTATTCTTCTATGGCAATCACCCGCGCAGGTGCCCCATCACCATTTTCGACTTTTAAAGGTAATGCGATCAAGGTTACTTTTTGTTTGGAAAGCGCATCTAAATTTGTGAGTCCCTCAACGATAATAATATCGTTCTCCATGAGTATATTATGAATTTCAGTGACCTCTTCTAAATTATTTACGTCCGCGACGGAAGGGGGTTCCACCCCCAAAATATTTACACCTTTCTTCCCTAGCCATTCTGCCAAACTTTTACTGATTCTAGGCAGGCCGTCGCGATACTCATCGGTACCCAATTTTTTGCTCCAACCCGTTTGCAGCAATATGCTCTGTCCCCTTTTATAATCACTTGCAATGGCCTCAAGATGCTCGATTTCTATCAGCTCTTTTGGTTTAATGTGCCTAAGGTCAACAACCCATGCCTCTGAGATCAGTCTATCCATTGGCAGCCTATCGATGGTCTGCTGGTTCACTTCAAAATGCATGGGCGCGTCCATGTGCGTGCCACTGTGCGAATATAGATGTAGGGTAGTGGCGTTCCAGCCATCTTTCGCCAGTGTTCTAGCAGGTTCGATGGAAAAGCCGCTTATTTTTTCGTTGAAGGGCAACGTTAGGTCTATGATTTTTTTACCGGTCATACGCGGCTCAAGTGGTTACCATTTTAGCCGATTGAATGTACTCGACGACGCTATTGGCGACTTCAGTGGTCGAAGCGTTACCTTTTAAATCTTTTGTCAGATTGCCTTTTGCAGTTGTGTGTTCAATGCCGTTTACGATATCATTGGCCGCTTCTAGCTCTCCAAGGTGTTCGAGCATGATCGCTGCGGACCATATTTGCCCTATGGGGTTGGCAATATTCTGCCCTGCAATATCGGGTGCCGAACCGTGTATGGGTTCGAACATCGACGGAAAATCTTTTTCCGGGTTGATATTTCCGCTTCCCCCTAGACCCAGACTGCCCATAATGGCACCACCAAGGTCGGAAAGAATATCACCGATCATATTGGTCGTGACGATAACATCAAAAACTTCAGGTTTCAGCACAAAACTGGCTGCGGCATTATCGACATACATTTTTTGGTAGGCTACGTCGGGGTACTGAGCGGCCACTTCACCCATAACTCTGTCCCAAAAACCTAGGGTATAGATTAGGGTGTTTGATTTGGTGACGTTGGTCACATGTTTTCCTCTCTTACGCGCCAATTTAAAGGCGTAATGAGCAATGCGCTCAACGCCCAAGCGTGTAACCATACTGGTATCTACCGCAACACCGTTGGGAGTTTCGGGATACATGATTTTTCCGTTTTGCACGAACTCGCCCTCGTTATTTTCTCTGAGGATAACAAAATCGATATCTTCTTCGGTCTTGTCTCTCAATGGACTTTTTACTCCAGAAAACAATTTTACCGGACGGTAATTTACATATTGCCGTAAATCGGTACGCACTCGAAACGTATAGTCTTTTGCGGGTAAGGTGTCGTCCACCTCGGGAAGACCGACGGCACCGAAATAGATGGCATCGAAAGCCTTTAGTTGTTCGATACCATCGGCTGGCATGAATTCACCATGTTTTAGAAAGTGACCCGCGCCCCATGAAAAATTGGTCAGTTCGAGATTGAAATTGTGCTTTTCAGCGGCAGATCGAAGTACCGAAACTCCTGCCGGAACGATTTCAGCACCAATACCATCA
>ENA-ORXU01000696-ORXU01000696.1-marine-metagenome-genome-assembly--contig:-NODE-696-length-35345-cov-3.514007_pt1 | contig 35345 bp, 32 predicted proteins | sample MGYA00237869_ERZ511484 | MGnify/ENA metagenome assembly ERZ511484 | reverse complement strand
CCGCCAGCCAAATAGCGCAGCGCATCGTGCAAACATCATCTTTCCCGCCCGGCGTATCTGCGCAGGCGATACCCGGCGGTATCCGGCTGACGGGCCGGCGGTTGAAGCAGCGTTACATTACCGATCCGATTTTCAGGAGCCGTTTTTCATGAGCAATGCAGTAAAGCTATTGCAAGCCGCAGTCGTCACCGCGCTGGATGCGCATCCCGCCATCAGCAGCATCGTGACCGGCATCTATGATGGTCCGCCGCCACAGGCCCGCTATCCGTATCTGGCGGTGGGCGCGGGTGATGCGGCAAATTGGGGCAGCAAGACGCAGCCGGGGCGCGACATTCGCGTTGCGATCAACGTGTGGGACGATGGCGATCAGGCCGCGCGGCTGCATGATATGATGGCGCATGTCGAGGACGGCTTGGCGGCATTGCCCGCAGAGATCGGCGAATGGCAGATCGCAACCAACATATTCATCCGTTCACTCGTTTCGCGAGAGCCTGCCGGGCCGTGGCTCGGCCTTGTCGAACAGCGCGTGCGGATGCTTTCAACTCTTTCAACATAAGGAATTTATTATGCCAGCAGAAAAAGGAAGCGCCTTCCTGTTAAAGATAGGCGATGGCGGCACACCCGCCGCATATGAAACCGTCGCCGGACTGCGGACAACGCAGATGTCGATCAACGGCGATCCTGTTAACATCACAAATAAAGGCTCCGGCGGATGGCGCGATTTGCTGTCCGGTGCTGGTGTGCGATCGGTATCTGTTTCAGCCGCCGGTATCTTCACCGGTTCGGCAGCCGAGATATTGCTGCGCGATATGGCGCTCAACGGCATTATCGCAGGCTATGAGCTCAGCTTCGAAAGCGGCGAACGGATGCAGGGCGATTTTCTGGTAACCCGCCTCGATTATGCCGGAGATTTCAACGGCGAGCGCAGCTACACGATTTCGCTGGAAAGCTCCGGCGCGGTGGTGACATTATGATCGCGAATGCCGCGCGCGGCGAAGCGATAGCCGCTGGATTTATATTGCGCCCGAGTTTTGAGGCGCTGGTCGCGGCAGAAGAGGAGCTCGGCCCGCTGTTCGAACTGGTTGAACGGGCCAGCACGGGCCGGCTGAAACTGTCCGAGATGGTGGCTCTGTTCTGGCATTGTCTGGCGGATAAAGATGCGGTGAGCCGTGCCGTATTTTCCGAACGGGTAGCAGCGGGCGGATTGGCGGCAGCGACCCCGGCGCTGAAATCACTGCTCAGCCAGATATTGGCAGGGCAATGACGTTCGGTGCGCGCGCTTCGGCACTTAGCGGTCAGGTGTCATTGCTTCTGGGGTGGCAGCCTGATCAATTCTGGTCCGCGACGCCGGCCGAGTTGCATGCGATTATCGCCGCCATGTCGCCAAACGCGCAGGCCGAACTTGGCCGTGATGAACTTAGCGCAATGATGGCGCTGTTCCCGGATGATCAGCCCGCCGCAAACGCTGCTACCCCGCATGCGGCATTTGGGAGATAGAAGATGGACGATGAAATTGAACGGTTGGTGGTGTCCGTGCGGGCCGATACGCGCGGCTTTGCAGATGACATCAACACAATGCGGGCGCAGTTGGACGGCCCGTTTGCAGATGGGCTGGAACGTGCCGGGGCCGCATTGGAAAAGGGATTGTTGACCGCTATCCAGCGCGGCAAATTCGGCTTCGATGATCTGGGCAAGATCGCTTTGTCTGTCCTCAACGATATTGCGCAGGCCGCTATTCGCACCGGGATCGATTCAATTTTTCAAGGCGGCGGCGGTGGGGGAGGGCAGGGCGTCGTTCTGGGCAGTATCGGCGGGTTGATAAACGGCGCGCTGGGCCTGCCGGGGCGGGCCACCGGCGGGCCGGTATCCCCGGGCCGCCCCTATATTGTGGGCGAGCGCGGGCCAGAGGTTTTCGTCCCGACAAGCAGCGGCAGTGTGGATGCGGGCATGGGCCGCAGCGGCGGTGCCAACGTCAATTTGACCGTCAACATTTCCGATAACGGCACTGGCAGCGGACCGGATCAGATCCGCAGATCGTCCCGCCATCTCGCCCGGCAATTGCGCCGTGCATTGAACGAATAGGATACACCATGGCTTACTGGCTTTGCGAAAAGCGCGCTGCGCAAACCTCTGCTCCTGTGATGCGATTCGATCCGCGCTACTGGACGGTCAATTTTCCGCGTCCCATGATGGCGTCGGTGGTGACCACCGGGCCGGATTCGCTGCGCGCCGATGCTGTGTTCTATCACGGCAACGCGCTGGCGGGGTTAATCTGGGAAAGCGAAGACCGGATTGATCACCCATTGCTCGCCTACGAAACGAACCGCGATTACCGCGAATTGACTTTGAGTTTCCGGTGGCGGTCGCAGGGTATCATGCCGCTGAATGCAGTAAACGGGCCGACATTAACGATTGAAGGCCGCGATGAAAATGGCGCTGCAAAGGCATGGTATGTGCGGCTGTGGAATTATGCGCAAGGTTCGCCAGAAGATGCGCAGATTACGTTGAACTTCGCCGATCTTGATGGCGGCTTTTTGATCCCTTCGCAGGCCGACCGCGTGTATGCAGGCGATATAGACCGGATGTTCATCTCACTCGTCCCGCCCGAATATGACGGCACCGGGACAGCATTTGCGGCGGGCAAGGAAGGCTGGGCCGAGCTGTCAGAAATTCGCTGCGACGGCGGGGGTGTAATGCTTGATACCGGCGATGCGATGTTGCCCGAACACAGCCTGAAAATGGCCACAGGTTATGACGACAGCTATAATCAGACGCCTGAACGCCTGCTGCATAATATCCGGGCGCTCGGATACCGCGATGTCATAAACCACTATGTCGGGATGAGCCATTATTTCCAGCTCGAACCGCAATCGGGCAATCATTATGTCAGCCTGACAGGCAGCGCGCTGAATACCCCGTGCAGAATGTGGCACATTGATTTTGCCGAGCGGGCGAAGGATATGGGTTTCGATCTGATATTTTCATTATCGTATGAATTGTTTGATGCGCATTGCTGGAATGATTGGAAGCAGCGCGCCGAAAATGGCGATCCGGCGCTGACCGGCTGGTCGCCGCCATCTACATTATTGTCACCTGCCCATGCCGGGGCGATGGGCTATCTGCAAGCGATCGGACGGGCATTCACTGACATTCTGAAGCAAGCGCAGCTGCCGGTATTGTTTCAGGTAGGCGAGCCGTGGTGGTGGATCATGCCGGACGGGCGCATTTGCCTGTATGATGCATCAGCGGCCGCGGAATTTGGCGCGCTTTCGGTGCCGATTGCCAACATCGCAGGGCCAAAAACTGCGGCGCAGAATGCAATGCTGGATAAGGCTGGCGCGTTGCTGGCGGCGTCCACGGCGGCACTCGCCGACGCGGTTCGCAGTGAAGCAGGCGCGGCGGGCGCAACGCTGTATCTGCTGGTATATCTGCCCACCGTGCTTGATCCTGCTGCACCGGAGGCGCAGCGCGCGAATGTGCCGCTGGGATGGGCCAAACCCGCCTTCGATATTCTGCAACTGGAGGATTATGACTGGGTCACCAGCGGCAATCACGGCGCGACCCGCCGCGCTGTGCCAGAGATGGAAATCCGGCTGGGATACCCGATTGCCGAACAGCAATATCTGGCCGGTTTTGTTCTGAACGCTGCGGATAACGCGCAGTGGGCGGATATCGAACGGGCGATACAATATAGCGGAGCGCGCGGCACGCCAGAGACATTCGTATGGGCCGAACCACAGGTATCGCGCGATGGATATACACATTATGAATTGGGAGATGAAGACGTGCAGCCTTTTGATGATCTGCTATTCCCGTTGGAATTGGGCCGCGAGGCGGCTGTAATGGCCGAATTTTCCACCAATGTCGTGACTACATGGTCGGGCCATGAAAGCCGCAACAGCGATTGGGCGGACGCGCGGCTGAGCTATGATGTCGCGCCGGGCATCCGTTCGGAGGCGGAGCTGGATACGCTAATCCGATTTTACCGCGCCCGTCGCGGTGCGGCCCGCGGCTTTCGTTTCCGTGATCCCTTCGATAACAGCTCGGCGCAAGCCGGGGCGGTGCCCAGCGCGTCTGACCAGACAATAGGCACCGGCGACGGGCTGCAGACCATATTTTCGCTGACGAAGGAATATGGCGCGCCCGATGATGCGCAGCAACGGCGCATCACCCGCCCCCAAAGCAGCAGCGTGCTGGTGGCAATCGATGGAAACTCAACCTCCGGCTGGTCGCTGGGCGATCTGGGAACGATAATATTCGATGCTGCTCCTGCCCAAGGCGCAAAAATTACAGCGGGCTATTATTTCGACGTGCCGGTGCGCTTTGCTGAAGACAGGCTTGAGATGAACCGAGCGACATTCCGCGCTGGCGAAGTTGCGTCAGTGCCGCTGATCGAATTGCGTGAAGCGACATGAACAGCGCGGCAATAGCCCAGCTTTCTACACGCGCTTACGGCTGGCTGCTGGAAAGGCGCGACGGCATCACCATCGGTTTCACATCGCATGATCGCGATGTTGAAATTGGCGGCGTAACCTATCATGCCAGCCCCGGAATGGAGCCGACCTCGATCATTCAAACCGAAGGTTTGGAGGCAGGCGGGCTGGACGTGAAAGGTGCGCTATCAAGCAGAGCGATCCGAGAGGATGATTTGCGCGCCGGCCGCTGGAACCGGGCAAAGGTGCAAATTTTCCTGTTCGATTGGGAACAGCCATCGGGCAACCGGCACATTCTGGCGTCCGGAGAACTGGGAAATATATCTTATTCCGGCGATGCGTTTGATGCAGAATTGCTCGGCGTGGCTGACCGTCTGGGACAACCGGTGGTGCCTGCCACGTCGCCAAGCTGCCGCGCGGTATTTTGCGATGCCGACTGCGCATTGAGCGTGCGCCGGTATCAGCATTATGGCACAGCAACTGGCTCCGATGGAAAAGAGATTGCCTTACAAGGGCTGGGCCAGTGGGATCCCGCTTCCTTTAAATACGGGAAGCTGAGATTTTTGTCCGGCGCGAATACCGGACTGACTTACAATATAGCCAATGGCTTCACGTCGTCTGCTACACATTACGTGCAGGTAACTGAAAATATTGCTTTTCCTTTTGATAGTCCGGCTCGCGTCGTGATGACAGAGGGATGCGATAAAACGCTGTCCACCTGCTCCGGCCGGTTTGGTAATGCGATCAATTTTCGCGGTGAAGCATTTCTTCCCGGTAACGATCTGCTCACACGGTATCCCGGTGCAAAATGATGGCGCGCCGCGCGCACAGGCAGATAACAGCTGCTCCAGCATAGCATCGCGCGCGCTTAGCCAACTTGACGTGCCGTTTCGTTTGCACGGCCGCCGCGCGCACCATGCGCTCGATTGTGTTGGTCTGGTTGCTTACGCTTTATGGGGCGAGGAAGGGCTGAGCCAGCTGCCCGGATCATACAGCATGCGCGGCCATCATGGCCAATGGATAACGCAAGAATTGCGACTGCGCGGCCTTCAAAAAATAGATGAAGATACGCTGGTAAGGCACGAAGATATCATGATATTCTACCCATCCTCACGCCAGCTGCATCTGGGTATCGCGCTGCGATCAGGGCTGGTCCATGCGCATGCCGGTCTCGGCAGGATTACGCTTACACCCCGGCCCTGGCCATGGCAGCAGATTGCTGTCTGGCGGCAAAACGGAGATTGAAATGGCAACAATAGTTTTAACCACCGTGGGCACTTTGATCGGCGGACCGATCGGCGGTGCAATCGGGGCGATAGCGGGATCGGCGATTGATAACGCAGTCTTTGGTTCCAGCAGCGGCAGGGAAGGCCCGCGGCTGAAAGAGCTGGACGTTCAGACATCAAGTTATGGCAGCAATGTGCCAGCTATTTTCGGAAAGATGCGCGTCGCGGGAACGGTGTTCTGGGCCACCGATCTGCAAGAGCGCAAATCCAAGAAAAAGGGCGGGAAGGGAAAGCCATCGGTCACCACCTACACCTATTCGGTCAGCCTGGCGGTTGCGCTTTCCAGCGGCCCGATCAAACAAATTGGAAGAATTTGGGCAGACGGAAATTTGCTGCGCGGTGCAGCAGGGGATTTCAAATCGGAAACCGGGTTCCGGTTCTACCCCGGCAGCGGCAATCAGCCCATCGACCCGTTAATAGCCTCCGATGTCGGGCCATCCAACTGCAGTGCGCATCGCAATATAGCCTATGTGGTATTTGAAGATCTGCAGCTGGCTGATTTCGGCAACCGCATTCCGCAAATGACTTTTGAAATAGTCGAACGCGAAGATGACGTGCCGCTGGGCGATATTTTCGGCACGATAAGCCGGGGCGTTATTGCCGGCGATGTTGCTGTCAGTGTTCAAGGCTTTGCTGCCGAAGGTAGCAGCGCGCGCGCGGCGCTTCAGCCACTGGCCGAAAATTGCCCGATTTCGATCTTCCTGGGTGACGATATATTGCAGCTGCATGATTGGTCCAAACCGGTAACGACGCAGCCTGTCCAAATCGCCGCGCAGCATAACAGCCGGGATTTGGATCCTGCGCTACATTCGCTGGCACGCGCCGATGAAGCGCCGACTTCGATTAAACTAAAACATTACGAGCCTGCGCGTGATTACCAGCTAGGCGTTCAGCAAAGCCAGCGGGCGGGCGACGGTTTTGCTAATCTGTCGATAGAATTGCCGGCATCAATCGATGCGGTAACTGCGAAGGGCTTTGCGGATAGCAAGCTGCTCGATGTGCAACTGGGGCAGTCGGGCTTCACGGGCAGCGTCGTTCTCGGCGATATGCCTTTGCGGCCGGGCGACTGGTTTACCGATAAACTGCCGATGCGCATTAGCGAAATCGAACATAGCCGCGGATACAGCATGGTAACCGCGCGCGATGCGGCGGGGCAATACGCTGTCGATCTGTCCTCGGCGAAACCCGGCGCGCATATGGCAGCAGCGGATGAACTGCCGGGCCTGACGCGCATTATCGTAATGGATTTGCCCGCACTGGACAGCAGCAATCGCGGCCAGCCATTGGTCGCCATAGCAGCAGCAGGAACACAGCCGGGATGGCGAGGGGCAAACCTGTCACTGCGACAGGGCGATAACCTGATTGATCTGGGCGGCACGGCGGGCCCGGCTGCGATAGGATCGCTGGCCGCACCGATTGCCGGGCATCACGGCAATATGGTAGACACACGCAGCAGCATTATCATCAATATGCTGCATGACGGAATGGAAATTCCCCAGCCCGCCAGCAGCGTTCTGGCAGCCGATGCCCCCGCCATTTGGATAAATGGCGAGATCATTCGTTATGGTTCGGTGGATGATACCGGTCCGCAGCAATTCGCGCTCGGCAATTTGCTCCGCGGCAGTTTGGCCACGGAGGAGTTTATCGCGGGCCATGCCGCCGGAAGCGAAGTGGTTTTTTTGGAAGAGGATACCTTGCGGTTTGTCGAGCCGCGATATCTTCAGAAAGGTACAATGCTTGCCGTGGAAGCTATCGGTATCGGCGACGAAACTCCGCAAGAGGCTATGACAGCGATTGTAGCGAATGCCCTGACACCGCGAAGACCAGTTCACGCGAGAATGGAGAAGCAGCCGGGCGGTGCGCGAATCTTCCGCTGGGCGCGAAGGCCGCGCGTGGACGGCGGATGGCAGGATAGCGTGGATCAGCCGTTGGCAGAAGAACAGGAGCAGTATCGCTTCCAGATTATATCGGCCGGGCAAACGATATTTGAATCAACGCCAACTGCTCCTCAACAGCCATTTACGGCGCAGGATTGGGCGGCGCTCAATTTGCCCGCCAACTCGGCTGCAACCGTGCGGATAAGCCAAACCGGCTCCTACGGCATGTCTCCGCCTGCAACCATCATCGGTATATGATCCAATGTTCAACAGCTTAACGTCAGGAAATACATAATGTCAGATAAAACTGCGCGCAACGCATTGCCGATGTTGGCAGTAGGCCAAGCGGCGAAGGAAATTACCCATAATGAGGCGCTCGCTATTATCGATGGCTTGCTTCAGCCTGCTGCGGAAGCCGAGCAGCCTTCACCGCCAGTCAGCTTATCGCAAACCGATGCAGGCCGGTGCTGGATAGTGGGGCAGGCTGCCTCTGGTGAGTGGGCAGGGCAGGATGGGAACGTCGCATACTGGACCGGCGCTAGCTGGCGGTTCATTACGTTTGTATCCGGCAGCCCTATATATCGCAGCGACAGCCAGGTTATGAGTGCCAAGCTGGCCAACGGGTGGCATGTGCCTGCAGCCATACCCGAACCGCAGGGCGGCAGCGTAATAGATGCCGAAAGCCGTGCGGCAATCGCCTCGATTCTCTCAGAATTGAAAACAAGAGGCTTGCTGCCGACGTAACGCCTGCCCGACGGCTATAAATTTGAAAATTTGTATTTAATTGTCCGCGAACGCGACATTTAAGCAACAGATTTGGGTACAATGCTCTTGCGCGGAAAGAGCAGAAGCGTTAAAGCGCCCCCTCAATTCTAATTCCTAAATAATAATGAAGGGGAAAGTTGATGCGTAAGTTAGCCTTAGGTTTGGCACTTGCTTCTACTGCTCTTACAACGCCTGCCTTCGCTCGTGATGGCGAATGGTATGTCGGTGTAGAAGGCGGAGCAATGCTGCTTGAAGATTTTGATTTAGATGTTACCGAAACTACTATCGGAGATGGCGCAGCCGTTTCCGAAACTGATACTCTGATTCTTGAGAATAAAATCGGTTATGATTTTGACGGTATCGTCGGTTACGATTTCGGCGCATTCCGTTTGGAAGCTGAAGTCGGATACAAAGAAGCCGATCCGAAAAATCTCACGCTTAGTGAGCCTTTTGAAGCCGGTTCGACCTCTAACATTCGCGGCGATGCGAATGCTCTGTCATTCATGTTGAATGGCCTTGTAGATTTCGGTGACGATGACGGCATTCAGGGCTTCATCGGCGGCGGCGCTGGTGTTGCGCGCGTTGATTTGCACTACAATATCTCCGACGACGCCGACGTTGATAACGTTGTTGATGGTTCGATCATTGACGATTCCGATACAGGTTTCGCGTGGCAGGCAATTGCCGGTGTTCGCGCTCCTTTGTCGGATAGCTGGGATGTTGGCCTGAAGTATCGTTTCTTCAACGTGAACAACATCGATCTGATCAGTACCGAAGGTGATAACGTTGAGACTGATTGGCGTTCGCACAGCTTGCTGGGCAGCCTGATTTACAACTTCGGCGGTGAAGAGCCGTTGCCACCAGTGGTAGCACCTCCACCACCTCCGCCACCACCACCACCACCGCCACCACCTGCGCAGGTGCAGTGTAATTCTGGCCCATACATCGTGTTCTTCGATTGGGATGAATCAGATCTTACACCTCAGGCGGCCTCTACTCTCGACAACGCTATTTCGCAGTATGCGAATTGCGGCAACGCTCGGGTAATGCTGGCTGGTCACGCTGACCGTTCCGGACCTCAGAGCTACAATGTTGGTCTTTCCCAGCGTCGTAACTCGACTGTCCGTGGCTATCTCGAATCCAACGGCGTCATGGGTGGTGCGATCTCTACCGAAGCATTCGGTGAATCGCAGACACTCGTTGATACAGCCGATGGCGTCCGCGAGCCGCAGAACCGTCGTGTTGAAGTCACATACGGTCCAGGTTCCGGCAACTAAGCCAAACCTAGATATAAAATTAAGGAGGGCTGGTCGAAAGACCGGCCCTTTTTTTTGGCGAAACGCAGCAGCGGTTTGGCCAATCAGCGCGAACTTGGCTCGACATGAGATTTACTGAGACAGGGCAATTTCATCCAGGGCAGGGCATCGACGATAGCTGGTCGGTTGAATTATCCCGGCTATGTCAGGTGCCCACGGCGCAGTTCGGTCGATACGCCATAAAAGTTGCGCAACCGCCAATGGTGCACCTATCTGCGGTTCTTCATCAAAGCAGGCAGCTGCATGGGGGTTTCACGATCGCGCGTGTTGGATCAGCTTACTGCCAATGGCGTAACTATGCTGCCCGCTCGAATGCTCACGGTATCAGGCAGGTTCTTCGATAGGTTCGCTACTGGCTTTTACAGCTTCAATCAAATTCTTCTCGAGCGTCTTTAACCGCGCCTTGCTATCAATCTTTCCGCCCAGCAAATCTGTTATGTAGAATGTGTCCACGGCACGTTCGCCGTAGGTTGCGATATGCGCGGAATTGAGCAAAGTCTTCGCTTTAAACAGCGCGTAGGACAAATGATATAACAGTGCAGGCCGATCCTGTGCATTCACCTCGACGACGGTAAAGCGGTTCGATGCTTTGTTATCGACCAAAACTGCAGGAGCAATGCGAAATTCTTCCGCGCGCCGCCGTGCAATCGGCTTTGATGCAAGCTTGACATCCATTTTGGTTTTGTTCGCCAGCGCATCGCCGACTGTTTCCTTCAGCCGTTCGATCTGATCACCTTCTTTGAACGGCCTTCCGAACGGGTCTTGTACCAGAAAATTATCAATGGCCATCCCGCTTCGGCTGGTATGGATGCGGGCATCGATGATGTTTCCGCCCGCCAGATGGATCGCGCCTGCCATGCGATAGAATAAACCCGGATGATCGGCAGCGTATACAGTCACGAGCGTTGCGCCTCTATCCGCATAATATTTGGCATCGATAGCCAGCGATGTATTGTGATTGTCGCGGATAAGAGCCAGATTCCGTACGATGATATCTGCCGGTTCCGCAATCCAAAAGCTGTCATGCATTTCATCAGACAGTTCGGTAAATTCGGCTTCCGAAAAATTCAGCAGCTGTGCCACTTCATCCTTGCTCGCCTGCACCCGATCATCACGCCCTCGTTGTTTGTGGCCCAATCGCAACATTTCCTCAGTCGCGTCGTATAAGTCGGTCAACAGCTGCCTTTTCCAGCTGTTCCACACACCGGGGCCGACTGCGGTAATATCAACGATAGTAAGCACCAGCAGCAATTTTAGCCGCTCCGGTGATTTGACCAACTGGGAAAAATCCTGAATGGTTTTGAAATCAGCAAGATCTCGTTTGAACGCGGTGGCAGACATCGCAAGGTGATTGTGCACCAGCCATGCGACGGTTTCTGTTTCCGATTCGCCTAGCCCCATGCGCGGGCAAAGCTCCGCCGCGACTTCAGCGCCCAAAACGCTGTGATCTCCGCCTCGGCCCTTTGCAATATCATGCAGCAGCACCGATACATACAGAACCCGGCGGCTGATAAGATTGTTCGTAATTCGCGTGGCGAGCGGATGATCTTCTTCATGCTTTCCCGCCTCGATATCGGATAGCAAGCCAACCGCGCGGATCGTATGTTCATCGACCGTATAGTGGTGATACATATCGAATTGCATCTGCGCCACTACCCGGCCGAAATCCGGGATAAAGCGGCCGAACACGGTCGCCTCGTTCATCCAACGCAACACCATTTCAGGATCGCGTGGGGATGACAATATTTCGAGGAACAGTTTGTTAGCCCGCGGATCATTGCGCTGCTTACGCTTGATCAGCTTGGCATTTAGCTGGGCGCTGCGAATGGCCATGGGGTGGATTTCTACTTCGTATTTGTCCGCCAGATAAAACATTTCAATCAGCCGAACGGGGTCTTCGGTGAAAAAATCCTCCCCGGGTATATTCAATCGGCCACGGTCGAGCGTAAATCCGTTCAACTTTCGCGGCTTGCGCGTAATGGATGGTATGAATCTGCGGCCGCGCTTTGCCTGTGTATCATCGAGATGCGCCAGAAAGAGGCCAGTGAGATCTCCCACCGTTTTGGCATTCAGAAAATAATGCTGCATAAAGCGTTCGACTGACGATTGACCGGGCCGATCAGCATAATTCATGCGCTGTGCGACATCGCGTTGCATACCAAACGTCAATCTTTCTTCCGCTCGCCCGGCCAGATCGTGCATGTGGCAGCGTACCGCCCACAGAAAATCCTCTGCCTTCTGAAACCGGCGATATTCCTGCTCGTTGAACAGTCCGAACTTTACCAATTCTGCGGCGGTCTTTACCCGGTGAAGATATTTGCCGATCCAGTACAATGTCTGCAAATCTCGCAGGCCGCCCTTTCCGTCCTTTATGTTCGGTTCCACGACATAACGGCTATCACCCATGCGTTTGTGGCGCTCTTCGCGTTCTTCCATTTTCTGGCTCACGAATTCGGGCCCGGTTTTACCCACAACTTCGTTCCAGAAACGGATACCCGCTTCTTCGTATACTTCGCGATCACCCCAGATAAACCGGCTTTCCAGAAGCGCAGTGCGTATCGTGAGGTCATCCTGCGCCATCTTTACAGTTTCGTCGAGCGACCGGCTCGATTGCCCGACTTTGAGGCCGAGATCCCATAAAAGATACAGCATCGCTTCGACAACTTGTTCGGTCCACACCGCGCGTTTCAGCGGAGTGATGAAAGCGATATCGACGTCGCTGTGCGGCGCCATCTCTCCGCGCCCATATCCTCCGACAGCAACCAGCGCCAGCCGCTCGGCGGTTGACCGGTTTCCGCCAGGATAGACATGCTGCACAATATAGTCGTAGCTTAGCCGCACGATCTGATCGATCAGAAAAGCTTGCGCGCGGGCCGCCGAATAACCGGCAGACGGCCTTTTGGTGAGCCGCGCTGCGATCTCCTCCCGGCCAGCGGCAAGCGCATTTTGGAGCAATGCGAGTATCGCTGGGCGCGCAGAGGCGATCGTATCCGCTTCCGCTATCGCATCGGCGATTTGACCGCTCAGCTCCTTGCGGCTGATAATTTTGCGCTGCCGTTTTATTCTGTGGATATCGATTGCCATATTGTTCCTTTAACAATCAATATGGGCATTGGCGAATGGGTTATCCAGCGCAAACCGGAGGCCAGCATCAGCTATTATATTTTGCCTTTAACTTGACGCGATCAATCTTCTGCGTCCCCAGCCGCGGTAATGGCTCGTCCCATCGCCAATAATGGACCGGAACCTTGAATGGCGCCAATCCTTTTTCCAGATGCCGCTTGAACGCGTCTTCGGTTACATCCCTGCCTTTTTTCAGGTGATACACGATACCCGGCACTTCACCGAAACGATCATCGTCGATACCGATTACGGCGATTTCAGCTATATCGTCATGCGCATATGCGACAGCTTCAATTTCGGCACAGCTGATATTTTCGCCGCCGCGAATGATAATGTCTTTCTTGCGATCGACGATAAACAGATACCCATCCTCATCGACATATCCGATATCGCCGGTAAGGAACCAGCCATCAGCGGTGAAGGCTGCTTCTGTAGCGTCAGGATTGTTCCAATAACCGGTGAAGTTAGCGATAGACCGAATGCCGACTTCACCGCGCTCGCCCTGCGGGACGGCATTACCGTCATCGTCCAGAATACCCAGCTCAACCAATGGCTTGGTGGCGGGGCCTGTGCTTTCGGGCTTGGCGAGATAATTTTCGGTGAAGTTCCCGCAACCTACGCCGTTGGTCTCTGTCAGGCCATAGCCCAAAAGCGGAAATGCGTGAGGCAGCTCGGTCCTGATACGCTTCACATGCTCGACCGGCCGTGGCGCACCGCCAGCGGCAAAGCCGGTGCAACTGGTGAGATCATATTTGTCGCGATTGGGATGGGTTGCAATCTCGTAGCTCATCAATGGCACGCCGACAAAATAGCTTATCTTCTCCTTTTCGATCAGCTGCATGGCGTGTTCCGCATCCCATTTCGGCAGCAGCACCAGCTTGCGCCCGATCGCGAAACTTTGCAGCACCAACGGCACTGCGGCGGTAACATGGAACAGCGGAACATTGACGAGCGCCGATGGCTGTTCCGGCATATCTGCACCGCTGGCGGTTAGCAGTTCCAGAAATACGAGCGTCTGCCCGACATAGCTCATCGTGCCTTGAACCACGGCGCGGTGATCCGAATAGGCGCCTTTTGACCGGCCAGTGGACCCTGATGTATACAGGATTGTCGCGTTGTCTGTCGGCAGTATTTCCGGCAGCGGGGTTTCCGCGCTGCCGCCTTTCGCCATCACGTTGGCCAGCCCCTGTGCAGGATCGCAGCCATGTTCGAACATGATGACCTCGCAACCGTCAAGATCCGCACCATTTAGGCGCGCCGCGCGCTCTTCATCGGCAAGCACGTAGCGGCATCCCACCATGGTGATCCCGTCGGCAAGCTCGGCCCCGTTCCACCAGCCATTGAGCAACGTCGATACGCCGCCGGCCAGCGAAATCGCCATGTTCAGGATCATCCAGTTTGCCGAATTGCGCGCTGCAATGCCGACGCGTTCTCCCTTTTGCAGGCCATATCCTTCGATCAGCCCGCCCGCCACCATGCGCGCGGCGGCGTAGGTTTGCGCGAAAGTGAGCCGGATGTCGCCGTCGATCAGAAACTCCTTATCTGCATGCATGTTGCAGAAATAGGCGTAATATTGCGCCAGATCAGCGGGCGCATTCGCGATCATCGGTATATCGCGGTCCCATTTTCTGATCATCTTCACAGCGAGCGGTCCATCGTCCTGCATCATCCGCGACACTGTGGCGTCAATCGCCATATCCAACATGCTGGGCATTTTTGATTCTCTCCTAATCTCTTTACCCCCTTCTATTTGGCTCTATAGCTTTGTCAAAATGATCTGGGGTTTGACGTTATGATGGATTTGGCGATCGCCGCTGTTGGTGGTTATACCAGCTATACCGATTTGGGTATCGGCCCCGTGGCATTTGAGATCGGTTCCTTTCCTATCCGGTGGTATTCACTGGGATATCTGGTGGGGATTCTGCTTGGATATTGGTGGCTGCTGAAACTGATACAGCGTCCCGGAGCGCCGCTGTCGCGCGACCATGCCGACGACATGATATTGTATGCGACACTGGGCATTATTCTTGGCGGGCGGATCGGATATATTCTGTTCTACAAGCCGGATATCCTGCTGACACCGCTTGAAATTTTGAAGGTATGGGAAGGCGGTATGTCTCTGCATGGAGGGACGTTAGGCGTTATATTTGCCATCTGGCTGATGACCCGTCGTAATCAGCTGTCGTTTCTGCGGGTGTGCGATTATATTGCGCTGTGCATCCCGTTCGGGCTGTTTCTGGTGCGGATTGCGAATTTCATGAATGGCGAGCTTTGGGGCAAAGTCACTGATGTGGCATGGGCCGTGCGCTTTCCCGAAACCATAAACGGAGTGCCCACCCTTGGCGAACCGCGCCATCCCAGCCAGCTTTACGAAGCAGGGTTGGAAGGGCTGTTGATGGCGTTGATCATGTGGCCGCTCTTTTTCCGCGGCGACTGGCGATATCGGCCGGGCTTCTTCTTCGGATTGGCTGCGCTGATTTACGGCAGCGCGCGGTTCACCGTTGAATTTTTCCGCCAGCCCGACGCGCATCTGCAATGGCTGGCCGATAGCAGCGGGCTGAGCATGGGCCAGTGGCTAACCATTCCGATGATCATTTTCGGTGTGTATATGGTCGCCACTGCCAAAAAACGCCGCCAGCGGGTGGAGCCAGTGGCGGGATCCAGCAGCGTTGCCTAGCATATCCGCGCTTTCGGCCCGGCTGGCAAAGCAGATTGCCGGCGCCGGGCCGATATCGGTGGAGGAATATATGCAGCAGTCAAACGCTGTATATTACGGCAAGTCCGATCCGTTGGGCGCGGATGGGGATTTTGTCACTGCGCCAGAAATTAGCCAGATGTTCGGGGAGCTGTGCGGGTTATGCTTTGCCGATTTGTGGTTGCGGCATGGGCGGCCCGAAGGCGTTTCGCTCGTCGAACTTGGGCCGGGCAGGGGAACGCTGACGGCCGACGCTATGCGCGCGATGACTAAGTTTCAGCTTAAACTGCCGGTTCATTTCGTGGAAACCAGCGCCGCGCTGCGCGACAAGCAAACGGCCTCGGTTGCAGGTGCGGTGTATCACGATCGTATCGACACGCTGCCGCAGGATGGGGCATTGTTTATCGTCGCCAACGAATTTTTTGATGCGCTTCCGGTTCGGCAATATATCGCTACCGATAATGGCTGGCGCGAACGCGTTATTTTGCATGAGGATGACAACGCGTTTTCGGCTATCGCTGGCGACGCTGCTTGCGACCATTTTGTGCCAGAGGCCATACGCGGCGCTGAACCGGGAAGTATTTTTGAAATCACGCCCGGTACCCGCGAGGTGATAACTGAACTGTCACATCGGTTGCAGCGGCAGGGCGGCGCGATTTTAATCATTGATTATGGCTACGCGCAGCCAGCTTTGGGCAGCACGCTGCAAGCTGTTAAAGACCACCGATATACCGATCCCTTCGTGATGCCGGGCGAAATTGACCTGACTGCGCATGTTAATTTTGGCGAGATCGCAGTTTTGGCAAAGGAGCAAGGCTTGCGCGTTAGCGGGCCGGTGGATCAGGGGCTTTGGCTATCAGCTCTCGGCATAAATCAACGCACCGCCGCTTTGGTAAAACAATCGCCAGAACGCGCGCAGGACATTGTCGGGGCACGCAACCGGCTGGTGCAGCCTGACCAGATGGGGCAATTGTTCAGGGTGGTGGCGCTATCATCACCCGATTGGCCCGAACCGGAAGGCTTCGCCGCAGCTGCGATATAGCGACCGGTCAGCTGTCCGGTTTGGTTTCGGCTTTTTCAGGCGCAAGCCATTCGGCCACCTGTTCAGCGACGTCGTTTGCCGCGGCGTTAAGCGCGCTGCCCGCCTGCACATGTGCAATCTCGGTCAGGCTCTCGCGTGCTTCAAACCGTTTTTTGCGAACGGGGGCGCCGCCGCGCAGTTGAACCGCATCAAACATGACCACGGCTTCTTTGGTATTTTCCTCAATACCAAATTCGATCAGCGTGCCGGACAGTTGCTCATTCTCTTTGCCCGCTGCATCTGCATTGTTCAAAACCAGACGGCCATTCTTCGCGGCTATTGTCTCGCCGATCAATTGTTGGATCAGCTTTGCTGGCTTATCTGCCCAGATCGCATCGGTGAGGTAAGCTATACGCGCGTTACCGATTTGAACCGGCACACGGTTTGTGGCGAGTTTCCGCGGTACGTCAGGTTCTAACACAACAAGCGCCGCTGATTGCAGGCCGGATCGCATTGTGCCTTCATTAACCCGGTTATCAGGCGTCAAAACAAGCAGTGATGGCGGCGGTTCGGAACCAAGACTGATACAACCGGCCAGCGCGAAGGCCGCTACAAACGGCAAAAATTTTGCAACAGGCTTGATCACGGGAAATGTAGGCTGCTTCGTCATTATTTATCCCCGGGTTTATAGTCAGGCAGCGGTGGTGATCCTACAAGGCTGCCCGCACCTTCCTGATCGAGCCGCTCTGTCACCGTTTTGATCGAGCGCGAAGCCTCCCGCAAATCGCGGGTCAGCGCGGTAACTTCTGGCAATGTTTCGTTGGAAAGCGTGGATATGCCCGGTTCGGCAGCTTTCAGTGTTTTTTCCAACTGCCCCAGGCTCTTGTTGGCGCTGGCCAATGTATTTTTCAGCTCCTGTACAGCGGGCTTGCCCTCCTGTTCCAGAATATTACCCGCAGAGCCCGACAGCGCAGACAGGCTATCCGCTGCGCTGCCCGCCTTGCGCATCGCCGTTTGCGCTTCGGATATTGCACCGTCCAGCTGCGGCGCAGTCGACGCGAGACTGCCGGTAAGTCCGTCAACATTGTTGAGGATGCTTTCAATCGAATCCTGATTCTTGTCAGACAGAATATTTGTCAGCCGCTCTGTCAAAGTTGACAGGCGCTCCAGCAGCAACGGCGCGCTGTTTAACAGTTCGCCCAATGCGCCGGGCTTTGTCGGTATCAATGGCGCGCCCGCAGGGCAGGCGGTTTCTGGATCTTTATCAGGGCAGGCGATTGGCGGCGCGCCTTTAACCGCGCCATCGAGTTGAATTTCTGAAACGCCGGTAAATCCGACACCGGCAATAGTGGCCATAGTGCCCTGCAATACCGGAACATCTTCGTCGATCATAATCCGCACCCGAACATATTCAGGGTCCGGTTCCCACAATGAAATCTTTTCGATCTGGCCAACGGGCACACCCGCGAAGGACACGCCCGATCCCTTGGCCAGCCCGTTAACCGATTGCTGGAAGAAGATGTCATATTCCTTCTGCTTGCCTTCGTTGAAGCCAGCGAGCCACACCGTGAAGCCCACGAGCGCGCCCAGCAGAAGCAGCGTCACCACGCCGACCAGAATATAGTTGGATTTGGTCTCCATCAGTTCAATCTATCCTCTGTCCGTCACTTCTTGTCTATCCCAAAGATACCAGTCGCGCGCTTTTATCCCGCAATATATTTGCATCATCCCGCCTCGTAAGCGCCGCTGACAGCGCGGCCGCGCGGGCCGGAGAAATACTCCTGTATCCACGGATGTTCGCTTTGTAGCAATTCCTCAATCCTGCCGATCGCGATAATGCGCCGATCCGCAATCACGGCCACCCGGTCGCATATCGCATGCAGCGTATCGAGATCATGCGTAATCAGAAAAACTGTTAGCCCCAGCGTCTCTTTCAACTCTCTGGTAAGAGCGTCGAATTTGGCCGCGCCGATGGGATCAAGTCCCGCTGTCGGTTCATCGAGGAAAAGAAGTTCGGGATCCATCGCCAGCGCGCGCGCAAGCCCTGCACGTTTTTTCATTCCGCCGGAAAGTTCGGACGGATATTTATGCGCAGCATCCGCGGGAAGCCCGCTCATCAATATTTTGGTGATCGCAATTTCATCAAGCAAGCGTTGATCCATTTTGCGGTAAAATTCTCGCAAAGGCACTTGGATATTCTCAGCGACAGTTAGCGTGGAAAAAAGCGCGCCGCCCTGAAACAATACGCCCCAGCGCCGTCGCACTTCTTCATCGCTGCGGGTATCGTTATCGAGCAAATTTTCGCCAAGCACGCGAATTTCGCCCTGCGATGGCTGTTGCAAGCCGATGATCGACCGCATCAGAACCGATTTGCCGGTGCCCGATCCGCCGACCACGCCGATAATTTCGCCGCGTTTTACATCGAGATTAAGCCCGTCATGAATCACGGCCTCGCCGAATGCATTGCGCAAATCGCGCACTTCGATAATAGTTTCGCGGGTATCGTGGGCCATCGTCAATCCCACCCGATGCTGGAAAAGAACACCGCGAAAAAGGCGTCGAGCACGATGACAAGGAAAATCGCCTGTACCACAGCAGCGGTCGTGCGCTTGCCTACTTCTTCTGCATTGCCGGTGACTTGCAGCCCCTGAAAACATCCGGCCATTGCGATGATGGCGCCAAACACGGGGGCTTTTATCATGCCTATCCAGAAATCGGTCATCGGAGTAACTTCGCGCAGCCGCTGAATAAAGGTGACGGGGGGAATTTCCAGCACGATCCAGCAAAGTAATCCGCCGCCGATGATAGCTACGACAGAGGCGTAAAAGCCGAGCAGCGGCATCCATAATATCGTCGCCAAAGTGCGCGGCAGCACCAACGCCTCGATAGGCGATACGCCGATGGTGCGCATTGCATCGACTTCTTCGGTAATCTTCATCGTCCCGATCTGCGCCGCAAAGGCGGAGCCGGAACGCCCGGCAATCATAATCGCCGTCATCAACACGCCCAGTTCACGAAAAGTAAGCCGCCCAATCAGGTTGATCGTAAAAACCTCTGCACCAAATTGCCGCAGCTGCACCGCGCCCTGCTGTGCGATGACGATGCCGATCAGAAAGCTCATCAGCCCGATAATGCCCAGCGCGCGAATGCCGACCATTTCAAACCGCATTACCATCGCGTTCAGCCGGATGCGGCGGGGACGGAAAAGAACGGTGAAAAAGCTTAACACCACCTGCCCGATGAAACCCAGAAATGCGAACATCGTGCCGACCGCAGTCGCAACAGCAAATCCCACTTCATTGAAAATCCGTAGCGCAGGGTTCAATTCTTCTTTGGGCACGATGACGCTGGGCCCGAATTCACTCACCCGCGCAAGCAGGCGTTCGGCGGCATCGCTCGCGCCGATAATTTCGGCATCGCTGTCCGTGGCAGTGCGTTGAACCAGCCATGCGCCGATAGTGTCTATATCGTTCACTTGGGTAAGGTTTATCCGCGCAATTGCAGTGTCCATGCCGCGCAATTTTTTGTCCAGCTGCGCAGCATTTTCAACGGTCAGATCGCCCGAAAAATAAAGCGCCAGAATACCGTCATCATCATCGCGCAATTCGTATTCGGCCGGGTCGTACATTATCATGGGTTCTGGCGCAGATTTTTGTGAATAACAAGCACTAGCTTCTTGTCGCTGCTGGCCCGTGCGCGCTATACGCTTGATATGCCATCCCAATCAGATCCGAACATGCCAGATGCTATCAAACTTGCCATATATGATATGGACAAGACGGTAACGCGGCGGGCCACCTATAATGGTTTCCTGCTGCATATGGCGCGCAATCATGCGCCGTGGCGGTTGCTACTATCGCCGGTGCTGCTGTTCGGACTGGCGCTGTACTATATGAAGTTTTGGAGCCGCAGCCAGCTGAAGCAATTTTCCCAAACGGTGATGATCGGCCGGCGGGTAAAGCGCGAGGATTATGACCGCTATCTCGGCAGCCATGCGGATACGGTGCTGCGCAGCAATATTTATCCGCAGATAAAAGACCGCCTGCGCAGCGAAAAGGCAGACGGGTACCGGCATATTATGGCAACGGCATCTTACCGGCTGTATGTAACAGCGATTGCCGACCGATTAAATTTCGACGCCGTGATTGCCACTGAACTGGTCACGGACGACAACGGATATATCATTGCCGAAATCGACGGAGAAAATTGTTATGAAATGGCGAAGCTGGACAAAGTGACGCGATGGCTGGACCAGCAGCAGATTGATCGCGCGGCGTGCTACATTCGCGCATATTCCGATCATGTATCGGATTGGCCGTTGCTGGATTATGCGGACGAGGCTTTTGCCACCAATCCGCATGAACCGCTGCTGGAAATGGCCCTGGCAAAGGGGTGGCAGATTATCGACTGGCGGTAACGCCAAATCTGGCTGCCAAGTATCTGCTCGCGTTAAAGCGCGTTCACCGCCCACACGCTGCCGACGATGATAAACACGCCCGCTATATCGAGTATCAGCCCGGCCTTCAGCATGCGGGGCAGGGCGATATGCCCGGTGGACCATGCCAGCGCGTTTGGCCCTGTGCCCGATGGCAGCATAAAGCCCCAGCTGGCCGCCATGGCCGCTGGCATAGCGAGCAGCCATGGATCAACGCCCGTTGCGCCGATCAGGCTGGCCACCACGGGGATAATCCCGCTTGCCGTCGCTACATTGCTGGCAAATTCGGTGATGACAATCACGAGCGCGACAATCGCGAATGCGATCAACAGCGGATGAACCGCCGTGAGCGGCGACAATGCTTCGCCCAGCCAATCGGCAAGCCCGCTTTGCGTAATCCCAGCCGCGAGCGCCAGACCTCCGCCGAACATCATAATAACGCCCCACGGCTCGCGGTCCGCCTCTTGCCAATTCAGCAGCGCGCGCGTTTTTCCCTCTGCATCGCGGCTGCCATCGGGCACGATAAACAGCAGCATGCCAATCGCGATGGCGATACTGCCATCGGTAAGCGCACCGGGCGGCAAATATGGTTTGATAAGGCCCGACGTCATCCACGCCAGCATCAAAATAGCGATAATGGGGACGAGGCGCTTTTCCGGCCTGCTCCAAGCGCCGGCCGCGCCGATCCCTTCGCGCGCCGCCACCGCGTCAAAGCGCGCACTGCCCAGCCGCTGAACTTTATACAATATACCGCCAAGCACGGGGATACCGATGATGACAACGGGAAGCCCGTAGGCAAGCCAGCTGACGAAATTGATGTCGGTGGCCAATTGCTGATTTATCAGCCCGGCGGCAATCGCATTGGTGGGCGATCCGACCAGCGTTCCGATCCCGCCGATCGACGCGGCGAAAGCAATGCCCATAATCAACGCCCCGGCAAAGCCCTGCGTCATGCCTTTTTCAGTGCCGCCCGCGGCCAGCACCGCCAGCGCGATGGGCAGCATAATCAGCGTAGTCGATGTATTGGAAATCACCATCGACAGCAACGCGGTTGCGATCATAAAGGCGAATAGCAGCGCCATCTGCCCGCTGCCGGCACGTTGCAATATCGCCAGCGCCACCCGCCGGTGCAGGCCCACGCGTTCGATGGCCAGCGCCACAAAAGCGCCGCCAAGGATCAGGAACAGGATCGGCGAATAATATTGGCTGGCGGTTTCTTTCGCGCTCATCACACCCATCATCGGGAGCGCCAGAAAAGGCATCAGCGCCGTAACAGTCAGCGGCACCGCCTCCGTCATCCACCATATTGCCATCAACAGCGTCAGCGCCGCCACTTGCCACGCCGATTGCGATATGCCCGAAGGCGCGCCCGACAGCAGCATGGCCGCGAAAATCGCAAGCCCTGCCCATAGCCCCAGCCGTTTGGCCGTCATAAAATTGCCGCCGTCAACCGGGCAGCCCTATAATGGAAATCTGCCGACCATAATCCGGTTCGTTATTGTGGCAGCTGCGCCGGTAGCTGTAGAAGCGTTCGGGTTGCGAATAGGTGTCTTCACCCAGACATTGGGCCTTGCCGATCCCTGCGGCGGCAAGCCGCGCTGCAACATAGCCTTCAATGTCGAACTGGTAATGCTGGCCGCTATCCTTCACCTTGCCGAGCGCAAAGAAGCGTTCATTTTCCGCGTCATCTTCGGCAAAGCGCCGGAAGAAGCCTTCATCCACCTCATAGCTTTTTTGCGCGATGCATGGCCCGATGGCTGCGCGGATGTTGCCGCGATCCGCGCCCAGCTTCTCCATTTGTGCAATGGCCGCGTCGGTCACGTTGGTAATCGCACCCTTCCACCCTGCATGCGCAGCGCCAACGACACCGGCGGCGCAGTCCGCAAACAGCACGGGCACGCAATCCGCCGTCAGGATACCCAGAAGCACACCCGGCCGGTCAGTCACCATCGCATCGGCTTGCGGACGGCTGCTTGCAGTAAACGCAGCGGTGACCGGAACGGCGACTGCGCTGTGGATTTGATAGACGCTGCAAAGCTGGGCGTTCGGGATAATCGCATCGCTGGCACGGGCGCGGTTTTCGGCGACGGCGTCTGCATCATCATCGCTGCCAATCCCTACATTGAGCGAGGCGTATATGCCGCCCGATGCGCCGCCGCTGCGTCCAAGAAATCCGTGAGGCGCGCCGTTCAATGTCGCTGCGGTCAATTTATGTATCGCTTCCATCGCCGTGTCATTGCAATCCAGTGCGGCATTTGCAATGGCCTTCGATGTTTATGGCACAGCATCTTTTTATCTTCGGCATGGGCTATACTTCTCAGCGGCTGGCGTCTGCGCTGCGCCGGTCGGGCTGGCATGTGACGGGAACGCGGCGAGAGGCCGATGGCGAAAATATCGCATTCGGCGATCATGCGTCAGTAAAGGCGGCGCTGGCTTCAGCGAGCCATATCCTCTCTTCGGTTCCGCCGGACCGCAGCGATGGCAGCGATCCGGTGTTGTCGCTTTATGGCGAACCATTGAAGGCGGCTGGTGCGCGGTGGGTCTGCTATCTGTCGGCTACTGGCGTGTATGGCGATACGGCGGGTGCATGGGCCGACGAAAGCGCGCCGATCGGCGGGGGCAGGCGCAGCGAACGCAGCGCGGCCGATGCCGAGTGGCAGGCATTGCGCGCCGATATGCGGATATTGCGTCTGCCGGGAATTTACGGTCCGGGGCGCAGTGCGCTGGATCGTGTGCGCAGCGGGAAGGGGCGACGCATTGATCTGCCCGGGCAAGTATTCAGCCGCATTCATGTCGACGATATTATTAGCGCCGTCATCGCCAGTTTTGCGGGGCCACCGGGCATATTCAACATTTCCGATGATCTGCCCTGCGCACAAAATCTGGTGATAGAGGCAGCTTGCGATCTGCTAGGCAAAGATTATCCGCCCATGCAATCATTGGCAGATGCGCAGCTTTCTCCGATGGCGCAAGCGTTCTATTCGGAAAACCGTCGGATAGCCAACATGCGCGCGAAACGGCTGCTGGGCTGGCAGCCGCTATATCCCAGCTACCGTGAGGGCCTGTTCGCCTGTCTGCGCGATGAGATACAGCATCAGCGCGGCAAGACCGGGCAGGCCGATTGATACCGATAAGATGGCGGCTATCGGGCGGCAGCGTCAGAAGGTATCGACATCCATTCCGACAAAGCGGGCCTTTAATTGCAGCGCGAGATAGTGCGAATAAAAGCGTGACTGCTGTAAATTGCCGCCATGGAACCATAACCCGTCCTGCGCCGTCGGCTTCCACATGTTGCGCAGTTCACCTTCCCATGGGCCGGGATCGCCCCGTGTGCCGGAGCCATAGCCCCAGCATTTGCCGATTTTGTCAGCAATTTCAGGCGAGATCAGCCGCTTCACCCATTCCTCCATCGAACCAAATCCTGTAGCATACACCACTATATCGGCTTTCAATTCGGATCCATCGGACAGGATGACGCTATCTTTGGTCAGCCGGTCGATTCCCACGCCGGAGCGCAATTTGATACGGCCATCGACAATCATCTGCGATGCGCCAACATCAATGTAATATCCTGCTCCTTTGCGCAGATATTTGATCCACAGCCCGGTGCCGTCTTCGCCGAAATCAAGCTCGAAACCGGCATCAGTCAGGCGCTTGTAATAGTCGGCATCATCCTTTGCGATCCGTTCGTAATTTCTGCGCTGATGCGGTTCGGCCATTTTGATCGTCATCGACGCGCCCAGAAGATCGGCCTTCTGTGTCGTCAGGCCGGCTTCGACGGCTTCTTCGGAATACATGGTGGCGGCTGCCTTGCGGTTGGCGGCTGCGCTTAATATCAGCGTCGAGGAGCGTTGCACCATCGTGGGCTGAATGCCGTTTTCGACCAGATTGGCACAGATATCATGTGCCGAGTTATTGGCGCCGATCACGACAACGTCTTTGCCGGCATAATTCTCGCCGCTGGTAAATTCGCTCGAATGCATCTGTTCGCCTTCGAAGATATCCGCGCCGTCAAATTCAGGAATATTGGGAAAGCCGGAATTGCCTGTCGCCATCACGATATGCGCTGGTTTCAGGATGATTTCCTTGCCGTCTTTCTCGACCGTCGCTTCCCACCCGTCATCGGCGGCGTTGCGCTTTGCCGATGTAAACGCAGTGTTGCCCCAGAAAGTAATATCCAGAATTTTGGCATAGCTTTCCAGAAAATCGGCAACGCGGTCTTTCGGTGTGTAGACGGGCCAATTGTCGGGGAAGGGAATGATCGGCATATGATCGAACCACACCGGATCATGCAGCGTCAGTGATTTATACCGCGCCCGCCATTGATCGCCGGGCTTTTCATATTTGTCGACGATAAGAAATGGCACGCCCTGTGTGCGCAGCTGCGCGCCGAGCGCCAGCCCGCCTTGCCCGCCGCCCACGATCAGCACGTAGGGCTGTTCCTCTTTGCCAAGCTGCGCTTCGTAATCCTGTTTGCGTTCCAGCCAGTTGCGCGCATCGCCATCATCATAAACGCCCAGCTCGCGATATTTACCGCGCTTGCCGCGATGGCCGGATAAATCCTGCAAAGCGGTCATCAACGTGAAGGCCAGCCCGTCATGCAAGCGCACATAGCCGGTGCAATCGCCAAATTCGGTTTCAAAATTAAGCCAGCCTTCGCTCGCGCCTGCCTTTGCCTCGACAGTGAAATTGCGCGGCTTCACCTTCGCTGGCTTATCGCGCAGCATAGCCTCGATCTGGCTGATATCCTCCAGGCTCACAATGTCCCAGGTGAAGGCCAGAATATCGCGCCACATGCCGCCGTCCGCAATCAAATCCAGCACCTGCGATGGATCGCCACTGGCCAGCGCAGCTTCGAATTTGCGCGCCCATTCGTGGACATCCTGCTGTATCACTGTATCTGTTGCCATGTTTTTCCCGCTGCGCTGGTGCGCATATCCTATTATATTACGCCGGATGTTTATGAGAACATATTCCGCTAGACCGCAGCTATCAATTTAGGTCTTCGCTGACAGGAAACAAATATATGACGCGCAAATCGATTGAGTTCATATATGATTGCGTAAGCCCCAACGCCTATTATGTATGGCAGCCGCTGAAGGATATTGCTGCGAAGCACGGCGCAGCCATAGTGGTGACGCCGGTATTTTTGGGCGCGATGCATACGTTGACCGGCAATACGCCGCCGATGGTGCGCGATGAAGCGATCAAGGGGAAAAACGCTTATGCGCTGCTTGAAACGCGGCGCTTTATAGCAAAGCATGGCCTGACGAAATGGCGGATGAACCCGATCTTTCCGTTTCATTCGCTGCCATTGCAGCGAATGCTGATATCACTCGATCAAAGCGAACGCCCTGCGTTTATGGATGCAACGCTTGCGGCGCTGTGGGAAGGCGAGCTTGATGTGAACGATACCGGCGCGCTGGCCAAAGCAATCGAAGATGCCGGCTTCGACGCGCAGGCTTTGTTCGCCGCGGCGCAGCAGCCGGAAATCAAGGATGCGGTAAAGGCCGCCACACAGGATGCCGTTGCGCGCGGCGTGTTTGGCATTCCGTCATTCTTTGTCGGGGATGAATTGTTTTTCGGTAAGGAGCGGCTGGCGCAGATCGAAGAAGAGCTGGAGGCGGGTTGATGCCGGTGAAGTTCAAGAGCCGCACTGCGATTGTTACGGGCGTTGGCCCCGGCACAGGTTCAGCGTTGGTCAAACGCTTCGCAGCCGATGGATACAAGGTCGCGATGATCGCCCGGTCGCCGGGCATAATGGGAAAGCTGGGCAAAGCGCATGAAAATGTTCGCGGTTATCAGTGCAATGTGCGCGATGCAGACAGCCTGCTGCAAACATGCGCGCAGATAAAGCGCGATATGGGCGCGGCCAGTATCGTCATTCACAATGCGGTTGCGGGCGGCGCAGGCACCTTTCGTGATATAAAGCCCGAACTGCTCATGCGCAATTTTGAGGTGAATACAATGGCGCTGCTGCATCTGGCACAGGCGGCAGGCCCGGATATGATCGCGGCTGGCGAGGGCGCAATATTGGCGACCGGCAATACTATGGCATATCGCGGCAAAGGCGTATTTGCCGGAACTGCGCCCACCAAAGCAGCGCAGCGGATCCTGATGGAAAGCATCGCGCGCGAGCTTGGGCCAAAAGGCGTGCATGGCGCTTATGTCGCGATTGATGCTGCGATCGATGTGCCATGGACACGCGAGCGATGGCCGGACAAACCGGATGAATTTTTCTGCCAGCCCGCTGACATCGCTGAAGAATGCTATCGCATCGCGCATCAGGCCAAATCGGCATGGGTATTCGATGCGGTGATCCGGCCATTTGGCGAAACTTGGTAAGCAACCAGCGGAGTTAAGCGACTTTCCTGAGGCTGTTCGTGCCCGAAAGTGTTTCGATCAGCCTATCGACTTCGCCAATCGGGACCGGACGGCTGAGCAGGAAACCCTGAATATTGTTACAGCCGTTTTTCACCAGCATATCGACCTGTTCATCAATCTCGACACCCTCGGCAATCGTATCCATATCAAGCGCGGTAGCCAGCCCGGTGATCGCCTGAATTATGGCCGCAGAGCCTTTGTCAGACAGAATATCAACGACGAAACTGCGGTCGATTTTGATCTTGTCAAACGGGAAACTGCGCAAATAGCTGAGCGAGGAATAGCCCGTGCCGAAATCATCGAGCGCAACGCGAATGCCGATTTCGCGCAGGCTGTGCAGAGATGTCAGCGTTTCGGCTACATTTTCTATCAGCAGCGATTCGGTGATTTCCAGTTCCAGCCGCCCCGGCGCCAATCCTGATTGGCCAAGCGCCTGTAACAGAACGCTGTTGAGACCCTTTGTGCGAAATTGCACGGGCGACACATTCACGGCGATCCGAAGATGTTCAGGCCATTTCGCCGCCTGATTACACGCTTCTTTAATCACCCATTCGCCGATCTGAACGATCAGCCCGGTTTCTTCTGCCAGCGGTATGAAATCCAGCGGCGATACCAGCCCGCGTGTGGGATGGTTCCAGCGGATCAATGCTTCAAAACCATTTATCCGCTGCTCTTGGGTATTGAACAACGGCTGATAATGCAGTTCAAACTGGCCCTCTTCGATCGCCGTTTTCAGGTCGATTTCGGTCTCGCGCCGTTTACGAGCAAGCTCGTCCATTTCCTGTTCGAAGAAATGGTAGCAGCCTTTGCCTTCCTGTTTCGCCCGGTACAGCGCCAGATCCGCATTCTTCATCAACTCTTCGGCTGTGTCCCCGTCCTGCGGCGCTACAGCGATGCCGATGCTGGTCGCGGTTGGCATGACATGCCCGTCGATCTGGAAGCTTTCGGCAAAGGCCTGCGTCAACTGTTCAGCGATAGTGGTAATCGCCGCAGGGCTTTGGACATCGTTGATAATGACAGCAAATTCATCGCCGCCCAATCGCGCTATCAAATTGCCATCGACAGCATCTTCCATGCGAACCGCAACCTGTTTCAACAAAGCATCACCCATCGGGTGGCCAAGCGTGTCGTTCACAGATTTGAAGTTGTCGAGATCGAGATAAAATACCGCGACAAGATCTTTGTCAGCCTTGCGCTTCAAGGTGAAATCAAGCTGATCGCGGTAGTATTTTCGGTTCGGCAGGCCGGTCAACGTATCGTGCAGGGCGATATGCGAAATTTTCTCTTCACGTTCCACAATCGCATCAATCATCCCGTTGAAGCTGGCCGCTAGCCTTCCGATTTCATCGTTGGAACTTACCGTCACCTTGTTGCGCTCACCGGCGCTAATCGCCTGCGCAGCTTTATCGAGCTTTGCAATCGGGCGGGTGATACCCTTTGCCAATTGCCATCCCGCCGAAATAACGATGAGCAGGCCGATCACCCCCATGATCGCCAAAATCCACGTGATCGGGCGATAGGCCAGCAACGCTTCGCTTAATGATTGGCGCAGCAACAAAGTAGGCTGGCTGTTCTTGCCCAGCGAAGGCAGCGCAGCCGCGCGGTAAAGCACACGTTCGCCATTCTCGGTGAGTTCAACCTGTTGTCCGATATTGCCTGCCAAAGCGGTAGGCAGCGCCGCGGCATCGACCACTTTTGCCGATAGATTTATCGGCGCAAGCTCGGTGAGGTTTTGCATTTCTTTTTTGTCGAGCGCCTTGCCAGCAACGAGCCAGCCATACAGGCTGGGCGCCTCGACAGCAGAGGCGACCATGCCGTGATATTGGCCATCAATGCTGATCAATCCGTTATTGTCGCCATCGTCCAACGCGGTCCACAGCCCGTTGATATCCGCCTCGCTAAGCTGTTGATCCAGCCCGATGATATGGCCGTCCAATGTTACGATGAACGCGTTCGATGCGCCAAGGCGGTCACGCAAACTTACCAGCGCGCTGGCAATTGTTGGTTCATCATCCAATGCGACAGCTTCGCGAAAGCCGAAATCGGCGGCGAGAATATCGGTCGCCGTCGCCATGCGCTGCGATTCCAGCTGGAGTATCTTGTCGAACGCCTTGGCATTTGCCGTCATCTCGTTCGATATCTGGTTCGCGCCGTACCGATCAATTCCGCCGGTTGCCACCGCGATCAACGCACCGAATGTAATCACAAAGAGCACCGAATACAGCGCGGCTATTCTAACCGATAGCGATCCTGCACGCATGAGGCGGGAAATAACATTCATCGCACTTATCTCAGGCTCAACGTCATGGTTTTGTTCGTCACGCCGCTGCCGGATATTGGGAATGAATATGATGATTCGCCAGTGCGCGTCCGGTTTCTGGGATGCCATGCCTTCACGCGTGCAAAGCCGGCAGGAATGCCGCTGATCCGCAACCTTCCGTTATGATCGGTTTTGGCGGCAAAGGGCGTGTCGACCACTTTGATATACCCCTTCATATCATCATGGATATTGCAGCCCAGCGCCACGCTGCCCGCAACGGGGAATCGGTGCGATCTCGTCTCGTCCTTGGCGTACAGCTTCATTTTGAATTTCGCAGCACGCGAAAAACTATACACATTGTGCCGGACCCTGTCCCTGTTCGGAAAGCTGACGGTATCGCCCTGTGCCACGATCAGGGTGCCGGGCTTAAATTGCAGGTCTTGCTGATTCATAATGTTTGAAGAACCGCGAAACCCGCGCCCGGCGGTTCCGACCGACGGATATACCATCACAACCGCATCACGCAGCGGCATTCCGCGCGCATCTTTAATTGCGACAGATAGCGTCCCGCCGCTTGCTGCCTGAATTGCGGATGAAAGCCCGCCGGAAAATACAGCGGCGCATAGGGCAGCAGACACAAGGATCGCAAATTTCTTCATACCGATAACACTTACTGCGATATCGTTACCAATTGGATAAGCCGATCCTGCCATTTTATCGGATCCCCGATATTAGCCGGACATGTGATACCGCGTCTGTTAAATCGAATTTAACCATGCGCGTTTATTTCCTGGCCGACATGATCGATCGCCTAACTTTTCTGGCTGCATTTTTGACCAGCCTTGTGTGCGCAGCTGCCGCCCCTGCATCTGCCGAAGAATTACGGCAGGGTGGCAAATTGATGCTGACCAACGGGATCGCCAGTGTCGAAGGCGCATCCGGCGGCGGGCTTGCCACATGGAGTGTGATTGCAGGCAACGAAACCCGCGATGGCATTGGCGGCTCCGCCCATGTCACCATCGCGGAATTTGACGATTACCGGCTGGATACGCAAGGCGTGGCCGTGGGCTTTTTCGATCGGATCGAAATAAGCTATGCACGGCAGGCTTTGAACACAAAAGACATCGGCGCGGCGCTCGGGCTGGGGCAGGGGTATCAGCTTAATCAGGATATATACGGCGCGAAAGTGGCGGTTGCGGGCCATGCGGTTTACGGCGATCCACTGCTCCCCAAAATAGCGGTTGGCGTACAGCATAAACGCAATCTCGACAGCCCGGTCGTAGGGGCGGTTGGCGCAGCGGAAAGCGCAGGCACAGATTTTTACGCCAGCGCCACCAAACTGTTCCTAGCCGAAAGCATTCTCGCCAATGCCACCGTCCGATATACCAAGGCCAATCAGGGCGGCCTGCTAGGCTTCGGCGGCGACAGGCAGAACAATCGCAGCGTGCAATTCGAAGGGTCCGTCGCCTATCAATTGTCACGCAAATTCGTTGTTGGCGGTGAATATCGCACGAAGCCCGATAATCTTTCTTTCGCGAAGGAGGATGATTGGTATGATCTGTTTGCAGCCTATGCCATCAACCGGAATTTAACGGTTGCCGCCGCGTATGTTGATATCGGTACGGTCGCCACATCAAAGGAACAACGCGGCGGATTAATCTCGCTGCGCGCTTCATTCTGACAGGATACACGTCATGCTACTTGCCCTCGCGCTTCTTTCTGCAATTCAGGATGTGCCTGATCCGGTTACTGGCGAACTGCCCGTCGATCCCTATGAACAAAGCGATGCAAATGCGGGCGCGACGCCGTTTTCCGGGGACAGGATGGCGAACGCATTCGGCGGTAAGGATGGCATCCGGCGCATTTCCGATATGACTGTGGAACTGAGCATAAATGATCCGCGTATCGCCGACATCTTTCGCAATCAGGATCACGTACGTCTGCGGCGCACTTTGTTTGAACAATTTTGCTACATCCTGAATGCCGGTTGCAAATATACCGGACGCGACATGCGATCCACGCATAAGGATATGGGAACGCAAATGGCCGATCTGAACGCTTTGGTCGAAAATCTGCAAAGCGCAATGGCTCAGGAAGGCGTATCTTTTGCCAACCAGAACCGTTTTCTGGCAAAACTTGCACCGATGAAGAAAGACGTCGTCTCACGGTAGCCACGCGGCAAGTCACGTCTCATCACTAAGCTGGAAGAATGGTGCTGCTAGGGAGAATTGAACTCCCGACCTCGTCATTACCAATGACGCGCTCTACCACTGAGCTACAGCAGCCTAACCATTGTGGTGCGCCTATGCGAAGCGAGGCGCGCGATGTCAAGCTGCTTGCATGGATAGCGGCAATTTGCCAACAAATCATTATGACGCGCGATAAACAGAGCAAACAGGACGATAAAGCTGACCGGCTTGCCGAAGCCTTGCGGCGCAACCTACGGCGCAGGAAAAAAACCGGTGTGGATGGCAGCACCGCCCCGAATGATCTCGACCGGGCGTAACTGTCTGCCAGCGCGTGCAGTGTATTGGCGGGCGGATGTTTCACAGGGAGGGCAGCGTCATCTGCCAAAAAAAGACCCGCCAAAATCGGCAGGCCTTTGTAAGGAAAAAGAGTTCTGCGTGTTCACGCATTGCTCTTCGGGTCGCAATTCGGTTTATCCGGGCTAATACGAAAATATTATAGGATAGAATCGTCATTCAATTCATTTTATGCCAATAAAATAGGTACCTGTCCGCACCTGTCCGCGCAAATTGTATAAAATCGGCATTGGCGGCGTGGGTGCGATGGTGCAATAGGACGTTTTCATGCTGTATTCCATAATTCGCCCGGCCATTTTCGCACTTGAAGCCGAATCGGCGCACGCCCTGTCGCTGACGGCGCTGCGCAGCTTGCCAGTGCTGCCCGCAGCCGCGCCCGACGCTGTGTTGGCGCAGGATTTGGCCGGGCTGCATTTTGCTGCCCCTGTCGGTTTGGCGCCGGGATATGACAAGAATGCCGAGGTGGCGGACCGGATCATGCGGCTGGGCTTCGGCTTTGCGGAGGTCGGCACGCTTACGCCGTTACCCCAGGCCGGAAATCCGCACCCACGCCTGTTCCGGTTGGTGGAGGACCGCGCGGTTATCAACCGGATGGGGTTTAACAATGACGGGCAGGGCGTGGCGGCGGGCAGGCTTGAAAAGATCCGCCGCCGCGCGCTCGCCGGGCCGCTGGGCGTGAATATCGGCGCGAATAAGGAAAGCACCGACCGTATCGCCGATTATGTGCGCGGGATGCAGGCAATGGAGCGGTTCGCAGATTATATCACTGTCAATATCAGCTCACCCAACACGCCCGGCCTGCGCGCTTTACAGGATAGGGCGGCGCTGGAGGATTTGCTGGCGCAGGTGATGGCGGCGCGTGAGAGTGCAACGCCGGTATTCCTGAAGGTCGCGCCCGATCTGGAGCCTGCCGATATCGACGATATTGTCGACGTGGCGATAGCGCATGATCTGGACGCGCTGATCGTATCAAACACGACGATCAGCCGCCCTGCGCTGCGTTCGGCACATGGGGCAGAGGCAGGCGGGCTTTCGGGCGCACCGCTGAAATCGCTTTCGCTGCAAAGGCTGCGCGATTTTCGGACGGCGAGTGGCGGCAATATCAAACTGGTTGGGGTGGGCGGTATAGAAACCGCAGCCGACGCCTATGAACGCATACGCGCAGGTGCCTCGCTGCTGCAAATATATAGCGCGCTTGTATATGAAGGGCCGGGGCTGGCCAGCCGCATCCACACCGAACTGGCGGCGTTGTTAAAAGCCGACGGTTTTGCCAGCATAACTGACGCGATCGGCAGCGAATAGGCGCGGCGCTGCACTAGCCCACTTGTGGCGCAGGGCAATTGCGAATAAACTGCGGTTATGAAACGCTATATGGCCGCGCTTGCTGCGCTTTGTCTCTCCTCCTATCCCGCGATATCTTCAGCCAAATCAGATGGGCCGCCCGAAATTTCGCGCATCCCGCATGCCGGGCAGGCCGTGGTGTCTTCCGCCGATCCGCGCGCGAGCGAGGCGGGCGCCGAGATATTGCGCAAGGGCGGTTCTGCCGCCGATGCCGCGATGGCGATGATGCTGGCGCTAACGGTGGTCGAGCCGCAATCAAGCGGCATTGGCGGCGGGGGTTTCCTGCTGCATTATTCGGTGAGCGAGAACCGGCTGACGACGATCAACGGGCGGGAGACGGCCCCGGCTTCTGCCACCGATACGCGCTTCACCGAAGACGATGGCGACGCGATGAATTTCTTCAAAGCGGTGCAGGGCGGACATTCTGTCGGTGTGCCGGGGAATATGCGGCTGATGGCTGTAACGCATGAAAAATGGGGTAAGCTGCCATGGGCCGATCTGTTCGCCCCGGCGATACGGCTGGCCGACGAAGGCTTTATCGTCAACAAGACAATGGAAAGCAGACTGGCATTGCTGGCCAGATTCTGGGATAAGTTTCCGGAGGCGAAAGCGATTTACTGGCGCGGTGATGCACCGTTGAAGGCGGGCGCGCGCGTCAAAAATCCTGCGCTGGCAACTACGTTGCGCGATATTGCCGCGAATGGCGCGGATGCTTTTTATACCGGCAATATCGCCAAGAATATCGTGCAGACCGTGCGCGCGGCCCCGGTAAATCCCGGCGATATGACATTGGCCGATCTGGCCGCGTATACAACGAAAGAGCGCGAGGCGGTTTGCGCGCCATACCGCAAATTCGTCGTCTGCGGCATGGGGCCGCCATCATCCGGCGCGACGACTGTTTTGCAGATATTGGGCACGCTTTCCGCATTTGATATGGCGGCGCTTGGCAAGGATAACGTGCAAAGCTGGCATTTGATCGCAGAGGCGATGAAGCTGGCCTATGCAGACCGGCAGAAATATCTGGCCGATGATGCCTTTGTTTCCGTGCCTGTTGCCGGGATGTTGAGCCGCGAATATTTGCAGCAGCGCAGCGCGATGATTGACCGTAAACGTGCGCGCGGCGATTATCCGGCGGGCAATCCGGCAGGAGCGGAGAAGCGCACGCCTGCGCCATCATCCGAAGTGCCGGGAACGACGCATTTCTCGGTTGTCGATAATGCGGGCAACATCGTCAATATGACATCGACTATCGAGGGGCCGTTTGGCAGTCAGCTGATATCCGGCGGTTTCTTCTTGAATAACGAACTGACCGATTTTACTTTCATCCCCGAAAAGAATGGCGCGCCGGTGGCCAATCGGGTGCAGCCCGGCAAACAGCCGCTATCGTCAATGTCTCCCACCATCGTGTTCGATGCCGATGGCAAGCCGGTGATGGCGCTCGGCTCTGCGGGCGGGAAACGTATCATCATGCATGTTGCGAAAAACCTGATCGGCGTAATAGATTTTGGCCTGTCATTGGAGGATGCGATTGCCTTACCGAACATTTATTTCAAAGGCGATGACGTGTTGATAGAGCAGGATACGCCGCTGGCTAAACAGTTGGATGCTCTATCCGCATATGGCGCGCCGGCAAAATCGGCCGACATCGGGTCAAAAGTCAACGGGGCCGAATATCGTGACGGAAATTGGCGCGGCGTGGCCGATGCGCGCAGCGAAGGCGTGGCGCTGACGCTGGATGCGGACGGCAAAGTGATTGCACAGCAAGGCCGCCAAGCCGACAAAGCGCCGCCGCCCAGCGTGTATTAGCTCCACCGCGCAATCAACGCGCGCGCATCTTCGAACCGGTTAGTCAGGCCAAGCGCGGGC
>ENA-ORXU01000693-ORXU01000693.1-marine-metagenome-genome-assembly--contig:-NODE-693-length-35476-cov-4.378259_pt1 | contig 35476 bp, 29 predicted proteins | sample MGYA00237869_ERZ511484 | MGnify/ENA metagenome assembly ERZ511484 | reverse complement strand
CAAATACCTATTTTGGGTATAATCGATGTCGGCAAGGACGGCCGGTTGTTTGAACCCCGCCTGTTTTAGTAACCGCCCAATCTTCTTGTTCTGGCGGTCCTCCCATTGGTGGTCGGTCAGCAGGGCAAGGTACTCGTCGGGGGTGTTCTTGTCGATACGGTTGTCCTTTAGCTGTTGTAGGTGCAGCTCCGCCATTGCACCCAGACGCATTTGTTTGAGTTTTTCGATAGTCTGATTGTTGTTCATCATATTGATTTTAAGTTATACGTTTTACTTGTAGTTGGAAGCTCCCCTTATATTTTGGTGTTTGGGTATATGCGGCCTGTCATCTTCCAGGTCCTGGAAGAACAGGGAGCTTTTGTCTAGATTGTTCTTCAGGATGTTCTGGATGCGCCTATAGCTGACCGCATCGGCCTGTAAGGCCCTTTTGTAGGCATTATCCAGTCGCCGTGAACCATAGGATCTGTGCAATTGTATCACGCCCATCGCCCGTTTGTAGCCTATCTCCGGATAGTCCACCCTCGAGATGATCTGTTCCACACAGGCCGCAACGCTGTTGCCGTGGGGAAGTGCCTTGTTCTTAAAAAACTCGGGACTCCAGTCGCTATAGTTTTTATGGGTACTGCTCAAATGTTCCTTGTTGGTATTGTACGACCCTTTTGAAGGGTTGCGCGAGTGCAGGGCGATGCGCCGATGGTTGTAATATACCTCTACCATGCCCTTGGTATAGTGGATGGTGGTATGCATACCGATATACCGGTAGGGAACACTATAATAGGACTTGCCGGGAGAGAAATAGACATATCCTATTTTCTGCACTTTTGCCCTGCAGTAGTCCTTGAGCTCATAACGTGCGGCGGGCAGGGGTTTTAGGTATTCCCTTTCCACCGATTGGAAGAGTTCCAGGCGGCTGGCCTCCTTGCGTTTGAACAACAGATTGTTATAGCTTTCCAATAGGCGCTTTATCTCCCAGTTCAGGTCTTCCAGGGAGAAGAAGGCCATCTCCCGTAAGGGGTAATAGATACGTTGGCAGGCGAGATGTACGGCATTCTCCACCAAGGCCTTGTCCTGGGGCGAATAGCCTCGAGCGGGATTGATCACGCAGTTGTAATGGCGTGCAAAGTCCTTGAAGCTGCGGTTGATCTGTGCCTCGTACTTGCTGGATTTTGTCACGGCGGACTTCAGGTTGTCCGACACGATGGCCTTGGGTACGCCCCCGTAAAAATGCAGGGCGTTATCGCAGCAACCGATCAGGTCCTCGCGCTTTTGGCTCCTGCAAGCTTCCACATAGGTGTACTGGCTATTGGGCAGTATCGCCACGAATACCTCTACAGGAACTACTTCCCCCGTATCCTTGTTCACAATATGCAGTTTCTTGCCCGCATAGTCGATGAACATCTTTTTCCCGGCCTCGTGCTCCAGTTTCATGGAACCCTTTATCTTGGAGTACTTACGTCGGTAATGCTCCATGAACTGGGTATACCCATAGGGCTCCTTTGCCCCTTGGGCATATTTGTTATAATGATGAAGAAAGGTGAAGCCGGGATGGTCGCGCGCCTTGTTCATGCCCTCGAAATAGCGCATCAACCCATCGTACCGATTATTATTGATCGTGGTACGGGAAGTGAAAAGTACCTCCAGACAGGCATTATCAAAAGTGAGCAGCTCCTTAAAGGTATGATTGCTCCCCTTGAACAGACCCATATACGTATTTACCGTGTTACGGGAGATGCCCAGGGTGGTGCCTATACTACGGTTGCTGTAACCGTCCAGATGTAAGGTGATAATTTGTTTTAGGTCCATTGGATCAAGTGTGTTGGCCATATCGTGCTTTTATGTTAGCGCGATAAGGTAATTACTTGATCTCCCAAAGTGGCACAGATCGAAACGTTACAACTGGCACAAATCGAAACGTTTTGATCCTAGCACAAAATCAATTGGCACAAAACGAACCGAGAACAATGGCACGGTTTGAACCGAAATCACTGGCACAATGACTCCGAAATCGGTGGCACAAAACGAACCGAATTAGCCACCAGTAAAGACCTTTTAGATACTTACAATGCAAAATCAATAATTGTAATTCTTTTTGTAACACTAGTTCCTAGACTTAGCTTTTCTCAAAACCCCATTCTAAAAGATATGGGCGTATCCGATCCTCATGTTAGGGTATTTAATGACACTATCTATTTATACTCCGGTCATGATGCGACCACAGCGGACACAACGTGGGTAATGAAAGATTGGCGTGTTTTCTCGACTACCGATTTAGTCAATTGGAATCTTCGTAATACCATTAGTCCTAAAGAAAACTATATAGACGATAATAGTAAGGATTGTTGGGCAAGTGACGCTGCATCAAGAAATGGGAAATACTATTTTTATTTTTCAGACAGAAAGCGTGGTGTTGGTGTAATGACCTCCGATGCTCCGGCAGGACCATTTAAAGATGCCTTAGGCAAACCATTAGTGTCTCCTATGCACGATCCAACTATACTTACTGATGACGATACAAAAAAAACACCATATCTAATTTATGGCGACCGGAAGCCCTCCGAGTCGAAGCCGGCATCCCCGTTGACGAATAGCCCGTCGGTCTCTATATCGGCCTCCTCGAGAATTGCGAACACCTCTTCGGCATGTACCTCTATGTCGTACAGGTCGTTGTGGTTGCCCGCGACCGGTTCGGACATGGCCAGCGGCAGCCCCTGCCTATCGGCAAGATAGAGCGAATTGGTCGTCCTGCGCTTTTTCCGCCCCTGATATTCTACCTGTTCCCCGCCCCTGATGGCCGTGGTATGGCTACCGTCAAGGTCACCGCTGGAAAGGTCGATATCCGCCTTGTGGCCCGAAAGAAGGCTTGTCCAACAGTGCCGCCATACACCCTGGCGGCACCATTTCCGATAATGGCCGAAAACGGTCTTATAATATAACGTCTCCCCGGAAAAAAGTTCCGAGACCGGCAGCATATGCCATTGCACACCGCTCTTGAGCTTAAAGAGTACCGCATTTATGATCTCGCTCAACGGAACCCTTGGGGAAGGTCCGTGGACGCGTTTTGGCAGATGCGGCACTATTTCGTTCATAATGTTATCTTTGTCTAGTACTTTGTACATGGGCTATGGAATTTATGTTCAGCGACACAAATATCCGTAGCCCTTTCTTTCGATCCAAATTTAACTCAAAACGACCTCAATACTTTTTTTGCCTTTCTTAAATAATCAAGTATAAAGTTCTTGTCTCTTTTAATCTCTTGTAACACTTTCCAATAATCGTATGCAGATTTCCCAAACATCCCTAAAAAAACAGAGACATTTATTTTTACAAAATCATAACCTTCTGGGGATATATTCATCCTTTATTTTAACTTTGAAGTAAGATACTAAAATTCGAAAGGGGCAAGAAACTCATTACAAAAAACCAAATCATAATTATCGTGTTCTACCGGCACATTGAATTCGTAAATACACATTTAGATGTATACAATAGACTTTTTGATTAGACCTCTTTCAACGCTCTACTTCCCCTAAGCTTGATAATGTGAACAAAAAAAGGCCCATCACTAATGATGGGCCTTACATTTAAAGTTTAAGCGTCTTATTCTATAACTCTTACGTCAACCGCGTTTAATCCTTTTTTTCCTTGGGTTAGCTCGAATTCTACTTCATCGCCTTCACGAATCTCATCAACTAATCCTGAAATATGAACAAAATGTTCGTTGTTTGAACCTTCTTCTGTAATAAATCCGAAGCCTTTAGCGTCGTTGAAGAATTTTACTGTTCCTTTACTCATTGTAATCTAATTTAATATTAATAATTACAATGGGTATTTCAATTATGATGCCACAAATTAGACATCCGTATAAAACTATAATTTGGCAACTCCAATACTTGTAAATCCGTCTGCCGATTTGTAGATTTTTGATGTTTCTAAATCCCGGGCTTTGATTCTTCCCATTCCATCCAGGCGTAGGTCGGATTCGTCCGCTTTGCCTGAAAATCTCATGGAACATAATCCATCTAGATCGACTTCTAATCTTTGAACGTCCACTTCAATTTTTCCTTTTATAGGCCCATCGCCTTTTAAACTAAAACTATCGCCAGAAACGGGATCAATGGAATAGACATATACCAAACCGTCCACATCAACCCCCTTTAGTGCGGGATGCGTCAAATTCACGTTGATTTTAGGAGCGGAATGGCGTTTCCTAGAACCGCCGTAGCGTTGCTTTTCACGAAGTCGTATGTACAAGGTGTTGTTTTGAACGGTGATTCGATAATCCTCCATTTTTCGCTGATTTCTTGTTTCAAGACTGACCTTGGTCTGAGCGCCTTGTTTTAAATACAGGCGTACGTTTCCTTCTAATCGTACATTATCAAAGGTTTCTTCGATATTTTGGGTTTCAGTATACTGTCCGATAACATTGCATACCGTTAAGAACATACCTGCTAATAGTAAACTTTCTTTTTTCATGATCGGTTCTTTTTTAAATGGATGAATAATTCTTGTATTTACTATTAAAGACAGGGTTGTTTTGCGGTTTGTTACACTTATCACCCATTTAATTTGAAATTATCCTTTATTTGAACTTTTAGTGGAAATTGCAAAACCTGATTGGTAGTTCTAAAATTTTCTTATCTGGCTTTTGTTGGCATCCATCTCCTTTAGTTTTCTTAGTAAGACCAACGATTGTAAATTCAAGTTGGTTGAGCCAAAATTATAATTTCTCATTAAAATCACTCCATATTGACTCTACTTTTCAAATATAAAATTTGCGGTATAGCCCGAAACCGACCCTCCATGGCCAACTGTTGAAATTGTACTGTCCCGATACAATGAAAAACCTAATCCATAATTTTTCCACCATTCATTTCCAGGTGTTTTCGTTGACTGCATTAACTCTAAATTATTTTTATTCAGCATTTCTGAATATCCCATATTGGCCATCATGAATTTGGCTAAATCATTTGGAGTAGAATAAATAGCGCCATTGGGTACTTTATAACCCCGACCGATATGCTCTTTATTAGGCTTTTCCTTGTCAATCTTTCCCTGTGGTCCTCCACCCATTCCAATTGCCAAATTCGCCAATCTATCTTTAGGCACCATGAAAAAACTGTTATTCATATTCAGTGGTTTGAATATCTTGTTCTTTACCAATTCAATAAAGGGTTTTTTGGCAGCCCGTGAGAGCGCTAGGCCTAGAATTCCAAATCCAATATTTGAGTAGCTATATTGCTCGCCTGGCTTCGATTTGAAAGATGTTTTTGGAATCGATAATAAGATTTTATCTTCCCGCTCCTCAATTGGGCCTGAGGCCGCATTAATTAATTTTGGTTCTCTGATCAGACCTGAAGTATGACTTGCCAATTGCTCAAAAGTAATTTTTGTTGAATCCGAATACCCATTCAGTTTCACTATTTCGGGCAAATATTGTTCTATTGGCTCGTCCAATTTTATTATTTCCTCCTGTAAGAGTTGCATCATTAAAAATGCAGTAAACGACTTTGAAATGGAACCGGTTCGATAAATAGTACTAGAATCAGCTTTGATATTGGCGTCATTGTCTAAAGACCCATATGCAGCCAATCGAATAATTTTATTATCCTTTACTATAGCTAATGATATGCTTCCGTCGATATTGTCATCTATCAGGTCTTTTCTTAACTGGTTCTCGAATTCACTGACGATACTTTCAAGGTCGTTCCCATTTACAAAATCCTTACTTGGTTCAATCTTGAACCCAATCGTCACGACGATTAGCAAAGCCAATATTACATTTTTCATATTCTGGATTTTATATATTTAGGTATTATCAATATGTCCTAAAGGATACAATCCTTAATTTAGACTTTCCGGAGGTTCATATTTGACTCAAATATCTTACAAATCTCAGATATTCTTGGATAGACCACAAAAATGGATCCTTTCACATCATAATTTTCTTTGACTTAGACTAGATATATACATTTATATCAGAATTAGATGTGATACCAAATTTTCCATTTAATATATAGTTATCAGTTAGAGCTTTGTCCATTTGGACAGGGCTCTTTTTGATTTTATTGTATAATTGAACTCTTCTTCATGTTTTGACATTAACCCGCTTTTTGCCCAAAAAAACTTCGCTTCTTCCAAACTAAAACACCTGCCCTCTCCTCTATAAAATCGCTCGAGGCGACTATCTAATTCCGCTTTCATGGCTTCCGTCAATTCTGGGTACATTTCTTCAACCATCATAATCGTTTATCTGAACTTTGTAATTTACCACATTTCGACACAGCATGATAGTTATTCTATTATTGAACATTATAAAGTTATTATTTATAACCCATCGGGGCTGATAGTACTGCACAAAATTTAGTAAGGGATATACAAACTTGAATGAAGTATAAAGGTCAAAAAAGCAAAAGAGGATTAGTTTCTGAATTCTAGGTGTTATACATGCATTACATGTAATACAAAGGGTCTAGTTTCAGAACATAAATTCCAATTCCTGCATTAATAAATAATCCTTTATTTGAACTTTTAAATTTAGCACAAAATGAAAAGATGAGATTCCGCGCAGTTTAAAAGTATAATTGCTGGTCGAGAAGAGGTACTTCAAATGAGAGCTACGTTTTTGAAAAAGGTGGTTCGAACTTCAAATTCTTCCGGTAAAAACAAAAATTCAATGTTGGTTTCGTAACTTTCAATTTTACTAGTGCTAACCAACATTCTATGTCAGAGGACCAAAAAAAACAACTACAAAAACAACTATGGGCTATTGCCAACCTCTTAAGGGGTAAAATGGATGCCGACGATTATAGAAACTACATCTTAGGCTTCATCTTCTTTAAATACCTATCTGAAAAACTACATATTTATGCAGACCGAATTTTAGAAAACGACCCTTTTGATTTTGTCGAAATCGATGAGGAGACGGAAGAAGGAAAGAAATACCTCGCAGCAGTTCAAAAAGCATGTATCAAAGAGTTGGGGTATTTCCTTAAGCCGTCAGAACTGTTTACGTCCATTGCTAAGAAAGGGAATAATCTGACCAATGTAGAAACGAACAAAAATGACGAGGCCACACAGTATTTTATCATAGAGGATTTAGAGCGTATTCTGATAAACATTGAGCAGAGTACGATGGGGACGGAATCGGAAGATGACTTTATAAGTCTTTTTGAAGATCTGGATCTGACTTCTGGTAAACTGGGGAACTCGCTAAAAGCAAAGAATGAGGTCATTGCAAAGATTCTGGCCAGTTTAGATGAAATAGATTTCCATTTAGAAGATACCGAAAGTGATGTATTGGGGGATGCCTACGAATATCTTATTGGAGAATTCGCCTCAAGAGCGGGCAAAAAAGCCGGAGAATTTTATACCCCACAAGAAGTGTCAACCATCTTAGCACGTATTGTAACTAGAAGAAAAAAACGCATAAAATCGGTATATGACCCTACCTGTGGTAGTGGTTCTTTGCTGTTGCGGGTAGCGCGGGAAGTAGACGATGTCGGAAATTTTTACGGTCAGGAACTGAACCGTACTACCTACAACTTGGCGCGTATGAACATGATTTTGCATGATGTACACTATTCAAAGTTCGACATCAAACAGGAAGATACTTTAGAGGAGCCCCAGCATATGGATATGGAGCTAAGTGCGGAGGCCATCGTGGCCAACCCGCCGTTCTCGGCCAAATGGAGCGCAAAAGGTATTTTCAGTACCGACGACCGCTTTAGCCAATACGGCAAGCTCGCCCCCAAAAGCAAGGCGGATTTTGCCTTTGTGCAGCACATGATACATCATTTGGATGAAAACGGTATTATGGCAACGGTGTTACCGCATGGCGTTTTGTTCAGGGGTGCGGCCGAAGGCCATATACGCAGGTATTTGATTGAGGATAGAAACTATATAGATGCTGTAATTGGCCTACCCGCCAATATCTTTTTTGGTACCGGAATACCTACCTGTATTTTGGTCATTAAAAAATGTAGGGAAGAAAATGAAGACGTGTTGTTTATTGATGCCAGCAACAATTTTGAGAAGCAAGGCAAGGATAATAAACTGTTGCCTGCCCATGTAGATGATATCATAGATACCTATGTCAATCGTGAAGTAATCGAGAAGTATAGTTACAGGGCGACTTTAAAGGAAATTGCTGATAACGACTATAACCTGAACATACCGCGCTATGTAGATACTTTTGAAGAAGAAGACACAATTGATATTACTTCTGTTGCTAAAGAGATAAAGGACTTGGATGCTCAAATGAAGCATACTGAAATTACCATAGTCGACTTTTGTAAGCAGTTAAATATTGAAACGCCTTTTTAGTATGAAAAAGGAGCTACTACCACAATTAAGGTTTTCAGGTTTTGAAAATGGTTGGATTCTAAAGAAGTATGATGAAATCTATACATTCTATTCAACAAATTCCCTATCAAGGGATAAATTGAACTATGAAAGCGGAGAAGTGAAAAATATTCATTACGGAGACATCCATACCAAATTCCCTACCCTTTTTGATATTTCTCAGGAGAGAGTACCATTTGTAAACGGTGACATCGCCATTTCTAAAATTCCATCTGAGAATTATTGTCAAGAAGGCGATTTGCTCATTGCGGACGCATCCGAAGACTACAAGGATGTTGGAAAAACTATAGAAATTATAAACCTGAATAATGAAAAAGTTTTATCTGGCCTCCATACTTTTTTAGCACGGCCTCAAAAGCAAAATATGGCTTTGGGATTCGCAGGCTTTCTTTTACAAACTTGGTACGTTCGCGAGCAAGTGATGAAAATAGCTCAAGGAACAAAAGTTTTGGGTTTGGCTAAAAGCAGATTAGGTAAGATTAAATTAAATATTCCCTCCCTTCCAGAACAACAAAAAATAGCCACTTTCCTTACCGCTGTAGATGATAAAATCACCAAACTCACCAAAAAGAAGGCCCTTTTAGAGCAATATAAAAAAGGGGCGATGCAGCAACTTTTTAGTCAGGAGATTCGATTTAAGGATGGTAATGGGAAGGATTATACGAATTGGAAAGAAAAGAAATTAGGTAATATCGGTAAGTTAATTGGCGGGGGCACTCCCTCAAAAAACAACAAAGGATATTGGCGAGGAGACATTCCGTGGATTTCAAGTTCTGACCTTTCTGAGAATACTATACATAGAATTAGTAAATCTCGCTTCATTACAATCGAGGCTCTAAATGAATCACCTACAAAACTAATACCTAAAGGTAGTGTTCTCATGGTCGCAAGAGTCGGCATCGGGAAATTTGCTGTGACAGATGAAGAATTATGCACAAGTCAAGATTTCGCAAGTTTTATTTCTCCCAATAATCCGTACTTTTTGGCTTACTATTTTACAAATGAATCCAATATTTTTATTCGTTTGAGTCAAGGCACATCTATCTTAGGTTTTACAAATAAAGAGATTAAATCTGCGAAGTTTAAGATTCCTTGTCTAGAAGAACAAACCAAAATCGCTGATTTTCTTTCGGCCGTAGATACTAAAATTGATCATATAACCCACCAAATCCAAAAAACAAGGGTTTTTAAAAAGGGGTTATTGCAGCAAATGTTTATTTAAACCTTACTAGTCTATGAATGAATTACTAGAAAAAGAAATGAAGCTTGTAAGTGTGCCCATACAGGCTTTCTTAAAAGAATACTTATTGAATAGCTTCAAAAATAGAAAAGAACAACAAGTAATTAAAGTGGTTGGTTTTAGATTTCTAGATATTTCCATGGATGAAGATAAATCAGAAATTAAGGAACGTATCATTATAAAAAAAGTTAGTTTTTACGCTGATGTTTGGGTTTCCTTGGGGGGCGATGGCTCAACGAATAATACACTTAACCTCTCAACGACTAAGGGTATAGTTCTTAATTATAATTTTGAAGAAAAAAAATATATCATCGAAAGTACTGAGGGAGTTTCATTACTTGACAATACGTTTTAATCATTGCTAAGCTCTCAAAAAATACAAGATATTATTGATGATGTAGAAAGTACACTTCTTACAATGTCAAAAATCAGATTTGACTTTGACCGTAAATGGTCTTCAAATTTCCCTGCTAAAGCTGGAATTTATGCCATTTTTGATAATGAAGAGCTTATTTATATAGGAGAGACAGCCAATATAAAGGAGCGAATGAAAGAGGTTAAGAGAACCTACAACCATTCGTTTAGAAGAAAGTTAGGCAAGCATTTAAATCAAGGAGCCGTGATAGAAAATGGAAAATTCGATGAAGTAATAGAACTAGCTTTAAACGGCTATTTTACAAATCAAATTAGCTTCTCTTTTAAAGTATTGAATTTTGGGAGATTAGAGGTAGAATCGCACTTAATACATCGGCATCATAAAAACGGACTACTTAACTCAATTGGTAAAAGGAATCGTATCACTTAGTCATGACCACACAACCCGAACAAGTATTAGAAAATAATTTAATCAACCAGCTTATTGGGTTGGGTCATAAATCGGTTGTGATAAAATCGGAGTCTGACTTATTAAAGAACCTCAAGGCACAATTAGAAAAACACAACAAAGTAGACTTTACCGATGGTGAATTTGATAGAGTACTAATTCATCTGAGCAAGGGTAATATTTTTGATAAGGCAAAAACGCTACGTGATAATTATGTACTACTTAAGGACAATAGAGATAAGGCATACATTGAATTTATTAATCAAGATTTTTGGTGCCAGAATCAGTTTCAAGTGACTAATCAGATTACCATAAATGGTAAGCGCGAAAACCGCTACGATGTGACCTTACTAATTAATGGGTTACCATTAGTTCAAATAGAATTAAAGCGACGGGGTATTGAACTTAAAGAAGCCTTTAACCAGATACAACGCTACCAAAAGGAGTCATTTTTATCAAACAATGCACTATTCAACTATGTACAAATTTTTGTTATTAGTAATGGCGTAGACACCAAGTATTACGCCAACAGTCAAAAACAAAGTTTTAAGTTCACTAGCTTTTGGAGTAAGGTAAACAATGCGAAAATCACACAACTAGATACCTTTGCGAGTATTTTTCTAGAGCCTTGCCACATTGCCAAAATGATTACCAAATACATCGTTTTGCATGAAAGCGATAAAATTTTGATGGTGTTGCGGCCTTATCAGTTTCATGCCATTGAGGCAATCATAGATAGGGTAAAGAACAGTACCAAGAATGGCTACATCTGGCATACCACAGGGTCAGGTAAAACGCTAACCTCATTTAAAGCAAGTCAGATTATTACGAATAACCCAAAAATAAAGAAGGTTGTTTTTGTAGTAGACAGGCAGGATTTGGACGACCAGACCGTCCGAGAGTTTAGGGCTTTTGATAAAGACAGCATTGATGGTACGGAAAATACTAAAATGTTGGTCAGTCAGTTTTTGGATCCAAATAGACCACTTATAGTTACTACTATACAAAAACTCAATAGTGCAATCTCCAAAGGTAAATTTAGAAAGCAGATAGAGCGCCTTAAAGATGACAAAATAGTTTTCATTTTTGATGAGTGCCACCGCTCTCAGTTTGGCGATACGCATAAGCGCATCGTAAACTTCTTTACCAATCATCAGCTTTTTGGATTTACGGGAACGCCCATATTTGTAAAAAATGCCATTAGTAAGAAAAGTATAAAGCAGACCACGGCCAACCTGTTCGATGATTGTTTGCACCGCTACGTAATTACCGATGCCATACGGGATGAGAACGTTTTAAAATTCTCTATCGAATATTACAACGTTTTCAAGTCGAAAGAAGGCATTGATGATATTAAAGTAGAAGAGATAGACAAAACGGAAGTCTACGAAAGTGATGAATACTTAGAATCCATTACCGATTATATTCTAGCGAACCACAACCGAAAAACCCATAATAGGACATTTACTGCAATATTATGTGTTAGCAACATAGACATTTTAATCAAGTATTACGAGTTTTTTAAGGCGAAGAAGATAGCAGGTGTACATCGCTTAAATATCGCCACCATATTTTCCTATGCCCCAAACCAGGAAGACAAACTGGCGAATGGAGAAATTCCTGAAGAGGACTTCCCCGATATGCTAATGGCGGCAGAACCATCTGCACACTACGGTACTATTCCCCATAAAGATAAGTTAGATGAATGTATTGCCGATTACAATCAGCAGTTTGGCACCAAACATTCCGCCAAGGATGGTAACACTTTTTTGAACTATAAAAAGGATATTTCTAAACGTGTTAAGAATAAGCAGATAGATATACTGCTGGTCGTTAATATGTTTCTGACGGGTTTTGATAGCAAGTCCTTAAACACCCTCTATGTAGATAAGAATTTGAACTATCACGGTTTGATTCAAGCCTATTCCCGTACCAATAGAATATTGAACGAAAAGAAATCGCAGGGAAATATTTTGGCTTTTCGCAACCTCAAACAAAACACGGACGATGCCATAGCCCTGTTTTCCGATAAGAACGCAAAAGAAACCATAACCATAGACCCTTATGAAGAACAGATAAAAAAGTTCAATAAGGCTTACAAAGAGCTTATGGCAATCGCACCAACGGTTGATAGCGTAAACGACTTAGAGACGGAAGAGGACGAACTTGCATTTGCAAAAGCGTTCCGTGAAATTATGCGGCTCAAAAACATTTTGTCAACGTTCACGGAATTTACTTTTGACGACACTTATATGAAGAGCCAAGAGTTTGCGGATTATTCGAGCAAGTATCTGGACCTTTACGATAAAATCAAGACCAACAATCTTAAAGAATCCGTTTCCATCTTGAATGAAATCGATTTTGAATTGGAACTCATCCATAGAGATGAAATAAATGTTGCTTACATCATGAAATTATTGGCAAAGCTAAAAGACGCAAAACCTAAAGACCAAGCCAAACAAAAGAAGCAAATTATCGATTTAATCGCCGGGGAATCAGAGCTGAGAAGCAAGCGGGAATTAATTGAAAAATTTATTCAAAACAATTTGCCTAAAATTGGGGATAGTGATGATGTGGAAAAGGTTTTTAAAACCTATTGGGCCAAAGAAACCAAAATGGCTTTGGAGGATTTAAGCAAAACCGAAGCACTTCAAAAAGACAAAGTAGAAGACATTATTAATGACTATCTGTTCACAGGTAGAATGGCCACAGAAGATGAAGTAATCGATACCTTACAAAAGCAACCAAGCGTTTTACAGCGTGAATCCATAAGCAATCGGGTCACTACAAAAATCATGGATTTTATCAAGACTTTTATTAATGGGGTTGATAGTTAAAAATAGTATGCCAAATAGTTAAACGTGATTGCCCTTGTATGTGATTTATGGAAGATAAAATAGTATTAAGTTTAAAGCAGAATGTAAATACGAACTTTGCTGGCATCAATAAATTGTTTGACTTTCATAAAAAAGCATCGCAATATTACAACACCACGATTTACATAGATTTTTATCATTTAAATTGGTTCGACGCTAATTTAAGTGCTTTGTTTGGTAGCATCTTGGCCAAACTACAAAAGGAGAATAATTTAAGTTTTTCAACTGACATGAAATTCTTGAGAGAGCACTTTGATGTTTTGTTCAGAAATGGCTTTCTCAAGTCAGAAGATGCTAATGATGATTTGCAAGAATCCACGGTTTCGTTTAGAAGCTTTGACATCAATGATAAGAAAGGTTTCATAGTCTATGTTGAAAATGAATTATTCAACCATAGAGGAATGCCAGAGCTTGACGATGAAGAGAAAAGCAGTATTCTTGGGTCTTTAATTGAGGTATATTGTAATATTCAAGAACACTCTAAAGCAATAGAACCTTTTTATGTCTGCGGGCAGTATTATCCAAAGCAGGGTTTTTTAGCATTTTCAATGGTAGATTTAGGAATAGGTTTTCTTCCTGCAATAAAAACCAAGACAAAAGGAAAAGTAAATAATAGCTACGATGCCATTAAATGGGCGTTGGAAAAACGAAATACCACAAGGGAAGGAGCTCCCGGAGGGTTAGGATTATTTGACTTAAATTCTTACTTTAACAGAACTAATGGTGATATCCAAGTTATTTCAGGAGACACTTTTTGGAGTCTGGACCTTGAAAACTCCGTATTAAAGAAGTTTAGTTTTCCAAATCCATATACTGGCTCTATATTAAACTTGTTTTTCAAGCGTTAGTTAAGTATATTTGCAAACCCTTAAATAGGGCAGTTAATTCTTTTTAACCTATGAATATCAGCGTTTTAGATATTATAAAATCAGATTTAGCGATTAATCTTACGGATGGTGTTGCTCTTTTTGAGGTTATCAAAACAAAAAAACCTTCTGAAATTACTATTTCATTTTTGGGCGTTAGGCTAATTTCAACTTTATTTTTGAATGAAAGCATTGGTCGATACGCGACCATGAATAGTAAAACTATTCAAGAACTTCAATTTGAGTATCCAGAGGGAAAAGAAATGTTTGCTCACAAAGTAGATGACGTAATCGAAAACGCCTTATTAGGCGATGATTACGATAACCTTGTGGATAACGCACTTCTCTCAATGTAAATATGTCTTACACTTACTCTAAGGCAAATTCCCATCAAGTACAAAACCATGAAAGTTACTTTTTGGACGCTAATATTTGGCTAAAAGTCTTATCTCCAAAGAATAAATCGTCTTTCAAAGACAAAGCTTATCTGGAGCTTTTTGGAAAAATAATCAAGAATACAAAAGCTCGTATTGTAGTACCTGCGCTAGTTGTTTCGGAGGTAATTAATAGAATAATAAGGGAAGTCCATTATCAAAAGCATATCCGTAAAGTTCAAAAGCAAAAACCGGGGTTTAATCCTGATGGCTCTTACTATAAGAATGTATACCGTTCTTCCATAGACTACAGGGTTGCCTATAATTTGATATGCGATGATTTGAAGAGTTATAATACTTCTATAGACCTAATTAATGACGAATTTGGTTCCTCTTTTAAATTTAAACATGTTTTAACCAATCCACCTACAAGCCTAGATTTTAACGATTATTATTACTACAATCTTTGCAAAAAGAAGGGCTATTTTTTAGTTACTGACGATAAAGATTTTTGGGTTGAAGATGTTAGCGTTATAACAATGAGTCAGACTTTGCATGATAAGCATATTGCAGTTTTATTAAAGGATAAAGCAGGGAAATAATCACTTTAAGACTTCCCACTAATCCAGCACTTCCCTCTCCCATAGTTCCACAAGCTAAATCGCTCGCATAGTCTGCTACCATAAAAAGTTTTCCATTCCTTTTAAAGAAGATAATTTGTTAATTAATAATTTAAAGGTAGTGAGGTGCTAAATACTTTGCTTTGTCCAAGCAAAGTGCCATTATTGTGACTTTAGCTCTTAAACCAAAACTATCCCCATAACTTCTCAAACCTTTTACTAACCACTCTAGTGTACTGGGCGGTATGTTTTGGATCACGATGGCCAAGATAATCTTGGATCAAACGAAGGTCATAACCCATATTAGCCAAATAGAAACCGCAGGAATGTCGTAACGTATGCGGATGTATATTATCAATATTAGCTTTTGCTCCAATAGCATTTACAATATAAGATACCGCTTGACGAGTTAAAGGCAATCCCCTCTCATTTACAAATAGCCAGGGAAAATTATCTTTTCGCGCATTAAGATATCTTTTAATGGCCCGCAGCTCATCTCCTGAAATTGGATTTTCTGTAGAAAGTCCACCTTTCAAACGATTTATCCAAACTCTGGAATCCTTAAGGTTGACATCAGATTTCTTTATGGTGATGGCTTCACTAACTCGAAGACCATGTCGGTACATCATCAAAAGCAAGAGGTAGTTGCGTTTTGGGTATCTTGTCTTTTTGGAGGCTTCCAAAAATGTTTTCATTTCTGAATCACTCAAATAATCCTTCCCCTTTTCGTGGGAGTTAGCAGCCTTATTTTGCACACTCTTTACATTACGCCTTTTGACCATGGTTTTAGAATTAGGGTCGAACTCCCTAAAAGTTAACCAAAAATATCAAGACTCTTTACAAAATCCGCTTTCTGTAAAGAGTCCGTATCTGTATAAATGGTGTATTATGGCTTCCTTCATTTAAACATTTTTAGTAAAATTCGAATTCAGCAGACACTGTCTGTTGTTTTTGGATTCTTTCCTTTTCATGAAATTTAAATATCCGAGACACTGTCTCGGATTTTCATTCCTTTTTTCGAACTTTAATTATGTGAGACAATATCACAAATATTACATTTATACATAAATGCTAAAGCAGCTTTTTTCGGGCCAAACGTTCTTTAGCTTCGACTAACGCATTATGAAGTTTTTCTTCTAGTTTTTCTTTAGCAGGAAGTTCTGTCCAATATTCCGCGACCATTATTCCATCCTTGCCCATTTCCAAAAGCTCAACCTGTTCATTGCTTTTCTCCGCACATAGTATCAGTCCGATCGGTGCACCTTCACCATCCTGTTTTTCATATCTATCGAGCCATTTCAGATAAAGCTCCATTTGACCTTTATGGGATGGTTTGAACTTGCCCAATTTCAATTCTATCGCTACCAAACGCTTTAGCTTCCTATGGAAAAACAATAGGTCCAAATAGAAATCGTCACCGTCAAGAATCATTCTTTTTTGGCGTTCTACGAAGGCGAAGCCTTTTCCAAGTTCTAGAATGAACAATTCAAGTTCTTTGAGTATAGCGCCTTCCAGGTCATTTTCTACATAGCCTTCCTTGAGGCCCAGAAAATCCAAAAAGTATGGGTCTTTAAAATTGGGAGGTATATCCGTTAAAGGGTCCGACAGTTGCATTTCCGCAATTTCTTTCCTTTCGAAAGCCTTTCGCTCTATTTGATGTCTCAGTTCATTTCTTCCCCAAGACTCTTCCCCGGCCATTTTCGCATAATACAATCTGGCCTCTTCCTTTTTCAAAGGCAACAATTCTATAAAATGTGACCAGCTCAATTGTGTCGCAGCTTGCGACACAATCTGAAAATCCGGGAAAACTATCGAAAACTGCATCATCCTTCTCAAATTTCTCTGCTCGAAACTTTTGCCGAAGCGGGACGCCAATTGTGTCGCAAGCTGCGACACAATCTCCTTTGAATATTCAGCGCGCTCATTGTCGAGAACGGCCGTATTGATTCTGAACCCGACTTGCCAATAGACAAGTGTCAAAGTGCTATTTATCTGCGCCGTAACCCTGTGCTTGCCTTGCTCGATAATTTTTGTGACGTCGCGGAATAAAATATCAGAAATCTCTTTTTGCATTTAAAATGTAATATAATCAGTTCTATGAAATCCGAGACGGTATCTCGGATTTTAAATTTAATCTAAAAATGGTGGAATTATCTATTGTAATCCCTCCGATTTTGAATCTCCTACTTTCAAATGTTTCGGGCAAAGGGCACTATCCAAATCCTGGTCCTTATCCCAAAAAACAACACCGCACTCCTTACAATTTCTTCTCCCCTCTATGGCCAAATACTTATAAAGTGTGGGTTTGGATTTGATACCGACCAATTTCATAATATCCGTGATCGGGAGGTTGTTCTGTTTATAATAGGATGCCGCCAATATAGCTTTTTGTTTTGCTTCTTTGCCAAGACCTTTTTTTCGGCCCAACTGTATGCCTCTCCTTCTTGCGCTCTTGAGGCCTGCCGTAGTCCTCTCGATAATGATGTCACGCTCCAGTTGTGCCACGGCACCGAAAAGCGTTATAACGAATTTGCCATGGGCCGAAGTCGTATCGACAAATGGGTCGTTGATACTCCGGAATTTCACCCCTATCTTCTCGAACTGCTCTACTAATTTTAAAAGGTGCGAAATACTTCGGGCTATCCTATCAAGTTTCCAGACAAGAACTGTATCACCATCACGAAGCCTGTTTATCATCAAATCAAGATCATGACGCTCAGCCTTGGCCCCGGAAGAGACATCCCGATAGATATTCTTCTCTGAAACACCCTCTTTCAAAAGTGCATCGATCTGTAAATTGGGATTTTGGGTTTTCGTGCTCACCCTTACATATCCAAATAGCATATTGAGTATAATTATACCTCCAAAAATAAACTAAGGGATTATACCGGAAAAATGAACTTGTTAGCACTTATTAACTGTGTCCGGGAGATAGTTCAAAAAAACGGCCATTTAATTATCCCAGTTTGGTTTAATCGAACTACTATATATAATTATATTCTTACAGATGATACAGAATATCATACCGACAGCACAAAAATACTCTTTCAATTTTCTTATTTAGGTATCTTTAATTCTAGGCTTAAGAATACCCCTTACGGTTTATTTTTAAACCAAAACGCTATGAAGGTTCGTATAAGAATAATCACTCTTATCAGTCTTATGACAATAAGTCTTGACCATGCCCAGAGCGTTAAACTGAATACTGATGAAACCCAAACTGGAGAGGGCCTTGCCACATGGCTCGCCTGTTTTGAAAATTGTCATTTGAATTTTATGATTTAAACTCAAAAATTAATTTATCATGGAAAAGTATTATTACCAAAGGGGTCAAAAAATCCCAGTGTATGAAGTTGAAGGAGTAATGGCTGTTCAAGTTGATTCGGTTACACGAGATAACGCTGGGGCCCAAGCATTTGGACAATTGATAGAAGCGGAACGCGGGACGGCCTTTACTGCTGATGCCCCTACCGAGGAGTTGGAAGCCCTTAAATCTGCCAATTGGGTCTTTGTACAACCAACTAGGGACTTTAGCGCATCTGTCAGGTCAAGAGATGACGGACCTTCGGGAGTTCAGGCCGTGGGACAGGTCTATCAGAAAGAAGATGGTCACATCTTAATAGGGAGCTCAAACCTAATCGTACAGTTGTCACCCGAATTATCCGATAAAGCGGCTCGTCGAGAACTCAAAAAACGTAACCTTAAGATTATACGGGCCTTGGCCTTTGCTAGGAACCAGTTTCAGGTCGAGGTAGATCCGGCTGAGAATGTGCTGAAAGTTGCAAACGACTTGCAAGAAAGCAATGTTGCTGTGGCAGCGGAACCGGAGTTTATTGAATTCATCGGCCAAAGATTAAGACCCACAGATCCGACTTACGGTCAGCAGTGGCACCTTAACAACCCTGGGGGCAACGGAGGAGTCGTTGGAGCTGACATTGCCGCCGAACGGGCCTGGGACTTCACTCGGGGACAGGGTGTGCGCGTTGCTGTAATAGACAATGGCTTCGATGTTACACACCAGGACCTAAGGGCTGGAATTGTTAATGAATCTGGATTCTTCAATAGAGCGGGCGCATTCCGTCAGACGCTAACAAGCTTTCCAGATAGTAATCATGGTACATTCTGTGCCGGAATGGTTGGGGCACGTCAAAATAATGGAAGAGATGGTTCCGGGTCCGCTCCTGAATGCCAACTAATGCTACTCGCCACAATTGGAGATCAAGTTGGAACTCAGGCAACGCTTGCGCGCGCAGTTGCTTATGCGGCAAATCCCCGACTAGAAATTACAGGTGCAAGTGCTAATTCTGGTGCGGATGTGATTGTATCGAGTCTTGGTCCCAATGGTGCTAATTGGGCTCTTACTTCCGTGCTTCAAAATGCAATATTATATGCCACACGCCAAGGCCGTCGAGGAAGGGGAACACCAATCTTTTGGGCGAGCAGTAACGGTCGCAACGTTGATATTTCACTTGATCAGGTAGTGTCCCATCCGAACGTGATCGCTGTTGGCAGGTCCGCTCGTAATGATCGTGAGGATAACTCCGCACGTGGTCCGGAACTGGATTTTCTTGCACCCGGAGTGAATGTGGTCAGCACCGCTTCCGGAGGAGGTACACGGACCGATACAGGAACTAGTTTTGCAGCACCGCTAGCTGCCGGAATTGGTGCCCTTGTTTTAGGAATCAATCCTAATCTCACCGCCCAGAAGGTGCGGAAGATTTTGCGTGATACCTGTGACAAGATTGGCGGTGCCAATTATAGCCCTTCAGGGCACAATGATGATTATGGATACGGACGCTTAAATGCTTTCAAAGCAGTTATCCGGGGACTTCAGTCAATTTCTATAAATGGAAATCTCAATACCGACCACGATGGTGATCGACTGGCCGAGATTCCCGTTACGAGTCCATGGGGCATAGGGACTTTGAAAGTACGGTCGGGTTCAATATCTCATATTGCCATGGCACCCAATGGGAGGCGTTTCAATGGGTGGCTATTAAACACAGCTGACAACCGCTTTCCCCAAAAAGGAAATTTTATTGGCTCCCGCAAATCGGAGCTGCTTGTAACCAGTCCTTGGGGATTAGGGGTGCTTCAGAGATTTCGGTCTACCTATAGAGCACTAATGCTTGCTAGGAACGGAACTCGTTTTGGAGGCTGGCTACTTAACACAAACGATAACGAGTTTGGTCCTGTGGGTGATTTCGATGGCGATCGTAGAGAAGAAATTTTAGTGCGCAGCCCGTGGGGAATCGGAGTGCTAAAACTGACGGCCGGTCCGAGTCGGACATACAACTTTCAACCACTGATGATGGCGGCAAACGGCACGCGTTTCGGAGACTGGCTTCTTAATACCACTGACAACCTGTTGGGGCCTGTTGGTGACTTCGATGGCGATGGACGGGATGAAATCATTATTTCTAGCCCATGGGGACTCGGGATGCTCAAACTCTCTGGCGATACCTTCGACGTGGTGACGATGGCCCCTAATGGGACTCGGTTTGGAGGATGGCTCCTGAACACTTTTGATAATCGGCTATGGGCGGCAGCGGACCTCAATGGAAATGGTCGTGACGAACTATTAATAACCAGTCCTTGGGGAATCGGTGTATTGTCATTGTCATCCCGGGGATTGAATAGTTTAATGCTCGCGCCTAATGGCACTCGTTTTGGAGGATGGCTGCTCAACACGGCGGATAACCAATTTCGAAATTTTCAAGACATGACAGGCGCTGGACGATCAAGTATCTTGGTTGAAAGCCCTTGGGGTATTGGAATCATGACCCTGAGAGGCTCAAGATTTCAAGTTCCCGTAATGGTACCAAATGGTACTCGCCTCGGAAATTGGCTTCTAAACACTCACGATAATAAGTTTTGATTTAATCGCCGATTAGAATGTTTAGTAGACATCTTTGACGCTCATGAATTCACGTACTTGCAAGAAAATTGCAACAAAACCTCCATTTTGAAAAATCCAAGGTGGACGATAATACTGGTATTCAGTCGCACAATATCGTTATAAAGTTTTTTAAGAATTAGTATTTCAAAGAATAATAAATCAATCCCACCTTAAATTAGACTTTCTAAAAAATCATAAATAGTTTATTTATAAGGGCTCTTTTATAAAACCATTACAATATTAAATCTCTTTAATAAAGCTCACATAAACTTAAGTAGCATTGCACTGAATTGGAAAATTATGTGTTTTTTGATGGTAATTTTTCTTCACTCGATAAAACCAACCGGTTAAATCTTCACCACTTTTTTAAAGGTTGACAACCATCAAAGTGTCATTGTTCCTGGCAATTAGCAACGCCTTTTGTTTTTTCTTTCCAATTGAAATAAGAGAAGCTCCACATACATCTCCCCTCACATATAGTCCTGATTTTACATGAGGGATTACATCGAAATTACCGTCTCCCCTACCCCCCAATAAATGGCCGTAACTGGCATCATTACGAGGGGTTTCCACTTCAGAGGCGTATAGGTTGCCCAGCAAAATCAAATCGTTTTTCTTGTCATTGTTGTAGTCCAAAACTATAATTTCATTGATAGATGAAACCTGTACCGAATTTGGCAAAGGCTTGAATTCAAACGTCTTGTTCCCTCTGTTCTCCAAGAAGCAACTTGCAAAGTTAGTAGCAACCCTATGAATGGAGTTATCCAAGGCCTCACCGTAAACATCCTGTAAACTGGCTTTTGCAAAGGCGTCATACGTCTCGAATTTCTTTTTTACGAAAGGCATTTGGTTCGAAGTGCATTCCCTTCCCCGTAGCGGATACAATGTGCTATCTTGCTCGTAGCCCAACACAATATCGTTGGAACTGTTCTTGTCAAAATCATTGACATAAAGATGAAAGGGTGCCTTTACAGAAGCCTTATACTTATAATTCAGTCCTAGATTTCCGGCAATCAAATCCAAATCTCCATCACTATCGATATCGTCACAGGCCAAACCGTACCACCACCCCACTTGATCACCTAGTCCGAATTTGTCCGATACGTCTTCGAATTTACCGTTTGTATACTTAAAAATTTCTATGCTGCCCCACTCTTGTGCGACGATAAGTTCCAATGAATCATCGGAGTCAATATCGGCCCATAGGGCATCGGTAACCATACCATGTTCCAGCATATCTGGAATTTTATCTTCGGTAACGTCATCAAATAGAATCGTTCCGTTACCGGATTTATTTTCCAGTAAAAAACTTTTGCTCGGTAACCCGTAATTCATAGGCCGTACCCGTGATCCTACCAAGATATCAAGGTCGCCATCTTGATCAAAATCGCCAGCCGCAACGGCCAATCCACTTGTAGTGATTTCGGGGATAGATGTCATCGTTTTTTTAAAATTGCCAGCACCATCGTTTACGTAAAAACGATCTAGGTAATAATTATCACCAGCTGGTTTTTCATTTCCACCGCTAACCACATAAAGATCTTGATCACCATCGTTATCGGCATCAAATAACAAGGCCCCGGTATCTTCGTGGCCGCTGTCAGTTTCGAAAGCCTCTACCTGCGATTTTTCAAATTTTCCGTCAAATGACTGTACGAAAAGTGCCCCGGCCTGCCCCATGGCTCCCCCGATAAAAAAATCTTCTAGACCATCATTATTAACATCTGCAACTGATAAGGCGGGTCCAAATTGTGACATCTTATGTGGAATTAGAGACTCTTTCTCGAAATCGTTGTATTCATTTTCGGTATGCTTAAACTGCAATCCGCTACTTTCGGTGATATCAACAAAGTTTTGTTTTTCTTTATATTTTTCAATTTTGTTTACGTTGGGACTGTATCTTATTTTGAGTTCTTGGTTCGCTTTTATATTTTTTTGTACTTGTACCTTTCCGTCAGGCCATGAGACCCGAACCGAATCTATCCTGTCGATTTCGCCCAAACCGAAATGCAGCGGTACCGCCATGGCGGACTGAAACCCCCTAGTGAAATAATTTTCGGCTGTATATGTTTTTTCGCCCTGCATTACTTCCACCTTTGATCCCAGAGCATCGATATTACCTTCATCCCCTTTTAGTATAATATCCAAATATGGGGCATTCTTTGTATTGTTTCTGTAGAGCTGAACGAAATCGTCTGTATTATTGACCACCACATCCAGATCACCATCGTTATCAAAATCCGCATAGGCGGCCCCATTGGAATAGGTCATTGGTTGTTCGAAATCTAGCTTTTCAAACGATAAATCACCGTTGTTCAAATAAAAATAGTTTTCTTTCGGCCTTTCCGGTAGTTTTTCCAGTAGATCGTCTACGTGTTTCTCCAAATCCACTTCATTCTTACGCATTCCTTCCCGATATTTTTTTTCCAAATAAATTAAGAAATCGTTGTTCCGAAAATCTCTTTTGATACCATTGGATACGAACAGGTCGCGATAGCCGTCATTATCCATATCAAATAGCAGAGGTGCCCAGCTCCAATCCGTACTTGATATTCCGGCCATTTGGGCCACATCGGAAAAAACAGGAACTTCAGTTCCGGGAAGTGTACCGTTATTCAATTGCAGGGCGTTGTACATATACTGCCGGTGAAGCCCAAGATCTTCGATCATATAAAAGTCGGCCACGTTCATACCACTCATACTCGTCTTTTGGGTATAATTATCCTCCGCGGACATATCCAACGAAATAATGTCCGTAAGCCCGTCATTGTTAACATCGGCCATATCACTACCCATTGAAAAGGTTGATATATGATTAAACGATTCCAATGAGGATTCTTTAAACGTACCGTCTTGATTGTTCAGATATAAATGGTCTTTTTCATAATAGTCATTACTAGTGTAAACATCGGGCCAACCATCATTATTGACATCACCAATAGCAGCGGCGAGGCCAAAACCTATATTGTTACTGACGATTCCAGCTGCCTCGGTTACATTGACAAATTTTCCGTCATCGTTTCGAAAGAGTTTTTCACCAACCTTATCCGATTTTTGCTTTTGGATTTCAGCCACATCATCAATTTCGTAAATTTCAATATTATGATTGATCAAGAACATATCAAGGTCTCCATCTCGATCATAATCGAGAAAGGAAGCTTGGGTAGAGTTGTGGGGCAAATCGAGACCGTACGATGCAGCATTTTCCTCAAAAACGGGAACTGAATCATCGCCGACACCCTTGTTGATCAGCAATTCGTTGCGCAAAGATTCATCGGTATCAAAACGGCCCGATTTGAGAATGTAGATATCCTTTAGGCCATCATTATTGATGTCGACAACGGTCACGCCCGTTGGGAAACCGCCACCGCCTTGGGCATTGGCCTTGATGCTGACATTTTTAAATTTTAGTTCGCCTTGGTTCAGATACAGTTTGTTCGTTCTCAGATTACTGATAAAATAAATATCCTGTAATCCATCATTATTAAAATCGGCGACTGCCACTCCGCCGCCATTATAAAAATACTCGTAATAGAATCCGTTCATGGTCGTGGTCTCTTCCAACTTGTTGTTGAAATTGAGTCCGGTCTCTTCAACCCCCAAAACGGTAAATAGCGAGCCAGTTTCTTTTTCCTCTTTTATGGATTCTTTTTCAGAACAGCATAGGCCCAATAGGGCAAGTACCGGTAAAGAAAAGTTGCACCATTTTATTTTGAAAAGATATCTCATACGCCTACAAAAACTTTTTTCTTTTGTGTTGTATAGAACCAAAAGAGCAATGAAATTAGAAGAGTCGCAACGGCACCGCCGATATAAGCAATATGATTCGGCAATTGAAACCCTTCGGGTGCGACCAAAATATATGTTGTGCATACCATTGTCATAAAAAGTGCCGGGAAAAGGGTGACCCAATACGCTTTGTTCTCATAAACCAAATAGGCAGTAATCGTCCAGAGCACTACGGTCGCCAAGGTTTGGTTGCTCCACGCGAAATAGCGCCAAATGATTCCAAAATCGATCTGGGTCAACGCAAAGGCTATAATAAACAATGGAAGGCTGATAATAAGCCGGTTCCTTATTTTTTTCTGATTGGATTTAAAAACGTCGGACAGGATCAAACGTGCCGAGCGAAAGGCGGTATCTCCCGAAGTTATCGGTGCGGCCACAATACCCAACAGTGCGAGAATGCCCCCGATACCGCCCAACATGTTCAGGGAAATCTCGTTTGCCGCCCATGCCGCGTTATTATTATTGGCGAGCATCGCATCGTTCAATTCGGTCACGTTGCCAAAAAAGGTCATTGCAGCGGCGGCCCAAATTAGTGCGACCACGCCCTCCGTAATCATAGTGCCGAAGAAGATTTTCCTTCCCAGACGCTCATTTTTCATACAGCGTGCCATTAAAGGTGACTGCGTAGCATGAAATCCTGAAATGGCACCACATGCGATGGTCACAAAAAGAATGGGGAAAAGAGGCGTTGACTGGGGGTCTGTAGTCATGTTTCGAATATTTGCCGGTACGAGCTCGGGAATTTGGTAGTCGCCAAAAAATAGGGCAATCAATAAACCAACGGCCATGAGCAACATTGCGAAGCCGAAAACCGGATAGAGTTTACTGATCAGTTTATCTATTGGTAAAAGCGTTGACAAAACATAATAAACCAAAATGATACTCACCCAAACCCAAATACTCCATACATTACCGGTCATACCATCGATAATTTTTGCCGGACCCATCAAAAAAACGGTGCCTACGAAGATCAAGAGAACAATGGTAAAGAATCGCATCACTTGTTTCATGTTGGGGCCCAAATAAATACCAACAATTTCGCTGATGCTCAATCCATCATGACGTACGGAAAGCATTCCGGACAGGTAATCGTGTACCGCACCGGCAAAGATGCTTCCAAGGACAATCCACAAAAAAGCGGCCGGACCGAACATGGCACCAGCTATAGCACCGAAAATAGGACCCAGACCTGCAATGTTCAAAAATTGAATCAGAAAAATGCGCCAAGCCGGCAGAGGTACGAAATCAATGTCATCCCTTAAGCGTATCGCCGGAGTCTCTCTTTCAGGCTGTACCCCAAATATTTTCTCTATAAACTTTCCATAGATAAAATATCCTAAAATCAAAACAGCTATAGAAAGAAGAAATGAGATCATGCTAAGGAATCAGGTTTTGTTTACTGTTCATAATCCTCTAAAAAATAAGTCACAAGGTAGGCATTGATTTCCGTATCCGAACTTGAAAAATTTTCAAGATTAGCTTTGATCTGGGGATTGATTTTTTCGGAGGACGCCAAATACTCCAAATAAATTTTCAGTTGGTTTTTGGTCATGCCCTTCAATTGCCCTGAAAGATTTTTCATAACGGACTCTGGCGAATTTTCTAAATGATCGAGTAAAAGGCTCCGGCTATTAATGTCGACTTTGGAGAAGCTTTCCCAAAAGGGCTTTTGTAATTGTTCCGAATCCCAAAAGGATTCCGGCAGGTTTTTGATAACAAATGTCCTTACCAAGGGAATACCAATTTCAAAAACCTCAGCGATTCTCACATAATTACTTTCATACTGACTTTCGGAAAGTTTCTTTAAGACAAATAATTGATAGTCCGAATTATTTGATTGTAACATGGTAAACAACTTCTCATTGTCAAGTGATTCAAGGGTTCGTTTCTTGATTTGCTCCTTAACTGGACCATGCACCAAATGCCATGCTGAATAGCAAGAATACAAAGCACCACCCACAACAGATTCTTTTACTTCTTTAATTGTTGCCCCGGCCACCGCATCGACACCTTCCATTTCAGGCTGCTTGGGTTTGTCGACAAGTTCGTCTATTTTTCTCCGTTTTAATATGGAATTGTCATCCATCAGCAATTGGTGCAGTTTCAAATAGTCGGCAGAAAGAAATTCATCATGATCATGCTTGGTCAAAGGTGCGTTTCGATATCGGTCAAACCCTGCGTATTCTCCCAGTAGTGTCCAATACAATCGGATTTCCATCGAACGGCAATCGCCGTCGGCACAAACGGGTGTTGAGATGTCAGAGGTATATAGCACCGTTCTGCCATTGACATCTACCAAGGCCTTTAAAGGCTGTAAACCCATAGAATCTACTTCGATGGAAAGGGCGGTAGTTTTTTCCGCAAGCTGCATTCCCGGTTGCCAATTCAAAATATAAAACTCCGGTTTTTGATTTATTCCCTTTTGAAACCCGCCCAATTCGCCGATATCACCAAATTGGGCCATGCCCAAATGCATAAAAAAAAATGCTATGGCAACGATAAGAGTTTTCATTGCTTGGATTTGGGGATTTTAAGATATTTCTGATTTTCAATTAGGTCTAAGTATTCATTGAGGTAACCTGTATAGATTCCCCGTGGATTAATATCGTATTTTTTACAAAGGGAAGCTGCAAGACCAACGGCCGCACCCATTTGTCCAGTCGTTCGCATGACCCTTGGGCCACCAAGTCCCGCGTGGGAAGTGCTAAAATTTCTTCCTGCCATAAAGAGGTTATTGATATTTTTTGAATACAAACTTCTGTAAGGAATATAATATTGTGGAGTTTTATAGAACAACGCCTCAGAGATAAAATCAGGGTTTTTCTCATCTTCGAGCACCGTTTGGTAGTGCACGTCGACTTCTCGCGTTTCAATGACAACTGCATCAGGAAATTTAGTCCCGGCCTTGGCATCGTTAAAGGTAAAGATATGGTCACCGACCAATCTTCGCGATTCCCTTTTACCAACTAAATACGATACCCATTCTAATTTTCGAGTGTCATTTTCGGGATGTTCCTTGGCATTGGAAAAAGATCCATAAATGGCCCTTAGCATATGATCTCTAATCTCTTCGGCATCATCGATTTGATTGAGGTCATTACGGCTGAATTCCCATTGCCACTCCCCATTGACTTCTTCATATTCTTTGGCCACGGGCATCGCCCAAGGCACTTCAGGAAAGGCTTGCTCGGCCTCCGTCACTTTTGACCCCCATAAAACCGAGGAACCCATAACGGCATTATCCGCTTCTTTCGGACTCCATAATTCACCCCATTCTTCCCATTCTTCGCCATAGGTATCTACACTTTCACGGCCATACGAAAATTCGGCCCCAGTCCAATATCCGATCCAGCCATCGCCGGTGGAATCTACGAAATAGGGCGCTTCAAATCGTTTTCTTTCCCCTGTACTCGTTTGTCGCGCATCTACATATCGCACGGTATCGTTTTCGGCGACCGCATCATAGGCGCGCCAATTGAGGTATAAGTCGATGTTCTTATAACTCTTTACATTGTTATCACGTTTTTCTTGATCCAATTTGGCTTCCGCGGAACCGTTAGGATAATGCTCGGTATCCAACTTTTTTAAAATACGTTCGAAATGCCCATAGATACCCAAGGTATGTACACGGATCTCTGCACTGGCATTACCGCCCAACATGGGCCGATCGTGAATCAAGGCCACTTTCAGACCTTGTTCGGCGGCCGCTATCGAAGCCGCACACCCGGCAATTCCTCCTCCAACAACCACTAAGTCATAGGATTGCTCTTGTTCGGGAGCATTGGGTTCTTCAGCGAGGTTCTTGCGCCACTCCGCCAATTTTTTCGGAGAGGAAGGTGGTTCTTCATTAGATGTAGAAAAATAAATAGCATCGCAACGGCCGTTAAAACCTGTCAGATCGATCAGTTCAAGTTGTGCCGATTTAGAATCGATTTTTAAACTATCGACATACTCCCAACCCCAACCTGAAAGTTTTCCCAAAACCTTCTCAAAAGCTTTATCACCAACTTTTAATTGAAACCTGCCCGGAGCTTCCCATTCGCCGGGCACCCAGTTCATTGTTCGAACCCAAATGTGGTAGTCGCCCGTTTTTGGGAAGTTGATAACGGTATTTGCATTTTTTACCGGTTTTCCCATACCATGGGCCATTAAGTAAGGAGAACCCATTTGCTGAACGAATTGGGGGTCTATAACCCAACCTCCGGGATTGTCAAAACTTTCGGCTTCAACTAAAATATCTTGGCCGAACATCCCGAAACTTAAAAGACAAAAACAAAGGGTAGCTAGTATTGATTTCATATTTTATTCTTTAATTAATCGTAAATAAATTGGGCAGTAGCGGCACAATCGATATTCGATTTTAGTTGTGCCCAGTGCGCACTGAATCCTTCCGGAAATGTAAATTCTTGTTCTTCACCGGCTTTCAAATCAAATGTCATGTATTCCATTGGTTCTTCCAAATAGTGGTTAACATAGAGCAGCAAAGTAACTTTTACATCTTTATCGGCTCTTAATTTAAGGGTTTTTTTATCGTAACCTGTCATTAAATACCTATCGGAAAGTTCATTGGCTTTTACCTTTGTATCTTTCCATGGTCCGCCGATGCCGACAGGTTTGCCAAATTTCCATAAATCGTCGATACCGCCGAACCAAAGGCTTACCGTGCCATCCGCAGAAGTATAAACGTGCTCGGAATCCGTTGCGCCCTGTTTTACCCCACTGAGTACCAAAAGACCGTTCCACGTATTGAAATCAGATATCTGTTTGTTATGGGTAGCGACCGGGCGCATCATTTTATAAAGAGGTTCTTGGCCTACTTTGAACAAGGGCAGTTCGTAAAAAGTACCGGCTATATTTGCCAATTCGCGTTCCGATTCTACTTCGCGTACTACTCTGATGGTTCCCGAGGGGAAATTTACCGCATAGTTTGTGTGCCCCTTGGGAAGTCGCAAACGATAATCTTCAGCGGTTAAAATAATAGAAGCATCATCTTCGGACCAGATGTCCTTCATTTTTAAGGCTTCATGAGCGGTAGAATCTGCTATTCCATTTTTATATTCAAAATCGAACTTTGTAAATTCCAAATCTTGCTCTTTTTCGAATTTGCCATTGGCGATGGTACCGGCATATACGCTCAAATTGAAATTGGTCTTATTGCTGTACAGTTTCGCATGGCTTACCTCATCGTTATAGTCAACATCGGCCAAGGTAGAAAATAACGAAGTGCTTTCGAAGCCATCGTTAAGACTATCATCCGTAAAGTGAAATGCTGCGGTCAGTTCGGAAGAGTTGTTAGTTTTCAGCCGAATCCATTCCGCCTGTAGCCCCTTATCAAATATATGATGCTCATATACATCTTTGGGCAACGTTATTGTTTGATAGGTTTCCCATTCATTATTACCTGTTATATCTATTTCTAAGGTAACTATAACCGCATTGTTCCCATGATTTTTTAAATGTAATATTCTATTATCGAAGCCTGCCATCAAATAGGGTTCCGAGGACTCGTTTGCCGAAACCTTTTCTTTTAACCAAACCGCTCCATATGCCGAGGCCGGACCCCATTCCGATAATTCATCAACACCACCGAACCATAGATTGGACTGTGGCTGCCCTGCCAACGGATTGCCTTGAATACTGGTCTCATCGGTAGCAAGAACGATTTGACCGTTCCAATTCATAAAGTCGGGAATATAGCGCAAATGTGAACCCATGGGTTTGATGCCCGCCGTATTGGAAGCCGAAAAGGTTTCCGGAAAGTCGTAGAACATGCCGTGCATGTCCATCATCATTTTGCCATTTTCAACCGTACGTATCCGTGGCCATTCGGTAAACCAGCCATGCGGCGGGTCGTTATTGTAGGTCGCCTTGGGCAGCAGATAGGTATGCCATTCTCCCTTGTCCATAACTTTTAAACGTACCGATTTTGCGTCCCAACCGATGGCCCAAAGCGGTGAATCGTCATTGGGTATAGCATAGATGCCATTTTTGGTGGTAATATCGGTAAATTGGGATCGTTCGACCACCTTAAAATTATCCCCATCGAATTCTGCCAGAATCCCCAATTTATCAGAGCCAAAGATACCGTCTTTGTCTACTTTCCAGCTTTCCTCCCATTTATAGTCTTCACTATCCCAATCATCCTTATCGTGGGTCGTTCGGCCCTCACTGGCATGTTCGCCATTGTTGGAGACCACTAATTTCCCTTGGCTCGTATAGGCTCCCTTTCCGTGCCATCCCGGAAGGGGGTCATGAAAAAGTTTATTTACCTCTAGCGTATTTACATTGACCTCATAAAGCATTCCTTCCATATCATACATATAGACCATATTCTCGGGGTCTTTCAGATGTCTTGCATAGGCGTTCAAACGACCTTCCATTCTACTGTAAGGTATTACCCGTATCTGACCTACGCTATCGATTACATAGGGGCCGATCAATAGTTGATTCGACTCTTGGTGTACCATACGAGCGGTCGGAGTACCCCCAATACTACCCTCAAAGATTTCCATCTTCATATCTTCATCGATAATATAGAGCTTATGTTCGCTACCCTTGGGCTGGTGCGCAGCATAGTTCATCATATAGAGTTTATCGTTCCATTCGGCCAAGGCACCGATACCGCACTCTTGACCAAAACCATATTCGCCAGTAATCCGTCCATGGGCATATGTAGTCAGGTGGGGGTAGATACCGCTAATCTTTCTTTCGTCGCTAATAGCCACCATCTCACCGTTCTCGACCTGTACCGCCGTTTTCGTTTCGAGGGAATCGTCATTCTTGGACTGACATGCGGACAGTACAAAAAGAACCAGTACCAATACGATTGTTTTTTTTATCATTTTCAATTTGGTTTTTTAATATGGAAATTAAATATTGAATTCTTTGATTGAAGGAAACCCCGAAGAACAATTTCCGAGGGTTTCCTACTCAACCAACTCAAACTAACTCAAAATCTTAATACCCTTCGTTTTGGGTAAGGTTAGGGTTCAACAGTCTTTCCTCAGCAGGAATAGGCCATAGATATTGCCTAGCCGGGAAACTCAAACTATTTAGAGACCTACAAAAATCTGCATCTAGCAAAGCTTGAAAATCAGGGAGACCATCTTCATCGATAATAGGTGTTAGGCCCCAAAACCACAAACCTGGAGTTACAACATTTTCCATAAGAGGTCCCGTAGGCGCAACGTTGACATCGCCATCGGTAGCCACATTTATCATCCCTAACAGACTTCCAGAAATTGCTTTTTCGGCTAAACGCCATCGAATAATATCCATATACCTACGGCCTTCGAAGGCGAATTCCGATCGTCGTTCTTGCCGTATCTTTAATCGTAATATGGCTTGTTCATTCGTGATAATGGTCGGATTGGGCACAGGTGAATTGGCATAAGCCCTATCCCTTACCTGATTCATAGCGTCAAGCACGCTCTGATCGATTTCATTTAATTCTATTTTTGACTCTGCGTACATTAACAGCACATCGGCAAACCGTATCACTATCTTATCGGGATCTGTGCGATAATCTTTCCAATCTTCGGTAACCCCTTTCTTCCAAGCCAAGCCATTGAATGAGGCAAAAGTTGCTACAGCACGTGTATCATTATTTGTGATAAGACTGTTAGTGCCGAAATCCATTACCTGCTTCTTCTCCGGATGGGGTGTGTACTCAATGTTCATAAAGTTAGAACCGTCTGCCGATGTCTTTCCATCACCTTCTTCCAAGGAACCAAAAGGCACAATGGTCATATTACATCTGGGATCTCTATTTTTGAACGGGTTTTGAGGGTCGAACAAAGGCGATTCATCTATGGGAAGGCCATCGGTACATTCAAAAGATGCCAATAGTTCCCAAGTAGGTTGTCTTGCGCCCCAACCTCCATGATTTCTTGGTAAATAATCACGAACATTATCTCCTCGGGTAACGTCTAAGGCATCACTACGCGGAATATGAAAAATAGTCTCCTGAGAGTTTTTAGTCGCAGGATCGAAAAGTTCTGCAAAGTTAGGATGCAATTCATAAGTGCCAAGATCCATACAATCCTGCGATGCCTCTGCCGCCATGGCATGGTCTCCCATGTACAAGGCTATTCGAGCTTTCATAGCATAGGCAGCACCCTTGGTGGCATATTTGGCCCCATCGCGTGTGATAGGAAGGTTTAAAGTCGCGTCGTCGTAATATGAATAAATTTTCTGAAGGATTTCCATTTTGTCGGTACGCGGCAACTCGAAAGATTCATCAACGGTCAGCTCTTGCTCATAAAAAGGAACATCGCCATAATGTGAAATTAAGTAAGACCAATACGAAGCCCTCAAAAAATTAATTTCGGCCTTAAATAGCCTGACTTCATCATCTGACAAGATACTAGTCTGACCGTCAATTTGTTCTAAAACAACTAGCATTCGAGTAATGGCCTTATACATATTGGCCCAATTACTGGTGGCCGGACCGTATTCAGAAGATACGGTACCCGCTTTTATATCATCCAGTCCGTCTCGTCTCTGCCAATCATCCGTCCAACCACTTCCGTTAGCACCTGATTCACTTCCCGTGTCCAAAGGCCAAAAAACCTCACGATAGCCCTCATTAATCGATTGTCTAAATTGATCGTTAGTCTGGTACCAAGTTGCAGAACTTGCGGCATCTTCTTGGACCAAATCCAATTCTGTACAGGAGAAGGTTAACAAAACCAACCCTACAGTTAGAATACTATTGTATATTTTATTTTGCATTTCTTCTTTTTTAAAAGTTAGCTTTAACCCCAAGTAGGAAAGACTTGGTAATCAGATATCCTGAGCCTTGCTCGGGGTCTACGCCCTCAATTAGGTTATCGATTGTGAAAAGGTCATTGCCCGCCACATATACCCTTAATTTTGAAAAGCCGCTATCACCAAAAAGATCCGATGGTAGGGTATAACCAAACGTTAAGTTTTTTACCCTTAAGTATGCCCCGCTGGTCAACCAATAATCGGAAAAGGCATAATTACTTCCCGAGGCGTTTTCAGTAAGCCTTGGGTAGCTGGCGGTTTGGTTCTGTTGCGGTGTGTTATAAGTACTCCAATAGCTGTCTGCGTATACTGTTGAGGGCGACAACCAGCTCTCCTGAAACGGTCGTATAAAATTTTGGGAAATATAAAAGTTTTGTTTACCTACTCCTTGAAAAGTAAGGCCAAAATCAAACCGTTTATAAGCCATGTTAATTGTTCCTCCATACTGGTATCTAGGTAGTGAACCTCCCAAAATTGTTCTATCCAGTTCATTGATGATACCATCCGGAATACCGTCAGGGCCACTCAAGTCTTTATATTTGATGTCTCCGGGGCCGACCGCATCATTAGTCACAGCTGATGCATCTACCTCGGCCTGAGTCTGGAAAATGCCATCTGATTGATAGCCATACCATGATCGAAACTCGCTACCTTCTTCTGAAAGAAGTCTATCCCCCGAATCAAAAAGACGTTTTCCTCTAATATCACCAATAATAGATTGCGAGTCGAAAAAATTTACGGAGGTAGAATATTTAAAATCCCCGATTTGGTCGCGCCAAGAAACTGCAAGCTCCAAACCATCAGTGTCCATACTTCCAACATTGACCGTAGGGTCATCGTAGCCACTTAAAGACGGAATGCTCAAATCTAAAAGCATGTCTGTCGTCTCTTTTGTAAAATAATCGCCCGTTAGCGATAAACGGTTATTAAACATACTCAAATCAATTCCGAGATTCAAAGATGTCGTGGTTTCCCAAGTGACGTCTTCAATGGCCAGAAAACGCTGAGCCGCTGCCCTTACGGCCTGAACATCTGACCCGTTAGCAATCAATGAGTTGCTAAACTGTAAAACGGACAAATAAAGATAATTTCCAAGGCGGTCGTTGCCCAGACTACCATAAGAGGCTCTTAGTTTCAAGAATGATATCGCGGGGTCAAGCCCTTCCATAAAATTTTCATTGGAAACGACCCAACCTGCGGAAACTGATGGAAATGTACCCCATCGAAAGTCTTTACCAAATCGTGAAGAACCATCCCTTCGAACAGTACCCTGCAAGTAATATTTATTATCAAAATTATAGGCTAGCCTAGCAAAATAAGAGGAATATGCATTTTCCGAAAAGCTTGTCCCGCTATCGGAATCATCATTAAAAACTTTATCGATAGGTGCTTGGTTCAAAAATGGAAAATCATTACTTACGAACTCAATACCACGCACACCGAGAGTTTCAAACTGGGCCTGAAACTCTTCATAACCTGCAACAGCACTTATGTTATGGTTACCAAATGATTCGTCATAATTTATAAGAGCTTGGGTCGTAAGGGTATTATCATTCCTCCGACGTTCTATTAGATTGGTTTCACTAATATTATGCCCGGAAATATAATTAGGCACGGCGGTTTGGTTAGGGTCATCAGCCCCCCAATAGGGAACCGACTTGTTGAAGCGCTTATATTTATTAAACTCAAAATTGTTCCTTTGTTTATTCTAATAAAATATTTTTTGTATTGTATTGACGCCTGAGCATTAATTGATTTATCATCATAAAAATAAAAATATCCAGGATCAATAGGAAATTTATAATGATGATATATATTTCCCTGACAAAACTTAAATACTTCTTCAAATATCAATTTAT
>ENA-ORXU01000691-ORXU01000691.1-marine-metagenome-genome-assembly--contig:-NODE-691-length-35501-cov-3.796296_pt1 | contig 35501 bp, 37 predicted proteins | sample MGYA00237869_ERZ511484 | MGnify/ENA metagenome assembly ERZ511484 | reverse complement strand
CTCGAAGCCGAGAACCCGAAGAAAGAGATCGCGATGTACATCAACAGTCCCGGTGGCGTCGTCACCTCGGGCCTGTCGATCTACGATACCATGCAGTACATCAAGCCGAAGGTTCAGACGCTCTGCATCGGTCAGGCCGCCTCCATGGGTTCGCTGCTGCTGACCGCCGGAGCGCCGGGAATGCGCTTCTCGCTTCCGAACAGCCGTATCATGGTGCACCAGCCCTCGGGCGGGTTCCAGGGTCAGGCATCCGATATCGAAATCCAGGCGCGGGAGATTCTCGAACTCCGCAAGCGCCTCAATCAGATCTACGTGCACCACACGGGCCGCAAGCTCGAAGAGGTCGAGAAGGCGCTCGAACGCGACACCTTCATGACCGCCGAAAAGGCCAAGGAATGGGGCCTGATCGACGAGATCGTCGAAAGCCGGGCCGACATCACGGACGAGTCCGACGATAAATGATTGTGATCGCGTGCAGCGGCCTGTGCCGTTTGCGCGCTTGCACGCCGTACGCGGAAGTGTGACGATTTTGCCATTGCCTTTCGCGCCGATGCCGAAAGAATTGGCCCCGAAGTCGCATGGGCGTTAGCATCGGGTAAAACAGGCCAGCCGCATGGCGGCTCGGGGAGAAGACGAATGAGCAACATCGGCGATTCAAAGAACACGCTCTACTGTTCCTTTTGCGGCAAGAGCCAGCATGAAGTCCGCAAGCTGATCGCTGGGCCGACCGTGTTCATCTGCGACGAATGCGTCGAATTGTGCATGGATATCATCCGTGAAGAGAACAAATCCTCGCTCGTGAAATCCGGCGACGGCGTCCCTTCCCCGCAGGAAATCTGTCAGGTTCTGGACGATTACGTCATCGGTCAGCGCATGGCCAAGCGTGTTCTCTCGGTCGCGGTGCACAATCACTACAAGCGTCTGAATCACGCCCAGAAGTCGAACGACGTCGAACTGGCGAAGTCCAACATCCTCCTCATCGGCCCGACCGGTTGCGGCAAGACCCTTCTCGCCCAGACTCTCGCGCGGATGCTCGACGTACCTTTCACGATGGCCGACGCCACCACCCTTACCGAAGCCGGTTATGTGGGCGAGGACGTCGAGAACATCATCCTCAAGCTGCTGCAATCCGCCGATTACAACGTCGAGCGCGCCCAGCGCGGCATCGTCTATATCGACGAGATCGACAAGATCAGCCGCAAGTCCGACAATCCCTCCATCACCCGTGACGTATCGGGCGAAGGCGTCCAGCAGGCACTGCTGAAGGTCATGGAAGGCACCGTCGCGTCCGTGCCGCCACAGGGCGGGCGCAAACACCCGCAGCAGGAATTCCTGCAAGTCGATACGACCAATATCCTGTTCATCTGTGGTGGAGCCTTTGCCGGTCTCGATAAAGTGATCGCCCAGCGGAACAAAGGCTCCTCCATCGGCTTCGGCGCGGATGTCCGCACGGATGAAGAGCGCACCATCGGCGATCTGCTGGCGGAGCTGGAGCCGGAAGACCTGTTGAAATTCGGTCTCATCCCCGAATTCGTCGGTCGCCTGCCCGTGATCGCCACCCTGCGCGATCTCGACGAGGGCGCGCTGATCCAGATCCTCACCGAGCCGAAGAACGCATTGGTCAAGCAGTACCAGCGCCTGTTCGAGATGGAAGGCTCCAAGCTGACCTTCACCGACGATGCCCTGACGTCGATCGCCCGCAAGGCCATCGGTCGCAAGACCGGCGCACGCGGTCTGCGTTCGATCCTCGAGAACGTGCTTCTCGACGCGATGTTCGATCTGCCGTCTATGAAAGGCGTGCACGAGGTCGTCGTGAATGCCGAGGTGATCGACGGCGACGCCCAGCCTCTCTTCATCTACGAGGACGGCGAGGAACCTGCGGTTACAGGAGCGGCATCCTGACCTCGTCGCAGATGCTCGAACACCCCGAACGATAGCTATTGGCGGCAGGAATCCCTCGCGATTTCCTGCCGCTTCTTGTTGCGGTTCACAGCAGATGGTATCGGTGCGACAGTGAGGGTACACCCTGACCTTGAAAGCCGGGGTAGGGAGCGCCATCTGCACTCTCAACGCTGTATGGTGACGGCCCCGTGCTTCGATGAAGGCGGTGCCGTTCGACTTTCGAGGATTGTCTATGACCGAAGAAATCCGCCCCGACGACACCGCGATCTATCCCGTGCTCCCGCTTCGGGACATCGTCGTTTTCCCTCACCTCATTGCCCCCCTCTTCGTCGGACGCGAAAAGTCCGTGAACGCTCTCGAAGAGGTGATGAAGAACAATCGCGAGATCCTTCTGGTTACGCAGAAGGACGCCACCAAGGACGACCCCACGCCCGAGGACATCTATTCCGTCGGCGTGATCGCGACCGTCCTGCAACTTCTCAAGCTGCCCGACGGCACCGTGAAGGTGCTGGTCGAGGGCAAGCGTCGTGCCGGTATCGCGCGCTACCTCCCGAACGATGAGTTCTTCGAGGCCGAGGCCAGCGTGATCGACGAGAGCGTCGGCGACGAAAAGACCGTCCGCGCCCTCTCGCGCACCGTCACGGTCGAATTCGAGAAATATCTCAAGCTCAACAAGAATATTCCGCAGGAAGCCCTCGTTGCAGCCGGCAAGATCGACGAGCCGTCCAAACTCGCCGATACCATCGCCCATCACCTCGCCGTCAAGATCGACGAAAAGCAGGAACTGCTGGAAATCACCACGGCTGCCGAGCGGCTGGAACGCATCTTCGCGCTGATGCAGGGTGAGATCAGCGTCCTGAACGTCGAAAAGAAGATCAAGAGCCGGGTCAAGCGCCAGATGGAGAAGACCCAGCGCGAATATTATCTCAACGAACAGATGAAGGCGATCCAGCGCGAGCTGGGCGAGAGCGAGGACGGCAAGGACGAACTCGGTGAACTCGAAGCGCGGGTCGAGGAAGCGAAACTCTCGAAGGAGGCCTATGAAAAGGCCCAGGCCGAGATGAAGAAGCTGCGGAACATGAGCCCGATGTCCGCAGAAGCGACCGTCGTGCGCAACTATCTCGATTGGCTCGTCTCGATTCCATGGAAGAAGAAGGCCCGTGTCAAGAAAGACCTGAAGGCTGCCGAACTGGTTCTCGACGACGATCATTACGGTCTCGACAAGGTCAAGGAACGGATCGTCGAATATCTCGCCGTCCAGCAGCGCAAGTCGAAGCTGAAAGGTCCGATCCTGTGCCTCGTCGGCCCTCCGGGCGTCGGCAAGACCTCGCTGGGCAAGTCCATCGCAAAGGCCACGGGTCGCGAGTTCATCCGCATCTCGCTCGGCGGTGTCCGGGACGAGGCGGAAATTCGTGGCCATCGGCGCACCTATATCGGCTCGATGCCCGGCAAGATCATCCAGTCGATGAAGAAGGCCAAGACCACGAACCCTCTCATCCTGCTCGACGAGATCGACAAGATGGGTCAGGATTTCCGGGGCGATCCGGCTTCGGCCATGCTCGAAGTGCTCGATCCCGAACAGAATGCCACCTTCGGGGACCACTATCTCGAAGTCGATTACGATCTTTCGAACGTCATGTTCCTGACGACCGCGAACACGATGAACTTGCCCCGGCCCCTGCTCGACCGGATGGAGATCATCCGTCTGGAAGGCTATACCGAGGACGAGAAGGTCGAGATCGCCAAACGCCATCTGGTCGCCAAGCAGCGCGACGCACATGGCCTGTCGGACAAGGAGTTCAAGATCGACGACGGTGCCCTCTCTCAACTCGTGCGCGTCTATACGCGCGAAGCAGGTGTGCGTAATCTGGAGCGCGAGATCGCCAAACTGGCCCGCAAGGCCGTGACGAAGATCGTACGCGACGACCGCAAGCAGATCACCGTTACGGCGGACAAGCTGGACGATATGCTCGGTGCCGCGAAGTTTCGCTATGGGCTCGCGGAGGATGAGAATGCCGTTGGCGCGGTCACGGGTCTGGCCTGGACCGAAGTGGGGGGTGATCTCCTTTCCATCGAGGCGGTGCGGATGCCGGGCCGGGGTCGGATGAAGACGACCGGTACGCTGGGCGATGTGATGAAGGAATCCATCGATGCTGCCTCGTCCTACGTCCGCTCCATCGCCCCGATGATCGGGGTCGAGCCGCCCAAGTTCGAACGCATGGATATCCATGTCCATGTACCCGAAGGCGCGACTCCTAAGGACGGCCCTTCTGCCGGTATCGGCATGGTCACGTCCATCGTATCGGTCCTGACGGGCATCCCGATCCGCAAGGATGTGGCGATGACCGGCGAGGTCACGTTGCGCGGCAATGTGCTGCCCATCGGTGGCCTGAAGGAAAAGCTGCTGGCGGCCCTGCGGGGTGGTATCAAGACGGTGGTGATCCCGAAGGAGAACGAGAAGGATCTGCGCGACGTGCCGGATTCGGTGAAGAAGGGAATGAAGATCATTCCGGTTTCGACGGCGATGGAGGTGCTCGACATCGCTCTCGTGTCCAAACCGGAGCCGATCATCTGGACCGAAGCCGATCAGGCCGCTTCCGAGAAGCAGTTCGCGCCACCGAACATGCTTGGTGCGGATGATCCAACTCGCGGCCTGAATGCCTAACCCACGGACTACTTCAATCAATGCGTGTTTTTGAGGCACACTAATGCAAATTGGAGAGAGCGGCAGGTGAAGTCCGCCGCTTTTTCTTTTGACCTGACGAATACCGGTCCATACGATGCCTCAATCGAATTACCGGGAAAGGTGCTGAACGTGAATAAGAAAGAACTCGCCGCCGCCGTCGCTTCAGAATGCGACATGACGAATGCGGACGCGACCAAGGCTATCGATGCCACATTGGAAAAGATCACCGAGACGCTGAAGAACGGCGATGACATTCGTCTGCTCGGCTTCGGCACATTCACGACCGCGCACCGCAAAGCGGGCGAAGGTCGCAACCCACAGACCGGCAAGAAGATCAAGATCGCCGCTTCTACCCAGGCGAAGTTCCGCCCCGGTAAAGGCCTCAAGGATGCCCTGAACGGCTGAGCTTCGGATCGAAGCATCCGGGCGGTTAGCTCAGTTGGTAGAGCGCTTCGTTTACACCGAAGATGTCGGGAGTTCGAGCCTCTCACCGCCCACCATATCGAAGCCCGGACCGGCATGGTCCGGGCTTTTTTTTACGGGAGCCGCAATGGCACAGGACGATCCCATGGAAGTTCTCGACGCACTCGGACTGCGTTGCCCGCTTCCGGTGCTGAAGGCGCGCAAACGCCTCAAGGGCATGATGGAGGGCGCGATGTTGAGGATCGAAGCCGACGACCCCGCCGCGATCATCGACGTTCCGCATTTCTGCACCGAACAGGGCCATACACTCGTTGACCAGTCCCGCGACGGGGATAGGCTGGTCTTTCTCGTCAGAAAGTGACGGCTATTTCGTCATCGACTCTCGCATCCGCTCGCAGGGATCGCGGCGCTCGGGCCGCCCGGATCGGATCGTAGCGGTGTAGAGACCTTCCGGCGAAGGCGCATCACCTTCCTCCGTCTGGCCGATAGCGGCAATGGTCGTGCGCGGCATCGCGCGCGCGAGATAGGCCGGTGCGCCGTATTCCAGCCGGGCATGGGCATTGCCGCAGATCAACACTGCCCGTCCCCCTCCGCTCAGCCCTGCCCGGCGCCAGGCCTCGGCATAGGCCGCATCCCATGCCCGCTGAACGGCAACCATCGGTGACAACTTCGCGCGATCGAGCAAGCCGCAATGGGCATCGTACTGTTCGTTGAGCATTGCCGCTTCGACGTCTGATGACAGCGCCTCGTCCAGCCCGTACCGCGCCGTCATTTCCTCGCCCAGTCCGGGCGCACCCTTTCCGTAGAGAGCCGACATCGTCTCCGGCGACAACCCGCCTCCAGCGACATATGCTTGCGGAGCAGCCTCGAGGATCGGCGCATAGAGCGAAAAATCGGGCCAGCCGCTTTTCTCCCAATCGAGCGCCGACGCAAGATCCTGCCGTGACGCTCCGTCGAGTCGCAGCCGGTTCACCGTCTCTTCCCGCGCCTGCGGGATCATCTCGAACGCGATTCCGGTCGGGCGCAACGCGCGTACGAGCGCCGCCTGTACGGCATGATGCTCGGGATTATCGTGTCGCTCGCCAATCGCAACGAACCGCGCATCGCCGATCGCATCGAGGACTTCGTCGATCTCGCCCGAAGCGGCAATCGAAACCGTCGGCACGAGTGCAGCACTCCCCAGGCCGAGCAGGATACGGCGACGGTCCATCGTCATGCCGAAGGCGGTGGCGCATCCGTCAGCGCATGGGAAGCAAGTGCTTTCTCGAACGGGTTCTCGCCCTTCAGCCAGCGCACGAAGACGTTCTTGCCGGTAAAGATCGTCGCCAGAGCCGCATTCAGCTCCAGCGGTTCGATGAACAGCCCGGAATCGTAGAGTGCCGTCCCGAAGGCATCGTAATAAGCCTGCGTATTCTTGAAGAACAGGGCATGGGACGGGGCCGGATAATAGGCATCGCGCGTGTCGAATGCCGTCTTGCACGCCTTGACGTCACCGCTGTGCATCGACCGACAGGTCAACGGACGGCCCGCATGAACCGTACACAGATGAGTCTCGGGATCGAGCATCGGACAGGCGATATGCCCTATATGTCGCATCGCACCGCTCTTGCCACGATGCTCGGCGTCATGGGCGACGATGCGCTCGATCATCGCGCGCGATGCTTTCGGCTCGAACTCGGTGCGGATGTAGTTGGCGAGGTAGAACGCCTCGGGCGGGACGACGCTGACCATCGTGTGACAGCACATCGCACAGCCCTTGCTGCACGCGATCTCGAAAGCGCCGGTCTTCTCGAAATACGTATACGTATCATCGAAGAAGACGTTCGACCGCGCATAGGTCAGCTCGACCGATTTCAGCACTGACCCTTTCGTGATCCCGTTCCGCGTGAAATAATCGATGTAGCGGCGCGCTTCGCGCTCCCCGTCGGGGGGGATGGGTTTCCAGTCAGTCGCTGCCATGTCAGGCTCCGTTCAGCATCAATCCCTGTGCCATATCATGCCATGCGCCTACGCGCTACGCTCCGCGCCCCGATGGCGAAAGCGCCGCATCCGATGACCAGCACCGCGATGCAGATGTAGAGCAGAGCCGTGTATTTATGCTCAACGCCTATTGCCGCCATGGCATCGAGACCGACCTGCTTCTTGCCGTTGATGAGGAAGTAGAGAACCGCCCCCGAGACTGCGGTGACGAAGGAAACAAGATAACTCCAGACCGGTATGTCACGCACTCCTCCCCATAGCGAGAACAGGATCACCGGGGCCAGATACATCGATGCCGTGCCCGAAACGGCGACCGCACCGAACAGATCTTGGGAGCCGAAGAAACAGAACAGCAGCCCTGCCAACATGAATGCGGCCATCACGATGCGTCCGCTCGTCACCGTGCGCGGCATCGCCCTCATATCCACCACGACCAGTTTCGAGGCGCTGGAAAGCGTCGAGTCCAGCGTAGACACGGCGGAAACGATCAGCGCCATGTTCACCGCGACCATCACCCATGGCCCGAACATCCGCGCCCAGACCGCCTGCATCCCTTCGCCCGCTTCTGCCAGCATCCCCGCCTGAACGCCGAAGAGGCCGAAACCGAAGATGCACAGCACCGAAATCCAGAAGGCATGGAAGAACGACCATGCCGTGGTCTTGCGGTCGGCCAGCAGTCCACGATCCATCATCACCGGGTCGTGCATCGGGTACGAGATCACCTGTAGTCCCGCAACCGCCAGCAGCACCCAGCCGGGCAATGCCCCGCTCGTGCCTTCCGCCTGCAACGCCGCACCCAGATCGAAGGAGTCATGCGTCAGCAGCGCGACGAACGCCACGCCGAATACCGCGAGAAACACAAGCATCTGCAACACGTCGGTCTTCAGCGAGGCGCGCAATCCGCCAAGCATCGAGTACGCCATGCCGGCCAGTGCCAGCACGACGATGGCCAGACCGCCCCCGTCGCCCACCGCTTCGCCGAATACACCCCCGAGCAGCGTTGCCCCGAACGTGGCGGTAAAGATCGTGCCGACCACGAGCAGGTTCGCGAAGACCTCCGAGACGAGGCGGAGTGCGATGACGAAATTGTAGCAGACCGTGCCCGCCCTCCCGAACCGATCCGACAGGAAGGTCTGGATCGAGCCATAGCCGTAGTGAAAGCGCAGCCGGTCGATGATCATCCCGCCCGTCAGGAACGAGAAGTAATAGGCTGCATAGGCCATCGCGCCGGGCGTACCGTAATAGAAGCCCAGGATCGCTGCAGTCAGCAGCGAGCGTGCGAAAATCCATGTCGTCACCTGACTGAGAACCAGCGTCCACAGACCCGGTGCTTCGCCTTGCAGGTTCCTGCCATCATAGAAACCATCCACTCCCGTCATCTTCGGAGACAGGGCGAAGCTTGCGACCAGCACACCGGCGGTCAGAACGAGCAGGAGAATCGAATCGGACATCATGTAGCGCGGCCTTGCATGGGAAAAATCGATACGTCCTGATACCGGACACGACTGGATTCGTCGCATCCGGCAGTGAGCAGTGACATAAACTTGATGCAGTGAGAGCAGTTCAGAGAGTGCCCGGATAAGCTCCGCCATCCATCAGAAGGTTCTGCCCGGTCACATATCCGGCCTGCTGCGAACACAGGAACGCGCAATAGGCACCGAATTCAGACGCCTCGCCGAAGCGGCCCATCGGGTTCTGCGACTTGCGGGCTTCCAGCACCTCATCGACCGACTTGCCCTGCGCAGCGGCAGCGGATTCGACCGTCTTGCGAATACGGTCGGTATCGAAGGGACCGGGAAGCAGGTTGTTGATCGTCACGCCCTTGCCTGCAACCTGACGGGAAAGGCCTGCGACGAATCCCGTCAGACCCGCCCTCGCGCCATTGGAAAGACCAAGGACAGGAATGGGGGCCTTCACGGCGCCGGAGGTAATATTGATGATCCGGCCCCATTGGCGATCGATCATGCCGGGTAACACGGCTTTCATCAACGTGATAGGCGTGATCATGTTGTTGTCGAGGGCTTCGATCCAGTCATCCCGGTCCCAATCGGTGTAATTGCCCGGAGGCGGGCCACCCGCATTGTTGACGAGGATATGCACCTCGCCTGCCCGTTCGAGCAACTCCGATTGCAGTCCGGCATCGGCGATATCGCCCACGACGGTCTCGACGGTCACGCCGAAGCGGTCACGGATACCCTTGGCGGTCGCCGTCAGCGTCTCTTCCGTACGCCCGTTGAGGACGAGATCGACGCCCTCCTCTGCCAATGCCTCGGCGCATCCGCGCCCCAGCCCCCGCGACGATGCACACACGATCGCGCGCTTGCCCTTGAGTCCGAAATCCATGATCTGTTCCTCCCTTTTCGGAATGGCGTATCATGAAGAGGCACGAGGGCAAACGCGCGTTTGTCGATCAGGTCCGTGCGCGCAGGGCATCACGGATTTCTTCGAGCAGGACTTCCTGACGGGGCGTCTCCTCCACCTCGTCACCGGCGTCCTTCTTCAGGCGGTTCACGTTCTTGATGATCATGAACAGCACGAAGGCCACGATCAGGAACGAGATGATCGCGTTGATGAAAAGACCATAATTGATCGTCGGAGCGCCTGCGCTCTGCGCCGCTTCGAGGCTGTTGAAATCGCCGGACCCGAGATTGACGAAAAGGTTGGAGAAATCGACGCCCCCGGCGAAGAAGCCGATGACCGGATTGATGATGTCCTGGACCAGCGAAGTGACGATGGTGGTGAAGGCCGCGCCGATCACGATGCCGACGCCCATGTCCACGACATTCCCCTTGAGGGCGAAGTCCTTGAATTCCTGTCCGATGCTCATGTCGTTCTCCTCTAAGATCCAGCGCGTCTCTGCACTGCGACATAAAGGCAGACAAGATGTAAATTCACGGACCCGATACTCTTTTGGCGTGAGCGGATCAGGCGCGCAGGGTCGCCCCCGTCGCCTTCTCGACCGATGCGACGATCTTAGACCCGATGGCCTCGATCTGCTCGTCGGTGAAGGTCTTGTCCTTCGGTTGCAGGCGGACCGAAACGGCGATCGATTTGCGGCCCTCGCCCAGTTGGCTCGCCGCCGCTTCGCCATCGAACACGTCGAATACCGTAATGCCCTCGATCAGTGCCTTTTCAGCCGATCGCACCGCCTTGCGGATTGCCTCCGCTTCGGTACGGGAATCGACGACGAAGGCGAAATCACGCTCGACGGCCTGAAGGTTCGTGCGCTCCAGCGCAGCGCGCGCGCGGGACTTGGCTTTCGGGAACGGAATGGTTTCGAGATGGACGAGGAAGGCGACCGCCGGACCCGCCAGATCGAAAGCCGCAGCGACCTTCGGATGTACTTCACCGAACGTCGCGATCAGGTTCTTCGGACCGAGCCGGAAATTCGCGGCACGCCCTGGATGCAGCCAATCCGGCACATCGCGATCCGTCTGCATCCGGTCCACGGGCGCTCCAAGCGCCGACAGCAGCGTCTCGACATCGCCGCGCACATCGAAGAAATCGACCTCCCGGCGTTCGCCCGTCCATTCGCGTGGAGCGGTAGAGCCGAGCCGAATCCCCGCCGCAAGGATGGTTTCCTCGCCCGGTTCAGCACCGTGGAAGCCGCTGCCGACCTCGAACAACGCGATATCCATAAATCCTCGCGCCCGATTCCGCGACGCCGCCGCCATCAGGCCGGGCAGAGGGCTGGGTCGCATATCGGACATCTCGGAGGAAATCGGGTTCTCCAGCTTCAGGGCATTCGCTCCCCCTCCGGAATGCGCCGCCTCGTCGCTGGCGATGAAGGAATAGGTAACGCATTCGTTCATCCCCTGCGCTGCCAGGGCACGTCGCGTACCGGCAACCCGTTTCTGAATCGGGGTCAGGGTCGCCTTGGCGACACCCGTTTCCCTCCGGGGAAGCGGTACGGAGACGAGCTTAGTCAGCGAGGAAACCCGCGCGATCTCCTCGACCAGATCGGCCTCCCCGTTGATATCGGGCCGCCATGACGGCACCGATACGGAGAACCCTCCGTCCTGTCGCTCTACTCCGAACCCGAGATCGGTCAGGATGCGTTCCTGCTCGCCCGGTGCGACGGCCATGCCGACCAGCGTCTCGATCCGGTCGCCGCGCAGATCATAGCTGCGCGCAGTATCGGGCACTGCGCCCGCGATCACCAGCTCGGATGCCTCGCCACCACAGAGATCGAGCACCATCCGCGTGGCCATCTCCATGCCGTCACCTGTAAACGCGGGATCGATCCCGCGCTCGAACCGATATCGCGCGTCCGAATGGATACGCAGCTTGCGCCCCGTTGCCGCCGTCCGTACCGGATCGAAATATGCCGCCTCGATGAAGACATCGGTGGTTTCGAGCGTACAGCCCGAATGCAAACCGCCCATGACGCCACCGATGCCTTCCGGCCCCGCATCGTCGCAGATCAGGGTCATGGCATCGTCGAACACGTATTCCTTCTCGTCGAGCGCCATCAGGCTCTCACCGGGCCTGGACAGACGCACGTGGATATCCCCCGTCACCTTCGCGACGTCGAATACGTGCAAGGGGCGGGCGCGGTCATAGGTCAGATAATTCGTGATATCGACCAGCGCCGAGATCGGGCGCAGACCGATTGCCCGAAGGCGTCGCTGCAGCCAGTCGGGCGATGGCCCGTTCTTCACGCCACGCACCATCCGACCGATATACAGGGGACAGGCACCGTCGGCCACGTCCTCATGCAGCGTAATACCGATGGAACTCTCGAAGCTTCCCGGCACCGGCTCGACCGGCATCGGGCGCAGCGTTCCCAGACCCCGCGCAGCCAGATCGCGCGCGACGCCCCTCACGCCCAGTGCGTCGGGTCGGTTCGGCGTAATGGCGATATCGATCACCGGATCGTTCAGATCGCGCCAATCGATATAACGCTCTCCCAGAGGCGCATCCTCGGGCAGATCGATGATGCCGTCGTGATCGTCCGAAAGCTCCAGTTCCCGCTCGGAGCAGAGCATCCCGTTCGATTCGACTCCGCGAATGACCCCCGGTTTGAGATCGACACCCGTGCCCGGAACATAGGTTCCCGGTGCTGCGAAGACCCCCACGAGACCGGTGCGCGCATTGGGCGCACCGCAGACGACCTGCACCTCTTCCGACGGGCCATCCGGTCCGTGCGGCCATGTCTCGACCCGGCAGAGTCGCAGACGATCCGCGTCGGGGTGCTGAACGGCCTCGATCACGCGACAGATACGAAAGGCTCCGAGTCGCGCCGCAGGATCTTCGATGCCTTCGACTTCCAGTCCCAGATCGACCAGAGCCTCGCTGATCGCCTCGATTCCGGCATCGGTCTCCAGATGGTCCTTCAACCATGCAAGGGTGAATTTCATCTCGCTGCAACTTTCTGTCTAGGATCGGCAGGCCCGCCGCGCGCCTTTATAGTCATCGCAGAAGCCGTTGAAACCCGCAATCGCACCCTTGTGAGGCGTGTCACAAAAAGGAGAGATCCCGTTAAAGTTTTTTGACCACGTTGCAATACTTTGCGTTATACTGAGCCGTGGTGGGCGCGTGATTTGTACTGGAGTAAATCTAGTTGACTGTCGAAACTTCGTTTCGAGCGGTGGGAAAAGTAAAGTGGTTCGATCCCGTGAAGGGGTATGGCTTTATCGTTCCCGATGAACCGTCGGATGACCTTGGCGGCGATGTATTGCTGCACATGTCCGTCCTGCGTTCCGCCGGTTTCAGTACCGTGCCGGAGAACGCCCGGATCGTGTGCGATGCTGTGCGCGGCGAGCGCGGCGCACAGGCGACTCGGGTTCTCGAACTCGACGACAGTGCGCAGGTTTCGGAAGATTTGGATCAATATCCCAATGCCGAAGACGAGGACGCGCATCCCGTACAGAACGGCGAACTGGTTCCCGTGCGGGTAAAATGGTTCGACCGGGCCAAGGGCTTCGGGTTCGGCAACATGATCGGCGACGAATCCGATATCTTCATCCATATGGAAGTCCTGCGCCGCTATGGTCTGCCCGACCTTGCCCCCGGCGAGGCGGTACTCGCCCGCGTGATGCGCGGGCCTCGCGGGATGATGGCCAGCGAAGTCCGCCCCTGGGATTACTCATTCCGTCGATGATACGGCGCAGGTTCCTCTTCGCGCTCTTCGCGACCATGGTCGCATCGTCTTGTCTGGCGGATTCGGCGACTCAGGGTTTCGTGGAGATCGAATCGGGCGATACCCGTCATCGTTTCGCTATCGAAATCGCCGATGACGGCGCGGAGCGCGCGCGCGGGCTGATGTTCCGCGACGTCCTCGCCCCCGATGCGGGAATGCTGTTCATCTATCCGCGCGAACAGATCGCCTCGTTCTGGATGAAGAACACCTTCATCCCTCTCGATATGCTCTTCATCGCCAATGACGGCACGATCCTCCAGATCGCGCCCGAGACCGTTCCCCATTCTCTGGAACCGGTGCAATCTCTGCGGCCCGTGCGGGCCGTGCTGGAAATCAACGGCGGTCTGGCAGAGGCGCTGGGAATAGAGGCCGGCGACACCATCACGCTCTATCGCTGAAACCCGAATAAGGACGCTTGCCCTTCCTGCGGCGCTGGTATATCGACCGCAGCAGTCGGAGCGTGGCGCAGCCTGGTAGCGCACCTGTTTTGGGTACAGGGGGTCGCAGGTTCGAATCCTGCCGCTCCGACCACTTTATCTTTCAGACCGGTTTTATCGTCTCTTGATCGAGCAAAGAGGCCGCCACAGCCATGTCCTGAGCCGAAACCGGCGGTGCGCCGCGTTCGCGGTAGGGGGTGCGGTTGAAATAGGAACGGTAGCATTTCGAGAAATGCGAGGGCGAGGTAAAGCCCGAGGCCAATGCCACGTTGATGACCGACATTTCGGTCTGCAACAGCAGGTTCCGCGCCTTCTGGAGCCGCAATTCCATGTAATACCGCTTCGGCGATCGGTCGAGGTAGCGCCGGAACAGACGCTCCAACTGCCGCGTGGACATCTGCGCGTGCTGGGCGAGGATCGACGGGCTGATCGGCTCCTCCAGATTCTGTTCCATCATCTGGATGATCGAGACCAGTTTCGGATGACGCACCCCGATGCGGGCGGGAACCGAGAGACGCTGCTCCTCGCGCTCGCCGCGCAGGGGCGTATGGACGATCTGGTCGCTGATGAGACTGACGATCCCCGGATCGACGTCACGCGCGATCAGCGTCAGCATCATGTCCGTCGCCGCGATGCCCCCCGCACAGGTAAAGCGGTTTCCGTCGATTTCGAACAGACGGTTCGTCAATTCGATATCGAGGAATTCCTCCGAGAACGCCGCCTGATTCTCCCAGTGGATCGTGCAGCGCCGCTCGTCGAGCAATCCCGCCTTCGCAAGGATCAACGCCCCCGTGCACAGCGCCCCCATGGGCGATCCGAGACGGCTTTGCTTGCGCAGCCATGTCAGGACGGGTTTCGTCGCGGCCCGGTGGGCGTGCAGCCCCGACACGATCACGATCCGTGCGGCCCGCACCACGTCGTCCAGCCCGCCCGCCACATCGATGCGCGCACCGCAGGAGGAACGCACCGCCTCCCCGGTCTCCGAAATCAGCTTCCAATCGTAGAGTTCCTTGCCTGCACCGCGATTGGCGAGGCGCAGCGGCTCGATAGCCGACGCGAAGGCGATCAAGGAAAAGTCCTCGACGAGCAGAAAAACGTAGGAAATCTGTTCCGTACCGTCCGATCCGCGCATGGTGCATCCTGTCTGACCGATACCTACGCGACCGCTCGACGCGGGGGATGTGAGCATCGGGCTATGTTCGACACATGACAGAATGGAAGATCACGGCCGAGGTCAAGGATGTTCGCATGAGGACCCCGGCGATCAGCGCATCGAATTCCAGAAGAAAGCCTGAAAGATCGCCTCGACCCTCTCTACGGATGCGGTCCGAACGACGATACGTTCGCGTGAGTCCAGCGCGACATCGAAGGCATCGCTGTAGAAGGTGGCGGCCGTCACGGACGATCGGGCGACGTTGACACAGGGATGACGACCATCCGCCGGTTCCAGGACGAACCCGCTCGAAAACAGGATGAGCGTCCCTTCGCGTAGATCGGCGAGCAGGCTCTTGCGGGGATAGGGCGGTGCAATGCCACGTCGCCTGGGCGATTGCAGCTTCGGGACGAGAGCGGTCGCCTCCGCCGTCACATGAGGATGTATCCCCCAGGCTGCCGGAATACTGTAGAGTTGCTCGATCGCCGAAGCGCCTGCGATGCACGGCGAGATCAGCCGCGAGGCATGGGCCATCGCATCACGGTTATAGGCGCGAACGCCCTCCGTTTTCGCCTGATCGATCGCAATTTCCTGCGCCATAGCTCTTCCTCCGAACCAAGCCTGAACCATGACGCGATCGGCTTAATATCCGCTCTATGGGAATGGTTAAGATTCGTTCCGTGGTGCAGTGGACACGCGGTCATCGGCAGGTCTATAGACCTGCCATGCGCGATGGGGCGCATCTCCTATCGATACGAGGACCGAAACGATGACGGTAAACTGGTCTGCCGAAAGCTGGAAGAACCACACGGCCCTGCAGATGCCAGATTATGAGGATGCGGACGCGCTGGCGCGCGTGACCGCCAAGCTCGCCTCGTATCCGCCGCTCGTCTTTGCAGGGGAGGCCCGTGCGCTCAAAGCGAGGCTGGGCGAGGTTTCCCGAGGTGAAGCGTTCCTCCTGCAGGGCGGCGATTGCGCCGAGAGCTTCTCGGAATTCTCCGGCGACATGATCCGTGACACCTTCAAGGTCATGCTCCAGATGGCGGTCACGCTGACCTTCGCCACGCGCAAGCCCATCGTCAAGGTAGGCCGCATGGCCGGTCAGTTCGCCAAGCCGCGTTCGGCCCCGACCGAAACCAAGGACGGCGTCGAACTGCCCAGCTATCGCGGCGACATCATCAACGAGCTCGATTTCACGCCCGAAGCCCGCCGCCCCAATCCGGAAAAGATGCTGGAGGCCTATCTCCACGCCGCCGCGACGCTCAATCTCCTGCGCGCCTTCGCGTCGGGCGGCTATGCCGATCTGGAGCGCGTGACCGAGTGGAACCTCGATTTCGCCCGCGACGAGCGATACATGCAGACTGCCGAGCGGGTCTCCCAGGCCGTCGCCTTCATGAAGGCCTGTGGCATCGACCCCAATACCCACAGCGAGCTTGGCACCACCGAATACTACACCTCGCACGAGGCGCTGCTTCTGCCCTACGAGCAGGCACTGGCGCGCACGGACTCGATCACCGGCGACCCCGTTGCCTGCTCCGCTCACATGCTGTGGATCGGCGACCGCACCCGCCAGCCGGACGGTGCCCATGTCGAATTCTGCCGGGGCGTCCTGAACCCCATCGGCGTGAAATGCGGCCCGTCGATGACCACCGACGACCTCAAGAAGCTCATGTCCCTGTTGAACCCCGAGAACGAAGCGGGTCGCCTGACCCTCATCAACCGCTTCGGCGCAGGCAAGGTCGGCGATCACCTGCCGACCCTGATCGAGACGGTGAAGGCCGAGGGCGCGAACGTCGTCTGGTGCTGCGACCCCATGCACGGCAACACGATCAAGGCCGAGAGCGGCTTCAAGACGCGCCCCTTCGAGCGCATCCTGCAGGAAACCCGCGAATTCGTGGATACCTGTCAGGAACAGGGCGTCTATCCCGGCGGTGTGCATCTGGAGATGACCGGCAAGGACGTCACCGAATGTACCGGCGGGATGCGCGACGTGTCCGACGCCGACCTCTCCTCGCGCTATCACACCGCCTGCGACCCCCGCCTCAACGCTTCGCAGGCGCTCGAAGTCGCGTTTCTGATCGCCGAAGAAATGGAACGCTGAGCATAGTACCTGTTGGTTTCCGTCGCCGGGCCAGGGCGCAGCCGGTGCGATGAACTCCCTCCTCTTTATGGGGGGACGTGGGTGGAGCGCCTGCAGCGGCACGAGTGTTATCGACGATAGAAGCCGTTGGTATTCCCGCCCCGCAGCAGACGGTGCCCTTTGTCCGGGCCTAATAAATCCGTATACGGACAATATACCCGCACTTTTCCCTTCATCCATGCGCCTTGTTACCGACCATCTCCCGCGCCCGAAGTGCGAGATCATGGCAAGTCGCCAGCACCTTGTCCTCGTCGCGCATACCGTGCGCACGGTGCCCCGGCGGTCGTCCCGAGCGCATCGGATACAGCCGTCGCCACGTTCCGCCCTTTCGGACCCGCTCTCCCCGCGCCATCCAGCGCGCAAGCCGTTTCGCCTGTTTCGGCAGATCGTCCAGCGCCGCCCGGAGTGCCGCGAGCCGACGCCGCAGCGCCGTGGCGTCCAGCAGATCGTCGTCATCCGGCACGGCCCGCTTTGGGCGCGGCGTCCATTCGTCGAGAAAGCAGATATTCGGCTCCCGCTTCGGCCCGCGTTTGCGCGTCGGCAACCCGACCCGGCGAATCGCATCGGTCAGGTCGAAGACCGGCGGCCGTTCCCCCGATCCGATTCCCTTGGAAATGTTTCCCGGAAAGGGTTGGACGGGCGGCAAGGTCACGTTCAGATCGATGGCCGCCACGACGATCAATCGTCGCAATGCCGCCTCCAGCGGAACCAGCCTGCCGACGATTTCCCGCCACACCACCCGCCGGATCATCCCGGACCCTTGCGGCATCAGCACCAGCAATCCCGCGAGCAGCCCGATCAGCCGCACCCGGTTCGCCTCCACCATGCCGTCCCAGTCCCAGTGTCTCAAACCTGCGTCGCTCCGTGTGAACAAGATGGCAACATCCTGACCGGATACGACGGTGGAAGTCAACACCGCGCGCTGCGAAAAGGCCCCGACCTTGAGCCGGGGCCTTTTCGCGCTAGACTGCCCATCACAGCCTTGGCGCAATGCCGGGACAGGAGCATGATCGCGCGTGACCCCCTTCCCTCCCGTCCGCTATCTCGACCGCACGACCCCGCCTCACATCACCACGTTGGTTCTGATGACGGCGGTGGCAGCGGTCGCCTCGAACCTCTTCCTGCCTTCCCTGCCGGCCATGGCACAGGAGTTCGGCACCTCCTACGCCATCATGCAATTCGCGGTGACGGGGTTTCTGGCGCTTACCGGTTTCGTCCAGCTCGCCATCGGCCCGATCTCGGATCGCTATGGGCGCAGGCCGGTCATGCTCGCCTCCCTCGTGATCTTCGCCATCGCCAGTCTCGGCGCGGTCTATGCCACCACCCTGACCGGCTTCTTCATCTGCCGCGCGCTGCAGGCCAGCAGCGTCGCCGGATTCGTCATCTCCCGTGCCTCCATCCGCGACATGGTCGAGCGCGAGCAGGCGGCGAGCATGATCGGCTACGTCACCATGGGCATGGCACTGGCCCCGATGATCGCGCCGACCGTGGGCGGCTTTCTGGGTGACAGCTTCGGCTGGCGCTCGAACTTCGTCGCGCTGACCCTGATAGGCATCTTCGCGATACTGGTGATCTGGTTCGATCAGGGCGAGACGAACCGCCATAGAGCCGGCAGCTTCGCCCAGCAGGCGCGCGCCTACCCCGACCTCCTGCGCTCGCGCCGGTTCTGGGGCTATGCCCTGACGATGATGTTCGCCTCCGGCACGTTCTTCGCCTTTCTCGGCGGAGCGCCCTATGTCGGCTCGGTCGTCTACGGCCTCAGCGCCACCCAGGTCGGCATGTATATGGCAATCACGCCGATGGGCTACGCCACGGGCAATGGAGTGTCGGGGCGCTTCGCTGCCCGTATCGGCCTCTACCGCATGATGATCGCCGGGGCCTCGATAACCCTTTGCGGCATGACACTGGCGCTTCTGGCGGCAACGACAGGGATCGCGCACCCCTTGGGCTTCTTCGCCTTCACCTTCACCATCGGATTGGGCAATGGCATCATCCTGCCCTCCGCCAATGCCGGAATGCTGGACGTTCGCCCCGAACTGGCCGGATCGGCATCGGGTCTCGGCGGCGCGATGATGACCTTCGGCGGCGCGGCCCTCTCCGCCCTGGCCGCCTTTACCCTGACGGAAACCTCAGGCACCTACCCCCTGATCTTCTGCATCCTCGGTTCATCCCTGTGCTGCCTCGCCTGCGTCCTCTACACGATCCGCGCCGAGAAGGATGCGGTCGCTCACCCCCCTGCGAACCCCGCATAGTCTGTCGGTTCGAACGGCTCCCCTGCCATTTCCAGATGTAGCCGGTCGTCCCCATAGGGATGCGCCCGCGCGACCTCCTCGTCCAGCTCCACGCCCAGCCCCGGCGCATCGGGAACGATGACATGGCCATCCTCCCATTGCATCGGCGTCTTGAGGATATCGGCATGGAATCCGTCCCACTGCCCGATGCTCTCCAGAATCAGGAAGTTCGGCGAACACGCCCCGATCTGCACGTTCGCGGCCCCCACCAATGGCCCGCAATACAGATGCGGCGCGATCAGCGCGGAATGGGCCTCCGCCATGCCCGCGATCTTCTTGGCTTCCAGCAGCCCCCCGACCCGTCCGAGATTCATCTGCAGGATCGACGCCCCCCGCGCCTCCAGCAGCCGCGCGAACTCCGCCTTGGTCGTCAGACGCTCCCCCGCCGCCACCGGGATCGACGTCGCCGCCGCCACCTGCCCCAGCGCGCCGGGATTATCCGGCGGGCACGGCTCCTCGAACCACAGCGGATCATAGGCTTCCAGCCGCCGCGCCAACCGGATCGCCCCCGATGCCGTGAACTGCCCATGCGTCCCGAACAGCAGGTCGGCGCGCGTCCCCACCGCCTCGCGGATGTTCCGGCAGAATGCCTCGGACCGCTCCAGTGCCTCCAGATCGGGCTGCCTTCCGTCATAGACCGTATACGGCCCCGCCGGATCGAACTTCACCGCCGTAAACCCCTGCGCCACCGCCTCTGCCGCCCGCTCTGCCGACGCGACAGGGTCGTTATAGAACGCCGCCGCGTCCTCATGGGCCTTCGGATAGAGATAGGTGTAGCTGCGCAGCCGCTCATGCACCCGCCCGCCCAGCAGCATATGCACGGGCTTGTCCACCGCTTTGCCCACGATGTCCCAGCACGCCATCTCCAGCCCGGAAATCACGCCCATCATCGACAGATCGGGCCGATGCGAGAACCCCGCACCATAGCCGCGATGCCACAACGCCTCGATGGCGAACGGATCGGCCCCCTCCACGAACCGCGCGAAGACATCGGCCACCATCGCCTCGATCACCCGTGGCCCGAAGGTCGCGGCATAGACCTCGCCATAGCCGACGACCCCGCAAGCCGTGGTCAGTTTGACGAAGATGAAATACCGCCCCCCGAAGCCGGGTGGCGGGTTCCCGACCGTGAAGGTCTCGAGCGATGCGATTTTCATGGTTTCTCCGACACGCAGGATTCCGCAACGCTACCCAGACCGATACCTTTGCGCAACGGTCAGTGGGAAACATCCAATTTTCGATAAAATTTACAATGAAGAACGAACCGGAGGTGACGGAAATCACTTCTAATTCACGTATAATTCGTGAGTCTATGTGAAAGTGGTTCGGGGCAGAACTGGAGAGCGCGAGATGACCGATACACGATTTCTGACCGAACGGTTCGATGCCGATGCTGCGTCGTCCTGGGTCCAGGATTGCGCCGCCCGATCCGGGTGGTCCGCCGAAGAGGCAGAGCGTCTCGCCACATGTGTTTCCGAAAGTGCGCGGGCCGTATCCGAACGGGCCTATTGCCTGAACGCCCAGGGACCGGTCTTCGTGAAGCTCGACGTCATGGCCGATACCGCGACCCTCGAACTGCACCATGAGGGCGCGCTGGGCGACAGGCCCTGCGACTGCGCGGCGGCGAAGGCAGCAAGCGAGCAGGTCTCGACGAACTGGAAAGACGCCCAGCTTCGCACTCACCGGCTGAAGATCGCCCGGACCTGACGGATCAGACGCCTTCGAGCGTCTCGGCCATAAGGTGATCGACGACCGCGCGCAGCGCCTCCTCGCGCTCCGCGCCATCCTCCCGTTTCCTGGCGAAGACCGCGCGCTGCCGTCCGGCACTCGTGCCCCCCGACGCGATGGTCCGGGCGTGTTCCAGTTGCGCAACGCAGCCGAGGCGCTCCGCATCGGGCATCAACAGCGCGATGATCTCCTCGATCAGATCGGCCACCGGGGTCATCTGTCCCTTCCCCAGATCGAGCAGCGGTTCCGTCATTCCGTATCGCTGCGCCCGCCAGCGGTTCTCGCCGATCAGGGTATGCGGATAGATGCGCCATCGCTGGTTCCCCTGCCGCAACCGCAGCAGGAACGACAGCGCGCATTGATACATCGCCGCGATACAGACCGCGTCGTCCAGCCGCGTGCAGACATCCGCGATCCGCATCTCCAGCGTCGGATATTTCGAGGAGGGACGGACGTCCCACCAGATCTTCGAGGAATCCTCCAGACATCCGGCATCCACCAGCGTTCCCACGAACCGCTCGTATTCGGCGTTGGACACCATCGAATCCGGCAATCCGGTGCGCGGCAGCGCATCCATCACCGTCAGGCGATAGCTGGACAATCCCGTATCCTCGCCCTCCCAGTACGGCGACGAGCAGGACAGGGCCAGCAGATGCGGCAGGAAATAGCTGACCTGATTCATCAGATCGATCCGCAGGTCCGGGTCTTCGATACAGGCGTGGACATGACAGCCCGAGATCAGCATCCGCCGCGCATTCTGCGCCAGTGCCGCATGAACGCCGTCATAACGCTCCTTGCGTGTCTGCATCTGCTCGCGCCATTTGGCGAAGGGATGCGTGGATGCGGCGATGATCGCATAGCCGAAGCCTCCTGCGACTTCCGAAACGGCACGGCGTAGACGGGCAAGGTCCGCACGGGCCTCATCGGCGGTCTGCACGGGTGCCGAGCCGACCTCCACCTGACATTGCAGGAATTCCTGCGTCACCTGCGTCCCGATGGCGTCGCTCATGGCTTCGTGCAGCCCCGGCGCGGGCGATGCGACGAGATTTCGGCTTTCCAGATCGACGAGAAGGTATTCCTCCTCGATGCCGATGGTCAGGCTGGGATAGTCCATGCGGGCCTCCGTCGAGACGGCCCGGTCAGGCCGATTGCGGTGAGCAGGTTCGAAAACCTTACGAGAAAGCGGCACCCGAAGGGCGCATGTCGGTCCGGCGACGGGCTTTGCGATAGATATCCCACCAATGCCAGAAGATGATGCCCAGCCCCACGATGCAGGGCGTCGCCCACAGGACCGGCGACAATGCCAGTTGCGGCGCGATCCTGACCGCACCGAAAGCGAAGAAGGCCGTGTAGACCGAGATGCCCGCCCCTACCAATCCCTTGAGATGCTGGCGCAGCCATGCACTGCGTTCCGGCGCGCGGTGGAGGATGAACCACAGGTTCGTGGCCACCGTGGCGAACCCGATGCTCGAAATGCCGATCATCAACGGCTGCGCCTGCGCAATACCATGCACGACGCAGTTGACGGTTGCCACCAGCAGCACGGCCTGAAGCGCAAGATTGCGCCAGTCCCGGTTCGCCGCATGATCCGCCCTGTTGCGAACGCAGCAGAGACCATACCAGGCCAGATTGATCGTCAGGATAGCCAGATACAGCATCATCCAGCCGAAGATCGCCGCGATGAAATCGGGCGCGAAATCCATATGCGGATGCGTCCCGACCGGATCGAGCAGCGTCGTCCCGCTGATACCGATGGCCAGCACCCCTACCGTCAGCATACAGCGGGCGAAGACGATCCCCCAGCGCCGATGCGTCCCGCCCCCCTTGCGCCCGATGACGGGCACCCAGAAGGTCAGCAACCCCACCGCGCCGACGATGATATGCGCGACGATGAACCACCAATGAAGCGTATACACCATGATGACGTTTCCCTTGAGGTCCGCACGGGCAACCTTTAACGAAATGTCAATCCAGATTAACACCGGTGTCAACCGACCATGGCGCAAACGGCCTATATTCCGCCCCGTCCCACACCGCTGCCGACGACGATCTCGCTGCTGCGGACCCTGTGGCAGGGTGACGGAAACCTGCTCGGCCTGCTGCCGAAAGACGCCTACACCACCGATATCGGCTGGCTCGGCTGGTCACGCCGCTCGATCCTGATCGTCAATTCTCCCGCCGAGGTCCGCACGATCCTCGCCGACCCCGACGGTATCTTCCCGAAGAACGATCTGATGACCGGCGCGGTCGAGCCGCTGATCGGCGACTCGATCTTCGTGTCCTCCGGCGATACTTGGCGACGCCAGCGGCGCATGGTGGCCCCCGCCTTCGGCAACCTTCAGCTTTCGCGCGCCTTCGCCGCCATGGATGCGGCCATCGACGCACAGGAGGAGACGCTCGACCGCGCCGCCGCCGGGGGCGAGGACGTCTCGCTCGACCTGACGATGAGCTGGCTGACCGCCGACGTCATCTGCCGCACCGTCTTCTCGGCCCCCCTCGGCCCCGGCGTCGCGCAGGACGTCTACGAGGATTTCAAGATCTTCGAGCGATCCGCCGCCCATGTGGAACTCAAGCGCCTGATCCTCGCCCCCGCCTTCGAGAGCATCCCGCAGCATGAGCGCGTCCTCACCGCCTGCGCCCGCATCCGCGAGCATCTCGGCACGATGGTCGATCCTCACCTGCGCGAGGGCGCCGATTTCGACGATATCGCCTCGGCAGTCGTCGCCGCCCGCGACCCCGAAACCGGCGCGGCCTTCACGCGCGAGGAACTGATCGACCAGCTCGGCGTCTTCTTCCTCGCAGGGCACGAAACCTCGGCGAGCGCGCTGACATGGGCCTTCTACATCGCCACCACCCGCCCCGAAATCCTCGCCCGCATCCGGGGCGAGATCGCGGAGGTCTGCGGCGACGGCCCCATCGCCTTCGACCACATCCCCAAACTCACGTACCTGAAGAACGTCTTCAAGGAAGTCCTGCGCCTCTACCCGCCCATCACCTTCATCCCCCGCGTGGCCCTGAAGCCCTGCGCGATCGGCGGACGCAAAGTCCCGCGCGGTGCCATGATCATGGTCGCGCCCTGGACCATCCAACGCCATGAGAAACTCTGGAAGAACGCGGCGAGTTTCGACCCCGACCGCTGGACGCCCGAGCGCGCCGACGAGATCCCCAAGGACGCCTACATCCCCTTCGGCCTCGGCCCCCGCATCTGCGTCGGTGCCGCCTTCGCCAGCGTCGAAGCCTCCCTCATCCTCGCCCGCCTCCTGCGCCGCTACGATATCCGCATCGCCAGCGAAAAACCCATCCGCCCCGTCGCCCGCCTGACGACGCGGCCTGCCGAGGAAATTCGGATAAAAATCGCTCAGCGGAAAACCGCATGATACCAACGGCCCTTGAGAGTGACCGATATCGCTCGCGCCCTTCGGGCGCGCCCCACCTCAGTCCTCCCCGTAAACGGGGAGGAGGTTATATCGCACTGGCTGCGCTGATTTCGCTTCCCTCCCCGTTCTTCACGGGGAGGGACCGAGGGTGGGGTCAGATGTCGGCCACATCTTTGGAATGTTATAGCCGCAAGCAGGGAAATGGTTAAAACCGCTCAAACCTCTCATTCGAGAAAAATCATGGTCCTCCCCCGCACCCCTTCCTTCCGCCTCGACGGACGCCGCGCTCTCGTCGCGGGTGCCTCCTCCGGTATCGGCCTCGGTTGCGCCGTCGCGCTGGCCGAGGCGGGCGCGCATGTGGTGATGGCGGCACGGGGACGAGAGCGGCTCGATGCGGCGGTCGAGGCCGTCCGCGAAGCGGGCTACTCCGCCGAGGCCATGATTCTCGATATTGCCGATATCGAGGGGATGCGCGCCGCGCTCGCGCCGTTCGGCCCGTTCGATATCCTCGTGAACTCAGCCGGTATCGCCCGCCATTCTCCCGCATTGCAGACGGACCCGGCGGATTTCGACGCGGTGATGGCGGCGAATGTCCGGGGGGCCTATTTCCTGGCCGTCGGTGCCGCCCATGGCATGGCGCAGGCGGGCAAGGGCGGCTCGATCATCACGATATCTTCCCAGATGGCCCATGTCGGTGGCCCCGACCGTGCCGTCTATTGCGCCTCGAAACACGCCGTCGAGGGCTTCACGAAAGCCATGGCCATCGAGTGGGGACCGCAACGCATCCGCGTCAACACCCTCTGTCCCACCTTCATCCGCACCCCCCTGACCGAACCGACCTTCGCCGACCCCGAGCGCGTCGCGTGGATCGAGGAAAAGATCAAACTGGGCCGGGTAGGGGAGGTCGAGGACATCATGGGCGCGACCGTCTTTCTCGCCTCCGATGCCTCCGCGCTCGTCACCGGAACCTCGCTCCTGATCGACGGCGGCTGGACGGCGGATTGACGGATCGGGTGCGTCATTCACTCCCTTCTCCCCAAGTATCTGAAATATTGGCAAAATCTTCTTTGCAGATCCCCCTCGCCATGGCTTGACACTTTTTTGCCTGCTGCATATGTTGCGCCCGATTTCGCAGCGCATTCCGTGCATCGAGGCGGTTTTCAGGAGTAAGGCATGGCCGATATGCGGCCCGGTTCACCGGACGGTGACAGGGACGCCGCCGGGGAGCGTGAGGCTCTGGACCGGCTTTCGCGGCGGATCGATACCGCCCGCGAGAGTATCGATCCAAGACCACGGAAAGCGCCCGGCAAATATCAGGGACTGTCCATTGCCTGGCGCATGGTGCTGGAACTCGTTATCGGTTGCGGCTTCGGCGCGGCGATCGGCTATGCGATAGACGACGTCTCGGGCACCGGCCCGTTGTTTCTGGTGGTGTTCGGCCTTCTGGGCTTTGCCGCCGGAGTGAAGACGATGATGGCCTCGGCGCGGCAGATGCAGCGCAAGGGTCGAGGGAACGAGGGAGACGGCCTTGGCTAGCAGTACGGACGGTGAGGGCGGCCTCAACATTCATCCGATGGACCAGTTCGTCATCAAGGACTGGATCCCGATCGATCTAGGGTTCATCGATCTCTCCTTCACGAATTCGGCTTTCTTCGCGTTTCTCGCGGTCGGTCTCGTCAGCCTGTTCCTCTGGACGGCCATGAGCGGTTCGTCGCTGGTGCCGACCCGGATGCAGTCGATGGCGGAAGGGCTGTACGAATTCGTGCGCAATATGGTGCGCGATTCCTGCGGTGAAGCAGGGCTGAAGTACTTTCCCTACATCTTCACGTTATTCCTCTTCATTCTCGCTTGTAACCTTCTGGGGATGCTGCCTTATTCCTTCACGGTAACGAGCCATTTCGCCGTAACGGTCTTCCTTGCGCTGGCCGTTTTCATCACGGTGACGGTGATCGGCTTCATGCGCCACGGCGTCGGTTTCCTTGGCCTGTTCTGGCCTATGGACGCACCGGCCTTCATGCGCCCGGTCCTCGCGATCATCGAGGTCATCTCCTACTTCGTGCGTCCGGTCAGCCATTCGATTCGTCTTGGCGCGAACATGATGGCCGGTCATGCGGTTCTGAAGGTCTTCGCGGGCTTCGTGGGTGCCATGGGCGTCTTCGGCATCCTGCCGATCCTCGCGATCACGGGCGTCACGGCGCTCGAACTTCTCGTCGCGGTCATTCAGGCGTATGTCTTCGCCATTCTGACCTGCGTCTACCTCCACGACGCGCTGCACATGCACTGATGCAGGTGCGCGCATCTCGACTTTTCAGCTAATTACCAACCAAAGGAGCAAAGCCATGGAAGGCGATATCGGAAACATGGGTCAGTACATCGGCGCTGGCCTCGCCTGCATCGGCATGGGTGGCGCGGGCATCGGTGTGGGTCACGTCGCGGGGAACTTCCTCTCCGGCGCGCTCCGCAATCCGGCGGCGGCACAGGAGCAGACGGCTACCCTCTTCATCGGCATCGCATTCGCCGAAGCACTGGGCATCTTCTCGTTCCTCGTCGCGCTGCTCCTGCTGTTCGCTGTCTGATCGGCAAGACGACATTACCCGGAGGGCAGGGCGCAAGTCGCCCTCCCTTCTTCTTTCTGTGATGGGGAGGCCGTAGATGGCATCGTCCGCTACCGATGGACATTCCGAATCCGTAGGGATGCCGCAGCTCGATTTCGACACCTGGGCCTCCCAGATATTCTGGGCAGCTCTTGCGCTCGTGCTGCTCTACCAGATCCTCGTCAAGAAGATCATGCCCCGCATTGCCGGCGCTCTCGAAGATCGTCATCATGCCATTGCCGATGATCTCGATTCCGCCGCCGCCCTCAAGGTCAAGGCCGAAGAGGCGCAGGGCACCTATCAGCAGGCTCTCGCAGACGCGAAGGCCCGTGCCCATGAGATCGCCGAGAAGAACCGCGCCGAGATGACCGCGCAGATCGACGAAGCGAATGCCAAGGCCGAAGCCGAGATCGCTGCCCGCACCGCAGAGGGCGAGGAACGCATCGACGCGATCCGCGCCGAAGCGACCGCCAATGCGCGGGAAGTTGCCAGCGAGACCGCGCAGGCCATCGTCGAGAAGCTGGCTCCCGGCAGTGCCGATCCCTCCACCATTTCCGCCGCCGTCGAGCGCGCCCTTGCCGCGAGAGGAATGGTCTGATGGATACCAATATCGCCGTTGCCATCGGCTTCGCGCTCTTCTTCGCCATCGTTTTCTACTACAAGGTGCCGGCGAAGATCGGGGCCATGCTCGACGCCCGTGCCAATCGCATCAGAGAGCAGCTCGAAGAAGCCCGTCAGGCCAAGGAAGAGGCGCAGACGCTCCTCGCTTCCTTCGAACGCAAGCAGGCGGACGTGCAACAGGAAGCCGACGAAATCGTCAAGCGCGCCAAGGCCGAAGCAACCGCAGCTTCCAAGCAGGCCCAGGCCGATCTGGAGCAATCCATAGCGCGCAAATTGCGCGCTGCCGAAGACCGTATCGCTCAGGCCGAGGCAAGCGCGACCCGTGAAGTCCGCAATGCTGCTGCCGGTGCCGCAACTGCAGCGGCTCGCGAGGCCATCAGTGGCGGCCTGACCGACGATCGGGCCGGTACCATGCTCGATGACGGTATCGCGACGATTGGGTCTCGTCTGAACTGATACATCTGTTGAACTTCGTAGAAACAAACTGACACGCCGCTTCAATTTCTGGAGCGGCGTCTTCTTTTCGAGCTGACGCTTCGATAAGGGTTTCGCAAAACTCCCACCAAAGGCTTTCCCATGACCGATCACTCCATCCAGACCCCACTGATGCAGGGAAAGCGTGGCCTCGTGATGGGAGTCGCCAACGATCACTCCATTGCCTGGGGGATCGCCCGTACCCTTGCGGCTCAGGGCGCGCAGATGGCTTTCACCTATCAGGGTGACAGCTTCGGTAAACGGGTCCGGCCCCTTGCCGAAAGCGTCGGCTCCTCCCTCGTCCTTCCCGCCGATGTGCAGGACGAAGCCAGCCTCGATACCGTCTTCACGACGCTTGCCGAGGAATGGGGATCGCTCGACTTCGTCGTCCATGCCATCGCCTATTCGGACAAGAACGAGCTGAAGGGCCGCTACGTCAACACGTCGCGCACCAACTTTCTCAATACGATGGATATCTCCTGCTTCTCGCTGACCGATATCACGAAACGCGCACAGCCCTTGATGACCAATGGCGGTTCCATCGTCACGCTAACCTATCTCGGGGCAGAGCGCGTATTGCCGAACTACAACGTCATGGGCGTTGCCAAGGCCGCGTTGGAGGCCAGCGTTCGTTACCTCGCCGCCGATCTCGGGCCGGACGGCATCCGCGTCAATGCCGTATCACCGGGGCCGATGCGCACGCTGGCCGGGTCGGCAGTCGGTTCGGCGCGAAAGGTCTATGGCTTCAACGTTCGCAACTCACCCCTGCGCCGTACGGCGGCTCTCGACGAGGTCGGTGGAGCGGCGCTCTACCTGCTGTCCGATATGGGCGGCGGTACGACGGGCGAGACGATCTATGTCGATTGCGGCTATCACGCCATGGGAATGGTCGCTGAAGAGAACCTTACTTGACAGGCGATTCGCCTGAAGTTGAGAATCAGGTCATTTTCTGTTAACCCTATTTAACGCGAATCCTTTGGGGGGCAGGTATCGCGCTAACTTGTGGAGACGACTATGGCTACTGGTATCGTGAAATGGTTCAACCCGACGAAGGGTTATGGCTTCATCGAACCGAGCGAAGGCGGCAAGGATGTATTCGTGCACATCTCTGCCGTCCAGAACGCCGGATTGACCGGTCTCGCGGATGGCCAGAAGATCAACTATGAGATCGAAACCGACCGTCAGGGTCGCAGTTCGGCGGGCGCGCTCGAACCGCTCGACTGACACCGCTCGACTGACATGGTGTCATGCGAGGTTCAAGCCTCCATGACACGTTTTCGCCGAACCACCATCGCCAAGGCGATGACAAACAGGGCGAGTGGGAGAGGCTCGTCTACCGCCCGTCTTGCGGCGGTGATGAAGACGTTGTCCTGAATCCATTCGATCCCGGTATTGTCGCGGATGATATCTGCAAGGCTCCGCTCCGTGATCCAGGTCAGCATGTCATCTTCGAACATGCGCTCGTACCAGAAGCGATCTCCGCTGCGCAGGCGGGTGAACTGATCGCCGATGATCGCACTGTTGAGCGCGCCGACGAGAGCGCCATCCTGCGGGGTCTCGATCAACGCACCGAGAAAGGGGTCGAGCCCATCGAGCGTATTGCCGTAGAGCGAGGCCAGTTCTGCGGCCAGAACCGGGTCATCCGTCAGCTCACCCCATGATTCGATAGGGTCGAGACCATAGGCTGCACGCAACAGATTGTAGTCGGCAAGTCCCGTATCGCGCCCTCTGGCGATATTGCGGGCCAGCAGATCACTGTCTTCGCCATTGCCCGCATTGAGAAAGTTGCGCAGTTCCGAGGACATCGCCGCATCGACTGCCATCGCATCTTGCGCCGCCAGACCTCGCAGGAGCGGGTCTGCGCCACCCGCCTCCAGGAAGGTTTCCGGCGAGAAGAAACCGTCCCGCAATTGCAGATGCCCTTGAGCAATCGGATCGCCATTCTCGGCCAGTCGTTCCAATTCGTCCGGGATCATCGAATGACAGAAGCGGAATGCGCAGGTCGAAAATTCTGTCGTCATCCCCGCATTCACGCTGGAATCGTATCCTCCGTAGGCTCCGACACCATCTTCGCCCAACAGGTTCGGCAGCCAGTCGTTATACGTGATCGCCTGAACCTGCGCTCCGACGAGGGAACGTGCTTCCTGATAGACCCGATCTCCTGACCAATCCTGGTTCGCCGTCGCGAGGGTATCGGCGATACGGTTGTGCTCCCGCGCAAAAATCGTATGCATCGACGTCAGTTGCTGCTGTTCGTTCGCGCGGATGTCACCGGCCAGGAAATTGCCATCGGCATCGCGCGGCAGATTGCCATCCTCTCCCAGACGCAGACGTCCCGACCCGTCATTGGCACGCAGGTTCGTCGCCGTCGCCTCGTCCGATCCGTAGACCATCGAGGCATCGAGATAAGCACTGATCTCGTTGACCGGTGCTCCACCGACCTGCAGCACACGATCGACCGCGTTCATGTCTCCGCCAAGGGTCAGGTTGCCGCTCCCGCTGGCCTCCGCCGTGAGCGTGATGTCATGGTCGATGAACTGACCCCAGGCCCAGAACATGCTGCTCAACCCATTGGTACCTGTCTCGTTCGGCGCAGAATCCATTGCCGTCGATACCGTGCGTGCAACCGGCCCATCCGGACGCGCAAGCTCTACACCGGTCGTCGAAGCGCCCGGTGCGGTCAGCAGATTGCTTCCGGCGGACCCCCAACTCTGGTTGGTCGTGTTATTTCCGGTGCCGGTAAAGGTGCGAAATTCTATCCCGTCGACTTCTATCGAGCCGGATGCTGCAACGGCACCTGTCGTACACCCCACCAAAGCGCCCAGGGCATTCGTGCAAAGGGCAGTCGCCTGCGCTTCGGATGCGGTCAACGCCACGAACGCGAGACCGAGGAATGTGGATGTAGAACGCATAATTTTCTCCCGATCCAAATCGATACGGGAAGTTACCACGCAAAACTCACGCCATCGTAAACGCGCGAGGATTATGATGCGCGCAGCGATTCCCGCAGCGCCCGAATACGCTGGATCGCCGCAGCGTCCTTTTCCGGAACGTCACCGCCCGTTTCGAGAGCTTCACCCCATGGATCGTCTTCGGGCTTGACCTGCTCGTCCCATTCTTCCCAACCATCGGAGATGTCATTGAGACTGCGTTCCGACGGGTCGCTGTGCGTCGCAGGTGCGGTGGCGGTAACGGGAGCAAGGGATTCGGTTCCTTCCCCGGAACGTATCTTGTCGCTCTTCCAGTCAGCCTTTATCGAGTTGCGAAGTTTATCGAGATTGGGCTTGCGCCATGTCGATGTGTCCATCGTCTTCGGTGGTTCGGGCGTGCTCGTCCGTTCTTCCTCGAAGATCGAATCGAAGTCCTCAGGCATCGTCTCCTCGAAATCCGGTTCTGTCCGTGCCGATTTGACGAAGGGTGTCTCATCACCGGGCAAACGGCGGGTGCCGGCCGATCTCGAGCGGGCATAGACATCGACTTCACGCTTATTCACACGCGGCTTCCGACGGCTTCGAAACAGGGTCCAGCCGACGAGAGCCGCAAGACCGGCCACCAGCAAACCGAGAATTCCGAGCAGTCCCGATGTGGGCAGTCCAAGGCTGTCCGCTACATCCGAGACGGCATTGCGCATCCTTGCCCAAAACCCTGTCGCGCGTTCCTGTGCGACCGTTGCGCCCGACTGTGCGCCGTTGCGCGCCTGCGTGAGCAGGGTGGCGGGCCCCTTCTCGTCGGACATGGCATCTGGGCGCGCCGGCTTCTCGCGGGCTTCCGGAGACGTGGACGGCGCATCGCTCTGACGCTCGACGCGGATGCGTTCGTCGCTGAGCGGATCGATGAAATCGGATGCCGTCTGAGCCAGTACAGCAGTGCCAAGAAGCGTGGCGACTGCAGCACCGAGGCCCAGCACACGGGATCGTCGCAAGCTTCCGAAGACAGGCGGGGACGCGATCTGTTTCCTGATGACCCGAAAATTCATGACTCTATCCTCGATGCGTCCCATTGCGGAACAATGAAATCCTATCGAGGCAGTCTTTTCAAGTAACAGGCCACAATCCTTACACAGACAGTCTACCGGCAGCGTCTACCTTCCCAAAAGGGGCGTGTCGCCTCCCCCAGAGCATCTTGGCGTGACAGGCCGATATCCGAAAGTTCGGCTGCACTCATGTCAAACAGTCGCGCCCGTTCACCGGCAATTGCGTATCGGTCGAGACAGGTGAGGATGGCATTGCGAAGAATCGAGACGAGCCATCTATCACGAGGGTCCATGATTACCTCCACAAATATGAATGATAATGCTGCATTGCATCACTTGACGGAATGAATATCTCGCGTAATCATCTATAAGAGAAACGAATTAATGTGATTGATGTCATAACGATACGAGATTGGAATCTCATGTACCGCAACCTCGACGTCGCAACCCTGCGCAGTCTGCTGGCCGTGATCGATACGGGCGGTGTTACCCGCGCTGCAAATCGCCTGCACTTGACCCAGTCAGCAGTGTCCATGCAGATCAAACGGCTGGAAGATGCCCTCGACCTGACACTCCTGAACCGCAGCGGGCGCGGCGTGATGCCGACGGCTGAGGGTGAGCAACTTGCCGCTTATGCTCGCAAGATCATAACTCTCAACGATGATGCGGTCGAACGCATGGTAGCTCCGCAATTCGAAGGCGAGGTGTCCCTTGGTCTTCCCTGCGACCTGATCTATCCGCATGGCCCGACCGTTCTGAGGCGGTTCGACAATGATTTCCCCCGCGTCCATGTCCGCTTCGTCAGCTCCTACACGACCAACCTTCTGGCTGATTTCCGCGAGGGAAAGCTCGATGTGATCGTGACGACCGAGGATCATCCCGATCCCGATGCGGAGACGATCAACGAATTGCCCCTGCAATGGTACGGAGCCATCGACGGGCGGGCCTATACGCAGCGACCTCTGCGCTTCGCATCGGCAACGCATTGCTCGTTCCGCCCGATCACCATCCGTGCTCTGGAAGATGCGAGCATTCCGTGGGAGAACGGCGTCGTCACCGAAAACGACGACGCTGCGCTTGCTGCCACGAGTGCCGATATGTGCGTGACCACGCTGCTTGGATGTGGCGATGCCGTCAAGATCGTGCCGGTTCCGCCGAGCGCCAGGCTTCCGGCGCTGCCGCTGATATCCTGTAATCTCTACTGCGCACAGGAAAGCCAGAATGCCAGCCTTGCAAAGGAACTGGCAGGCTACGTGAAGGATGCCTTCTCGGGTTGAGGCTCAGATCCGTCCATCGGTCTCCAGCGCCATGTAGAGATCGCGCGTAACCGTTTCGTCGCCCGCTTCCAGTGCATAGACATAGGCATGGGTGCGATGGAACCCTGCCTGAGCAGGATCATCCTGCCAATACCGCGCGGCCAACCGATGCAATGCACAGAGTTCCCGCGCCTCGCCGGAGCCGTGCAGACCGATCAACGCAGAATGCAACGCCTTGCCCGCCGCTGCCCGGTCGCCCGTTTCCAGCACTTCGGCAATCGCGGTGGATCGCATCAGGTCGTGGAAATGTCCGGCGCATCCTCGGCCTTCATGCCGACGATGTGATAGCCGCAATCGACATGGTGCGTCTCGCCAGTCACGCCCGAACTGAGATCACTCACGAGATACAGACCCGCGCCCCCCACATCGTCCTGACTGACATTGCGGCGCAGGGGCGAGTTGTATTCGTTCCATTTCAGGATGTAGCGGAAATCTCCGATCCCCGAGGCTGCCAGCGTCTTCATCGGCCCGGCGGAAAGCGCATTCACGCGGATGTTCTGCTTACCCAGATCCATGGCCATGTAGCGAACGCTCGCTTCGAGTGCTGCCTTGGCTACGCCCATGACATTGTAATGGGGCATGACCCGCTCGGCCCCGTAATAGGTCAGGGTCACGAGGCTGCCGCCATCCGTCATCAGTTTCTCGGCGCGCTGCGCGACTGCCGTGAAACTGTAGCAGGAAATATTCAGGGTCTTCTCGAAATTGGCGGCACTCGTATCGACGTAGCGGCCATCCAGTTCGGCCTTGTCGGAGAACGCGATGGCGTGGATGACGAAATCGAGCTTTCCCCATTCCTTCTCCAGAGTCTCGAACACCGCATCGAGCGTGGCCGTGTCGGTCACGTCGCAGGGAAGCACGTGTTTGGAACCGACACTCTCGGCCAGAGGCTCCACGCGCTTCTTCAATGCTTCGCCCTGAAAGGTGAATGCGAGTTCGGCTCCATGATCCGCACATCGCTTTGCGATGGCCCATGCAATCGAGCGATTGTTGGCGACTCCCATGACGAGACCGCGTTTGCCGTCCATGAGTTGTACTGGAACTGTCATCCGTGAGACCCGTATGGGGCGGTCTGACCGCAAGGCGCTGCCGCATGTGACGCATCCGGGACCGCCCCGGACAGTATGCATCATATCCTACACGCTGTGATTCCAGCGTCAACGCGCGCAAATGCAGATAGGCCGGATGTCAGGCTGCCTTCGCGACCTTCACGAGCAGTTTGTAAGCATTGTTGATTTCGGCGAGTCTTTCGGCAGCATAGGCGATCTTCTTGTCCGAGACGCCCAATCCACGCAGACGATCGGGATGATACAGCTTCACGAGACGGCGATAAGTGCCCTGTATCTCTTCGTAGGTCGCGTATTCCCCTAGACCGAGGATATCGAGCGCCTCGAATTCTTCGTTGCGGGTAAAGGGCGACGTGCGCTCGCTCGAGCGATCACGGGGATCGGCTTTCTCGGCTTTGGCCGTGGTCTGGTTGTCGGCTGCGGCCTGAGCCTTTGCCTTTTCCCCGGCGGCGCGGGCATCGTTTTCCTGACGCTGTCGCGTGTTCGCATCCACCAGTTCGGTAATGCGCTTTACGGAATGAAGGCTGAGATAGGTTTCCTCGCCCTCGTCGGTCTCGAAATTCAGGAAACCGGATGCCTGCGCGATTGTCGTAACGAAATCCGAGCCGACCGGCACAAGCACGAATCCGGTCGAGACGTCGCCATCGATATGATCGACCCGCGCTGCGTATTTCTTCGTCGCTCTCTTGTAGGTACTCGCGGACATCTGGTTCTCGAATGGTGACAGGATTCGCTTCCTGGTCGACAGCGTAGGCTGGAATGGTAAAGGTCGGGTTTGCTTTGCAACTTTGGAGAATTGATCCGCCATGAAATGCTGGACGATCCATGGGCCAGGACTGCCGGACGACCTGATCCTCGAAGATGCGGCCCGGCCGGAGCCTGTAGAAGGGGAGGCGTTGATCCGCGTTCTCGCCTGTGGGATCAATTTTGCCGATCTCCTCATGCTCAAGGGTACGTACCAGTCGACCCCGCCCTATCCCTTCGCACCCGGCGCAGAGGTTTGCGGATATGTCGAAGCGGTAGGCGAAGGGGAGGATCGCGCGCTCATCGGGGGATGAGGCCCGGAAGTCATCCAGGGCGGCCATGGCCTCGCAGACCATCCGCGTGTGAATCCAGACATCGCCCTCGGCGTGGTGCACCGGGTCCTGAGGACAGTCCCGGAGCGCCTGCACCCACGGGTAGACCTGATCCAGGGCGGTC
>ENA-ORXU01000685-ORXU01000685.1-marine-metagenome-genome-assembly--contig:-NODE-685-length-35709-cov-4.081472_pt1 | contig 35709 bp, 29 predicted proteins | sample MGYA00237869_ERZ511484 | MGnify/ENA metagenome assembly ERZ511484 | reverse complement strand
TAAGACTGCTGCTAGTCGGGAGATTGGGTGAAGGTGCGATGAGTGTTGAGTTCTTACTTTCCGTTATTTGTATGGGAATGATGGTAGGCCAATTGCGCTCGTTGTCGTTGGTCTTTACATACCACTGACAAAGTTGATAGGTGTTCATGCCATGGCGATGAATCAATCCCGCCACCCCAAGTATCGATGCCAAATAAGCCGGCAAGATTGTTCCTTCCACGGTATTACCTATCAGATTTTGCCTATTGATTAATAAAATAGGTATATCGCTCGGGGTCGTTTCTAAGATACGAAACTTATGGGCTATGAAAGTGTAGTATCGTGCACCTACGTTTGCTATATCCATGACAATTGCATCCACATCGGCATATATGTCAGTCGATATAAAATCGTCCTTTATATTTTTGTGGTACAATGATATGCAAGGTATTTCTTGAAAAGATGTATCATTGATACACACTTGATCCTGAGCATCAGAAAAAAGGCCATGCTCTAATGTAAAAATTTTATAAAGCTTTTGGTCCTGTTGAATAAGTTCGAATAAATACTTCTTCTGATCAAAATCGAATGCAGTATGATTACATACTAAAACGATATTTTTGGCATGTTGATAAATGGCATGTGATTGAAGCTTGTTATAACTCATATACGAGAGAACTATTTAAAAAGCGCTCAAAATCAAAATGAGCATCTATAAATATATTCAAAATATTTCATCGGAGAACCTGCCCTCTTAATTTTTTTATTCTTTTAAATGATGTTTGTAAATCAACGCGACTAAATTCTCTAGTGTTGCCAACTTAGTGCAATGAAATTCGTGGCATCTTGATTGAGCCAAACTAGCATCAGTGCACTTGATCAGGCTCATTCCGTGAAAAATACTATTTTACACCCATCGCAAAATCTTACACATACACAGAAGTTGATGGCCAGCGCTTGAAACTAAGCAGTCTTTCTAAGGTCATTTATCCAGATATCGGACTCTTGAAAGCCGAAGTCATCCAATATTATTTGAAATATGCGGACCTTGTGCTGAGATACACTAAACATCGACCTCTCAGTATTATTCGCTATCCCGATGGTATCATGAAAGACCATTTTTATAGCAAGGACAAACCCGAATGGGCTCCTGATTGGATCGATAGCATTAAAATTAATCACAAAGAAAGCAGTGTCGATTATCTTGAATTAAGAAAGCCATCGCAATTGATCTGGATCGCAAATCTTTCTGGATTGGAATTACATCCGATGTCATATGAAATTGAGAATAATCAAAAACCTGATTATTTTGTTTTCGATTTGGATCCGGGAATTGAAGTGCTTTTCGATCAAACGAAATTTATCGCAGCCGAACTAAGAGATTTTTTATTGGATTTTGGGTATGCGCCTTTCATCAAAACCTCCGGCGGTAAAGGGTTACATATTTACGTGCCTATCATTTCTAATTATGCATATAACGAAGTGTATCAACATGTTCATTCGCTTGCTAAAAAATTCATTTCAGCGCATAGTAAATTGTGCACCCTAAAGCTATCCAAAAAAAATAGAGACGATAAAATGCTTGTCGATATTTATCGAAATCGATTTACCTCAACTACAGTGGCGCCCTATAGTCTGCGCGGAAAAGCTGGTGCACCTATTTCTACGCCTATTGTATGGGAGCAATTAAATGAAATTGATTCGTCACAACACTTTAATATTAAAAATATTGAAGGGCAAATAGAAAAATTTGGCGACGCTTGGTCGGAATGGAGATCGTTTGCGACCGATTTGAAAAATAATATTGAATCAAAACAGCATCCAATCTCGGAGGTCGAATCTCCTTCCATTCCAGCGATCAGCGAATCGGAACTGCCCGTGAAGCTAGATTTCGTAGAGCCAATGTTGGCCACCGCAACCAGACAATTACCGAATGGAGATGACTGGGTGTATGAAGTGAAGTGGGATGGTATTCGGGTCATCATCATTAGAGATGAAAATGGCGTTAGATTATATAGTCGTGCGGGAAATAATATTTCATCAAAATTTCCGCAAATTGCTTCTGCATTTATGAAATGGAATAAATATTTCATTTTGGATGGAGAAATTGTCGTGCTCGACGACGCTGGCAAACCCAAGTTTGAAGAAGTATTAAGTAGACTAAATAAATCAAATAAGGACGGTAAAATTAAGTCATCGACAAAAGCTGCAACCTGCTACTTATTTGACATTATGTACGCAAACGGTCAATCTGTAACAGATCATACATGGTCAGATAGGCGCGCGCTTCTTAAAAAAATGTCGGTCGACCATACCCAAATTCGGTTGAGCGAATCTGTTTCTGACGGCCCCTCACTTCTACAAGCAATCAGGCAAAAAGGAATGGAAGGTGTTATCGCGAAAAGAACTTCGTCACCATATTTTATCGGTGAACGTCGCGATAGTTGGTTGAAATTAAAATGTCGCTACATGGCCACAAGTTTGATCATCGGATTTACTCAGGGAAAGGGCAATCGGGCAGGTACGTTTGGAGCATTACATCTAGCCGAACGAGTTGAAGAGCGCCTGGTATACCGCGGCAAGGTGGGTACGGGATTTGACTTTCAACAACGCAAATCGATAAAAAAAATGTTGGTCAACTTAGTGACAACGAACAAGCCAGTCGATACACGCGTCGATCAAGAAAGGCTCTCTACATGGGTTGAACCTTCGTTGAATTGCCAGATACAATATGCAACTATGACGTCGAATGAAACATTTAGAGAACCTGTGTTTATTAGATTATTAAAATAACTCAATATTATGAGATCAATTTGGAAAGGTCATATCAGATTTTCACTCGTTAATATTCCTATACAAATATTTAAAGCTGTGGAAACTAAAAATAATATCAGCTTCAATCAATTACATAAGGAAGATATGGGGCGAATCGCCTATAAAAAACAATGTCGCGTTTGTAAAGAGACAGTTACAAATAAAGAAATTGTAAAAGGCTATGAATACGATGATGATAAATATGTTGTCATTTCATCGAAAGAGATGGAAGCCATTAAACTGAAGAGTAATAAAGCCATAGACCTCGAAGCGTTTGTCGGACTAGATGAAGTGCCAGCAACCAGATTCGAGGACGTGTATTATGTTGGCCCATCGACCGAAGTTGCGAAACCCACATATTCACTATTTGTGCAGGCCTTAAAGAAATCTAAAAAATCAGGAATCGGTCGAATTATATTGAGAGATCGGGAGGATGTCGTATTACTAACTCCGATTGATGACGCGCTTATTATGTACAAACTGCGGTATCCTTATGAAATAAGAGATATTGACGATGTGCCAAATATTGAAAAAGTCAAAGTTGATAAAAAACAGCTTGATCTCGCTCAGCATTTAATCGATTCCCTCACAACGAGTTTTGAAGAGGTAGATTTTGAAGACCGATATCAAGACGCGTTAATGGAACTCGTAGAACAGAAAATTGACGGAAAAGAAATCGTAGTTAGTAAAGAAGGGGAGAGCGAAGCACCCGTAGTTGATATTATGGATGCGTTGAAGGCAAGCATAGAAGAAGCTAAAAAATTAAAAAAAGGAGCGTAAATGAAACCTTTGTCAAAAGGCCTCTCCAATAGTGACATAAAATTGCACACCTTCTGTTCCAATTCCAATATCTCCACGAATATTCAACTTGTTTTCTTTGTCGATCTGATAGCGTAATCCTACACCCACAGCTGGCAATAAATCTCCAACTGAGAAATTTTTTGGTCCATCAGCTACAGCGCCTACATTGGCGAACACAACTCCGCCAAAACGGCCTTTTAAATGGCCACGATATTCAGCATTCAATGTTGCCATAGTCCTATCACGAAATCGTCCATCTTGATAACCACGAGCGTCGCTACCTCCACCATGCAATGCCAAGTGGTAAAATGGCGTCTCTCCATACGTGTGTCTACCCGCCAAATTTAATGCGAAAACGGAAGTTTCGGCAATAGGAAAATACTTACTTAAGTCAATCTGGAACGCTGAATAATTAAAATCGCTCCCAATTCCCTTGTCATGTTTCATCCAACCTATATCACCGAACCAACCGTTTCTTGGGTAAAAAATCTGATCGCGACTGTCAATAATGACCACAAATCCCAATCCAGAAGTCGCTCCACCTTCCGATCCAGTAATACCAGTAATTATCTCGCCATCAGGATCGATTTCTTTCATTTGAAATTTATCAAATCGCTGTCCGACACCCAAAAATATGTGCTTATTAATGCGCTTGGTTATGTTCAAACCAAAACGTGGATATACAGTCTGGTAGCTTTCTTCGTTTTCAGATTTGGTATTCGGACCAATACCAAAGTAATCGTAGAGATATTTAAAATAACCCGCTTCGCCAAACACATAGTAATCATTATCGCCGAAATAAAACTTGAAAGGTGCATAAAGCAGCAGTTGATTTTCTAGTGTATAAGTTACAACGAACCTCAATTGCGATGGATTGGCGTCGAGGGATTGTTCTTTCCAATGGAAAGTATAGGCACCCGCACCACCAAATGCCACACTGGTTTCTGGAGAATAAAAAACGAGTGGAAAAGCAACGAATTTACCTCGTTTTTTCACATTGCTAATCTCCAAACTGTCGCTTTGGGCAACAACCTTCTGATCGAGCGAAAGAAGGAAGCATCCAACGATAAAAAAGTATTGGAGCAAGTAATTAAAACGAATTGCGGTCATAAATTTAGTATCAATCACGAAATGTACGAATAAAAGCGATAGACTATCAGCCTTCAAAGGAAAACCTGATAATGTGCCTTTTGAGACACTTTGGCTAGACATGACGAATTTTAAATTTGTTCTAACTAGGGGCCTATTAGTAACCTCAGATTGCTCGTATTGGAAGGAATAACCGGATCTATACAAATTTTGGTATGTTGGCCACATGATTTATGGAATAGGCATCGACCAGATAGAAGTGAGTAGAGTAGCGCGTAAGATTCAAGATGAACTTTTTCTGCGCAAGATTTATGCGCCGGATGAGATCGAGTATTGTTCTAAGCGTGGCGTACCCGCCCAACACTATGCGGCTAGATTTGCAGCTAAAGAGGCTTTTTTAAAAGCTTTGGGCACGGGCTGGGAAGGACCATTGGAGTTTAGTGATGTCGCTATTCTGCCGGATAGTAAGGGTAAACCCACTTTGATTTTGTCAGGTCATGTTAAGACATACACAATGCAACACAAGATCACACGCCTGCATGTTTCCCTAAGTCACTTAAAAGAGATCGCAACTGCCATGGTAATCTTAGAAAAATAGGTATACTTGCGCCATTCACGAAAGACGATATGATGACACATGACGAAATTTGCGACAGTATAATCGCGTTTATAAAGGAGAATTTATTAGCTGAGGGAGTTCCACTTGCCAAAGATGAATCTTTGACGGCGTTGGGTTTGGACTCATTTTCATTGATTGAAATTCTACTTTTCGTAGAGCGTAAACTGAAGACGATTGTTCCCATCGAAGAACTAGACCGCGAAAAGACAGAAACCGTGTCAGCCATTTCTACTGAAGTGGTGCGCTGTATGAACAAATAAGTGTGAACATATATGGAGACGACTTTTCCTGATATTTTTCCATTAAATGGCTCCGATTATTTTCAGGTTTTTTTAGACCGCCATCATCGGAAATTTGGTGGTATCGGAAACACAAGTAGATTAGCCATCACTTTTTCTGGTCCTCTCGATGCTGACCATATTCAAAAAGCACTCAACAAATCCGAATTGCTTAAATGGCTTGTTTCACTTCGGCTGGTCACTTCAAATTTCTTAAAAAATCCTGTTTGGAAAAGCAATAGGAATGGTTCCAAAATTAGTGTTCAATCCTTACCTAAACATACAGGTTCGATTATCGAGTATATGGAAACGCACCATGAATGGATCGATCCATGGAATGCTTCTCCGATTAAATTCGATCTCGTTCCACTTTTCGATAAAATAATGTTGGTAATTTCATGGAATCACATTTTATTAGACGCACGAGGCATGGAGACAATCCTTCAAAATCTTTTAGATAGTCAACACATGATCGTTTTTGCTAAGGATAATTTTCCTGATTTACCTTGGAAGCAACGATTAGCTGATATAAAAAAAGTAAAAGATTTTTTAATTCCAGCTGTCAAGTCTGGCATTCGAATAAATTTTCCGAAGCAAAAGAATAGTACACCGAGTATAAAATATGAAGTAATTGAATTTAGTACCCAAGAAACGATGAGACTAGACGCCGCCACGCAATCGTATAAAGTCGGTGTTGCAAAAAGCTCATTCTACATTGCAGCGGTAGATCAGGCATTCCGTGAAATAAAGGCGCACGGACAAGGTGCATCATGGATACCCGTTCCGCAAGATCAACGGCGAAAAGGAGTTGTGGGGCCTGTGATGGCCAATCAAGTATCGTTCATGTTTTATGGCGTGCCTGCTGACATGGATTCAATGTCGGAAGTGACGCACACTATTAAAAATCAAATGCTCGATCAAATGCGTTCTCAATTACCGAGCAGTTATAAAATCATGATGGATTCGATGCGAAGATTCCCTTCGTGGCTCTATAAACGCATGGTAGCAGGTCCAACCAAAGAAGCATTAGCTACATTTTTCTTTTCAGATATTGGTACTTCGCTTGATGGATTGAATACGCTTTTTGATATGCCGGTTGAAGATGCTGTTCATTTCCCACCTAATAGTATATTTCCTGGAATGACTATCATTTTTATGCGATTTAATGGCAGACAGAAAATAATATATAGTTTTCCTGAAGGAGATTTGTATAAAATGGACATGGATAAATTTGAGAAACAATTAAAATTTAATTTATTAAATGACGCTACGGAGTAGTCATGATATAGATACTGATGTGTTAGTTGTCGGTGGTGGCGCTGCTGGCGTTGCCGCAGCTCATGCAGCAACCGCAGCTGGTGCGCAGGTATGTCTTGTTGAGAAAAATGGATTTTTAGGTGGAATGGCAACTTCGGCGTTTGTGGGTACAATATGCGGTTTGTTTTTGAGGGATTCGTCGCCAGAGTTTCAGTATGTACATGATGGCTTTATGCAAGATTTTGCTGAACGTTTATTCAGACTATCAAAAATAAATCCAATCATCGGGACCAAAGGGTTGAAGTTCTTGCCTTATGAACGATTTGATTTTATTAGATTATGTGATGAAGTAATTAAGGAGACGAAAGCAGAGATTTTATTTCATACAATTGTGAGCGGTGTTTCTGTTGTCGACAATGAAATCGCAGAAATCATATGTCAAACCTCAGGACAGTCAATCAAGATAAGGGCTCAATCAATCATCGATTGTTCAGGGCATGCTGTGCTTGGCCATCTGACGAATACTTTGGATAATACGAGTCCGGATGATTATCAGGCAGGAGCATACGTATGTACTGTCGATGGCTTGGATGTCGCAAGTGAAATGCAATTAAACTTACACTTAATTAAGGCGCAGCAAACAACTGCTGCACATACCGTCGAAGATGGCTCACGACTATCGGTTGTGCCTGGGTCATTTCAAAAGGGTAGGGCCCATTTGAAATTGAGCATTCCTTTTTCCCTTCACGACAATTTATTTTCTCAATCAGAAGCGGAAATATATGCACGCGAGAAAATATCAGTATTAATTTCTGAATTAAAAAAAACACATGATGTCTTCGCAAATTTGAAACTAATCGCAGTCTCACCATCTGTCGGTATGCGAACAGGACCGCGTTACATCGGAATTAATAAATTAAATAAAAATGATGTCCTGTCTTGTCATAAATTGGAAGAAAGCGCGGCCCGTGCAGCTTGGCCAATTGAATATTGGAAACCAGGCGAGCGCGTGCAAATGACGTACTTTGCTGAAGGAGATTATTATGATATTCCAATGGAGACTTTACAACATAAATCGATAAGAAATTTATATTTCGCTGGACGTCATATATCAGCCGATGAACAGGCCATAGCTAGTGCGCGTGTTATTGGTACTTGCCTACAGATGGGTGAGTCGATCGGTCGATATGCTGCAGAAAAACTCGTTTAAGCAACAAGAAATGGACAAAACCAAAATGAGTATAAAAATTACAGATTTAATTCGACAGCAAGCGCAAAATAACCCAAAAGGTGTGGCTGTTTTTGAAGGCGATGTGCAACTGACATATGCGGCTTTATGGGATGCCGTCGAAAAATGTAAGACATTGCTTGTAGAACAAGGCGTGAAGGATGGGGTGGGAGTTGGTGTGATCGGTCAAAATAGTAGCTCTTTTATCATCCATATATTGGCAGTCATGCATGCTGATGCAACTGTGCTCCCAATTTCTCATAATTTAAAAGCTGATGAATTAATAAAACTTTGCGAAAGAACGCAATTACATTTTTTATGGAGCGACCCGACAGTTTCGATTTCCGAAAATTTAATAATTGATTCACTCGATGTACACAACTGGAACTTGTCGTCTGTCTCAACCCGCAAATCTGAAAACGTTCTGGTGCCGTTTGTAAAGCAGGCGGCTTTAATTCGATTTACTTCTGGTACAACGGGCAAATCCAAAGGAGTCATTTTATCGCATCAGTCAATAATCGAGCGAACGGAATCAGCGAATGAGATTTTGCAATTAAATGATAAAGACATCGTGATGTGGGTGCTGTCGATGGCCTATCATTTTGTGGTTTCTATATTATTGTACTTGCGATATGGTTGCGGTATTTGTATAGTTGAGAATTTCATGGGTGATTTTATTTATAACAAAACCAATGAAATAGGAGGGACATTTTTATATGTTTCGCCAATGCACATTCGAATGCTCAATCGATTGCAAGGTAAACGCTCGATGCCGAGTCTAAATCGAATTATTTCGACCTCTATGGCGATTAGTCAAGACCTTTGCGACACATTTTATGAAAAGTTTAACCTTCCGATCACGCAGGCATTTGGCATCATCGAAATTGGACTGCCGGTCATCAATACACGGGATGCCAAATCTGATCCTGCCGCGATCGGATACGCGCTGCCGGCTTACGATGTAGCAATCTTGAACAGTGAAGGTGGTCTTTTGACAGATGGCGAAGTAGGCCAATTAGCTATCCGTGGACCTGGTATGTTCGACGCCTATCTTGATCCACCAATTTCTCGTGAATCATCATTGGAGTTTGGATATTTTCTGACCGGTGATTTGGCCAGTCGTGCTGAAGATGGCAGGATCACAATAGCTGGTCGCAAAAAAAATGTGATTAACGTGTCAGGGAATAAAGCATTTCCAGAGGAAGTTGAAGCCATCATTAATCAGTTTCCCGGAGTTAAATCCAGTCGTGTCAAAGGTTTCAAACATCCATTGCTGCATGAATGCGTGATGGCTGAAGTGGTTTGCACATCAGAAGAAGAGCCAGATGTAGAGGCGCTAATTTCTTTTTGTCGAAAGCGGTTATCGACCTATAAAGTGCCTCAGCGAATCATATTCGTCGACGAGCTCCCGATGACAGATAGTGGTAAAATAGCTAGAATTGACTGATAGAATTATAGTCGATGTTACTATAAGGAACAAATAGATACCTCAACACGTTACATACATCCCAAGTCCTTCCACTTAAAATTTTCAACATGATACTCCGATTTACATACGTTTTTCTATTTTTTATTTTCGCCGCACCCGGTCTCCTTGGCGCACAAGTAACTCCTGATGCCCTAGAGGAAGTTACAGCGTCAGAAGAGATTAAAGAGGTTGTGAGACAATGTGAGATAGTCGATACGATTAATACAGGAGACGGCACTTATTTATATGGCGTGCTTACCGAAAAATTGGATACGCAAATCAAGATGAACGGTGACGAGAAAATCAAAGCAGCTATCGAAAAATTATTTCGAAAAAATCTAAAGATGGATTTTTCAACTCCGCGATTAGAAAACTTCTCTATGATGATCCAAGTAGATGAAAATGACAAATTAGTATCGTTTTATAATGGAGGATATATGCTCAATGAAATGATGGCAGAAGATATTGAAAGTGATGAGGAAATGACAGAAGCAGAGAAGAAAGAAATGACAGAATTGTTAGGGCTCATCACAAAGGAGGAGCATGAGAAAATGGAAAAATTAATTAAAAAACAACGATGGCAGGCCGGAACATGTAATGGCAAACCTACTAACACCATCGTCATGTTAGAATTAGATATGGGGAAATGATCATATGAAGCATTTATTCATTTATATATTGTTGTTTCTGAACGCGAGTATTCAAGCGCAATCTGATTATAAGGCCGTCGATGATATTGATGCCTTTAATGAAAAGATAAGTGCGATCTCAAAAAATACTGAAACACTTCAATGCGATTTTACGCAAGAGAAGTCACTAAGTTTTTTGGATAAGAAAATGATCTCAAGCGGAAGTCTTTATTTTTCCAGTGATGAAAAGCTGCGTTGGGAATACACAAGTCCTTACAATTACGCCATACTAATGGCTAATGATCAGCTTGTAATAATTGACGAAGGAGAAGTTAATCAGACTAAAATGGGTAACAATCCAGCAGTCAAAAATGTACAGGCCATGCTTACCAACACGCTAAAAGGTGACTTTGCCAGTCAAGTAGACATGTTTGATCAACGTGTAGAAGAAAGCGATGATCATTATCGTATCACGCTAGTTCCTAAGGAATCCGCCATGAAAGAATTTGTCAGTGAGTTGCAAGTGTACTTCACCAAACAAGATTTCATGGCCAGCAAATTTATCATGAATGAAAATGGTGATATGACAATCACTGAATTTTCAAATCAAAAAATAAATGCTAGCCTCCCAGATAATATATTTGAGTTTTAAAATGACAAAGGACGCAATCGATTGGACTTTACTGAATTAATATTAATTGACAAAACCTCCAAGGATCGGCTGTATATCCGGTCACATCCGATCAGCAATAGGGATGCCTAATTTTTCCTAATTCCTAATTCTTAAATCCCTACTGAATATCTCCAGCATTACGCAATCCAACTTGATACGATCCGTCAAATTCTGAGACCAGCCCTGTTAATGTTACCGGATTTGCAGGAACAGCATTTCCAGAAAAGTCTGCTGCACCTCTTGTAAACATGGAAATTGTTCCTGTACCGTCGGCTACCATTGTCGTACCTTCAAAAGTATTGGAGCCACTTATGGTCGCGTTATTAATTTGAACTACCGTCGATTCCCAGGCTTCTCCGTTTGCTAATATTTCTGCAACAGTGGTTACGCGTGGTGCTGGCAATGTTCCGGCACTTGACGATGTGACAGCAGTAAGAGGTACATTATTAATTTGTAGTAAGGTTCGGAATTCACTTAGCTCCAACCCACGGACTGTGATTGTTAATTGCTCGCCGAGTTGATATGGATGAGATTCACTAAAGCGGACGATAATTCCCGCAGTACCATCTTGAATTGCTAGATTTTGTTCTTGCATATTTCCTGCATTGAGGTCACTAACAACCACTCCGGTAATTTGAATATTCTGACCAATATTTGTCGTCGCTCCGCTAAACATACTTCGGATGGTTGCAATATCGGCATCATCGGGATCACCAATCACATCTCCACCCTCCACATCTTGCAAATTCCTGATATTTAATTGCACGCCATCAAAATCACCAACCATGGCTGTGATATCTACTTCACCGATCGGCAATGGAGCTGACGCGAAAGAAGCAAAACTCTGTGTGAACATCGATATGGAATTGGTTGCGTCTGTGACCGTCGTGCCACCTCCAAATGTTGCACCTCCACTGATAACAGCATCTTCAATTTTGATGAGCGTGCTTTCCCAAGCATCAGCATTATTTAGTATTTCTTGAACAGTCGCAACGCGCGGCTCAATTTCTCCGATGTCGCAAGTCGTAAATGCTTGTTCAAGTCGAACATTGTCAATTTGAAGCAGCCCACGGAATTCGGATAGGGTTGCGCCCGTAATATTGACCTCGACTATTTCACCAATTCCAAAATTATGCCCATCCGTAAATCGAATAACGATTCCGCCACTCGCATCTTGAATAATCATATTTCTATTTGTTGTATTCGAATTAACCACATCAGAAATAACCGTTCCTGTCACTTTCCAATTTTGCGAAATATCCATCGGTACACCGGTAAATAAATCACGCATTTCTGCAAGTGTTTTTAATTCACCGTCAACTCCGCCACTACCACATCGAGCGCCCGTCATATTGACGTCACTCGGATCACGAATGATTAATTGATCTGTCTGGGCAAAGTCGGTATTAAAAACAGTATAAACTGCCGTAATTGATCCACTTCCATTTGGCAACGCTTGATTGGCAAAATTTGAGAATCCACTACTTCTTAATATAATCGTATTGCCATTTGAGCAAGCTTCTATTTCTTGATTTAAACTTTCCTGAACGCGCGTACCATTCATAGTCACGAAATCCCTTGCGTATGTCCGCTCGCATGTCGCCAATAAAAACTGCGCATCTTCTATCGTCACCAACGTGCTGATGTCAGATGATCGCAATCCTGCAATGGTCGTTACACGCGGTGTGACGGTTTGATTAAATAAGCCTTTTACCAAAAAGTCTCGCAATAAAACTGCCGGTATACGTGAGATTTCGAATCCACCGCGATCATCAGGTTCAAGACCGGCACCTAACTGTGTGACACCGTTAAAGTCTCCTAGCCACAGCCCTTGACAGCGCACATACACGCGTCGGCCGACACCGTATTCGTTAAATAAATCTGTTTCATTGATACGCAACTCGATCCCTGCGGTCGTATCTTGAATCACCAATTGTCGGAAGAAATTTCCAGATCTATCATCGGCAATAACTATTCCGGATACAATAATATCGTCTTTGATTTCTTCAAAACTACCAAGTGTGTGCATCGCTTTTAATTCCGCAATCGTCGTGTTGGCAGTAATGTCCGCCGGCACACCATCTTCAGGTGGTGTATCAAATTCGTCATCGACACATGCGTTGAATAAAAATAAAGCACCGATTAAGTAGAGAAAGGAAAATTTAAATATTTTCATAATTAAAATTGGTATGTGATACTGGCAAAAAATGTTCTGCCATAGTTATAATAATATCGAGTCGGAAACACATCTGTGTCTCTTGATTCACTGTCAAATCGTAGTTGCTCATAGCCGCCGGAAATATAATCCCGAACATCAAGTAAATTGGTGATAGAAACAAATAAGCGGATATATTCATTGTGCTTGATGCGATATGAATATCCACCAGATAAATTCATGATAAAGGCATCTTCAAGTCGCTCTTGTCTCAAAACTGCTGCGTATAATTCTGATTTAGGATCGAGTAACTCGACGGCTTCAACACGTCTTCTGGTCGGACTGATAGAGATGTAGTTATCCGCAAAATAATTTCCCGTCAGGTCTAGCCACCAAAATTTTGGAGAGCGATACGTGATACCTAAATTCCCAACAGTATTTGGTGAGCCATCCAGTTTATAACCGTCTGTATAAATCGTTTCATTGACAATTTGATAATCAGTAGCACGGTCATCAATGACTGAGGCGATTTGGCGCGACGTATATTTATTATCAGAGAAAGAAAATCCACCAGAGGCTGAAACAACTGGCGATAGTTTAACTTCAAATCCACCTTCGACACCTTGCGTGACGTAATCTATATTTCCAAGTACCCAACTACCAAATGAATTTCTAAAATCATTATAAAATTGGATAGATTCCGTTCCGTTATCAAACTCATTTCTAAATAAAGAAACGCGTGCTTTGATAAATGGACTTCGCACTTGATATCCGACGTCAAATCCTTGGTAGCCCTGCTCAGTATTGTATGGATTCAAGTTGTTATTAACACGTGGTGATTGGAAACCTTCTCGTGCTCGAGACGGATTCTGACCAGTCATCGCCGATGCATAAATGTAATTTCGCCCATCAATTTTATAGGTCAATCCACCTTTTATACCATATATAAAATCTTCTTGCTTTTCTGATTCTCCAAGAGAATTATTTGGAAAAATTCCGCTTTGAAACAAACCATTTCGCCAAAAAGAAGCAACGCCGATTTGACCTCCAACATTTACAATAATTTTGGATGTTTCATATTTTCCCTGAAGCCAAGCTTTTGTCTGAGAAGTATGAACTTCGTAATTATAGCCGATCACATCGCCTTCGGTTGTAATACGATTTGGGTTTAATAAATCGTTTTGAATAATGTCGGGTGCAGGTAAGTTTGGATCGAAAAAATCATTCTCCGCAAATCTGTCGACGTCCAAATTAAAATCACCACCTAATAAATCATCGACTAATTTATAATTATCAGTTCTAGATTTCGTGTAGGTGAAATTACCGTGAACTTCAAATTGATCATTTACGATCGCATTTAATGTTGAAGAAATGCTGAGAACAGTCGGATCAAATCGTTGTTCTTCAATTAAATAACGTGATCGTAAACCTGTTACATTATTTCCTGGAATACCGCCGACATCCTTGACAGTTTCAATCGCATTTCTGTTTATTTCATAGAGCCGATCCCAATTGATTTGGCGCGTGTGTACATCGCTTCGCCATCTATCTTCAACAGCGGCCGCAACATTTGGATCATTTTCCCAACTAGGCAATTTTCTGTAGTAATTTGGTCTTGGATCAGACGCATTATTCCAATCGAGTCGGGTGTTGCCATATTGCCCTGTGCGATACATGCCTCCGGTGGTTACTTTTATTTTATCAGAAAGTTTCCAATCATGGGTCAATAAGAATACTGGTTGGAATGATGTATTTACGCGCGCATTTCTTTTTTCGCCACCTTGAAAGCCCCAGTTTGGATTATATAACTCCATGCCATATCGATCGCGCAGATCATATTCTTCTTGTGTCGCGGCGCTATTTCTGCCGCGTTTGCTATAGGCGCCAAAGCCGGCAAGGTTAAAGCTGTGTTTGTTATTGACGCGTTTTTCCAATGATACGAAGTATGACCAGGCATCATAAAAAGTTCCTTCAACGTAGCCTTCTTCGGCGTAGCGCCTAGAGGCTGAAAGCGCCAGACCCCATCCTTTATCATTTAATCCAGTATTGTGAAAACCCATCAATCGATGACGATAATTTCCGTTACTCATCGCATAAGATACACGTGACCATTTGCGCATAGCGGAAGGCCGAATATTAATATTAGCTGAACCGCCAAGTCCGCCAAAAGCAAAATCGCTCATGCCCATATTTAATACATCGCGTCTTGTGCGCACGGCATCATTTAATCCGCTCCATAAACTCCATCGGACAGATCCCGTCTCAAGATCGTTCGTCAATATGCCATTCATCATCATTTCCTGCGTAGAAGAATTTAATCCACGCATTCGAAAACGGGCCCAACTTAAATCGAAAGCAGCAGCTTCAGCGAAGGGGTCTCTCGAAGCGGACAATAAACCAGATACATCTTCTGCACCATTGTCTTCATCTCCAATTTCTTGCTCATTAAGCACAATTGTTGGAATATTGACTTGCTCTTCATCAGATAGTTTTGTGAGATATAAAAAACCTACGCTATGCTGATCGCCAATGGGTTGAATGGTGATATAGATTTTTTCATATAGGTTTTGATAGATGGTCAATTCGAAAGATTCTTGATAATCAACCGCCAGGGAAAAGGTGCCATCTTCGCCTGTTTTCGTTTCAGCAAATGTGCCGGCAAGTTTAATCGTTGCTTGATCGATAGGCGTTTCATCATCGGCATCCAACAATGTTCCCGTCACTGTGATTTGTTGCGAGAAGGCTGTCGCACATGCAATAAGCATAACAACAATAGATAAAAGGAGATATTTTGTAAAGTGCAACATGGTCGATTGTGATTACGTGATTGTACGATCTTGGGCGACGCAAATATATCAATTCGAGTTCCAATACGCGGTAGTTATTGCATCTTCTCTTTACATATATCAAATTTAACATTTGATTAATAACAACTATATGTACTTTCGAGTCATATATCCAGAGAATAGAATGAAATACTTATGATAAAAACGATGTTTAAGTGCTTGATTTTCATGATGTGTCTGACGCAAGTGGCTATCGGACAAGAAGAAGGTAGAGACTACAATATAGTTAGTGTCGGCTTCTACAATTTCGAGAATTTGTTTGATACGATCGATTCACCAAACACGATTGATACGGAGTTCACCCCGATGGGATCAAACCGATATACCTATGAAAAGTATCAGACGAAGCTTGAAAATTTGAGTCGCGTAGTATCTGAACTGGGGTCCGAGCATTGTACAGATGGATTGGCCGTGTTGGGCGTATCTGAAGTGGAAAATCGTAGTGTGTTAGAGGACTTTGTGCGTCAAAAGCCGATTCGAAAACGCAACTATCAGATCGTTCACTATGAAAGTCCGGATCGGCGGGGTATAGATGTCGGTCTGTTATATAATCCAAGATATTTTAAGTTAGAAACGAGTCAAGTATATCCTGTACATTTTATCAATAACCGCGATACATCATTTACTCGAGATATATTACATGTCACGGGAGAGTTGAATGGCGAACGCACACATATTTTGGTCAATCACTGGCCCTCAAGAAGTGGTGGAGAACAGCGCTCCATGGGTCGCAGAATCAAGGCAGCTACTGCATGCCGAGCGGTCTATGACTCATTGCGGGCAGAGGATCCAATGACTAAAGTGATCCTCATGGGTGACTTAAACGACGATCCGGTAAGCCCGTCGGTGGCGGATTATTTGAAAGCGAGTGGCAAACTCGCCAAAGTGAAGCCCGATGAAATGTACAATCCGATGTGGACATCATTTCGTAAAGGGTTAGGGTCGAATGCGTGGCGCGATAGCTGGAGCCTATTCGATCAAATCATTTTATCATACGGCTACACACAATGCAAAGAAGAAGGACACTGTTTTTATAAATCAAAAATTTATAACCCAAAATATCTGAGGCAAGTTGGGGGCCAATATGCCGGCTATCCTTTCCGTACATATGCAGGCGGACAATTTACAGGTGGTTATAGTGATCATTTTCCGGTGTTTGTTTATTTGATAAAAGAGGCGGGATAAAATTTTAACTTTGAGTCAATCATATTTAATTAATTAGAGAGCTTAGTATTTGATACGAAAAGGTGGACCAATAAAAATTAATCCAGAATTTAAACGTCTGCTTGACTACTTTGAGCGAGAAGATGATCACGTATTCCTTACTGGAAAAGCAGGTACTGGAAAATCTACCCTTTTAAGATTATTTACCGATACAACAAAACGCAATGTGGTGGTGCTTGCACCGACAGGGGTGGCCGCGCTAAATGCGGGAGGTCAAACAATTCATTCGTTTTTTCGATTTCCACCAAGGCTGCTTGATCAGTCGCAGATTAAATCTTTACGTAATCGAAAAATTTATGAAAAAATCGATACGATTATTATCGATGAAATATCGATGGTGAGAGCCGATTTGATGGATCACATCGATTATTTTTTGCGGATTAATAGACGTGATCCAAGACCTTTTGGGGGCTTGCGTATGATTATGATCGGTGACTTATATCAGATTCCACCCGTCGTGCCACGCGATGAAGCTCAGTACTTGCACCAGGCTGGATATGAAACACCGTATTTTTTTTCGGCTCAGGTATTTCGCCGAGATACCACATTCCATTATGTAGAATTGCGGGAGGTATTTCGACAAACACACCAAGGTTTCATTCGTATGTTGGACCAGCTTCGAGATGGTGAAGCTGATTATGATTTATTAGAGGAGTTTAATTCGCGGGTTGCTATCGAAGAACCACCTCGGCCGTATATTACACTGACCGCATATAATAAAGTTGCTGATACAATTAATCGGGAACGGCTGCAAGAATTGAGAACGCCAACGATGCACTATACCGGAAAAATTGAAGGAAAATTTCCTGAGCATTTAACACCATCTCCATTACAATTAGAATTTAAAGAAGGGGCACAAGTCATGATTCTAAAAAATGATCCTGACCTCGCTTATGTAAATGGAAGTATTGGTATCATCGACGAGCTAGACCGTGAAAAAATTCGCGTAAAATTGAAGGAAGGCGGAAATGAAAGTATCGTGACCATTTCCAGAAACGAATGGGAAATAAACAAATACGAAATCGATAACGAAAATAAAGTTAAAACAGAAAAAATCGGCAGCTTCGTCCAGTTTCCATTAAAATTATCTTGGGCCATCACCATTCACAAATCGCAAGGAAAGACGTTCGAAAAAATTATGGTTGATCTTGGAAAAGGAGCATTTGCCCCCGGCCAAACATATGTTGCATTGAGCCGAGCCCGATCGCTTGATGGCGTTTTTCTAAGAAGAAAATTAACGCCTAGAGACATCATTATCGATCCAGCCATAGTCGAGGCAGTTAGCCAAATGAAGCGTTATTGAAATGGAGCTGAACCTTGAATATCTCGGGGTTTTACTTGAGCGATTCTGGCGAGCCACTATAAAATTTTCATTGGGTATGGTCTTACTTCGATGAAATCATTATATTTATCCGAATCTAAATCGAAACATCATGGCTAAAACAAGACGTAAGCAAAAGGCTGAAATCCGAAATAAAAAGCAGGTCAATAATTTCTTCAAAATATTGGTCCTTGTAACTATAGCGCTGCTTGCGCTTCTCTACTTCTTCTATTTTTCTTAAACACTGTATGAAGTTAAATCTAGACGTCAAATCTGAGAGTAGTGCAGAGTGGTTGGCAGCGGTGATGGGCGATTTTGATGCGTTCTTACAAGATCATGCCGACTGCGAGCGCAAAGCGAGTGCCATGGCTATGAGTTTCGTGGCAAAATACCCGGATCGAACCGCCATACTACCTGAGCTGATCGATACAGCTATTGAAGAACTCGAGCACTTCAAGCAAGTGCATGAACTCATGTCGGATCGAGGTATTCGCATGCCAGATAAAATGCAAGAAGATCCATATGTCAAGCGCCTATTGAAGTTTTGCCACTCTGGACGAACCGAGCGATTCATGGATCGGTTGTTGATCGCGTCGGTTCTCGAAACACGGGGCGCCGAACGATTCAAAAAAATCGCTGATGCACTTGACGATCCAGAACTCAAACGATTTTATAAAATGTTGTGGACGTCAGAAGCAAAGCACGGACATATATTTGTCAAGATGGCTTTGGAATATTTTGATGAAAAGAAAGTATACGACCGGCTGCAATACTGGATCGATCATGAAGATGAAGTCATTTCAGGATTAGAGATACGACCTGCCCTACATTAAAAATTAAATACAAATACTATGCTTCCAGAGCAATCATTCAAAAATAAAACAGTACTCATCACCGGCGGTGGAACAGGATTGGGAAAGTCCATGGGAGCATACTTAGCTTCTTTAGGCGCCAATCTTATCATTACATCAAGAAAAATGGATGTACTGGAAAAGACAGCCGCCGCCATTCGTGAATCCAAAGGAGCGAAAGTACTGCCGGTTGCGGGCGATGTGCGAAATATGGAAGACGTGGAGCGCGTCGTGATGGAAGGCGTAGCGGAATTTGGTAAAATCGACGTGCTGATTAACAATGCGGCAGGAAACTTCATCAGTCCAACTGAACGTCTATCACACAGGGCATTCGAGTCGGTTATAGGTATCGTCCTTCAAGGCAGTGTCAACTATACGCTAGCCTGCGGGAATCATTGGATCAACAAAGAGCTCAAAGGAGTGATTCTCAATATTGTAACATCTTACGCATGGACCGGAACTGGATACACAGTCCCTTCAGCCTGCGCCAAAGCGGGGGTACTGGCTATGACCAGATCGCTGGCGACAGAATGGGGCAAAAAATATGGCATTCGGTCTGTGGCAATTGCTCCCGGACCATTTCCCACAAAAGGCGCTTGGGATCGTTTATTCCCGTCATCAGTCCGCAAAGCTGTCGATCCAATAGGTCGCAATCCTATGGGACGCGTCGGCGAGCACCAAGAACTAGCGCACCTAGCCGCGTTTTTAGTGTCCGACTATGCGAAATACATTAACGGCGAAGTTGTCACGATTGATGGGGGAGAATGGCTGCAAGGCGCAGGCATGTTCAACATATTCGATCAAGTGCCGGAAGATATGTGGGACCATCTCGAACGCGAAATTAGGTCGGCGAAGGAAGCGAAGGGTTAGATATGTAAACAAATCCCGCGTGGGCTAATAGGGGTGCCTGACAGAATCTCGTCTGACACCTTAAGTGTCAGACGAGATTCTGTCAGGCACCCTAAGCGTAAAAGATAAATTTGTGACCAACACTCTCAGATGCGATCGACAGATGAGGCCCAAGTCCAAAAAATAAATATGGCTTAGTTGATAGTCATACCTAAAAACTGATATTTCTCTCAATTCGATTGACGAAGTACAATTCCGCCAATCTAGAGCACCTTAATCTCTTTTAGAAAAGATACTTGCCTTCTTCTCGAGACGGGAATAGTCAATTTGACCTGATTTGATTCTAAAGTGCAGATTCCATCTGAGAAGGTGGTGAGATATTTTTTATTTATTAAATAACTCTGATGACATCGGAAAAATAAATCGGATGATAAATCTTGTTCAATTATTTTAAGGGTTTTAGATAGTAGATGAGTTGTGCCGTCTACTAAATAAATTTCGCAGTAATTACTAGCAGCTTTGCAATATAAAATCTTTTCCAATGATATATAAAGATGGCCTTGCTTAGTTGAGATTAAAATTTTTTCAGAATTACTTTTTTTTCGAAAATCTTGAATTTTTGCTTGCAACTTTGAAAGCTCCACCTGCATATTGGCTAATTGTTCCACCAATACGATCTGGTCAGATGGGTGCGGGGAATTTGAAAAGTTGATATGTTTTACAATGGCTGGCATAAATGTTAACTCACTATTGATCGAATTCAAAAAAATGTTTTATGGTTAAAGAAAAATCACGCCGATTGTCGATTTATTTTCCGAAAGTCTATTTACTGACAACAATCGACGTGATTTGAATAATGCCTACAGAATTATATAGACACAAGTATTTGAAGCTAGTTTAAATTATTTTCAGAATTCAGTTTTGCTTCTTCTTCGTTTCTAAGGATTTCGGCTTGAGTTTCCCTTTCGTAGTCGACATCGACTGAACTTTCATTTGGGTCTTGCGGAGTTATTTGTTCTAGATTGGTTCCACGACCCATTTTTTCAAAGACTTCTGGGTGGACATATTTCCCTTTGTTATAAGCTTCTTTTTCAACTTCCACCTCAACACGATTTTCATTTGCCCATGCATCTTGGCGAATACCTGTGACGAGCCATGAAACTTTCATGTTAGGTTTTCCACCTGCTATTTTGAATGTACCATCATTCATTTCTTCTGCAATGTATACAAGCGCGGCTCCACCGATCGTAGTCAGTTGATATCGAAAATCTCTATTTAATTCTTCGAACCAATCTTCCATTGTGACTGTGGCTTCTCCCTTTTCATCGAGTACGACATTACCGTTGTAAACATTCATCATATCAGGACTTTCTATAAAAGAGTGATAGAGGTATTGGTTTTCGGGATCGAGCGGATGATCAATTTTGAATGTGCCACCGCCTTTCGAAAGACTGCCAAAGCAGTGGAAGTTTCTACGAATCCAGGCATCACCTTGTTCTCCCGCCCAGAAAATATAATCCCCTCCTTGCGCCGCACTGCGAAGAATTTCGAAATTGTCATTAGTCGCGTTATTGTTTCCGTCTAGCTGTATAATATAGCGACCGTCACTTAAAGTTCTTGCATGGCCCCCGATCTGCATATCATATTTGGTGTCATCTAAATGACCAACGTAAAGTGTCGCAACATTGGATGAAGCGGCATTTCTAAATACTCCTGCTTCAAGTCCGGTGTTAAATGAAAACACTCCTTGGTTGGCTTGATCTCGAACATAAAGGCCTGTTGTGCCAGATGCAATTTCAATACCATGACTGCCACTGCCAGATATTCTAATGCCGTCGCTTGCCGCACTTAGTATTTGAATTCCATGTCGACCAGATTGGTTGCTGAAAAACCCATCATTCGTTGCGAAAGAAGAAAGAACACCGTGGTTCGAACTGTTTTCGACATATACACCGTTATCTCCGGCGTTGTTCACAGTAATTCCATCTTGGTTAGAATTAACGACATAAACCCCGTAGCGTCCGGCGTTTGTTACTTCTAGTCCATCATTCGCTGGGTTATCAGCCCAAAAAGCATCGTTGGACGTATTGTGCGATGAAATCGATCCGTAGACATCGGTGTAGCCGTTTAATGCGTTCACAGTTAGACCAGGTGATCCATTGAGTTTTTCAACGTCTAGTGCATTTTGTGACATCGCTTTGCCAAACCCGAGCAGCAAGAGCGATATAAAGAATAGGTTAATAGTTTTCATTAATTTTTAATTTAAACGTGAATAAATAAGCATAGAAAAGGGTCAAACAATCATTCTGAATGCGGCAAAACATCTGGTCCTGCCTATTATTACTTACTTATACCGTTCTAGAAAAATACCTTAACACGTAAATCGCGCGATACGCAAAAAAAATTTGTTTTTGGCAGGGGATTAGCTGTGTTCGCATTACTAAACGGGCGCACAGCGGACAGTTTGCGGGATCGGTTCTTATGAAAGGCTTATCGAATTCAACCCTTTGAAGGATAAATGGGATTCCTAGTTCTCAATTGCTTATTGACATCGCTCGATTCTACTAGATGCTCGGTACATTCTACTGACGCTCGCTTCACTCTACTGACGCTCGCAACATCCGGTCAGCATTTGCGACTAAGGTCGTTTGGCATTAACGTTCAAGTGACCAAGATTAGCGAGCACTGAAACCCTGTGATAACAGCGTTTCAAACTAATAATTCGCAATTCCTAATTCCTAATTGTCAATTCATTATATTTGCGCCGCGTTAGAAACCCGCACTTGATATTCTTGGAGCGGGTCTTGGTTAATCCATAAAATTTTAACAACATGCCAGTAAAAATTAGACTACAGCGTAAAGGACGCAGAAAAAAACCTTATTATCACATCGTGATAGCGGATGCAAGAGCGCCGCGAGATGGACGTTTCATCGAACAAATAGGCTCTTACAATCCAATGACATCTCCGGCTACGATTGAGATTGACACTGAAAAAGCCCTTGATTGGCTCAATAAAGGTGCTCAACCAACGGACACGGCGAGAGCAATCTTACGTTTCAAAGGCGTGCTTTATAAAAAACACCTTCAGCGAGGTGTGAAAAAAGGTGCATTGAATGAAGAGCAAGCTGAAAAAATGTATGCTGACTTCATGAGCGATAAGAATGAACGCGTCGCTCAACGCGTCGAGCAATCTAAGCAGAATGAGCTTGATCGTATGGCTGCCATCTCAGGAACAGCTCCAGTCGTTGAAGAGGTTGTCGAAGAAGTAGTGGAAGAACAACCGGCTGCCGAGACTGCAGCTGAAGAAGCTCCCGACGCCGAGGCTCAAGCTGAAGCGACTCCTGAAACAGAAGAAGCTCCTGCCGCTGAAGAAAAGCCAGCAGAAGAAGCTAAAGTGGAGGAGGCTCCAGCGGTTGAAGAAAAACCAGCAGAAGAAGCAAAAGCAGAAGAAGCTGCACCTCAAGCCAAGGCTGAGGAAGAGGAGTAGTCACGAAGGTTTCGTTAGAAAAATTTTGATCATTAATTTGTTCGAAATCATGAAAGGTTTACACCGGGATTGAATTCGGCAGATACCCTTAATTACAAAATCATGGAATCCTTAGATCAATCGTATATAGACCGCCTCGATGAGATTAAAAAATCGGTTCAAGACTCGGAATTACTTGTAACCTATCTCGACACCGAAGAGTCAGACGAGTACTTGGAGATGAGACGTGCATTTGAACCGCATCTGCATGATCTTTATCAACAAGTGGCTGATGAAAAGCCGATGCAACTTATCAATCTTGAGGAGCATATGATGCATGAAGACTTAGAAGGCCTCTATTTGCCGCGGGTTCTGGGGTATTCCATTTTGCGTGGTGCGGTAAATGATCAGATAAAATTCATTCGACCGCAAGAGCAATTTAAAAATGTATTGGCCGCGATTGCGAGATCAAATAATTTTGATGTTATAAAACGTCGTATTGGTCAGACTATTCAAATAGGGTTTGCACTCAGTTCTGATATTTGGATTACAAACTTTATCGAAACGTTGCCAAGTAAACGCGTACGTGATTTTCTTGTCGAACAGAAACTTCCAAAGTACAGAGAGTTACCAGTCAGAAAAGTTGGCTACGAAAAATATAAAAGACAGTTCACAGAGTTTAATTTCCATACCGCCGAATTTCCAACTGAATTAAGCCAGTTGCGGGTATTTTACCCAGAACTGAAAAACTTCTTAGTTCAACGTATTTTGATCGGAAAGCCAATCGATAGCCTCGATCCATATATCGAGGCCATGGCGAAGCAAAAAGATATGTGGGATAAATGGGAGTTTATTTACATTATTGGGTTGCTCGCCAATTATTTTAAATTTGGAACTGGAGCGACAACTGAAGTGAACAATGCGATCAACACCTCACGTGCAGAAAATCCGAAATTCACCACAACCTATTTCGAGTTCTTGAAAGAACTTTTATTAAGTGAAATTCCGGTGGATTCAGATTGTAATGATCGTATTTCGAATCGATTAGATAAGTCAATTAAAGACGACTTTACGAAGTATTATAGTTTGATGGATACACTTCATGCCAATGGCTGGGTGCACGAAGATTCGATTGTGTCGGTTCGTGAATTTTATGAGCAGCATGAGGGGCTTTCGACAATTAATGAATGTGTTCGATTAACGATTTATAAGTTCTTCTCGAAGATCGTCCGTAATTTAGATGAATCCGATTACGCTCAGGTGATCGAACTGTTTAAAGTGATGACTGCATATATCAATATCTTTAATAATCAACATTTCAATCAGGCGACGAAAAAACGAACGTTGTGGTTTGTGAAGAAATTCAATAAAATATATACAGACAAGCGTGGTAAAGAATACCAAGAAATGAAAAAATTCATTTCATCTACGTTTCAAGAACTTGGATTGATGACTGCAAAAGAAGTTACCGAGTTTTTCAAAACGAGACGTAAAAGAAAGCCAAAAGAATAATTTTATAACGATTTTGATCTAAAAAATTTATAAAAGCTCTGCTGAAAATTCAGGAGAGCTTTTTTAGTGAGTAGTCTTACTCTTTATCCAACAGCGGCTCCAAATACTTCCATACCGTATTTGCAACTATCTTTTGCCCTTCCGCATTTGGGTGAATTCTGTCGAGTAAATTCAAATCAGGATCACCTGCCACCCCTTCGAGAAAAAATGGAATAAGCGTGAGGTCGTATTTCTTCGCAAGAGTTGGGTAAATATTCGCAAACGCATCGATATATGTTTGGCCCATGTTTGGAGGCGCTATCATGCCCGCTAAAACGATGGGCATGTTAGGGTTTTTCTCACGCACCTTTTCAATAATACTAGACAAGTTTTTAATCGTTGCTTCGGGATCAGTGCCGCGAAGCATATCATTCCCACCTAATTCGAGGACGAATATGTCCATTGGTTGTTTCAGTACCCATTCGATGCGTCGATCGCCGCCAGCAGAAGTTTCACCGCTGAGACCAGCATTGACAACTTTGTAATTGAGTTCGAGCGAATCAATACGATCTTGTAAAATACTTGGAAACGATTCATCATCTTTAAGTCCATATCCGGCAGTCAGACTATTTCCAAAAAAAACTATGATTTTGTCCGCTGATGGTTTATCCGTTTTTGCCGTCGACTCAGAAGTTTTTGAACTGGATGCTGATGTAGCTTGATTCTCACCGCAGCCAACGATGAAAACTTGCACAAAAACCATGGCCATGAAGGCAAAACTATAGGATGTGACTGTATGACGTGAATTTGATCGCATTAGTCTAATTTTATTCAACGATTGGACGTTTATAACGTTGCTAAGTTCAGTAAACTTACTTTGATATGAATACAATTTTGGAAGTTGACGCTATGTCAAAAGTCTATCAATCCGGCAGTCGCACGGTGACTGTATTACAGGATATTGATATGACCGTCAAACCTGGAGAGAAATTGGCCATCGTGGGCCCATCAGGTAGTGGTAAGACTACCTTGTTGGGACTTTGCGCCGGTTTGGATCAGACGACAACCGGCGTAATTCGATTGATTGGACAACAGCTGGATACGATCACCCAAGACGAGCGAGCAGCCATTCGAAATAAACATGTCGGATTCATTTTTCAAAATTTTCAGCTGATACCTACGCTTACCGCTTTGGAAAATGTCATGATCCCGATGGAGTTACAAGGTCGCAAAGACGCAAGAAAAACTGCGTTGGAGTTACTCGATCGCGTTGGCTTAGATCATCGTGTACATCACTATCCAAGTCAAATGAGTGGGGGAGAGCAACAACGTGTTTCACTTGCCCGCGCATTTAGTAATAATCCGAAAATACTTTTTGCAGATGAACCGACAGGAAATCTTGATGATGAAACGAGCGAAAAAGTGGAACGTTTGTTATTTGATTTGAATAGTGAGCGCAACACAACATTAATTATTGTGACACACGACCTTGAACTCGCAAATAAAACAGATCGAATCGTCAAATTAAAAGGAGGAAAAATTATTTCTGACCAACCGGTGAACGAATCAATTGCCTCCAATCTATGATAGGATTTATTGCCAAAACCGCATGGAGGGATAGTCGAAAAAATCGCGGTCGACTTTTATTATTTATTTCTTCCATCATATTAGGGATTGCAGCGTTGGTTGCGATCAATTCATTTAATTATAATTTACGTGCTGATATCGACCGGCAGGCGGCTACACTTTTAGGTGCAGACTTAATCGTTACCTCGCGCAATGCCATGTCGGAAGGTGTAATCAAGCGTACAGACTCATTGCCTGGTGAGCGATCCACGGCTCAGGAGCTCATGTCGATGGCCTATTTTCCTGAGCAGGAAGAGTCATCGTTTGTCAATATCAAGGCCCTTTCTGGAGATTTCCCTTTTTATGGAAAATTAAATACAGCCCCAGCTAATAGCGGGGGAGTTTATAAAAATAATAAAACGGCACTTGTTGCTCAAAGCTTATTAGATCAACTTAATCTGAGCATAGGCGATAGAATTAAATTGGGTGAAATTGAATTTGAAATCGGTGCGGCATTGTTGTCTGATTTTGGTAACAATATGGCATCCGGATTCGCTCCCCCTGTTTACATTGATGCCGCCTATTTGGATCAAACAGGATTGGTGCAGCCTGGTAGTTTGATCACACATAAATTATATTTTAAATTAGATGGAATAGTTGATCCCGATGAATGGAAGAGCGACTACAAAGAAACATTTCGTCAGGAAGGCGCTCGTATGGAAACTGTCAATGATCGGAAAGAGTCATTGAAAGATGCTTTTGCCGGATTAAATTCTTTTTTAAATCTAGTGGCGCTTGTGTCGCTCTTACTTGGATGTCTCGGTGTGGCGAGTAGCGTTTTGATTTATATTCAGAGCAAGATTTCCTCTATTGCGATATTTAGATGTATAGGTATGAAAGGAAGTCAAGCATTCATGGTGTACTTCCTGCAAATCATTTCACTTGGGTTCGTGGCGACTTGTTTGGGCGCTCTATTGGGAAGTCTTGTGCAAGTCGTCTTGCCAATGGTGCTTCAGGATTTTTTACCATTCGATGTGGCGATGACACTATCTTGGCGTGCAGTTGCAGAGGGTTTAATTATAGGCTTTGTGATTACCACTTTATTTGCGATGGTTCCACTCGTGTCCATTCGAAATGTAAGTCCATTACGTACACTTCGTGTATCTGCTGAGGATGAAAAAAAGGGAATCGATTGGTTGCGTGTTTTAATTTATGGCTTAATTATTCTCTTTTTATTTGTTTTTCTTTTTTTCTTGACTGACAGTTGGCTCAATGCTTTATTTTTTACGCTTGGTCTAGCACTTAGTTTTGGAGTCTTGTTTGTCGTGTCGAAATTAATTATGTATTTGGTCAAAAGATTTTTACCGAAGCAATGGAATTTTGTATTCCGACAGGGTTTGTCAAATTTATTTCGACCGAATAATCAGACGCAAACTCTCTTAATTTCGATCGGCCTCGGCACTTCAGTCTTGACGACACTTTTTATCATTCAAGGCTTGATATTAAATAATGTAGCTCAAATGGATGCCGGTAATCAGCCCAACATGATTCTATTTGGTATTGAAGATGACCAACAGGACGGCATCAAACGTATCGCTGCCGGACTGGATATGCCAGTCATTCAGCATGTGCCGGTAGTTACAATGTCACTGGAGGAATGGAATGGCAGAACTAAAAAAGCGTGGTTGGCCGATACGACCAGTGGAGTAGAGTCATGGGCGGCTAATCGTGAATCACGGGTAACTTATCGTGACACGCTGGATGGAACAGAGGAACTCGTTGGAGGACGATTTGTCGGAGTCCATAAGCCGAATTCTGATAGTGTATATATTTCATTGGACAAACGCTATGCGGAGGCATTAAAAGTCGACCTCGGCGATGAGCTTATATTTAATATTCAAGGCGTCAGACAAAAAACATACGTTAGCAGTTTTAGAAAAATCGATTTTCGGAATATGCAAGCGCGATTTTTTATTGTATTTCCTTTAGGAGTCCTAGAGCAAGCTCCAAAATTTCATGTACTTGTAACTAAATCACCAAGTGCCAAAACCACGGCTTCATTTAGAAATAGTATCGTTAAAGAATTTCCCAATGTGTCCGTCATTGATTTAGGAATGATATTGCAATCCTTAGGTGATATTTTGAAAAAGGTGTCTTATGTCGTGAAATTTATGGCGCTATTTAGCATTTTGACGGGATTGGTCGTGTTGATCAGTTCGCTATTGCTGAGTAAACTGCAACGCGTAAGAGAAAGTGTTTTGCTGCGAACGTTGGGTGCAAGTCGCTCGCAAATTTTCAGAATCATGACGACGGAATATGCCTTGCTTGGTATTTTATCAGCGCTTACGGGTATTTTAATTGCGATCGCGAGCAGTTGGTTAGTCGCCAAATATCAATTGGAATTAACCTACAGTGTACCATGGGGGCAGATATCTTTCGTTTTCATATTCGTTGTGCTACTTGTAATCGCCATAGGCTTATTGAATAGTCGCGAGGTTGTTTCAAAATCGCCATTGGAAGTTCTACGACGGGAAGAAGGATAAACGCAGCCCTACAATTCGCTTTTCAACGATGAAAATATTATCTTCGTCAAAACGATAGATATGTATCAAGCGCTAAAACATGCACATTCAGGATTGCGATGGCTCGTATTGATTGCTTTAGTGATCGCGATTATTCAGGCCTTTTCAAATAATGGTAATCGTAAAATTTCTGCCGCCGCGATGGGGTTGGTACACCTTCAAATAATCATCGGGATAATTCTATATTTTTTCGTTAGCCCAATCACGAAGAACTTGACGATAAATATGAAAGATACCATATCAAGATTTTATGGTGTTGAGCATTTTGTGTTGATGATCATCGCTGCGATTGTGATCACTGTTGGTAATTCCGCATTGAAAAAGGGTAAATTCAGCAAGCACAAATGGTTGTATTTGCTCGGACTCATTATTATATTGGCTGGTATACCTTGGCCTTTCAGAATACCGATGGCCGGTTGGTTTTAAAAAATCTGACTATAATTAAATTATCATTTTGGAACCCATTCAACGATCTCCTAACACTAGTTGAAAAAGATAGTCTACTTAAAACTATATTATAAAAGTTGAGAACATTTATAATTTTAACAATACTGGTCAGCGGCTGCTTACAAACCTTCGCACAAGATTCTAAATACTTGCCTGCTTTGGCTGAAAGAGAATACGTGTATGTCTCAGAATATCTCATTGATGAGCACACTGGCGATACTGCTTTGCATGTAAAGGAAACTTACAACGCACGAGGTTATCGAACGAAAATGACGGTGTTTGAAAGTAATATAGAAGAATTTCATTATGATTATATCTACCGTCAGGATTCGATTTTAGTTGAGAGAAATAGTTTTGTGACAGAAGAATTAAGAGAAAGGTCAATTTACACGTACAATCGAAAAAATTTGTTATCTGGCTATAAAATGTTCATTGAAAATTTAGATAGCCCTTCCATCGTCTCGACATATACATATAATACAGATGGTCGTATCTCCGAAATAATCACATATCGGTATGGCGATAAATTATCACGGCATTCTTATAGCTATCATAAAAATGGGGAAGTTAAAACCGTCAAGAAAAAAGGGTACTACAATTTAAACTTAGACTTATTGGTATGGGATGACGGAGTGAACGTGTGGTATAATTTTCTGAACGTTTACTCACCTAGATCGAGTATTGGATATATTTTTAAAGATGATCGTAAAAGAACGGTGAAGTATGATGAGAATGGTTCTGTCGTGAATCCCAAATCACAAGTCTTTGAGATTTTAGGTACGGATATACCTGAGCAGATGGACGGTTTTGCTAAAATTGAAACACTGCGATTTAAGCTTAACGAAGACGTCTATTATATAGGAGTAAACGGCGGAACCAAGGCTTATAAAGGATCAATAGTTCAACGGGAGAGTTATTTTAATGAAGAGAATCTGAAAGTAAAGGAAATTGAATATTTGAATAACGAGCGAATCGGTCTCAAATTATTTGAGTACGCCAACTGACACTTGTTATTTTTTTTCATTTCTACATCTAGTTTAGCAGTCCATCCGACTAAAAATCTATTGGTTGAGGGGGTAGGCGTATACGATCAAATCTATTACCAACTTAAGCAGGTCATATCGTTGTCGCTTATATAAGTCATCACTGACCAACCAAATCTGCCTAAACCTTAAAACATCTCATACGTTATCCACCCTATACATGTCGATAAATAGAAATAATTGGAAATTCGAAAAGTGGTCTGGAAGTCATACAGAGCAAACAGACTTTGAACGACTGCTAGATTTGCTCAAGCAGTTGTTGATGTACACCAATGGTGATGTCGGTGAGGCGCTCAATTGGATGACGGAACTCGACAAAACGCATGACATCACCACGGATGAATACGGAATGGGTGATTTCATCGAAGAACTTAAGAAGAAAAGTTTTATCAGTTCCAGCAATGGACTTTTACGCATGTCCGCTAAAATGGAAATCAGTCTGCGTCGTCAAGCGTTGGAGGATGTCTTCAGTGAAATCAAAAAGGCAGGACGCGGATTTCATCGAACCGATAGATCAGGTAAAGGCGACGAGCGAACGTCAGATTTAAAGCCCTACACGTTTGGTGATGAGCTCGATAAAATGGCGTGGACAGAGACCATCCAAAACGCACAGCGACATCATGGGATTGACGATCTGCGTATTGAGCAAGATGACATCATGATCCATGATACTTACAATCAAAGTCGGATGAGCACTGTCCTGTTGATCGATATCTCGCATTCGATGATTTTGTATGGTGAGGACAGAATTACTCCTGCCAAGAAAGTGGCCATGGCACTCGGCGAATTGATTACCACACGCTTTCCACAGGATACGTTGGATATTGTGACATTCGGAGATGATGCCACCAAGATCGCTTTGGAAGACATTCCATATTTAGAAGTAGGTCCATTTCATACAAATACTGTTGCCGGCCTAGAAATGGCGATGGATTTATTGGGCAAGCGTAAAAATCCGAACAAGCAAATTCTCATGATTACGGATGGTAAACCGTCTTGTATAAAAAAGGGAAACCAATATTATAAAAACTCCATTGGACTAGATAAGCAAATTGTGAAGCGTACATTGTCTATGGCGCACCGGTGTCGGAAAATGAATATTCCAATAACGACATTTATGATAGCACGTGATAATTTTTTAATGCAATTTATTCACCAGTTTACAGCGATTAATAACGGACGTGCATTTTATAGCTCGTTGGATGAATTGGGTAGTTTTATTTTTTACGATTATAAAAATAAAAAGAGGAAAGGCTAGATGACAAAACCAACCATAAATACACTCGGAGCATTGAAAGCAGCCGGGTATGGATATAAAAGTTTAAAAACCGAATTAAAAGAAAATCTAATTCAGCACATCAAAGAAGATCGGGATCCATTTCCGGGTATTCTTGGATATGATAAAACCGTCCGACCGCAAATCGAACGGGCTGTTCTTGCCGGACATAATATTTTGCTGCTGGGACTGCGTGGTCAGGCTAAAACACGATTTGCGCGGCTGATGATCAATTTGATGGATGATTATATTCCATATCTCACAGGTAGCGAGTTGAATGAAGATCCGTTTCATCCACTGACCGAAAAATCGCGTAAGTTGATTGAGACGCAAGGAGATGATACTGAGATCTCATGGCTGAGTAGGGAACAGCGCCTCGTTGAGAAGTTGGCTACTCCGGATGTTAGCGTCGCCGATCTCATTGGTGATATCGATCCGATAAAAGCAGCTAATTTAAAGTTGTCTTTTTCTGACGAGGGAGTTATTCATTATGGACTGATCCCACGTGCTAATCGCAGTATTTTTATAATAAACGAATTACCTGATTTGCAACCGCGTATTCAGGTGTCACTATTTAATATATTGCAAGAGCAAGACATACAGATACGTGGATTTAATTTAAGAATACCCCTCGATGTCCAATTTGTATTTACGGCTAATCCTGAAGACTATACGAATCGTGGAAATATAATTACTCCATTAAAAGATCGGATAGAAAGTCAGATAATAACCCACTATCCAGAAAGTATCGATACCGGTAAATCAATTACAAGACAAGAGGCTAAAATTTCTGATGAAATCGAGCGTAAAATTCACGTACCTGAAATGGCGAGGGATTTAATGGAGGTCATCACGATGGTCGCTCGAAAAAGTGAATATATCGATCAGGCCTCAGGTGTTTCGGCGCGCTTACCCATTACGGCCATGGAACAATTAATGGCATCTGCCGAACGTCGTCTTTTAATAGATAATTCGGATCATACGACGATTCGTGTGATGGACTTTTTACATACGCTTCCGGCCATGACAGGAAAACTCGAATTGGTTTATGAAGGGGAGCAATTAGGCGCAGAGGCTGTGAGTAGGAATTTAATAGAGACGGCGATCGAAAGTTTGTCGCGAAGTGTATTCCCAAATCCGAGTAAATACGAAGAAGCTGATCAAGATCCTTATGGAACTATTCGTGCTTTTTTCAGTGATCATTCGGCTTTTATTATGGATGCAGCTATGGTGGATGAAGAATATCAAGATATGCTTGATTCGGTAGCTGGCCTAGAGGAATTGACGGTGAAGTTCTTTCCGCATAAGAAGGAAGACAAATATTTCTTTATGGAATTGGCGTTGCATGCATTGTGCGGTTACGATATTCTCCAGCGTAGCATGTCAATTGAAGAAATCAAATTCGAAGATCCATTGCAAGGGCTGTTTTAATGAGGTAATATATCGTATTGTTTTTGTTATCTCCACATTAAGTGGCTGTCATTTCATCAATATTCTGTTTGAGACATAATTGCCTGTTATTCCAGTTCTAATTGTCAACCTTGACTCGTGCCAATGAAAGTGATTCTTTAATGGTCGTTTCAGAGGAAAATCAAGCTAGAGAATCACAGTTTGGTAATGTGTAAACGCTATTTCTTCCGTCGGTTTTACAACGAATTGATTGTAAGTAAAACTGAATATATAAAAAAGTTGATTTTTTTTGCTTACTGATGGGTATATTTTGGTAGTTGGCGACACTTACCTGTAAAGTAATTATTATGATACCTGTAAAACAAATGCAAGCGAACCAGCTTTACCTAATCGAAGGAGCGAGCGTGGCCAATTCTCCTTTTTTTGAAAGTGAGTTAGATTGCAAACTCTTTCTATCTCTGGCGGACAAGTATTTAGCAAATTATCTATCGATCAATTGCTTTCAAAACAGCAGAGATGGCTGGGCGATGATCATTACTACAAAGTCAGCTGAGGTGATTAGGACTGCCTATGAAAGAAGAAGAAAGCAGTCGAAGAAATGTAATGAAGATTGCGCTCATCATGAAATTTGGCGAATGTTATCAGACCAAGTCCGAATTCTACTGAGCACTTACGTGAAAGCAACAAATGGAAATACTGGCCGAACAGGTGGTAAAGTACGTGGTAAATACAAACGCTTTGTCTTTGAATCAGTGGAAGAAGCAGAAGCGGTCAAGGAAAAACTTCTAAAACTGAAGTATGACCAAGCTCAAGAGCTGAAACGGTATCAGCCGTCGAAGAAATTGTATCGTGTAAAGAATCGACAGAAGAAACAATCAATATATATGGGCTGCGCACTGTTGAAATCGAGGAAAATGGTGCGCAAATTGGGGATGAAGTGTCTGGATCTAGCGGGATCAACAATTGACGTCCTACGTCAATTGGTAAAAACAACGTTCAACTTCCACTTCCCCATAGAACCACCAATCTTATCATCGAGCTGAGCACAATTCAGATAAAATTTACTCAGATTCCTCGTGTTGAACAATCCAAGAACGTACTAAACAAGAAAATGACATGATTTTCTCAAAACCGAATTTGCCCTACCCGAAAATTAATCTTTGATGACTTGGTGGTTTCACTGCCTATTAACTCTTCTAACGTAACTCATTCACTTGCAAGAGAATTTGACTTTTGAGTACAAAATGAAATACACCCTTTTAATGCGACGAAAGCGTCCATGGAACAAATTGACTACTTTCGCGGTTTCAAGAGCAGTGAAACTTAAATCATGGCGATTATAATAACAGATGAATGTATCAATTGCGGGGCCTGCGAACCGGAGTGCCCGAATAATGCTATCTACGAAGGTGGCATCGAATGGGCCGTCAAAGATGGTACAGGTGTCGTAGGTATGTTCAAGTTAGAAGACGGAAAAGAGGTAGATGCAGCGAATCTAAATACACCGGTTGAGGATGACTACTATTATATCGTGCCGGACAAATGCACAGAATGTAAGGGTTTTCATGATGAGCCTCAATGTGCGGCAGTATGTCCAGTTGATTGCTGTGTTCAAGATGAAGATCGCGTCGAGAGCGAAGAAGTGCTGCTGGCACGAAAGGCAAAGCTTCATGTGTAAGAACACTTAATGATCACACTTTTTTTCTAGAAAATTAAATCTATTCCTCGATTTGAAAGACTTCGATACGCTCTACTTCGCGCGCATCTTCCGAAAATTTTACAAACTGCATTCCACGCAAATAACCTGACTTCTTGTCATAGAAGTATTTTCCATTGAAGTCAATTCCATTCAAATTTATATAGCAGGTATTATCTGCAGAGGAAAATAGATAATATTTTAAATATGCTTTTTCAATATCCAAGTTTAAATAAGCGAGCGATGCAGGTGAACTTGAGGGGAAGGCATTTGTATATACTTTTTTTAATGTGTACGCATACCCTCTAGATAATTGTTTTCGATTCACAATCTCGAGATTTTTCAAGAGGGCCAAGTAGAGTGCTTTCTCATCCGGCATCGTTGATTTTACCGCTTCAATAGTTGCTTGCACTTCACTCAAACTGATGACGACTTTCTCGTGGTCATTACCCTCAATGACGAATTGATTTAACTCATCATCATATTTAATATGAAAGGTAGATCGGGATCTAACATCGGTCCCCAACGTGCTTCGTGTGCGGACTCCTTTTAAGTTGTAGTTCTTGTAAGGGAGCTTTTTAGTGATTAATTTATCCGATTGGTCTGGTTTCGAGTTTAGAAGACCATAGGACGTTATGCTTCCATACTCA